>OQWM01002574.1_pt1 | contig 12273 bp, 7 predicted proteins | sample 1691531 | NCBI WGS metagenome assembly OQWM01 (sample SAMN03418257, study PRJEB22391) | human gut metagenome | biome: human-gut; feature: organic feature; material: feces | host: Homo sapiens | place: Tanzania | collected 2013-01 | reverse complement strand
CTGAAAGCCAAGGATGGAGATTTATTCTTCTCCAACTGGCTGAGGAATCGCAACACCATTGAGTTTCTGGGTATTTGGGAAAAATTGATGAATCCTGATTTTAATTGTGCCGAATTCGACATAATTAAAGGCCAGGCAGGTCTGAACAGATTTCGCCTCAGTGCTAAAGAATGGATGGAGAAAACTCATGCCATAGGCATCCTATCAAAGGCTGGGCGTTACGGTGGCACATACGCTCATAAGGATATCGCTTTTGAGTTTGCGATGTGGATTAGTCCCGAATTTAAGGTCTATCTCATTCGAGAGTTCCAACGTTTGAAGGATGATGAGCAGAAGCAGATTGGATGGTCGGCAAAGCGCGAACTATCGAAAATCAACTATCGTATTCATACTGATGCTATCAAACATAATCTTATTCCTGCGGAGGTCACTCAGGTACAGGCCAGCATTATCTATGCAGAGGAAGCTGATGTCTTGAATGTTGCTATGTTCGGTATGACAGCAAAAGAGTGGCGCGATGCAAATCCCGACAAGAAAGGCCAATATCCGTGACTATGCCTCTATTAACGAACTGATTTGCCTCGCCAACATGGAGAATATCAATGCTTTACTGATTGATGAAGGTGTATCGCAGGGAGAAAGACTGTTGCGACTTAATCAGATTGCCATTAATCAGATGCGTGTGTTAGAGAATGATGACAATAGGGGTTTGCTAAAATAGCAAGAGATGGTAGTATCTGAAATTTGATATTGACATTCTAAAGGTATTGTTTCGCACTATCAAACATGATACTCAAACGCTGAAAGATGACACGCGAAGAAGCACTTGCTCAAGGCATTAACCTATGTGACACCAAACACTCCATGAAACGAAGGGGTGTGTGGCATAACTATCACCACCAAGGCATTTATATGGTGACCTTGGCTGTTGAAGGGAAAGTGCCATTGTTAGGACGTCTTGTTGCCGATGAAACAAATAAAGCCCCTGATGAAGTACGGGCACATGTGCAACTCTCAAGACTTGGGGAAATCATCCTTAAGGAGGAAGTGCAGAAAATCTCTCGGTTCTATCCTATGGTAGAAGTATGGAGAATATGCATCATGCCCGACCATATCCACATGATAATAAGGGTGAAGGACAATATGCCACCAGGTAAAACCTTGGGCAACGTGGTGCGTGGCTTCAAAACAGGGTGCAGCAGGGCGTGGTGGAAACTGATGCCTGATCCTTGGGGAAAAGCCCAAGGAACGGAAGCTCACTCCCAAAGAACTGGAGGCGCAATGCAGGGAACTAAAGGCGCAACCCAAGGAGCGGGTGGCGCAATGCAGGGAGCGGAAGGCAATGCTCAAGCTTCCGTTTCTTCGGCTTTTCCCGAAGACCATCGCCCAGTGCTTTTCGAAGCCGGCTACAACGACAAGATCCTGCTGCACGAAGGGCAGCTTGCCAACTGGAAGGCTTACCTCGACGATAACCCACGACGTTTGCTTATCAAGCGCATGTATCCAGATTTCTTCACCGTGCGTCACGATATAGAGATCGCAGGAAGGAAATGCCAGATGATTGGCAATCGCTTCTTGCTGGATGTGCCCGACAAAATGGCGGTTATTGTACATCGTCGATATACAGACGAGGAGATTGCCCGTCTGCAAAAGGAGTGGTTGGCATGTGGCGAACGGGGTGGTGTGTTGGTAAGTGCTGCCATTGCACCGAAAGAGAAGGACATCTTGCGCAAAGCATTGAACCTTGGGTATTCTATCATCTTGTTGCGTGAGAACGGTTTCCCAGAGCTATACAAACCGACGGGTGAGAGTTTCAATGCGTGTTCCATGGGACAACTGCTACAGATAAGTCCATGGAACTATCACATGGATCGCAAGAAGATTACACGCGAACAATGTCTGGAACTCAACATGATGGCAGAAACGATTTGCCGATAAATCATGATATTAGCGAAGTGTGGTACTTCATGATTTGTTGAACAACAGGGTGATGACGAAACCAACCATGAAGATAACACATGTGCCGAACACGATAGAGAGATAGGGATGGAGATGTGGTCCAGGCAGATTGAGTGGTCCAGCCAACGATATCCAACCGATGACGAGGATGCCCGAAAGACAACCGATGAAGGCGGCACGACGACCGATGTGTCGCGTGCAAGCCAAGAAAAACAATCCTAACATGCCACCAGAGAAAATGCTACTCAACGTCCACCAAGCATCGATGATACTCTCTACCTGCAACATGGCAAGCGCTACCAGGGCACCCAAGACGCCCACGACAACTGAAGCGGTGCGCAATACAACGAGTTCGGGACCCGATGCAGTGCTGGTGTTGCCCTTGCGACGACGCCAATGGGGCAATAAGGGGCGGAAATAGTCGGTCAGAATGATGGTGGCTGCCGACGTGACACTGGTCGATACGGTGCTCATGCCTGCAGCAAAGATACTGGCAATGAGCAGACCGCGCAGTCCCAAGGGCAAACTATCCACTATGAAATAAGGGAATACATAGTCGGGCTTGGCGGCAATATCGTCGGGCAGATAACCTGTGCCCGACTCGTAGAAAGCATAGAGCGATGTGCCGATCATGAAAAATAGCGCTGAGACCGGTATGAAGAGATAGCCACCGAATAGGGCAGAGAAGCGTGCATCGCTGTCGCTCTTGGCAGCATGATAACGCTGCACGTAGTTTTGATCGATGCCATAATTCTGCAGATTGGTGAAGATGCCATAGATGAGACACACCCAGAAGGTGCTCTCGGTGAGGCTTGCACCAAACGAACCCAACGACAGCTTGTTGCCTTCGGGCGAATGGGTGGCTATGTCGATAATCTGCATAGGACCATCTGGCAATGAGAATATCAGTATCAGTAAACATAATAGTGCACCGCCGATGAGAATGAAGCCCTGTATGGCATCTGCCCATATCACCGCACGCAAACCGCCCAGCATCGAATAGATGACGATGGCAACGGTGGTGGCAATGATGACCACATGGATATTCCATCCCATCAGGATATACATGGGTACTGCCAACAGATAGAGGATGCTACCCATACGAGCTATTTGCGTGAACAGATAGCATGCCGAAGCATAGAGGCGAGCCCATGGACCAAACTTCTCTTCAAGGAAACTGTATGCTGACACCGAACCGCTCTTGCGGTAGAAGGGTACGAAATAGCGGGCAGCAATCCAACTGGCTATCGGTATGGATAGCGAGAAAACGAAAGCGTTCCAGTTGCTGGCATAGGCTTTACCGGGATAGCCGATATAGCTGATGCTCGATACATAGGTGGCAAAAATAGACATGCCTACTACCCATCCGGGCAGCGATTTGCCTGCAGAAGTAAATTCATCGGCAGAACTTTCTCGACGGAAAAAGGTACAGCCGAAGACCACGATGCCGATGGTGAATAGCAGAAATACGATAAAGTCGATAATATGCATAGGGTATAGTTAGTGTTGTGGAATCTGTTGTGAACGATGGTGACTGCCGCCTTCCAACTGTTCGCTACCTCCGTAGGGCAGTTGCAGCGTGGCGTGGTCACCCTGTGGAATCATGATGTCGATATAGAAAGTGTGTCCCTCAATTCGCCAATCTACGCTTACGGTGCCGTGTGCCGATGCCGTAGAACCTTTACACCAGTGGATGTCGCCCACGGGATGAGGCGCTATCAGCAGGTCGTTGCCCCGTCGCTGTATGCCCAGCAGGTCGGGTATGAGGAAATTTTCAATATGCGCCATCATGAAGTGGTTCATCGATGCGCCATGCTTCGGATTCCACTGTTCGGTGAGTGTTGTCATGCCTTGCTTGATCTGATAGCCATAGCCCGGCACCTCGTCGTGGTTGAGCATGCGGTAGAGCAACTCCCGTTGTCCACCGTCGATGAGTGCTTTGAAGAGATAGCGGTTGCCTACATCGCCCGTGGTCAATCGGTCACCATGCTGATGGATATCAGCCACGAGTTGGTCGAACACTGCCTGACGGTCGCCATCGGGAACGAGGTCCATACAGAGTGCGATGGCTTGGGCACACTGGCTGCCAGAGGCATAACGATGGGTTTGCGGATTGTAGAATTCGCGGTTGAAAGCCTCCCGGATGCTGTCGGCACGCGCTTCTCCCATCAGATGGTTCCACCAGTAATAATGTGCGGTAGATACCAAAGGCATGGGAGTGTTGCGGGCAAATCCAGCACGCCAAGGACCATAGTCATACCAATCGCCGAGTCCCATGCGCAGTATGTAGCATGAGTCTTGCGATGCCAGATAATCGACATAGCGCTTCATCGGCTTGTAGTACTGTCGGATGAGACTGTCGTCACCATAGTATTGCTGATAGAGAAACGGCAGAGCGATAAGTGCGCCGCCCCATTCAGGCGATTCGAGGAAGGGTTTTGCCCAGTCGCCAGTAAACACGGTATATTCAGGAGCAGTCTCAGGCATAGCCCCATTGGGGTGTTGGGCATCTGCCATGTTCTGCATGGTCTGCTGTATCATCGTTTTGCAGTCGTAGTTGTAGAGCAATGCCTCGCCGTTGAGCCAGTCTTGTTCGAGCCATCCCAGTTTCTCACGGTGTGGGCAATCGGTCCATACCGCCTGCCAGTTGCTGCGTATGGCACGGTCGATGATGCGGTGGGTGGCATTGATGCGAGGGTTGCTACACTCAAAACTGCTGATGCGTGGTGCTGCATTATAGACAAAGCAAGATCGGATATGGCGTAAAGTCTCGATGTCGCCCTCCACTTGGAGGTATCGGAATCCATAATAGGAGAAGACGGGATGCCAGGTCTCTGTGCCCTTTCCACTAAGCGTGTAAGTATAATAATGTGGGCGACCGGTTTGCTTCTGATTGCAGCGCAGGTCGTCGGTGAGTGTTTCTGCAGGTGTAATCTTGATGTGTTGCCCACGCTTTCCCTTGACGGTAATCTCAGGAAATCCCGCAAGGTTCTGTCCCATATCGAACACCAATATAGAGTCGCGACGCAAAGTTTGCGCCACTTCATAGTGTTCCATCACTTTGACAGGATATGCCAACTGAGGACGCAGGATTCCTTTGGGTGCCTGTTGCACCACAACAGGATGCCATGTGGTGTGGGAGATGCGTGCATCGTAGTCTTCGCCACCATACAGACTGTTGAAGGTGATGGGCGATAGACTCCACTGCCATGCGGTATCGCTGACAATCGTCTCTTTACTGCCATCGTGATAGGTGATGTGTAGTGCCAGCAGTAGTGTGGGTGGTCCAAAGGAAACCTTTAGTTTGTGATAGCGTCCGCCCTGCTCGTTGTAGAATCCGTTGCCCAATAGCACCTGAACGGTATTCATGCCACGTTGCAGACAGGTATCTACTTCATAGGTATTGTAGAACACCGTCTTGTCGTAGTCGCTCCATGCTGGTGAAAACTCAGCATCGCCTACTGTGCGGCGGTTTATGGACAACTTGTAGCATCCCAGTCCGGCAATCTGCACGGTGGCATGGACAACTCGTTTCTTGAGTTGGAAGTTGCGCGCGATATAGATGCTGCGGCGCGACAATGTGTCGGCAGCGTTCCATAGTGCGCGAGTTTGTTTCAATATGCCTCCCGTGTAGTGTCTGCCTTCTGGAATGTTTGCCTGCTGTCGGGTGATGGCACCAATCCATTGTGCCTCGCCGAAGCAAGTTGGCGACTGGGCAGCCACTCGAAGGGTGATGGCGAACAGTAGGAAGAGTATGTGGCGTTTAGTCATAATGCGTTGTTGATGGTGATTTTGCCGATGGTGTCACGTTGTCCTGCCAACTGTCCGTCGATATAGACGCGCAGTCCTTTGCCTAAGTGGTAGCGAGATCCGTCATGGTCCCAAACGATGGTGATCCAGTGACCGTGATAGACTACGTTGTCGAGACAGAAGTAGTTCCATTTGCCTTCAGGCAACAAGGGGCGCACCTCTAATGTTCCGTCGGTGCGTGGACGCAGACCGCAGATACCCGTGATCACCAAGTCGCAGAAGGTGGAATGGTTGTAATAGCGGCTGCGCTCTTGATCGCCTTTAAGCCAGTAACCCGTAGTCTCGTCGAGATATTCGCCGATGTAAGGGCGTCCTCGCATGTGTTGACTCTCCACATATTTCTCCATTTCACGGAAGTAGAGCGAGTCGCCCACTACAGGGTCGGTATAGTCGTTGATATAGTTTGCCATGGCTGTTAGCGTCTGACTGGTGGCAAAGGGCCACACAGCACCGTCCCATTCACATTTGCCCACACCGTGAGTGCGGAATAAAGGATGGCGGCGCTCTGCAGTAGTCAGTCCGTAGGGAGCAGAGAATCCCTTGGCGTCAGCAGCCTGCAGCCATGCCACACCATAGCGATTGTCATCTTTCGCCATGTGTGTGTACCACGGCAGGAAGCCGATAGCCTCCCGAACACATGCCGAAGAATCGACACGGTGGGTTTCAAAAAACTGTTGGTCGGTGTTCCACAGCAGGGTGTGTGCAGCCTTTTGTAGTGAATCGGCTTTGGCATAATAGCGCTCGGCTTTGGCTTGGTCACCGCTGAGTGCTGCAATATTGCCGATAGCTTGGGCATTGCCAAACATATAGGCATTGATGCTGGGACGCAGATATTTCTTCCTACGTCCGCCGCTGATGGTCTCTTCCATGGCATCCTGCACGTCAGCCTGCCAGTAGAGTTGCTGTCCTTTGACCTTTCGGGTGTGGGTAGATTCCCAATGGTTGTATTCCCATTCGAGTGAAGGCAACATGTTGCATATCCAGTCTTTGCGTCCATCTACGGCATAGCGTTGCCACAGGGCATATGGCATCCACGAAGAATAGTTGGCAATCTTCTTCATCGGTTCGCCATTGTTGCCTTTGTACCAGGTGTTCATGATCTGGTCGAGGTAGTCGGTTTGGCGCAACCAACGACTCTCCATGATATGATGGCCTACGCCAGAGGCAATCAGATTATACTGATCGGCATAGGAGCGAGGCACCAGAAACTCGGTCATGGCATAGCCCACGGGAGTGAGTCGGATGTGCTTGCGGAGTGTCCACCAACGGTAATACCACATCTCTTCGAATTGCTTCTGTGGACAGTCGAACAGCGGTACGTTATTGGTCATCCACTGCCAAGCCTTGCTGTTGGGTATTGCCTGAATGATATTTTCATCCTCCATGCTGTTGAAATCATCCACATAGTGCTTGTAGTCGGCATAGCGTAATGCTACGGCATGGGCATCAGCATCGTCGGATGAAGTCTGGAAATGGCTGATGCGATAGGTGGCAAGCGGTTCATCGTCGCCTGCATGATCGAGTGTGCCATACCAGTCGGCATCGGTATCGATATCAGGGAAGGTGCGGCGTGCACCGGTGCGGAAGAGGATACGCTCGATATGTGCTACGGGTGAGAAGAACATGCGCTGTCCTGCCTTCTTGCCGTTGACATAAACCTGTATCATCCGGTTGTCGGTAGAGAGTACGGCTTCGATATGATAGGTCTTGCCAGCTTCGTATTTTCCCAAATTGCCGTAGCGTGCCCCACCTTTACAACGCATCTCTCCTTGTGGTGTCAGTTCGATACGCGAGCAGGCGGTACCCTGTTCGTCGAGAAATTCTATCTGTAGGAGACCATGGTCGTTTTGTTGTGCTTCGATGTCGAAAGCCACACGCAGACTTTTCGATGCAGGAATCTTACGTTCTATGCAGGCATAGTCGAAGGGATTGCTGTCTGCCATGGTGAGCCATCCGTTGACCAACGAAACCTCGGCACGCTTAGGCGAATAGATGTTCCACTGGCGGAGTTGGGCGAGTTGTCCCACGTTGAATTCCCCATCGTGGGCATGCGCTGATGCTTTGGTCTGTACTGGCACGGGGATGTGGCTCACCCAGATATCCTCCTTATTCATAGAGTAGGTCAGCCAGAGGTCACCATCTTTGGGCACTCCGTTGCCTTCGAGAATTCCTCTGACATACTGTGGACCATAGCTCTTATAGTTGCCACCGTAGCGCATGGGCGGCACTTCGCCCACCACGAGATTGAGCGTAGTATATTCCAGTCCGTCGTTGGAGAGGGAAATGCCCAATGGCCAACGGTATTCCGATGGGTTGTAGATGGTGGCATAGGCCCCGTCGGAAAGGCGTTGTCCCCATATCTTAGCATTGCTGTTGACAAAACCGCGAGCACGTGCCACAGGTTGTGACCACGTCAGACCGCCATCGTCGCTGATACTGGTCAGCGCATGTTTCCATAACGCCGCTAAGCGTCCGTCGGGCAAAGTGTAGTCGCAGTATGCCTTGTAACCTTTGTTGAGGGGGATGAGCGGATCGTTGCGGTCAGCCTCTTCCACCCATTGCATGCGGTATCGTGGATTGTCGAGAATCTCTCGGCACACCTTACGTAAGTTTTTGTCGGCTTGGGTGTAATAAGGAAACGGCAGGGCACCTTTCTTGTTTGCCAATGGTTTGCAACCATGGTTGAGATAGATGAAACAGATGGGACCCAACGAACCATCGGCTTTGACTTCGCGAATGACACGGCCGATGCCGTTGCCATCGTTAGGATCGTCTTTGCGGTCGAAAGCCACACCGTAGTTGCCTAAGGCATAGAGGCGATGGTCTTTGCTGACATACCAACCTACACGTTGATGCATGATGGCTACCAGATTGTGGGCACGTTCAGAGCGTCCTGGTTTCTGGAATCCTTCGGGAACCTGTATTTCAGGAAAGAGAATCTCAGGTTCGCTCCATGTATAACCATCGGCAGATGTCTGATACATGGTGCGTGAAGGTGGTATGTGTTCGTCGCTCGGATCGCAAAGGAAGTTGAGATGGAACTGATTGTTCCAATATGCCAACATGGGTTGGTGGTTGTAGGTCCAACCATCGTTGTTGGCTTTAGCAGGATATTCGCGGTTGGCTTGCATCACTTGGATGTTGTGTACACCAACCACGGGCGACAAACCGCCATCGTGGCGGTAGGGGGTGCTCAGGGTGCTGCCGGTGTAGTGGATGGCATCTGAAGCGTTGAGCAAGTTGCGTACAATGGTTTCTGGAGCACGGAAAATGGTGCCGTGCTTATGGAGAACAGGCACGCTGACCTTGTTGGAAACATCTTCAAAGGTTTTGAAATCGGTGGTGAAATGTGCACCGAAATCCTTCAACCGATAGCGATCATAGTAGATCAGCCATCCACCATCGACCTTAGCGGTAGTAGGACCTTCCATCAGTTTGCCGGTAAAAGGTTCGGATGCTTTCGACCATGGACCGTAAGGTGACTTGGCATAAGCCACCTTGATATCGCGTTCAGGACGAGTATTGTCTTTGAGCACCATCACATAATTGCGCTTGCCCCGTTTGACGAGGGTGGCATCAATACAACTGAAGCCAGGGTCTATCATCAAGCGAGTAGGGGTGAAGGTGCGGAAATCCTTGGTGGTGGTATAGTAAAGACGATGGTTGTTGTTCTCATCCTCTATTCCTCGTGGAAATTTGCCCGGCACACACGATGCCCATACGATAACAGCCTGTTGGCGGTCGTCGTCCCAGAAGAGTTCGGGAGCCCATACGTTGACGGTGGTGGTGTCGGTCATGACCTCGATGAAACGTTGCTTGCTCCAGTGCTTTAAGTCTTTCGAACAAGCATAGCCGAAACCTCTGTCACCCTTCCAACTTGATGTCCATACGAGATGGAACATGCCATCAGGAGTGCGGATGATTGACGGGTCGCGCATGACACGTTGTTTACCTACCTCAGGTTTAAGCCAGATGCCAGGGATAGAGTCCCAATGCCATCCATCGCGACTGTAGATGAAGCGCAGTCCCTCGGTGGCTGGTTCGTGGAAAGAGGTGGATACATAGAGGTCGTGTTGTGCCTCTACTGCCATGGTAGAGAGGAAGCACAAGGAGATTAGAGCGAGTAGTGTTCGTTTCATGAGTTTGTTTATACTTTACTGAACTATCGCATGTGGGGAAGTTAAGGGAAGTTAGGGAAGTTAGAGAGAAGTTAAGGGACAAATGTCCTACGTCTTACGGCAAAAGGCTATTGTCTCTTAACTTCCCGAACGACCGTAGGAAGTGATAACTTCTTTTACTTCAATCAATTCCCTCATTGCGAACTTGAATACTTTATAATATAGACGCATCAAGTGGCATTTTGTAATGCCAAAGGTCAGAGAATCACAGTTTCGCTCATGAGTCGTTCCCATTCATCCTGGGTGATGTGCTTGCCTCGTAGCGTCCTGACAGCAGACCATCCGGCATAGCGGCTGTCGTTGGTACGCAACCAATGGAACTCGTCGGCTTGACAATGGTTGTGGATCATCTGCTCAAGGTGGTGACGATAGGCAGGATTGACTACCGAGAGGTAACATTTGCCGTTAGACAGCCGGATGGCAAGCAAGAGATATTGTTGCTTGTCGGTAGTGGGAACTGTGGCAAGCATGGCATTGCGAGAGGTGATGGTGATGTTCCATCCATCAGCATTGAGCCGTCGCATCCATTGGCGGAATACCTTCCCATGGGCAGAAGTATCGCGAGTTTGGGTGTAGGCAATATAGAAGTGGATCATCTCGTGGAGCAAAACAGACTGTCTGTCGTGGTCGCTCGTATTGTAGAACTCGCTCACCTTGATGGTATAGCCTGTGGTTTTCCACCGGCCAGGCAGAAGTATGGTCGTCACAGAGTATCGAGGCATTGGGCAACTATCGCTAAGCAGCAGATTGTTCCATATCAGTATGATGAACAACTATTCAAGTTTCGCAACTGAGGGAATTGATAGAAGTAAAAGAAGTTATCACTTCCTACGGTCGTTCGGGAAGTTAAGAGACAATAGCCTTTTGCCGTAAGACGTAGGACATTTGTCCCTTAACTTCTCTCTAACTTCTCTAACTTCCCTTAACTTCCCCACATGCGATAGTTCAGTTTCTTTATTTCTTAATAGAAGAAGAGATAGCTGATGCAGATGGCGGCAACGATGCCTGCAAGGTCTGCCAGCAAGCCGCAGGCTACGGCATGTCGGGTTTTGGCAATCCCCACACTACCGAAATATACGGCAAGGATATAGAATGTAGTATCAGTAGATCCTTGGAAGATGCACGACAGGCGTCCTACAAAGGAGTCGGCACCATAGGTGGTCATCGCATCGACCATCATACCGCGTGCCCCGCTTCCCGATAGCGGTTTCATGAGTGCTGTGGGTAGTGCATCCACCCATTGTGCATTAACGCCAGTTTGTTCTACCGTCCAGCGCATACCGTCTATCAGCATGTCCATGGCTCCCGATGCGCGAAACACACCGATGCCCACCAGAATAGCCACCAGATAGGGGATGATGCGCACGGCAGTTTGGAATCCGTCTTTGGCTCCTTCTACAAAAGCATCATAGACGTTTACCTTCTTGCGCACTCCGGCAAGGATGAATCCTACGATGATAGACATCAGCAGAATGTTGGCTACTGTCGTGCTGACGCGGTTCATCGTCTCACCATCCATCTGGCTGAATGCCCAAATAATGGCTGACACCACCAGACAGGCACCGCCAAGTGTGAGCAGCATGATGCGGTTCAGCAGATTGATGCGCTGGAATAGTGAGGTGACTACCACTCCTGCCAACGTCGAGAAGAATGTGGCCAAAAGGATGGGGATGAAGATATCGGTGGGTTGGGTTGCTCCCAACTGAGCACGATAAACCATGATGCTGACTGGTATCAGGGTCAATCCGCTGGTGTTGAGCACGAGAAACATGATCATCGGATTCGAGGCCGTGTCTTTTTTCTTATTGAGCTCTTGCAGTCCTTCCATAGCCTTCAGCCCCAAGGGGGTCGCAGCGTTGTCGAGCCCGAGCATATTGGCGGAGATGTTCATGAAGATGTTACCCACCACGGGGTGTCCCTTCGGAATGTCGGGAAAGAGTTTGGCAAAGACGGGGCCGAGCAGGCGCGAAAGGGCACTGACCACCCCACCCTTCTCGCCGATTTTCATCACGCCGAGCCAAAGGGAAAGCACACCAGTGAGACCGAGGGAGATTTCAAAAGCGGTCTTCGAGGTCTCGAAGGTGGAGTCCATGATGGCTGGAAACACGGAGACATCGCCCATAAAGATGAGCTTGATGAGGGCGATGACGAAGGCCACAGCAAAGAATGCAATCCAGATATAATTAAGTACCATGAAATGTGATGTTTTGGAGCACCGCGACGAAGATGCGGCGACTCTTTTCGTTTCAAACGGCAAAGTTAACCATTATTTAAGGGAGCGCACCTGTTTATCGGCCAAAATGAGTTGTGCGGCACTAAAATAATC
>OQWM01002569.1_pt1 | contig 12288 bp, 10 predicted proteins | sample 1691531 | NCBI WGS metagenome assembly OQWM01 (sample SAMN03418257, study PRJEB22391) | human gut metagenome | biome: human-gut; feature: organic feature; material: feces | host: Homo sapiens | place: Tanzania | collected 2013-01 | reverse complement strand
GGCATACCACTGGCCTGCGTTCTGCAAGCCGCACCGGTCATCCTCCTCCTGCATTCACAGGAAAACACCCGATGAAAGCGGGGGAAAATGCTGCGCGGGGACTCTGATAATAATGGGCTGGAAAACGCAGTGCGGCGCATGATATAAGTGAAGAGTGAAAAGTGAAAAGTGAAAAGTGGTCCTTGCAGGAAGTGAAGGGTGAAAAGTGAAAAGTAAAAAGTGCTGCGCGGGGACTCTGATAATAATGGGCTGGAAAACGCAGTGCGCTGCGATGACGAATGCAGTGCACTGCAACAGCTAATGCAGCACGCTGCGAGAGCCAACGCACCGCACTGCATGACAGAAGTGAAAAGTGTCCCTGCGGGAAGTGAAAAGTGAAGAGCGAAAAGTGAAAAGGGCTGGCGCGGGGATATATGGCGTATTGCCATCCCTGCGCCAGCTCAATTCATAATTCAAAATTCTACATTCTTAATTACCTCGTTCTACATTCATAATTGCCACAAGGCTCAATTCATAATTCAAAATTCTTAATTCCTAATTCGCTTCATCTCTATCTCATGCACACCCGAGGGCAGTTCGATGGTTCCCTCATGCCCTTTCACAACGAATCCATCGGGGATGGTGAGGGTAGCGCGGGAGTTTGCGGGAATGCTCACGGTATAGTTCACGAGGCGGCCCTTGCTGGTCCACGAGGACACTATCTGCCCATAAGGTGAGGTGTGAGACGCACTGAACGAGTTGAGCGAGGCTGGGAAATAAGGCGTAAGACGAATATGGCGGAAGCCAGGCTCGCATTCATCGGGATAGATGCCGCCCAGTCCCTTGTAGAACCAAGCGCCTATCTCGCCAAACATCATGTGGTTGTCCGAGATATCGCGCTCTGCATCCAGACGCCAGTTCTCCAGCAAGGTAGTGCTGCCATTGCGCACCCACCATCCCCACGAAGGGTAGCTGTCCTGCACAGCCACGCGATAGGCCGTCTCGGGATAACCATGCTGGCTGAGAGCACCAAGCAACGCTTTGCAGCCGAGCACACCCACATCGAGGTGATAGTCAGCCGCCTGCACCCGCTCATTGAGGCGCTTTGCCACCAGCGCCTCACACTCGTGCGGTACCACACCCCAGTAAAGTGGAACGCTCTGCTCAGTCTGCGTACCGCTGGCATAGATACCCGTTTCGCGGTTGAGATAGCGGTCGTTGATAGCCTGACGGATATCGTCAGCCAAACGTCCGTAGCGTTCTGCATCGGCCGTTTTACCGAACAAACGGGCTGCATTGGCCAGTATGCGGGCATCGGTATAGAAATATACGCTGGAGGTGAGTTCCTTGTTGCTGCCCACAGTCACAGGCACCCAGTCGCCCCTGCCCCAGTCTGCGAGATGCTGGGGGAAGCGGTTATCCACATAATCCACGTAGCGTCGGATGTTATCGTAGCAGTCACGCAGCGCCTGGTCATCGCCGTAGAACAGGTAGAGCGTCCAAGGTATGATGGCAATGGTACTGGTCCAGTCGAGTCCGTTATCCGTACCGTAACCCCAACCGCATGTGGGTATGATGTCGGGCAGAACGCCGTTGGGCTGCTGTTCGTCCCTATGATCCTGCATCCACTTCTCGTATATGGTGATGCCGTCATAGTTGTAGAGTCCGGCCTCTATAGCAAGATGTCCGTCGCCGGTCCAGCCGTTCTTCTCACGCTGAGGGCAGTCGGTGGGCAGACCCATGAGGTTGGACAGATACGACATACGGCTTGCATGCATCAGTTTGCCAATGATGGGGTCAGAAGCCGTTATGCTGCCCACCTGCGGTACATCGCTGTGCAGGAAGCAGGCAGTGAGGTTGTCACTGGTGAGTTCAATGGGTTTCGAACTCTCCACCTGCACGTAGCGGAAGCCTTTATAGTTGAATTGCGTGCAATATTCATCGGTTTCACCGCTCAAAGTGACCACATCGGTCTGGAAGGGATCACGCTCCTGGTCACCCCTATAATATACGTCGATGTTGGATTGGTCGATGGCTCCATCCTTGCCCAGGCGCTCTGCATGACGCAAGTGCAGTACAGTTCCGCGCTCACCCTGTAGCCGCAAACGGGTCACTCCAGCCATGTTCTGACCGAAATCAAAGAGCCATACTTTGTCGGAGAGGCGCTTCAACTCCACCGCCTTACGCTCCCATTCGATGCGTATGGGGCGGGCTTGCTGGGCCGTCACATGCTGGGCCGGACAGGGGCGGAAGCCCACTCCTTGCCATTTGCTATCGTCAAACTCGGGACAGTCCCACCCTTTCTGTGTGCGGGTGAAGTCGCGATGCTCGCCCGTATAGATGTTGTCCTGCGCGATTTCCCCTTCGCTGGTGCGCCAGGAAAGGTCAGTTGCCACCACCTGCTCAGTGCCGTCGGTATAGGTGAGAACGAGGTCCATGCAGAAGGTGGGACGGTTTCTCCAGGGTGCCCGCTCGAAGTTCCACACGCCGATGGACTGGTGATTGTACCATCCGTTACCCAGCACCACACCCGCTGCATTCACCCCTCGGCGCACGAGTGAAGTGACATCGTGGGTGACGTAGAGCACTCTGCGGTCGAAGCGGGTGTAGAGTGGATCGAGCATGTGATTGCCCACTCGCCGGCCATTGATGCTCAGTTCGTAGAGTCCCGCAGCAGCCATATAGATGCGGGCATGCGCCACTTCCTTTTCCACCGAGAACGTCTTGCGGAAGTAGGGAGCAGGAAGCGCATCGGGACTCTTGCCGTCTCCTATCCAGTGTCCATGCCACTCGGCACGGCTACCCAAACCCGTCTCAAAGGTCTGCACACCGCTGTCGGCCTGCCGGTCACCGTAGTTGGCCAGCACGCGCCAGTAATATCGGGTGCGGGGCTGAAGCGGCTGTCCCTCATAGCGCACCAGCACACGGTCGTCCTGGCCATACTGTGAGCTCACCAAATTGCCCTGCATGCCGAGAGCCGAGAGTGAGTCAAGTGCCACCACCAGCCGCCATGACTGCTGCCGTGCTGCCCGGCAAGTGCTGTCGGGCATCCAGCTGAAGCGCGGATGGGGCGAATCTATGCCCAATGGAGAAGGCAGGTGCTCGGTGCGAGCCTTAAGCGTAAAATCGGCTGCCGCAGCACTCATGCCGAGGCCGAGCAATACAGCGGTCAGTACAGAAAACTTCCTTTTCATCGTGGTTTCTTATCGGTTAAATGAATTTATCATGCGGCTTTTGGGACTAAATGGGACTGATTTCTGCCTCACGCCAAGCGCATCCAAGCACATCTGCACGGGGCAGACCGATGGAACAAAGGCTGCCGCACAGAGCGGGCGGGCAGGATGAAGAGTCCTCTTCATTGCTGTCAACGGAAGATTTTAGTTCGTTTCCCTTGCGAAGTTAGCGATTTTCCTGCATTCAAGAAGCTTTCCCGACTGCTTTTCTGAGCTGCGGGGAACAAAAAGGGCATCTGCCTCCACATTTCGAGCCTGCGTGGAGGAAGATAAGGCGGATTATTGTTAACTTTGCCTTGCAAACCGCAAAACAAGACCCGTTATGAAGAAACTCGCAGTCATGCTGCTGTCCGCTCTGGCCTTCGTGGCAGCACAAGCACAGAAACCCACCTGGGAAACGAAAATCTGGGAAGGCACTCAGCCTCCCACGTCAAACGGCATCACCGAACAGGAATACGATGATGGGCAGCACTCCAACAAGGTTACAGTGCCCACGCTGACGGTATATGTACCACAGAAACCCTGCGGTCTGGCCATCCTCGACTGCCCTGGAGGAGCCTATTACGACGTTTGGTACCAGCCCGAAGGGCGTGCAATGGCACAATGGTATCTCAATCAAGGAATCACCTATGCCGTTCTGAAGTACCGCCTGCCCAACTCCCATCACCAAGTTCCGCTGGAGGATGTGCACCAGGCAATGCATCTGATGCGCCAGCATGCACAGCAATGGGGCTTCAGCAAGCTGGGCATACAGGGCTGCAGCGCCGGTGGACACCTGGCTTCAACGGCTGCCACGCACTTCACCAACGCAGAGAACCGTCCCGACTTCCAGATTCTGTTCTATCCCGTAATAACGATGGATGCGGCATTCACACACCAGGGAAGCCGCGAGAACCTGCTTGGCAAGAACCCTTCACAGCAGTTGGTGGATCTCTACAGCAACGAGAAGCAGGTGACCAAGCAGACTCCTCCCGCCTTCATAATGCACAGTGCGAACGACGACATAGTGCCTCTGCGCAACAGCCTGGAGTACTGCCAGGCTCTGACCGACAAGGGTGTATCGGCTGTGATGCACATCTACCCCGACGGCGGACACGGCTGGTGCTACCATGAATGGTTCGTGTGGAAGGACCTGTACAAGGCTGAACTGGCCGAATGGCTACGCCGCATCGAGCGATAAAACAGGCTTCCAACGGAGTTCCTAGGCATTTCCGAACAAGAACCAACACATTATATATATAAGAGCAAGAGATTATGAGATACACCAAATGGCTGTTAGTCATCCTGGCTGCACTGCTTTGCGTGCCCACGCTGCAGGCTCGCCGCATGAAACTGATGACCTACAACATCCATCACGGTGAGGGAACAGACAGGAAGTATGCACCTGAGCGCATTGCCAGAATGATATTGGCCGAAGCTCCCGAAGTGGTGGCACTGCAGGAGGTAGATAGTGCAACCCAGAGGATAAAGGGGCATTACGTGGCCGGAGACATTGCCCAACACACGGGGATGCATGCTACCTATGCAGGAGCAATCCCCTTCCAGGGCGGCAAATACGGCATTGCGCTGCTGAGCAAGACTGCTCCAAAGGCCGTCACACGCATCCCCTTGCCCGGAAGAGAAGAGAAGCGCATGCTGCTGGTGACTGATTTCGGACCGTATGTGGTGTGCTGCACCCACCTCTCACTCACCGAGGAAGACCGCATGAACTCCATTTCCACCCTGCGGAAAGTGCTGAAGAAGTACCGCCACAAGAAGGTGTTCGTCATGGGCGACTTCAATGACTCGCCCAAATCGGCCTTCATGAACGAACTGTGCAAGCACTTCCAGGTGCTGTCGAGCACCATCACCCCCACCTTCCCCAACGATGTGCCAACCGAGGTCATCGACTTTGTCATCACCCGCCGAGGCACCAACCAGCCACGTGCCACCGGCATGCACATCACCGTGGGAAGCGTTGCATCTGACCACTGTCCGCTCTCTGTGGATGTGGAGTACTGAATGCAAGGGGCAAGCGACCGCGATGAACAACAACACCCAAACTATCTAAAGACGAGACGATGAAGAGAACCTTTCTGCTGGCAGCACTTCTGACGGTGCTCACCAGCACAATGGCAAGCCCAAGATGGAGCATTGCTGGGCATCACGCAGTGGAGTGGGACGGCCAGCGAGGCGGTCTGCCCCATGGCGACCATGTGGAGATGAGCGGCCGACGCGCTGCGGTGGTGTATTACTGGAACGTGGATAAGGAGGGGCGATTCAGCGTGGACCGCCACCTGGTATTCCCGCTTCTGCGCAACCTGCCAGACAACACCCATGCCAGCTGGATGCCGCATTCCGACATAGATTTCCTCGATGGAATCACCGTCAACGGGCGCTCACTGGATCAGGAAAGCGTGAAGCAAGTGCGCCTGGACGGCCAACTGACCGTGCTCTCAACGGCCAACGGTGACGGATGCACCTTCACCATAGAGCGCACGCTATGGCCCAGCACCACCCAGCAGGCGGTGTGCGAGCGCTACGTCATCAAGAATACTGGCGACAAGGAGAAGCAAGTGAGGATGCCGGCTGTGCGCTACGAGCGCGTGACCAACAGCAAGAACTATCTGGACGGACCTTACTGCCTGCTGGCCAAGAACAGTCTGGAAGAGGAAATCCGAACCACTCTGAAGCCCGGTGAAAGCCTCATCTTCAACGCTTCCATCGAGGCATACAAGAAAGGCAAGGAGCATGAACTGACTCTGGATTTCGCCAAGGAAGCGGCCAGCAGAGCGCAGTTTGTGCAGACGGTGACCGCCAACCTGGACTTCCATTGCCCCAACGACACCCTGAACACTCTGTTTGCCATGTCGAAGATAAGGGGTGCCGAGAGCATCACAGACACTCCCGTGGGCCCGATGCAGTGCCCGGGAGGAGAGTCGTACTACGGTGCCATGTGGTGCAATGACCAAGCGGAATACATCAATCCCTTCTTCCCCTTCCTGGGTTACGACCTTGGCAACGAGAGCGCAATGACCACCTGGAACTGCTACAAGAAGCTGACCAACCCCGAATATAAGTTTATGCCATGGAGCATAATATGCAACGGCAGCGACACCTACGGACCCTTCGACCGCGGCGACCAGGCTATGCTGGCCTACGGAGCAAGCCGCTACTGCCTGGAAAGGGGCGACCGCCAGGTGGCCGAGCAAGTGTGGCCGCTCATCGAATGGTGCCTGGAGTACTGCCACAGGAAGCTCAACCAACATGGGGTGGTGGCCAGCGATGCCGATGAATTGGAGCATCGTCTGCCGGCGGGCGATGCCAACCTGTGCACCAGCAGCCTCTATTACGATGCGCTCAACAGCGCAGCCTATCTGGCCCAAGCCTTAGGCAAACCCGCTGCAACGGCCTCCGGCTACCGCAAGCAGGCAGCTGAACTGAGAAGGAATATCGACATCTTCTTCCATCACGAGGTGGAGGGATATGACACCTACCGATATTATGAGGGCAACGACAAACTGCGCTCCTGGATAAGCATCCCGCTCACCATGGGCATCTACGACCGTGCCAAGGGGACGGTAGAGGCTATGTTCAGCCCGCAACTATGGACAGAGAACGGTATGCTGAGCGTCAGCGGCGACAAGATATTCTGGGACCGCACTACTCTCTACGGCCTGCGCGGCTCTATGGCAGCCGGTTATGCCGACCGCGGAGTGGAGTTCCTGCAGAAGTTCAGCGCCATACGCCTGCTGGGCGAACACGTCCCCTACGTGGTGGAGGCTTGGCCCGAAGGCGGACAGAGGCATCTGAGCACCGAGAGCGCACTCTATTGCCGCATCTTCACAGAGGGTTTGCTGGGCTTCCGCGCCACTGGATTCCAGTCCTTCAACCTCACTCCGCAGATGCCCACAGCATGGGACCATTACTCGTTCAGGAACATCCATGCCTGCTCCCAGCAGCCCATGGACATCGAGGTAAAGCGCCTGAGTGCCAACAAACTGCAGGTAAAGGTGAGCCGCGGAGGCAAGTTGGTGCGCAAAGTCACCACCAAGCCCGGGCAGACGGTGAAGTTCTGAAGCGAAAGGGCTTTGCACTCATGCAAACCATAAAGAAAGGTTAAAAAAGCGAGGAAGCGCGTGTTAAAGATAGTAAAACAGGCATGCGCTTCCCCGCTTTATGCTTACCTTCGAACGGAGAAACGAACTGAAGTCTAACTCACAAACAACAATGATTATGAACACAAAAGGACTTATCCTCTCTGCCATCATCGTGGCAATGGGAATGACAGCTGCCGGAGTGGCCATCAGAAATGGCATCGTGACCTTCAAGGACCGCGACCGCTGCGTGGTGGTAAAGGGTTTGGCCGAACGGGAAGTGAAGGCCAACAAGGTGTCGTGGCCTCTTACATATAAGGAGATAGGCAACAACCCATCGGAGATGTACAATATCATCGAGCACAAGAACAAGCAAGTGGTGGACTTCCTGAAGGCAGGCGGAGTGAAGGACAACGAGATAAGCGTGAACTCACCCACCATTTCGGACCGCCAGGCAAGCAGCTACAACAACGAGGTGATGACCTACCGCTATGTGGCCAAGAGCGTCATCACGGTCACCAGTACCAATGTGGATCTGGTGCGCGGCCTCATCACCAAGCAGGCCGAGCTCATGCGACAGGGCATCGCACTGGTAAGCGAGGAATATGGCACCGACCAGATAACCTACAGCTTCACGGGTCTGAACGACATCAAACCCGCTATGGTGGAGGAAGCCACCAAGAATGCAAGGGCCACCGCACAGAAGTTCGCCGACGACTCTGACTGCTCGCTGGGCGGCATACGCAACGCTCAGCAAGGCCAGTTCAGCATTGAGAGCCGCGACCAAAACACTCCCTATATCAAGAACATCCGCGTGGTGAACACCATCGAGTACTCTCTCAAGTAGGCATGATACTGGACATCGACGACGTACTGGTCTCTTCGGACATCATCACAGAGCACTTCTGCTGCGACCTTGACGCATGCAAAGGCATATGCTGCGTGGAAGGGGATGCAGGAGCACCAGTCACACTGGAAGAGATAGCGGGCATAGAAGACTCGCTCGACAGCGTATGGAACGACATGACAGCACAGGCACAAGCTGTGGTAGATAAGCAAGGTGTGGCCTACAACGACTGTGACGGAGAGCTGGTGACAAGCATCGTGGGCGGCAAGAACTGCGTGTTCACGTGCTATGAGCACGATTGCTGCCTGTGCGCATTGGAGCGCGCCCACCGAGCCGGCAAGACTGACTTCGTGAAGCCTATCTCGTGCGCCCTCTACCCCATCCGCGAGAAGCGGTTTGCCAACGGCACTGTGGCGCTCAACTATCACCGCTGGGATGTGTGCCAGCCCGCTGTCAAGAAGGGACGCGAACTGGGTCTGCCCATATACCGCTTCCTCGAAGGACCACTCACAAGGCGCTTTGGCAAGGAGTGGTATGACTCGCTCTGCGAAGTGGCAAAGCACATCGGAGAATTGGAACAATAACACCTTGTGGTAATTAGGAATTAAGAATTTTGAATTAAGAATTAGGCCTTGTGGTAATTAGGAATGCTGAATTTTGAATTAAGAATTGGACTTTGCGACAATTATGAATGCTGAATTTTGAATTAAGAATTGGGCTTTGCGACAATTAGGAATGCTGAATTTTGAATTAAGAATTGGGCCTTGTGGCAATTAGGAATGCAGAATTTTGAATTAAGAATTGGGCTTTGGGCCGACTGGGAGCGCGGAATCCAGAATTAAGAATCGGGCTTCTGGGTAGCTGCGAGTTCGGAATCTTGGACGGTGAAACTGGCTTCTTGACCTTAGTCATGGGTGAATGAGGGGTGGCCTGGGCCTCCTCGTTGTTCCCCTCAAGATTCTGCTTGGGAAAAGGCAGGGCGGTGCGATGGCTTATGCAGCGCGCTGCATTGGCCTGCGGAGCGCGCTGCGTAGATGCATGCAGCGCGTTGCGTTTTTCTGCCAGAGGGCGTGGATGTTTCTTATCAAGGACGTGTGGGACAGAAAACAAGGAAGTGGGAACCGCCGCACTGGGCAGTTCCCACTTCCTCTGTTATGTGCTCGCCGCGTCGGGCGATGCCTTTTCCGTCACTTGCGAAGCCACTCCATCAGTTCGCGCTCGGTGGTCATCACGTAGCGGTACTGCTGTGCGCGGCTGGCGTTGTAGGTTTTCTCGATGGACTGTAGTACGCTGTCGGTCTCACCTGCACGCAGGTGCTCGAGTGTCTGCTCCGAGATGACCAGCACGTCGGTGCTGTCGTCGATGTAGGGGTTGGCATATATCCCGCGGTCGCCCAGCAGCTGGTAGAGCTCCTCCTGGGGCGTTTCGGTGTCGGGCGCCACGAACAGCTCGTGGGTGTAGAGCGGGTTCATGCGTGCATCGTAATCTACTCGCGAACTCAGGTAGTGCTGTATGGTGAGGTGCAGGTGCTTCTCTATCTGCAGCGGTGTGCGGTACTCCTCCCACTGGCCCTGCATGATGGCATCCCAGTCCTGCTGGGTGAGCACACGCGGGTGATAGCCGTTGAAGGCCAGAGTGGCAAGGTAGTCAATCTGGTCCTGGGGCGCACCTCGTCCCACCAGCACGTAGTGCACATTGCGGCTCACGCGTGTGGGTGCATGCTGGGCTCCTTCACGCAGAGCAATGCCGTCATGCGTGTGGAAGGCTTGTAGTCGGCTCCTTGCTCACGCAGCTTGCGCTGCATGACGGCATTGCTCTGCGTGAAGGAGCCCAGCATGCACACCACCCGCCCCGACAGAGGAGAGCGGCTGTCCTGCATGTCATCGCCGAAGAGCATTCCCTGTGATACGCTTGTCATCTCGGTAGGTGTGTGCTGGTGGGGTCAGTCCCTCTTCTCGGGTTTGCCGAACTGGCGTATTGTAATCTCGTTCTTCACCGTGCCGCTGGTCAGGATGGCCTTGGTCTCGCGGTCCTGTGTGCCGGGGTTCTGTGTCAGGCTCAGTCTGATGCTTTGCTTGCCGGCATTGCCTTGGGTCTTGTTGGCAGTCACCCACGCGTCGCCGCCCTCGTTCTTGATTTCCAGCTTCCAGTCCTTTTGGGCAACGAAGCAGATGGAGTCGGTGCTCACGTTGGCGCTGTCGGCTATGGTGAAGCTTACCTTTGTGGGTACCCTGCTGTTGCCGTAGAATGACTCCACCTTATAGTCTGGGTGGGTGATGTTGATGAAGCCGTATTGGATGTATGCAGCGGCCAGGGTGTAGTACGAATTGAGCTGGATGTGGCCGATGCGTGTGCTGTCGGTGGTGTTCTCATCGAACTGCACCCTGTTGGTATATGTGACGAGTGCCATCTCCTCCTTTATTGTACCTTGTGTCTTACCCTGTATGTGAATCCAGTCATAGGGAGTGCTCAGGCTCCAGGCATCGGATGTGCTGAAGATGATGGAGTCGAGAGTCTGGTCGGCATATAGGATGCCTGTGTAGGGGTAGTTGATTGATGTGGCGTGGAAGGAGTTGTCCTTGTTGCAGGACACCATGCCCAGCATAGCCCCGGCCAGCAGAAGGGCTGAGGCTGCAAACTTCTTGTTCATTCTTTTCTCTTTCTTTGATAATTAACAGGACAAAGGTAGATATTTTGGTGAAGCTGTCCAAGTGTGCGCCCACATTCTTCATCCTTTTTAACATCATCGCTCTTCTTGCGCCGCAGAAAGGCCGTCGGGCCTGGACTGTACTTCGAAGTCTCCGCGGCAGAAGCGCTCGGTATCCACCTGCAGGAAAGCGCCCTGGGAGCGGGAGTATTGCATCAGTTGGCCGAAGGTGGTGTTGTGGGCCAGCAGTTGCGGGTTGCCCACCAGGGTGAGCTGGAGCCGTGCACGGGTCATGGCCACGTTGAGCTTGCGGTCTATCCATGCCCCTTCCTCCTTGAATGTGTTGCTGCTGAGGAAGTTGAGCTGCCAGCGTTGCTGGATGGTGAAACCATATATAATGTAGTCCCTCTGGCTGCCCTGGAATCGCTCCACAGTATCGATGCTGATATCGTGCAGCTCGCTGATGCCGTATTGGTCAATGGCATTGCGGATGGCCGAAATCTGGTTGCGGTAGGGCACGATGATGCCTATGCTCTGCTCGGTGTCGAAGTGGTCGCCGCAGAGCAGGTAGGCCTGGTAGGCGATGGAGGCTATCATGCGTGCTTCCACATCATTGGTCTTGGGTGATGCCATCTGTGTGGGACGCTCCGAGCATACGAATGCCAGGCGGTGGGTGGTGAGCATGCGGGCTATGCCGTGGGTGCTCGTGGTGGTCTGCAGGGGGGCTGTCTGGTGGGGCAGAGGCACGGGCTGCAGCTTGTGGGAGTAGAATGCCAGGCTGGGGAAGTCGGCTATCTGGCTGTGCATGCGGCCCTGGCGGGTGAGCATATACACGAAGCGCGGGTCGTCATCGCTGAACGCCTGCCCCTGGCTGTTCGCTCTCAAGCACTTCCATCTGGCCATCGTGGATGAAGCCTCGCAGATACTGGAGCCTCACATCATCGGTCTGCTCAGCATGCAAGCCCAGGGAGTGGCCTCGATAGGCAAGGTGGTGCTCATCGGCGACCGTCCGGTGCTGGGCGGCAACGCCAGCTCCGAGATTCGCATGTGGATCTCCGGTGCAGGCACCCGTGTCCGCAATTTGCAGGAGACCGGCATCCTGGAGGAGCTGCTGCTGGAAAATATGTACCGCAATCCCAAGCGGAATTTCTCCATCTGGGACAGCCTTCTTTATGAAATGGTCCGATTTGAGCCGAACATCGAGCTGCTGCTGAACTGCTCCTGTTGCGATGCGGAAATGGACGGCAGCAAGGTCGTCTCCGTCACCGGCTTCCAGCTGACCACCTACACCTGGCATACCGTCAAGGCCGACATCTTCATGGACTGCTCCGGCGACAGCATTCTCGCGCCCCTGACCGGTGCCGAATTCCGGGTGGGCCGGGAGGCCCAGGCCGAGTTCGGCGAGGAGTTCGGCCTTCCTGAGGCAGACCGCAAGACCATGGGCATGAGCCTGCTCATCCAGGCCCGGGAAACCGACCATCCCGTGAAGTTCACCCCGCCTGCCTG
>OQWM01002566.1_pt1 | contig 12290 bp, 8 predicted proteins | sample 1691531 | NCBI WGS metagenome assembly OQWM01 (sample SAMN03418257, study PRJEB22391) | human gut metagenome | biome: human-gut; feature: organic feature; material: feces | host: Homo sapiens | place: Tanzania | collected 2013-01 | reverse complement strand
TACGATTTTGGCTTTTGTTTTGTTGCCGTATCGCGTCGACTTGTATATAATACCATCATGTTCCGTTATTGTCAACACCTTTTTGTAACTTTTTTAACGTTTTTTCGTGATACACGTGGATTGGTTGGCAAAAAGAGCATTATGTATACAAGCTTTGAACAGGGTAATTTTTTTGTAAAAAATCTCCAAAAAACTGCTAAATTTATGCTTGCAGCCAGCGTTTTTCCCGCTTATTTCTGTTTTTCTCTAAAATATTCTTTGAAGAATTACGATAAAATATGACAATGTTCTCTGAAAATGCTATAATAGAGTGACGCGTAAATTCATCAGCGATGAATTTCTCAAAATCAATTTAATGAAGAAGAGGTAGAAAATGTTTAAAGTACTAAAATTTCTAGTCATCAGTGTTGTTTGCCTCATTATTATGGGAGCATCAGTGCTTTATGGCTTCTCAAGTCTGTTTGCACCTCCTAATATGGATGAAACGCTGATTCCGGACGCTGCTTCTCAATTCTATGATATTAATGGTAATACCATTTATACGACTCTTTCAGAGGAACGTCGTATTCCTGTTTCCATTGATAAGATTCCCAAGCATACGCAGCGTGCATTTATTGCTATAGAAGATAACCGCTTCTATGAGCATGGCGGCATCGATTATCGCGGTACAGCGCGTGCCCTTGTCTCCACCTTGAGTGGCAGCGAGGTTCAGGGCGGCAGTACTATTACCCAGCAGCTCGCCAAAAATGCCTTCCTTACTCAGGAGCGCTCTATTGTCCGCAAGATTAAGGAAGCCTTTATTGCTAAGGAGCTGGAGCACAAATACACGAAGGACGAAATCCTCACCATGTATTTGAACCGTATTTATTTCGGTCAGGGTGCTTACGGCATCGAAAGTGCTTCCCAATATTACTTTGGTAAGCATGTGCAGGATTTGACTATCGCTGAATCTGCAACGCTGGCAGCTATTCCCAAAAGTCCGAACTACTTCAATCCCTTTGAAAACCCCAAGGAAAGCAAAACTCGTCAAGAGCTGGTTATTGACCAGATGGTGAAATATGGCTTCATTTCTGCGGCTGACGGCGCTAAAGCCAAAGCAGAAAAAATTGCTTATAACACCTCGCATAAGCAGAAATATGACCCGCGTTCCTATTTCTTTGATATGATTAGCCAAAAGGTTATCGAAGAGGTTGGTGCAGATGCCCTCTATAAAGGCGGCCTGAAAATCTACACCACGCTTGACCCTGATATGCAGAAGGCTGCTGAAAGCGCTATGAGTCACCTTCCCACATATTATAAGGATGAGAACGGTCTGACTCAGCCGCAGCTGGCACTGGCTGCTATTGATCCCAAAACCGGCTATGTCAAGGCTATGCTTGGCGGCCGCGGCCAGGACAAATTCAACCGTGCAACGCTTGCTGTGCGTCAGCCTGGTTCTGCCTTCAAACCGTTCGTTTATCTGACAGCTATGCAAAACGGCTTCTCTCCGGCCAGCGTTATCGAGGATAAGGAAGAGGAATTCTCTCCTGGCTGGAAGCCGCAGAACTCCGACCGTGCATGGCATGGCAAGGTCAGCCTGCGTACTGCTCTCGTCCGCTCGATGAACGTGCCGACTGTAAAGCTCGCACGTGAGGTTGGCGTAAGCAAGATTATCGACAACGCCGAAAAAATGGGTATCTCTACTCTCGTAGATTCCGGTGCCTACAGCGATGCTAACCTTGCAATGTCCCTCGGCGGTCTGAGCAAGGGTGTTAATCCGTTAGAAATGGCCGCAGCCTATGGCGTACTCGCCAGCAACGGCATTTATCACAAGCCTGTAGCTCTGCTGAAAATTGTTGACCGTGAGGGCAAGGTGCTTTACGAAGCTAAAACTGAATCCAAGCGCGTTGTTGATGCAGAGTCCGCTTATCTGACCACCAACATGCTGCAGGATGTTCTCATCAGCGGCACCGCTGGTGGCATGGGCATCGGTCGTCCGGCAGCAGGCAAAACTGGTACCACCGACACCTATATTGATGCCTGGTTCGTTGGCTATACGCCTGACCTGTGTACCGCAGTCTGGGTTGGCGATGATAACAACAAGTCTATGAACCGTATGTATGGCAGCGGCGCTCCGCTTTCCATCTGGCATGACTTCATGATTAATGCGTTGGCCTCTACTCCGCGCAGCAGCTTTACCAATCCTGGCGTAGCCGTTCCTGCTGAACCGGAAATCAAGCAGGACGAAGACGACAAAGACAAGGATAAAGATAAGGACAAAGACAAGGACGGCAAGGATAAAGACCAAAAGGCCGCAGCCGACAACAAGCAAAACGCTTCTGTCGACCAGCAGCCTGCAGTCAGCAACCAGCCTCAGACTACGAAAAAACGCAGCAGCATGAAGGACCGCGTTAATGAAATCATGGGCAAACCGGTTGTCAGCAACCAGCCCACCCCGCGTAACTAAATAATGCTTTTGACAGAGCTGTCGCCTAGCGATGGCTCTGTTTTTTGTATTTCAGCTGTTTCTCCGTGTATACAGTATGCAAAAGCCTCGTTTTATGTTATAATAAATAAAAGTTACTTTGATATTGACTTTATATGCTTATAAAGGAGAATGACATGGATAAACACAATGTAAAGATAGTAGAAACTGTTCTGCGCGACGGTCACCAGTCTCTTGCTGCGACCAGAATGCGTATTAGCGATATGCTGCCTGCTCTTGAAAGACTTGATAACGCTGGTTATTATGCTCTTGAAGCCTGGGGTGGCGCCACCTTCGACTCCTGCCTGCGCTTCTTGAATGAAGACCCGTGGGAGCGCCTGCGCACACTCAAAAAGCATCTGCGTAAAACACCTATTCAGATGCTGCTGCGCGGCCAGAACATCCTCGGCTATAATCATTACGCAGACGACGTAGTCCGCGAATTTGTCAATCGCTCTGTAGCGAACGGCGTTTCCATCATCCGTATCTTCGACGCGCTCAACGATACGCGCAACCTGGAATGCGCTATGCGTGCTGCCAAGGAAGCAGGCGCACATGTGCAAGGCTGCATAGTCTACACCATCAGCCCTTATCATCAGGATAAGGACTTCGTCAAGCTTGGCAAGAAGCTGGCAGAGATGGGCGCTGATTCCATCTGCATCAAGGATATGGCTGGCCTGCTGCGTCCCTACGCTGCCGAAAGCCTGATTCGCAGCCTCAAGGCAGAGCTCGACCTGCCCATCAACCTGCATACGCACTTCACCAGCGGCATGGGCGATATGACCTACCTCAAGGCTATCGAGGCTGGCGCAGATATTATCGACACCGCGCTCTCCCCCTTCGCTGAATCCACCAGCCAGCCCTGCACAGAAGCGCTTGTTGCTTCGCTGGAGGGCACGCCCTATGACACCGGCCTCAAGCTTACGGAGCTTAACGACCTGGCCGATTACTTCAAGGATGTGCGTAAAAATCTTATTCAGGACTTCAATCTGAACCCCAATATTCCTATTGACCCCAAGGTGCTCACCTTCCAGATTCCTGGCGGCATGCTCTCCAACCTGCTCAACCAGATGAAGGAAATGGGCGTAGCCGATAAATATCCGCAGCTGCTCGAGGAAATGCCGCGCGTCCGCGCCGAGCTTGGCTATCCGCCGCTCGTAACCCCGACCAGCCAGATTGTTGGCTCGATGTCCGTTTTAAACGTTGCGCTTGGCCGCTATAAAATGATTCCCCGCGAGGTGAAGGACCTCATCCTTGGCAAATATGGCCGTACTCCGGGACCGATTGACGAGCAGGTAAAACAGCTGGCCATCGGCTCTGCACCGCAGATTGACCACCGTCCTGCCGATGACATTCCGCCGCAAATGAAAAAGCTGCGCGAAAAGCTGGCCGAGGAAGGCTTCCCGAACGCTCCTGTCGAGGACGTTTTAAGCTATGCCTCCTTCCCCGAGGTGACGCTCAACTTCCTGCGCCACAGCAACATCAGCATCAAATTCCGCGATTTATAAGCAGCATAAAGAAAGCCCCGATTTCTACATCTCGTAAAAATCGGGGTTATTTTTATTGCACGTCGTCTAAGCTTTCCTCATGCAGCTCTTCCTGTATTTTTTTCGCCTCATGCAAAAGACGTATGCCTACACGCACAATGCGCATCTTGGCAATCTCCTCAACAGTGAAAACTGCCGCCTCTGTCTGCAGCTTCTGCCCTACCTTCGGCGGATAGTCCAGCTGTGCATACAGCCAGCCGCCAATCGTATCGCAGTTTTCGGTGTCCAGCTCCAGCTCAAAGAAGTCATTGACGTCCTCCAGCAGCATCTTGCCGTCTACAGAATAGGTCTTGTCGCCCTTTTCCTCAACCTCCGGACGCTCCTCGTCGAACTCATCCTGGATTTCGCCAACGATTTCCTCCAGAATATCCTCGACAGTCACCATGCCTGCCGTACCGCCATACTCGTCCACGAGCACAGCCAGCTGACTGCGATGCTTTTGCAGCATTCTCAGCAGTTTGCTGATAGGCAAGGACTCCGGCACCAGCAGCACATCACGCGCCAAGCTGCGCAGGTCAGGATGCTCGCCGGCGTTTAAGCTGCGCAGCAAATCCTTTATATGCAAAAAGCCGATGATATGGTCCTTATCCTCGTCGCAGATAGGATAACGCGTCATGCGCTCCTCCAGCGCCGTCTTGATATTATCCTCCCAGGAATCCTCCAGGTACAGGCAGATCATATCCGTGCGCGGCACCATAATGTCGCTGGCACGGCGGTCTGAGAAATCAAAAACGTTGTCCAGATACGTCAGCTCAGTTTTATCAATATAGCCATGCTTATGGCTTTCCTCCATCAGGATACGGATTTCGTCCTCGTTGTGTGCCTCCTCCGCTTCGCTCGCAGCATCAACACCCATACGGCGCAGCGTCCAGTTAGCCACATGGTTCAAAAACCATACCGCGGGATACATAATGCGGTCGAAGAAAATCAAAGGACCGGAAACAAACAGCACAATCTGCTCTGTCTTTTGAATCGACAAGGACTTCGGCACCAGCTCGCCCAAAACAATATGCAGCGCAGTGATAACTGAAAAGCCCATCACAAAAGCAATCGTGTGCTCAACATTCTCCGGCAGGCTCAGCAGCGAAAACAGCGGATGAATCAGCTTCGCCACCGTCGGCTCACCAATCCAGCCAAGGCCCAGAGAAGCCAGCGTAATACCAAGCTGCGTCACCGAAAGATAAGCATCAAGATGCTCCGTTACCTGCTTAGCACTTTCTGCCCGCGTATTGCCTTCCTTAATCAGCGCATCAAGACGCGAAGGGCGCACCTTGACAATAGAAAACTCCGAAGCAACGAAAAAGCCGTTCAGCGCCACCAAAAATAAAATCGCTATAACATTAAACAAACATATGAGATAGTCCAAACAAATCTGCTTTTCTGCTCCGGCAGAAAAAACAGCTTCACCTCCATAAAAAATATATTACCAGTATTGTACCATAGAAAGAGCATATTGCAAAATAAATTTTTCGTAAACTTGTTTACAGATACAAAAAAGCCGCCGTATAGCATCCCCCTCTTTCGCTTGCGTGCCCAAGGGCACGCATCGAAATCTCACTTTTGCTCAATACTATTGTCCAAATAGTACCGCGAAATCGCTCTCCCTACAAGGGAGAGATGCCGAGCATAAGCGAGGCAGAGAGGGTAATCGCAATACGACAGCCTAAAATTTAACTATATTTATTTAACTGCTTCAGCACAGCGTTTGCACAGCGTCGGATGCTCAGCATCAGCGCCAACCTCATCGCTGTAAATCCAGCAGCGTTCGCATTTGTGACCTTCAGCAGCGGTTACGGTAACCTTCAGGTCCTCACGGCCAGTTGCTTCTGCGCCGCTTGCAGCGCCTTCAACAACTACTGCCTGAGAAACGATGAGCAGAGTTGCCAGGTCTTTTTCTACGGATTTCAGGATAGCGAGTGCTTCGCCTTCAGCGTGCAGCTCAACCTTAGCGTCCAGGGAGTGACCGATTTGCTTGTTACGACGAGCCAGCTCCAGCACCTTGGTGATTTCGCTGCGGATTTCAATGAAGTTATCCCATTTGCTTTCCAGTGCTTCGTCGATATATTCTTCCTTAACCTCCGGCCAAGGCAGCATTTGTACGGATTCAGGAGCATTAGCAGGCTTCTTCATGAACTGCCATACCTCTTCCATCGTGAAGCTCAGTACCGGAGACAGCATAACGATGAGATCCATAAGGATTTCGTGCATAGCGGTTTGTGCGCTGCGGCGTTCCTTGCTGTCTGCCTTGTAAGCATACAGACGGTCTTTGATGATATCCAGATAGAAGCTGGACATTTCCACGGTGCAGAAGTTGTGGATTGCATGGTACAGAACATGGAAGTCATAGCTTTCATAAGCAGCGGTAACTTCCTTCTTCAGCAGCTGCAGATGCATCAGAGCCCATTGGTCAAGCTCCAGCATTTCGTTGAACGGAACAGCATCGGTTTCGTAATTGAAGTCGTTGGTGTTGCCGAGGATATAACGGATGGTGTTACGGATTTTGCGGTAAACCTCAGCCAGCTGCTTGAGGATTTTCGGGGAGATACGGATATCTGCCTTATAATCAGAGGATGCAGTCCACAGACGGATGATATCAGCGCCATATTGCTTGATTACATCCTGCGGAACAATAACGTTGCCTACAGATTTGGACATCTTGCGGCCTTCGCCATCAACTACATAGCCATGAGTCAGTACAGATTCGTACGGAGCACGGCCTGCAACAGCAACAGAGGTCAGCAGAGAGGACTGGAACCAGCCGCGATGCTGGTCACTGCCTTCGAGGTACATAGCAACCGGCCAGGAAAGCTCCGGACGCTTTGCAGCAACAGCCATGTGAGAGGAACCGCTGTCGAACCATACGTCCATGATATCGGTTTCCTTATGGAAGTGCTTGCCGCCGCATTTCGGGCAGACAGTGCCTTCCGGCAGCAGCTCTTCAGCAGTATGAGCCCACCATGCATCGCTGCCTTCTTTTTCGAACCAGTTAGCAACGGAGTCAATAGTAGCCTCGTTAATCAGATGCTCGCCGCAGTTGTCGCAGTAGAATACCGGGATAGGTACGCCCCATACGCGCTGACGGCTGATGCACCAGTCATGACGGTCGCAAACCATGTTATGGATGCGCTGTTGGCCCCAGGAAGGAATCCATTGAACATCGTCGATAGATTTCAGTGCGTCATCACGGAAGCCGTCGATAGAAGCAAACCATTGAGAGGTTGCGCGGAAAATAATCGGGTTTTTGCAGCGCCAGCAGTGTGCATATTGGTGCTTGATGTTCTCTTTACCCAGCAGGCAGTTCAGCTCAGCCAGATATTTCAGTACTGGGATGTTAGCATCGAATACAAACATGCCCTTGAAGCGTTCGCCAGCCTCTTCGGTCAGCTTGCCTTGGGAGTCAACCGGGCAGAGAATCGGCAGCTTATATTTCAGGCCGGTTTCAAAGTCGACATCACCATGACCAGGAGCGGTATGTACGCAGCCGGTACCAGCTTCAGTAGTTACATAGTCAGCCATAACTACGAGAGAACGACGGTTGTTATATTCAGGGAACGGATGCACGCATTCAGCGTATTCCATTTCTTTACCAAGAGTAGTGCCAAGGATATTGCTGAGGTCCTTGTGGCAGGCAGCGCCAACCTGAGCCAGCAGATCCTTTGCCATGAAGAGAACCTCGCCTTCGCATTCAACCCAAGCATATTCCAGAGCAGGGTTCAGCGCAACAGCGACGTTCGCCGGCATGGTCCACGGAGTGGTGGTCCAAATTACCATGTAAGCCTTTTTGCCTTTAGCAGCCTCAGGAGTTTGGCCGTTGTCTTTTACGAGCGGCATTTTTACGAAAATGGTCGGAGTTTTTTGCTCGCCGTATTCGATTTCTGCTTCAGCCAGAGCGGTTTCGCAATGCGGGCACCAGTAAACGGTTTTCTTGCCCTTGTAGATATAGCCTTTGTTAGCCATAGTACCGAACACGCGGATCTGCTCAGCCTCAAAGCTGTGATGCAGAGTGATGTACGGATTTTCCCAATCGCCCAGAACGCCCAGACGTTTGAAGTCCTCGCGTTGGATATCAACCCATTGCAGAGCGAAGTCATGGCATTTGCGGCGCAGAGTCAGCGGATCCAGCTCATTACGGTTCAGGCCCAGCTCTTTGATAGCAGCATGCTCAATCGGCATACCGTGAGTATCCCAGCCGGGAACGTACGGGGTATCGAAGCCTTGAGCATATTTATATTTCATGATGATATCCTTCAGGATTTTGTTCAGAGCATGACCCATGTGGATTTTGCCGTTTGCATACGGAGGGCCGTCATGCAGAACGAACTTCTTGTGGCCAGCATGCAGTGCTTGCTTTTTGCCATAAATATCGTTTTCTTCCCAGAATTTCAGAAAATCAGGTTCGCGCTGCGGCAGGCCTGCACGCATTGGGAACTCTGTTTCAGGCAGATTCAGTGTTTTACCATAATCCATTACTAATAACCTCCAATTGTATTAACCAAAAAATAATTAACAAAATAAAAAAGCCTCGTCCCTCCAATAAGGGACGAAGCTATAGCTTAACAAACATCAATACATTACGTATTATGCATTATTAACTAAACGTGTACTCCGTGGTACCACCCTCATGACGACAGCTTAGGCTGCACGCCACTCGTGTGCGCAATATCGGGCGCTCCCGTATGCAGCTACTCAGTTCGCCGCACCCGCTCCAAAGTGATTTTCACTCGTCTTGCTTCGTCCGGGCTTGCACCATACCCCGGCTCGCTTCTCCTGCGCCACAAGCTACTGTCTTTTTCATAGCGTTAGCAAATATCAATAAACGATATTATTATACATTAGACAATGTGATAAGTCAATGAGTTTTTATCACTGTCGTCTATCCATCTTTACTTCTCATACTTGAAGCCAAACACGCCGAAGCCTCGCTCCTGCGTAAGATGGCTGATGTCATTCAGGCGGAAAATCGTATGCTCATGCCACTTGTTCACGCCCAAAATGGTCACACTTGCAGGCTGAACATCAACAGAATAATTGTGCTCCACCACCTGCTGCATATCCATGCCCAGCCAGCGGAAAATAATATTCTGCACCGTGCCCTTATGCGCAACGATAATAAGATTTTCCTTCTCCATATTCGCTGCCGCCCACAATCCTTCGACATTGCGCAGATAAAACTCATTGCGCGTTTCGCCGCCGGGATAGTTACGGTGGTCAAGCTCCTGGTCTGACGCAGGCTTGCAAAAAATCTTCTTTGCTTCCTCCTCCGTCATTCCTGCTGCGACACCATTATTCTTTTCACGCAAAAACTCGCAGTATTCAATCTCCCCTGCAAAATGCAGCGTCTTGGCAATAATCCTTGCCGACTCCGCCGCACGCTCCAGGTCACTCGCAAGAATACGCAGCTTCACGTCACGCCCGGCAAAATCCAGCGCCAGCTTGTCCGCTGCCGCCTGAATCTGTGCCCTTCCCTTCTTCGTAAGCGTGGAATTCGTCCAGCCGCCGGTCAGGCTTTGTGTATGGTGAGTCGCCTCACCATGACGTACCAGTATAATCATCTTCCAGCCCCCGCTCCTACTCTTCGTCCTGCTTATCGAAGTTTTTCAGCAGCTCCACCTGCGTTTCCAAAAGATGCAGCATGTTCTTGCGATGCAGCGCTGCCTTCTTCAGCTGCGCATTATAATCCTGCTCTGCCGTCGCCACCTTGGCATCAGCCTCAAAAATCATCTTGCGGCTGCGCTCCTCCGCATCGCCCACAATCTTGCGATACTTGGTGTTCGCCTCAAGCATCATCTTGCCTGCTTCGTTACGCGCGTCCGTCAGCAGCTTGTTGGCTTCGCTGGCAGCAGCATTTGCACGCTTCTTGCAGGTATCCTCAACATTCATGCGCAGCTTTTCTGCCTCCATCTCAGCTCTGCGGCTAATCTGGTCAGCATAAGCCTTCGCTTCCTCGCGCAGCTTTTCACATTCAGCCTGCGCCGCCTGCAGCATGTTATCCGTCTTTGCCTTGGTCTTGTTATACAAATCCTCGGCGTGCAGCATCGTGTCGTCATGAATCTTCTGCGCCGCAGCCTTCGCTTCGCTCAGCTGCTGCTCGCACTTCACCGTCGTCTCCTTCTCCAGCAGTGCAGCCTTCTTCTCGCTGCTGGCCTTAAGCTCGTCCGCAGTTTCCTGCGCCACGGTCAGCGTGCTCTGCATCGTCGCCTCCATCTGCTGATAATATTCCAGCTTGGAGCTGACGCGTTCAATCGTTTCCTTCTGCTCCAGATTATCCAGATACAGATATTCGTATTCCTTCAGCAGCGTTTTCAAGAACTTGTCGACCTCTTCCACCTCATAGCCGCGAAAGCCCTTGGAGAAGGTTTTATTTTTAAAATCCTCAGGAGTGAGCATATCCTATCCCCCTATATGAAGCGCTTGAGTGTTACACTGATGCGCCCCTTCTTTGTTGTACCACGAATCTCTTCCACCTCAACACGGCCACGGCCACGGAAGGAAATCACATCGCCCTCGTTCACAGGCTGTGCTGCCTTTTTGGCTTCCTTCCAGTTCACCTTCACGTTCAGGCTCTTAATCTCGTCGGCCATACGGCTGCGGCTCACGCCATAGCCTGCGGCCGCAACTGCGTCCAGGCGCAGGTCAGCAACGGTTGCGTTGATAACCTTCACCTTTTCTTCCTTCTGCAGCAAATCCTCACGTGCAATCTCCTTAAGCGTCACGGGCGCAGCACCAATCTGCGTCAGGTTGCCGCTCAGGTAATTTACGAGCGTTTTTTCTACCACCAGCTGCGCGCCCTCAGGCACAAAAACAATGTCACCCAAGGCTTCACGCTTGCAGCCCGTGCCCATGAACGCGCCCAGGATATCGCGGTGCGACAGGTCGTAGTAACGCTTATCCCAGCATGCCAGGAAGAACGCCATACCAAAGTCAGGCTGACCATAAAAATCCTCAGCTACAAAGGCCGCCTTCACGCGCTCGGCATTAGCAAAGCCGCCGTCAGCTACGAGCTTGATATTCTCAAAGTTCGCCGCAATAATCTCGGCCACATTGTAAGCATGCGGGTCAAGAAACTCGCTCACGCGGAACTTGCGTGATTTGTTCGCGCCCTCGGCCAAATCCAGCAGCTTCGCTGCCAGCTGTTCGTCGCCGCCAGCCTTAAAATAGCGCAATATTTTCTCTCTATCTGCCATAAATATTACCCCTGTAATTCCTTGTTGCGCTCTAACACAGCCTGCACAGCGTCATAGAAGGCACCGCGCACGCCATGGTTCTCCAGCGCATGAATACCGGCAATCGTCGTGCCGCCGGGACTTGTTACCTGGTCGCGCAGCTGTGCCGGATGCAGACCGCTTTCGATGCACAGCTTGCCGCTACCGGCCATCGTCTGTGCTGCCAGCTTGATAGCGAGCGCACGCGGCAGTCCGGCACGCACGCCAGCGTCGGCCAGCGCATCAATAATCACGAAGAAATAACCGGGGCCGCAGCCGCTGATAGCGGTGATAGCATCAAGCGCCTTCTCGTCTACATATTCAATCTCGCCGCAGCTGCTGAAAATCGCACCTGCCGCCTCCTTCATCTCGCTTGTCACCTTCGCGTCGCAGCAGATAGCCGTCATGCCGGCGCCGCAAGCCAGCGGCGTATTCGGCATCGTGCGTACCACCGGGAAGCCGGGCGCATAGGCATGCAGCTGCTCCAGCGTTACGCTGCCCATAATCGACAGCACCCACGCGTCCTTCTTGAAGCAGGCGATTAGGTCCGGCGTCAGCGCAACAGGCGCAACCTGCGGCTTAACAGCGAAAATAACCAAATCTGCGTCACGCACTGCTTCCTTATTATCCGTCGTCGTGTTTACGCCATAGTCTGCGTGCAGTGCAGCGGCATGAGCCTCAGTCGGCTCACCGACCATAATCTGCTCCGGCGCCACCAGTCCGCCGCCGATAATTCCCTTGATAATAGCCTTGGCCATAGCGCCGCCGCCAATAAAAGCAATTTTATTCAGGTTTATTTTTCCCATGGACGATTCCTTCTTTCTTCAAACGCGCTGCCCTCTTCTGTGTCCATATCCGAATCAATATCAATATTCTTCGGTGCGCACACCAAAATATTGCGGCTCAGCTTCTTCATGCTGCCAGCCAACGCATACACCGTACCGCTCAAAAAGTCTGTCATGCGTTTTGCCAGCACATTATCTGTATTGGCAAAATTTACGACAACAGGCTGGTTGTTGCGCAGATAGTCAGCAATCTTCTGCGAATCGTCAAAATCAACAGGCTCCAGCACCACCA
>OQWM01002563.1_pt1 | contig 12297 bp, 5 predicted proteins | sample 1691531 | NCBI WGS metagenome assembly OQWM01 (sample SAMN03418257, study PRJEB22391) | human gut metagenome | biome: human-gut; feature: organic feature; material: feces | host: Homo sapiens | place: Tanzania | collected 2013-01 | reverse complement strand
CTGCAGAGTGGTTACGGCAGATGAAGCCACGGTTCTCTTCGTAGCATTCCTCGCCATGGTCGGGCACATAGATCACAATGGCATCCTCGTTCTCGAATTTCTTCACAATCTCTGTGACAATGGAGTCGTTGTAGAGCACGGCGTTGTCGTAGTCGGAGAGAATGCCTCGTTCGCGTGCGTTGAGATTGGGTTTCAGCTCCTTATAGTCGTCGCCGTGAAACAGTTTGCGGTCCTTGGGCGAGCGTTGCCGATATTGCACATGTTGTCCGAGCAGGTGGAATATGATTAGGTTGTTGTCGGTGTTCTGACTCTGTAGCGACTCGTAGTCGCGCAACAAACCATCGTCGAACTCATGCAATTGGGTGTTGCGCGAGTCAAACTGTGCTGCGCTCAGTGTGGGGTTGTTCAGGAAGAAACCACCGCTGAAGTCGTAAACCGCTTCCTTTGCCTTGGGCAGGAACTGGTTGGTGATGAAAGTCACGTGATAGCCTGCCTTGCGGAACACCTCGGGAAAGAGAGGATAGTCGCACCATTCGCCCTTGTCGCCTACGGTGTAGAGCGAGAAGATGTGCTTGAACACGAAACTCGTAAGGTTCCATGGCGACACCACATCGCTGAACTTCACGAGTCGTCCCTGTTTCTCAAGTTTCGATTGTCGTGGTGTGGTAGGCATCACGTAGCCATACTGCTCACTGTGGTGGCGGTTGTAGCTCTCGCCTATGATGAGCACAATGTTGGGCGAACGGAACGAGCACGAGTCCACCTTCACCTTGTCGGCGGTGGCTATCAGTCGGTCTATCTGCTTTGCCGTCAGCGTGTTGGCGTAGATACTGAACGCAAGTCGGTAGATAGGTTGATAGAGCACAGCGTGCTTGTTTTCGGTGAGCGTGTGCTCCACGTCGCCAATGGTTTTGCCCGACATGAGTTTCGCTGTGGCAGCCTTGTTGTGGGCACTCGTCACTGCCGACACAATGAACAATGTGAGCACAACCAATGCTGTGACTGGACGCACGCGATGCATCATATACTTGGTGCGCACCAATATCGAGCGCACCAGCCAGCACCACTTTCTTGGCACAAAGTGAGGGAAGCGGAGTCGCAGCGTGGCGAAAACATGAATGAAAAGGAGCAGCAACACCCAGCCTACGCTACTCAGCAGGATGTCGGGCGACACGCATGAACGCAGAAACTCGCCTGCCTCACGGGTGTCGGTTTCGCCTACGAGAAGCAACATAGTGGGTGTAAGTGTTGATTGGAACTTCACAAAGCAGTAGACATCCACCATGGCGGTGGCATACAATACCACATAGATAGCCCCACGCACCCATGCTTTAATGCGACGCGGCAACACCGTAAGCACGGTGGCAAGCAAGTACACGTCGAAGAAGAGTTCAAGATACAGATTCTCATAGAGTCGTGCGCCACGTGCATTGGGCAGAGTGCCCCATGCGCACAAGCATCCTAAGAGATACATGAACACGAAGAATGCCGCATTCTCATGTATTGGCTTCATCACCAAGCCAAGCATACGGCGTATTGTTTTAGTGTATGTCATCTATATAATTATGTGTGAAATTAGCGATATTATAGAATCATAGGCAAATTTACATAACTTTTTCCACTTATGTATAATATGCGGCTCTATTTTTAGTGGGCTTATTGAAAATAACTTCACATTTTACTCTCTATCACGATCAAAACTTACTGCACGCACTTGTTAAACAGGCAAAAAGCAATAAAAACGTAAAAAAGAATAGAATCATTTTGTATTGTCTTCGATTTAAACTAACTTTGCATGGGATAGACTGCATTTCGGCATTTGAAGTGTTTATTATAGCAGCAGGATTGCGCTATCCTAAAAAATAATTCTATAAAATACAAATCAAAAACTCTAAGAATTAATGAAAAGAAATCTTATTTTAGGAACCTTGGCACTGACGGCGACGCTCATGTGCTCTTCCTCAATGGCTGCCTCGAAGGTGAAGAAACCAGTGCGCAAGGCTGTTGCAGCCAAAGTGGACGGCATGAAGAAAGCCGACATGCCGTTCAGCGACGCATGGGTAGAGGACGAGACTAAGTTTGAGGACCGCAAGCTTGCCGCACACGCCACATTTATTCCTTATGCCTCGACTGCGCAGATGCAGCGCGACGAATACTACCGTTTCCCATGGGTTACACCAAAGAACGCTAATTATCTCTTGCTCAACGGCGAGTGGAAGTTCCGCTACACAGCCGACTGGAAGAAGGGCAAGCCAGGCGAAGCTGACTTTTATGCCGACAATGCCGATGTGTCGACTTGGGACAACATCCGTGTGCCGCTCAACTGGGAAATGGCTGGATATGATGTGCCAGTATACAACAATGTAGGCTTTCCGTTCGAGAACGAGCCTCCATATATAAAAGCTTTCGACGACAACTTCGACAAGAATCCTGTTGGCTCTTATCGACGCACGTTCAACCTGCCTAATGGATGGCAGAACGACAAGCGTGTGGTGCTCCACTTCGACGGTGCGTGCAGTGCCATCGTGGTTTGGGTGAATGGTAAGTATGCAGGATATTCACAGGGAGCCAACACCGACGCCGAATTTGATGTTACCAGTCTTGTGCGTCAGGGCGAGAACAATGTGTCGGTGCGCGTATACCGTTGGTCGGACGGCTCGTATCTTGAGGGTCAGGACATGTGGCACCTCGCCGGCATTCACCGCGACGTTTATCTCGTGGCAACACCTAAGGTGCATGTATCCGACCACTACATAACATCACAACTCAACTCAGATTACACATCGGGCAAAATGCGCGTGGAGTTTACTGTCGACAACCCGTCGCGTATGAAGGCTCAGAAGTGCATTGAGGTGGAGCTTCTTGACCCAGAAGGCAAGCGTGTTGCAGCGCAGAACGTGAGCGAGAACATCGACGCTAGCAAGACAGAGGACAAGGTGTTTGTGGAGTTTGATGGACTGAAGAACCTTCGCCCATGGTCGCCCGAGAAGCCAGAGCTCTATACTGTTGTTGTGCGCCAGTTGCAGGACGACAAGGAAGAGATGGTGTTCTCGACAAAATACGGATTCCGTGCCGTTGAACAGCGTGGCAATCTTATCTATGTGAACGGCAAGCGCGAATATTTCAAGGGTGTTAACACACAGGATATACATCCACTTCTCGGTCATGCCATCGACGTGGAGACAATGCTGCGCGACGTAGAATTGATGAAGCAGGCAAATGTTAACACTGTGCGCACATCGCATTATCCGCGTCAGGCAAAGATGTATGCCATGTTCGACTATTACGGACTCTACTGCATGAACGAGGCCGACGTGGAGTGCCACAACAACCATTCGCTTTCAAACAACCCAACATGGCGTGACACTTATGTTGACCGCACTGCACGCATGGTGTTGCGCGACCGCAACCATCCGAGCGTCGTGTTCTGGTCGCTTGGTAATGAGTCGGGTGGCGGCGATAACTTCCAAGCCACCTACGACGAGGTGAAGCGACTATTGCCCGGACGCGATGCCTTTGTGCACTATGAGGGCTACAAGCACGGCGAGAAATACTCTGACTTTGGCTCGGATATGTATCCTAAGCTGAACACTGTCATCGAGCAGCGCAACGGCCTTAATGGCAAGCCGTACTTCATCTGCGAGTATGCTCACGCTATGGGACAGGCTGTAGGCAACCTGCAGGAATACTGGGATGTGATTGAGGGTAGCAACGGTATCATAGGTGGATGTATCTGGGACTGGGTGGACCAGGGTATCTATGATACACGCCGAATAAAGAATAACCTGCCGCTCGTTGACCAGAAGACCGGACTCCACTACTATACATCAGGCTACGACTACACTAAGATGAACCATGGCTATCGTGGATTCCAGGGCGACTTCATGAGCAACGGCATCATCACTCCGGGACGTGAGTGGACTGCTAAACTCACTGAGGTGAAATATGTATATAAATATGTGGGATTCGAGGGCTTTAAGAACCGTGTGCTCACATTGCGCAACAAGTATAACTTCACAAACCTCGACAATTTCGCACTTGTATACAATGTTCTTTGCAATGGCAGAAATGTTTCAACTGGTGTTGTCGACATTCCTTCGTGTGCTCCAGGTGCAACTTGCAATGTAGAGATTCCGTATAACACCGTCGTTACTGAGGGTAAGGAATATCTCATATCGTTCAGCTTGCGACTCAGACACGATACTCCATGGGCAAAAGCAGGCTACGAGATGGCTTGCCAGCAGTTCCGTCTGGATGCCGACCCGACAGTAAGCTGTGTGTCGACAGCCGACCCTACTTTCGTGCAGCAGCCTCATGGCACTCTTGCGCCAATCAAAGAGAAGGGTAAGCTCCGCGTTAAGGAAAACACCGTAGAAGGTAAGAATTTCTGCATTGCATTTGCTGCCGACGGAACCATCGCCGACTGGACATATCAGGGTAAGCAGATCGTAGTGCCTAACGCAGGTCCCGACTTCAATGGATTCCGCCGTATTGCCAACGACAACATCTCGCTTGGTGCTACTGGTGGAACAGCAGCCAATGACTATAAGGACGAGGGCACTGTAGAGGGAACAAAGACTCTTGTAGCCGCTCCCAAGAAGCAGGGCAAGAATGTTGTTGTGCAGACAGCCGTGTCGAATGGCAAGGACACCCACAATATCACATATACAATCTATCCTAACGGAACTGTTGATATGCGCATAGCATTCAATAACTCAAATGAGGAGACACGCCGTTTGGGCATCACAATGCAGTTTGCACCGGGTATGGAGCAGGTGGAATACTATGCTAAGGGACCGCGGTCGAATTATATCGACCGCCAGCGTGGTTCTATTTTCGGACGCTACAAGACTACCGTCGACGGAATGTTTGAGGAGCAGAGCGCACCGCAGACTATGGGCGATCGCCAAGGCCTGCGCGACTTGAAGCTTTCGGGCAACGGTGTGAGCCTTAATGTCAAGACCGAGGGTATGGTGGCATTCTCGCTCTCGCACATTGCCGACAGTGAGTTCAACTACGACGTGTTCTATGGTGGCAAGCACCCCTACGACCTGACACGCTCTGAGCAGGTGTTCGCCCATTTCGACTATTGGCAGCGTGGCATCGGCAACCGCTCGTGTGGTGGCGACTCTTGTCTGCCGCAGTATATGACTCCTACTGGTGAGCACGTTGTGACACTGCGCTTTGCCCCGTCGGCACAGTAATCTACTCGTTTACAGAAAAGGCATGTTGAAGACATGCGAAACTTGAGTATAATTAAAGGTGTTGGTGATGTTTGTTGCCAACACCTTTAATTTTTTTTAGTCATACCGTATCGCTAAGTTTAACAGCTTTGTAACATGAATTTTATGCAAAAGTATTAATTTTGCATAGCATTCTATGTGTATATTAATAATGTAAGTGAAAATACAGAAGCAAAGCTAAAAAATGGAACAAAAACATCACTACATTGGGCTGACAGATGCCCAAGTGCAGGAGAGTCGTGCCAAACATGGTGAAAACGTGCTCACTCCACCTGCCAAGAAGTCAGTGTGGCGGCAGTTTCTCGAAAAGTTTAAGGATCCGCTCATCATAATCCTGCTATTTGCGGGAGCCTTGTCAGTGGGTATATCGTGCTACGAGTACTTTGGGCTCGACGAAGGACCGAAGGTGTTCTTCGAGCCAGTGGGTATATTCATAGCCATAATTCTGGCTACAGGTCTTGCCTTCTACTTTGAATATCAAGCCGACAAAGAGTTTGCCATTCTTAATCAAGTGAACGACGACGAGCCGGTGGAGGTAATACGCAACGGCAACACCACACAAATACCGCGTCGACAGGTTGTGGTGGGCGACGTGGTGGTGCTCAACACCGGTGAGGAAGTGCCAGCCGACGGAGAATTACTTGAGTCGATACAGTTGCATGTAGACGAGTCGACACTCACGGGCGAGCCCATGTGTTCGAAGACCACCGACAAGGCTCAGTTTGACCCCGATGCCACCTTCCCCTCTAATCATGTGATGAAAGGCACAAAGGTGATGGAGGGTCATGGTATAATGCGTGTCATGTCCATCGGCGACCACACTGAGCAGGGCAAAGTGTTTGAGGCAGTGCAGATAGACAATTCTGTGCGCACACCTCTCGACGAGCAGCTCGACCGTTTGGGCAAGTGGGTAGCAAAGATGAGTTATGTGGTGGGTGCCGCCATTATTGTGGGCAGAGTGATGATGTATTTCATGCAACCCTCATATCAGGAGTTCGACCTTCTGCCATTCATTGCCTATGTGTTGCAGACGCTGATGATAGCCGTGACACTTGTTGTGGTGTCTGTGCCCGAGGGTCTGCCAATGGCTGTGACGCTGAGTCTTGCCTACAGTATGCGTAGAATGCTCAAGACCAATAACCTTGTGCGCAAGATGCATGCCTGCGAGACGATGGGAGCCACTACCGTTATATGTACCGACAAGACAGGAACACTGACACAAAATCAGATGCGTGTTGACGAGGTGCAGTTCTATGGCGTTGATGCCACAAGTTCTGCAGTCACCGAGGGCATTTCGGTCAATTCCACATCGCAGCTCGACTTCTCCGACCCCAAGCATCCCCAAGTGCTTGGCAACCCTACAGAAGGCGCATTGCTGCTTTGGCTAGCCGACCATGGTGTAGACTATCGCCATTTGCGCGAGAGTGCCGAAGTGGTCGACCAGTTGCCCTTCACAACTGAGCGCAAGTATATGGCTACGGTTGTCGACTCAGCCCTCATGCAAGGCAAGCGCATACTCTATGTCAAGGGTGCACCCGAGATAGTGTTCGCTATGTGCAGGACAGCGGGCGAGGGAGCTACAGGTGAGCGTGTGGAACAACAGTTGCTTGGCTATCAGAACCGAGCCATGCGCACGCTTGGATTTGCTTTCCAAATACTTGAACCTGGCGAGATAGCCATAGCCGACGGCAAAGTGGTGGCTTCACGACTCCATTTTATCGGTGTTGCCGCTATTGCCGACCCCGTACGTGCCGACGTGCCGGCTGCCGTGAAGGAATGTATCGATGCGGGAATAAAAATCAAGATAGTTACTGGCGACACGCCAGCCACTGCCCGTGAGATAGGACGCCAAATAGGATTGTGGACCAACACCGACACCAACCGCAGTATAATAACCGGACCAGAATTTGCCGCTCTTAGCGACGATGAGGTGTACGACCGCGTCATGGATCTTAAGATAATAGCCCGAGCACGTCCAATGGACAAGAAGCGCCTTGTGGAGACACTGCAAAAACGCAATCAGGTAGTGGCTGTCACTGGTGATGGCACCAACGACGCGCCCGCTCTGCGTGCTGCACAGGTGGGACTCTCGATGGGCGATGGAACGTCGGTGGCAAAGGAGGCGTCGGACATCACTATTGTTGACAACTCGTTCTCGTCGATTGGCAAGGCAGTGATGTGGGGACGTTCGCTCTATCAGAACATACAGCGTTTCTTGCTATTCCAGCTCACCGTAAATGTCACAGCCTGCCTTATAGTGCTCATCGGAGCATTTACGGGCACCGAGTCGCCACTCACCGTGACACAGATGTTGTGGATAAATCTCATTATGGACACCTTCGCCGCCATGGCTCTTGCCTCGTTGCCACCGTCGGAGAGCGTGATGCGCGATCAGCCTCGCGACCGTCGCGCATTTATTCTCAACCGTCCTATGATGTCGGAGATATTTGGAGTGGGTGGTTTCTTCTTCATAATGCTGTTGTTCTTCCTTCTTGTGTTCAAGCACGCTGATGTCGACCAGCTCAGCGATATGCTGTCGGTCAACTATATTGGTGTGTTTGCTGAAATTGGCACTCTCGGCTTTTGGACAGAGGGAAGCCTGTCGGCTTATGAGTTGACACTGTTGTTCACCATATTTGTGATGACCCACTTCTTCTATCTGTTCAATGCCCGCGCGTTCGAGACGGGACGCTCGGCACTGCACTTCGCAGGATGCAAGGGACTGTTGTCGATAGTGGTAATAATTCTTGTAGGTCAAATACTTATGGTGGAGACTCCAGTGCTACAGGACTTCTTCAACGTCGTCGGACTGTCGCTTCAGGATTGGCTGATTATTCTTGTCGGCTCAAGCTTTGTACTGTGGGTGCGTGAGTTTTGGCATGCGCTAACGGTGGCTATGAAAAAATAAAACACATCATGCTATTTGTATGCTCGGACTGTTGTCTGTAGCATACAAATAGCATGACTTTTTGCTCATTTTTGTAATAATAATTCCGTCAATGTGTTTATTGTGCCATATTTTCCGTAACTTTGCATACACATATAAATGTACGAAAGATGAATATAGCCGAAATGTTGAATGCCAACGACGGAAAGAAGCACTTTTCGTTTGAGGTTCTGCCACCTTTGAAGGGCACTGGCACTAACAGATTGTTTTCCACGATAGAGAAATTTAGAGAGTTCGATCCCGCATACATCAATATCACAACACACCACAGCGAGTATGTCTACCGTGAGTTGGAATGCGGACAGTTCGAGCGGTTGCGTGTGCGCCGTCGCCCAGGTACGGTGGCTGTGGCTGCTGCCATACAAAACAGATTCGGCATTCCGGTTATACCTCATGTGATTTGCAGTGGAGCAAGTGCCTACAGCATTGAGTATGAATTGCTCGACCTGCAGTTTCTTGGCATAGAGAATCTCTTGCTGCTTCGTGGCGACAAGGCTAAGGACGACCGCACTTTCACTCCTACAGAGGGTGGATATTCACACACAACAGAGCTGATAGAGCAGGTGAACCGATTCAACGACGGGTTCTTCAACGACGGAACGCCAATAAAGAATCCCGGACATAAATTCTCTTTCGGCGTGGCTTGCTATCCCGAGAAACACGAGGAGGCTCCCAATATCGAGATGGATATGAATTATCTGAAGCAGAAGCAGGATCTTGGAGCCGGCTATGCTGTGACACAACTCTTCTACGACAATCAGAAATACTTCGAGTTTGTGGGACGCGCTCGCCAAATGGGAATCACAATGCCTATCGTGCCAGGAATAAAGCCGTTTGCAAAACTGTCGCAGCTGACAGTGGTGCCAAAGACATTCCATTGCGACCTGCCGCAGGAACTCGCCCAGGAGGTACTAAAGTGTAAGACCGACGACGATGCCAAACAACTCGGTATTGAATGGACCACTGAGCAATGCCGCCAACTGTATGCCGCCGGTGTACACAATATACATTTCTATACAGTGTCGGCTGTCGACTCGGTGCGCGAGGTGGCGAAAAGACTGCTGTAGGGAGTGTTGAATGTTGAGTGTTGAATGTTGAATGGTCGGCTTCGCCGATGACGAATTATTCAATGACGAATTATTCAATGACGAGTTGCCACTGCTAATAATAAATCTATAAACAATAAATCTCATAAGAATTCCAAATGCAGTTTCAGGAAGTCATAGGACAGGATGAGGCTAAACAACAGCTTCAACAACTTGTAGCAGAGGGGCGTGTGCCCCATGCAATGCTTTTCTGCGGCCCGTCGGGTTGCGGCAAGATGGCTCTTGCCATGGCGTTGGCGTCCGAACTGCTTGGACATAGCCGATTGTTGAGGCAGTGGGGACATCCCGACCTCCATTTCTCGTTCCCTACAATCAAGAAACCGAGTATGGGAGCCGAGCATCAGCCTACAAGCGACGACTACGCGACTGAATGGCACGAGATGATAATGCAAGGCCCTTATTTCACTCTTGAAGAGTGGATGACGCAGATGGGGGCAGAAAATCAACAGGCTGTTATCACTGGTGGCGAGAGCGACCGGTTGGCACGTATACTGTCTATCAAGTCGAGCCAGGGGGGATACAAAGTGTGCATAATATGGATGCCAGAACGAATGAACCTCACAAGCGCAAACAAGTTGCTTAAACTGCTTGAGGAACCGCCAGAGCTCACCGTCTTCATATTGGTGAGTGAGGAGCCAGGCAAACTGTTGGAGACAATACGCAGTCGCACACAGAGGTTTGACTTCAAGCGCATTGCCGACAAGAGTATAGAGGAAGCCTTGCAGAGTCAGCGAGGACTCGATGCCGACAATGCCCACCGCATTGCCCGACTCGCTAATGGCTCATGGACCAACGCCCTTGAGTCGTTGAAAGCAGGCAATGAAAACCAGATGTTCTTCGACCTCTTCACCATGCTCATGCGTCTTGCCTACAGCAAGCGTGTGAAGGAATTGAAGAAGTGGAGCGAGAGTGTGGCTGCATTCGGAAGGGAGAAGCAGAAACGCTTGCTTGTCTACATGAACCGTATGGTGCGTGAGAGTTTCGTTTACAACTTCCATCTGCCCGAACTTAATTACATGACAGCCGACGAGGAGCATTTCGCCACAAGGTTTGCCCCGTTTATCAACGAGAACAACGTCATTGAACTGACGGAAATGATAGAACACGCACTGCGTGACATATCACAGAACGCCAACTCAAAAATGGTATTCTTCGACATTGCCATGCAGACCATCATATTAATCACCAGAAAGAAATAAATGAAAGATTTTAAGGACATGGACTTCAAAATATCCCGGGGTTGCGACTGGGGACTGTGCCACAGTGCTTGTGGACGACAGGATAAGCAACTCAACACCTACGACTGGCTCTATGATGTGCCAGGCAACGAGGAGGACACCGACCTCGTAGAGGTGCAGTTCAAGAATACTCGCAAGGGCTACTATCATAATGTGAACAAGCTCGACTTGCAGAAGGGCGACATCGTTGCGGTGGAGGCAAACCCTGGACACGACATTGGAGTTGTGACGCTCACCGGACGACTAGTGAAACTACAGCTCAAGAAAGCAAATATAAAGTCGGCTGATGATATAAAGCGAGTGTATCGTATCGCTAAGCCTGTCGACATGGACAAGTACCATGAGGCAAAGAGCCGTGAACATGGCACGATGATTCAGAGCCGACAGATAGCCAAAGACCTCGGACTACAGATGAAAATCGGCGACGTGGAGTATCAGGGCGATGGCAATAAGGCCATATTCTATTATATTGCCGACGAGCGTGTCGATTTCCGACAACTCATTAAGGTACTTGCCGACACTTTCCACGTGCGCATTGAGATGAAGCAAATCGGAGCACGTCAAGAGGCTGGACGCATCGGTGGAACCGGACCGTGCGGTCGCGAGTTGTGTTGTGCCACATGGATGAAAAACTTCGTGAGCGTGAGCACCAATGCGGCGCGCTTGCAGGACATATCGCTCAATCCGCAGAAGCTTGCCGGAATGTGCGCCAAACTGAAGTGTTGTCTCAACTACGAGGTCGATGACTATGTGGAGGCAGGACGCAAGATGCCGTCGCGCGACGTGGTGCTTGAGACTCTCGACAACGACTATTATCTATTTAAGTCGGACATACTCGCCGGACTTGTCACTTACTCTACTGGCAAGGGTGTGGCTGCAAATCTCGAGACTATTACTGCCGACCGTGCACGCGCCATCATCGAGATGAACAAGCGTGGCGAGAAGCCAGAGTCGCTTACCGAGGACGGTAAAGCAAAACCGAACGATCAATCTAAAGATTTGCTTGCCGATGCCGACATTAGTCGATTTGATAAGGCAAAGAAGAAAAAGAAAAAACAGGCTAAGAAACAGCAGCAACCCAATGTGGCTGCAAAACAGCAGACCGCAAATGCAACCGCAAAGCAGCAACCCAACGCCGAAACTGCAACTGTCGCTAATGAACCACAGCAGGGAGGACAGCAACGCGGAGGCGAACGCCGTGAGGGAAATCAACCCAAACAACAGCGCCGTGACAATCAGCGACGCGACAATCGTCAGCAACGTCAACCGAATGGCAATAATAAGGGTCAAATGGGCAATGCACAGAAGCAACCAAACGTAGAGCCTCAGAAGCAGGCAAATGCAGAGCCTCAGAAGCAACCAAACGTAGAGCCTCAGAAGCAGACAAACGTAGAGCCTCAGAAGCAGGCAAAAGCAGAGTCTCATAAACAGCCAAATACAGAGGCAAAGAACAATAATCAGCCGAGTGCTGAATAAATCAGCAATGAGAAAATCATTATTACTCGTCTGCATGGCAGTGGCATTGTTGATGTCCACTGCCTGCAGCCACCGTATGGTTTACGACAAATATGTCAACACTCCATTGGCGGGATGGGAGAAGAACGATACTATTTCGTTTGCGATTCCGCCAGTCGACAGCACCACATTGTATGACACTCGTATCGGACTGCGCATCACCGATGCCTATCCGTTCACTGCCATCACAATGATTGTAGAGCAGCGTCTATTGCCTGGCAATAAGGTTTTTGTCGACACAGTGAATT
>OQWM01002559.1_pt1 | contig 12307 bp, 6 predicted proteins | sample 1691531 | NCBI WGS metagenome assembly OQWM01 (sample SAMN03418257, study PRJEB22391) | human gut metagenome | biome: human-gut; feature: organic feature; material: feces | host: Homo sapiens | place: Tanzania | collected 2013-01 | reverse complement strand
ATAATACCGATTTTCATAACAGCACCCTTTCTTTTTTTGTGATTATCAGACTTTCGGCAGGGCTTTGCAAGCATTATTAGCGGTTTATACATAACAAAAAAGAGGCCGTTTCCAGCCTCTTTTTCTAAACAAAGCACCAAAGCTTATTTATCTGCTACCATAGCCAAAGCTTTGTCGGTATATTCTTTCATGATTTCGGCGCTGGATTTTAATTTTGCGCGTTCATCGTCAGAAAGTTTTGGAGATATAACGTGGAAAATTCCTTTTTTGTTGATAACCGTAGGCAATGACAAGCTTACGCCTTTAACGCCTTCAATGTCGTCATGATGAGAAGACACAGTCAAAATAGCGTATTCGTTATTGTTGATAGCGCGGCAAATTTGTGTCAATGCGCCGGCAATACCATAGAAAGTTGCGCCTTTGCCTTCAATAATTTTATAGGCAGCATTAACAACGCCGTCTTTGATTTCGGCTTTTTTAGCATCGTCCAAAACTTTGTTTACGCTGGCGGCGTATTCGTCCAAAGACAAGGTTCCGGCTTCGGCGTTAGACCAAATCAAAACTTCGCTGTCGCCGTGTTCGCCGATAACGTCGGCATGTACGGATTTTGTGGAAACGCCCAAGTAAAAGGCCAGCAATGTTCTGAAACGAGAAGTATCCAAAACCGTGCCGCTGCCGATAACGCGTTCTTTAGGAAAACCAGAAAGTTTGCGGGCAACTTCGGTCATAATGTCGGCAGGGTTGGCTGTGATTAACAAAATTGAATCCGGAGCATATTTGGCAACCTGAGGAATGATGCTTTCAAAAATTTTAACATTGCGTCCCAAAAGGTCAATACGGGTTTCACCCGGTTTTTGGTTTGCGCCGGCGGTGACGATAACAATTTCGCAGCCGTCCAAATCTTCATAAGTACCGGCTTTGATTTTTCCGGCATGGCCAAACGGAGCGGCGTGAGCAATATCCATAGCTTCGGCCTGAGCTTTTTTCTCGTTCATATCAATTAAAATTACTTTGTGAGCAACACCGGTCATCATCAATGAAAATGCCGCAGCACTTCCAACAGAACCGGCACCGATAATACCAACTTTCATGTTTTATCTCCAATCTAAAAATATGTTCAAAAATTCATTTACTTATATAGATGTCTTTAGGGGAAAATTGCAATACCTTTTTTACATTTTTTTGCATTTTTTTACAGAAAAAATAGGGTTGACAGCATAAAATAAAATTTATATAAGAAAATTATGAAAAATATAGAGAAAATGATTAAAACTAATGCGATGCGGATTGTGGAAACTGCTAAAATTCCGTATAAGGTGCATGAATATGAAGTGACTGACGGCGTTGACGCTAAAAGCGTGGCGCAATATTTGCAAAAGCCTGAAGAACAGGTGTTTAAAACTTTGGTGACGCAGGCGCCGACCGACCAGCATGGTTTTGAGTATTTTGTTTTTGTTATTCCGGCAAACGCCGAACTCAGCGTCAAAAAAGCTGCTCATGCCGCCGGTGTAAAAAATTTGGAAATGCTGCCGCTGAAAAAACTTTTGCCGCTGACCGGCTATGTACACGGCGGATGCTCTCCGATTGGTATGAAAAAACAATTTCAGACGGTTGTGGACGCATCCGCAAATAACTTTGAAACAATTATTTTCAGTGCGGGAAAAATCGGTTATCAGGTAGAGGTTGCCCCCGCCGCACTGGCAAAAATCATTCCGCTGAAATTCGCAGAAATCTGCGTTCAATCATAAAAAATGCCCGCGCGGGGCGGACATTGTATGACTATTTTGCTTTCTCATTTATAATAGCAATCAGCGCTCAATCTGTATTTACCAATAGTTTTAGTTTTTATTCCTTCTTGTACCTTGTGCGAATATGAATCGCCTTTATCTGTGTAACAACTGCTAATGCCTGCGTTAAATCCTGCTTTGGCCGTTCCATACGACAATGCTCCTTTGTCCGGTACTTGTGGGCATCTTTCACAACTTAGTTTTTTTGTATCGTTTACCACCGCGCCGGTATCGAGGGCATTATAATACCCGTTCGTACATCTATAACTGTATATCGTGTCGCATGTGCATTTGATTGTATTTAATCTTCTGATATATGAACTCTCGTAATTTTCACGTTCGCTGGCCAATTTCCATTGCTGAAAGCCGAGGCATGTTTTATTACATTGTATTTCTTTACATGTTTTGTATTCAAATGTACATTGGGTCAAGAACAGGTCAGATGATGCCGCTTCGTCCGCGGTGCCGGATGCTGTCGTCAGGTTGTAACCAGTGCGACATGTTTGGCAACCCACCACACATATATTGGCAAAACCGTCGCCATTATTGCCATAACAAACCTTGGACGCGTATGATTCACAATTGTCAGCATACGTTGTATTTACCACGCCATTTGGTCGCCTGACAGGGCAAGTTGTGCCAATTGTAGTATCTTTATCATTCTTTTCGTTCACGGCCATCGCAACAGTTGCGCCACTGGCGCAAATCAGCACAAAAAATACACGCGATATACTGCGAAACATTTTACCCAATCCTTGGTATCAATTATAACAAAAAAGATTGTTCGATGCTAGTGTCGATTTAGCACGCCATTAAAGAACCCCAGAATATCATTCTGGACATCGGCATAGTTTGTATCCAACAGTAATTCGTGGCGCGCGTGTGGGTAAATAATCAGTGTCAAATTATTCATATTCTGGCCCTGATACGCGCGATACAGCGACCGTGCCAATCGGGCATTCATACTGACTATGTCGCGATTGCCACTGATAATCAGTAACGGAATTTTGCGGTTCGCCACCATTGGTAAATGCATCAGGTTACGAAACAGCGAATAATAAAACCCGTATGAAAAATATTTCGCACGCAACGGGTCAGCGTCGCGCAGGGCAACCTGATGCGCATCTCGTGTCAGGTATCGTGTGGCGTGGCGTCCGCGTATTGGCAAAAATAATTCCAAGGCGCGTGCGGGTGCGTTTGCACCAAACGCACGTTGACCAATCCATGCCGCAACCGTGGCAATGCCCAGTATGCTGCGCGGGTATCGCGCCGAACCCGACATACATACGCCCGCCGCGCACAAGTCGGATTCTTGCATAATGCGTTGGGTAATAAAACTGCCGTAACTGTGGCCAAACACAAATACAGGTAAATTATACTTTTGATTCAGGTATTTCAAAATCGCCAATTCATCAGAAACAATATCCATAAACAAATCAGTACTGCAACCCACGCGACCAATGTTTTGCACGCCGCCGGCGGTGCGCCCGTGACCACGATGATCATCGCCAAAAACGATATAGCCGTTCTGATTCATGTATTGGGCAAATCGCGCGTATCGTCCAACGTGTTCGTCCATGCCGTGAATAATTTGAACCACGCCAATGGGGCGTCGCACATTGTCCCATAATGTACAGCGCAACCGTGTCCCGTCGCCGGCAATCAATGTTTGTGTTGTCATGGTATTTGTGCCTCTTGGGCACGATGATACAGGAATATACGCCCGCAGAACAATAGGTATGTATTCAGGGTGAAAATCATAAACTATGCGTTTTCGCCGGCGATTGTACCGCTGGCCCATGCCCAATGCAGGTTGAATCCGCCCAGGTCGCCCGCGATATCAATAACCTCGCCCGCAAAGAACAGGCCACTGCGCAATTTTGATTCCATGGTGCGCGATGATATTTGGTCTGTGGCGATGCCGCCGCGTACAACCTCTGCACTGCGCAGGCCGTGGTATTTATACGCATCACGCGCAATAACAATGTGTTGCGTGCGTTCCGCAATTTGGCGCAGGTCTGTATCACGAATATCTGCAATGTTACGCACGTCGCCACGCGCAATCCATTGGGCTACGCGCGCGGGCATATGCTGGCCCAGAATTGTGGCAATATTTTTTCGACCATCGGTGTGCTTTGCGCGCGACAATATTTCAAATGTATTCACCGCCGGCATCAGATTTATAATCCAATCCGTGTCTGAATTGCGTACAGTCGCGCGATACACCGCCGGCCCGCCAATCCCAACATGCGTGAACAGCATATTATCTGTAATCACATCACGGCCGATGGTAATTTCAACTGGCAATGATATACCCGCCAGTGTGTCTGGAAACGCGCTTGTTGCAATCGCGCACAGGGCGGGGCGCACAGGAACTATTTTATGCCCAAAATGTTTCGCAATTTTATAACCAATGTCGGACGTGCCCAGTGTCGGGAATGATGTGCCGCCCGTCGCCACAATCACAGACGTTGCCCCATATTCGCCAGACGCAGCGTGAATGATAAATTGGTCGCCTGTAAAATCAACGGATTCTACGGCGTCATTTTGAATGATTTTTGCACCGCGTGCGTCTGCCATCAATGCGTCAATAATCGCGCCTGCGCCATCGGCACAGAAATACTGTCCTGCGCTTTTTTCTGTCCAGCGTATGCCCGCGCGCCTAGCCCAATCCAACACGTCGCCGCACGTCACGCGCGCCAACGGCCCGCGAACAAAGTCCGGATTGCCACCAAAATAACGATTGCGTGTCGCCGCAGCATTCGTAAAGTTGCATCGGCCACCCCCAGACACCGCAACCTTGCGCAATGGGACGTCGCCCATATCAATCACCGCCACACTGCGCCCACGCGCCAGTGCCGCATGTGCCGCCGCCATACCTGACGCGCCCGCACCAATAATCATAACATCGTATTTTTTCATGTGTGATATTCTAGCGCGGTGCATATAAAAAATCCATGGCAAAAATAAACCGTCCATTTGGACGGTTTATTTTGTTTTACCACGATGTGTATCCGGCATTACATGTACGGACGCACTTCTTGCGGGTTGCATCCCACTTTTCCGTACCGGTTTCATCAGAGTATCCAACAACACTGCAAATTGGTTTGCATTCATTGTCTTCCAGATTGTACATCTCGCCCTGATACATGCACGACGCAATTTCGCATCCGCGGACGTAACTGCTGGCGGCGATTTCGCCATCAACCGCAAACTTGTTACGGCATACACCACAAGGTTTTGATGCATCGCGACTGTCAACCAAATCTGGGTCATTGGTGTAGCCGGCATCGCAATACGTTGGTACACATTTGCCCCACTGGTTCGTGACGTGATCCCATTCTTTGATACCTGTGCCGTGTTCAACCGTACATGGTTGTTGGTCAGATACGCACGCGTTGGACGAAATATGGAATCCTGTATCGCATTCCAAGATGGTGCATACACTGAATGCTTGCAGTTTTGCGTCCCAACGTTTTTCTGCGGACACCGCATTTGGTGCTGTGCATTCTTGAACATCGTATTCGCAACTTTGACCATTCGGGTGATAGTTCACTTCACACGACGCAACGATACAGTTGCCAACCTTTTGATAGGTCAATGCGTGCTCGCGATTACATGGCTCGCATTTGCCGTTTATCATTTCAAAGTCCCCGTTGCACGATGTTTCAACACACTTGTTGTCCACGATTTCACATGGGTTGCCACTGTCCGATACACCCTTGAATTCGCAAACCTTTGGATAGTTTGCCTTTTCATTGATTGGAACGGCTTGGCCACCTTCGACTGCGTATGCTTCGCACTTGCGATAGCAATCATTCTGGCTCTGTGCGCCCTTGTCAGACAACGGCCAATCGGCTGGGCACGATTTCACATCTGGCACATCCGGATTATCTGGATCACCGCAGAAACTGCCCTCTGGACACAGTACGCATACGCCATTGTCCAGATGCCATCCCGCTGCGCAACGTTTAATCGCACATGTGTCTGGTGCGCCTTGGTAATCACGTCCGGACATAGACGCGGCATTATCTGCCAATGCGCAATTCTTATAGCACATTGCAACATCCGTTGTGCCTGCGTCAGACAATGGGTATTCACCATTGGTCAGTTCGGCGCATGTTTTTTGTGTGCCGTCGCTGCAAACGCTGTCGGCTGGACAATTCACACATTCGTTGCCCACTTGCGAGAACCCTTCGTCGCAAGATGTAACTGTACATGTCGTGCACGATGCCGTATATGCGTCAGCCGCCGCATCATAGTTACATGTCTGGGTGCCGCTACCATTGGTGATGGCGCATGCCAATCCGTCCATATAGCAATCCGCGCTGGATGTGCTGGTTTCGGTCTTGGTTGTGCCGTCTGGCTTGCACTGGCCACGGTCAATATTGTTCATGCTGTAATACCCATAACCAACAACGATACAATCCATCTTGTTCTTTTCAATGTTGTAATAGTACCCGCTTGTACATTTGGTCATTGTTGGTGTTTCGCACGCAGAATCATATCTGGCGTCATCGCCCGCGCCACTGGTATAGAAGCACACGCGATACCCAACACCATGATCTGCTGTGTATGGCTGACCGTCTTTATAGCACTGCTCTGGTGCTTCGGCGGTGTCGATACGGGTTTTTCCACCCGCTGGGCACGCCGTACGTGTAATTTCGTCCGCACCGCTGTAGTAATTAAAGTCCGCGACGCTGCAATCAATGTCTGCGCTGTCTGCCAGCCAATGTCCCTTGTTGCACTTGTTGATGGTAATGTCATAGCATTCATTGCCATATACCGCACTGTTGCCTTCGCCAACCGAGTAATAACACGTCTGTGTACCACTGCCCTTGGTCGCAGAATACGCAACACCTTGTTTATAGCAATCCTGAACCTTGGTCGCATTCGGCTTTGAATGTACTGCACCACCAGATGTATATCCGTGGCATGCCGTCTGGGCCAGTACGTCTGTCGCCGACCAGTAGCCATCATCAACACTGTCGCAATCTGGATTTGTGTGGTTGTCGGTATCGCGCAACCAATAACCCGCATCGCACGATGTCATGTTGCGATCGCGACAATCCGCCGTGTAATCTGATGCCGCTGTGTCATAGTTACATGTTTGTGTACCACGACCGTGTTCTGACACGTATGTATCCAGATTTTCCTTGTAACACTGCGCCGCCGATGTCGCACTGGTTGGTGATTTACCGCCGTTAGGGCATGACACCAATCCGCCAACATTCCCAGAATCCGCACCGAACGTGCCGCCTTCGCAATAGTTATTTGCTGGGCAAACCGTGCAATCTGGGCCTGTGCCAGTGTAATACGTACCCGCATCGCACGTTACCGTGCCGGCTTCTAATCTGGCATAGATTGTGGTCGGCGAGTGTGTCGCCATCGTCAACGCCGCCTCTGATGTGCCAAACTTGCCATCTGCACCGATAATCTGCTGGCCACCGTCAACCGCGTCATAGAATCCTGTAAAGAACCATGCCGCCTTTGAAGGTAATGTTGTCAGCGCAATAATCGGGTCGGTTGCTGCTGCATTTTTGAACCAGCCAGTTGCATATTTCAGATAAACTGTTTCTGGTGCTGCAGCAACGTCTGCATTACGGCTGTCCAACTTGACCGTGTATACCTGTGGCGTCCATACCGCATACAGCGTAAGTGCCGTACCGGTTGCCGATATATTTTCAGCAATGGATTCGCCCGCCGCATAGCATGGTGCACCGCCATTCTTGGTTGAACACCATTTTGTGTCTACGCTGTAACCTGCGCGGTTCAGGCCACTGGTCGCAGGCAATGTGCATGCGCCACTGTCAAATGTACATGTAAGGCTTGCAGGTGTAGAACCCGTGCCGCCATTCTTGTCCAGCGTGATTATGTACTCGTTCGCTTGGCACGATGGGGCGGCGGTATTGTTGTTGCGTACCGTATAACCCGTGTCGCATGTCACATTGAATGAACACGCTTCGTATTGTGTGGCACTGATACCATAAACCGTGTTCTTGACCGCTGCCACTGTTGTTGCATGTGGTACATCCAACACGCACTGTTTATAGCAGTTCACATAAGATGCCGCATTTTCTGATGAGTGGACGTATTGGTTGGCCTTGTCCGGACATTCCGTCTGATAAATATTCGGTTTCGGACTGTAATACTTGTCTTGAACACTGCGGCACAAGAATTCGTCCGGCATTGTTGGATTTTGATACCAGTAACCTGCATCGCACGTTTTAACCGTACGAACCTGACAACGGTCATATGCCGTGGTTGCGGTCTGGTAATAGCATATCGCTGATGCCGTACCGTTCTGGAATCCGTCATAATCATCATACAGTTTATAACACTGTGTTATGTCAGAATCGCCAACATTGCTAAGCCCACCATCTGGACATGCCACTGGGTCTGGATCGCAATAATAGTTTTCTGGACATGCGCCATCACCCCAGATACACGTTGGTGCAGTTGTATAATCATCTTTGGCAACATAGCCAGTGTCACAGACCGCATGATAGGTACATGCTGGATATGCAGCCCCGTCATAGTTTTGCTGTGTCTGGGCATTTTCCAAACGACCGTTTGTGATTGTCGCAGGTGCAGGGCACGCAACGAAACAGTCCTGTTTTGTGGTCGCACCAGAACTCGATGTTCCAGGGGCAGGGCAATCCGCTGCACAACCAGATGTGCCGACCGCCGAAGTGCCCGTGCCGTCACAGTACTTGCCCGCTGGGCATGTGACATGGTTTACGCCGTCATAGTATTTGCCCGCCTGACACGATGTGGCATTCTGTGACCAACGCGCATACAATGTTGTGTTTGCGGTAAACGTTGTATTAGAAGGCAACGTAGCGTCTTGACCAATCATTAGATTACCACCTGTTTGGGCCGTATAGTAACCCAAGAATGTCCACCCATCGCGTGTTGGCGCGGTCACATGACTGATGCTGTTGGTTTTGCCCGCATCGCTGAACCAATCAGTATCATACTGTTGATACACTGTGCCGTTGCCACCCGTTCCATCATTGTCATTCAATGTGATTGTGTACAGAACCCCTAGGCACGTACCCGTGTTGGCGTCCAGTTCATAGTTCGGATCGCAATTAATGGTCATTGGACAATTGGTCGGTGTAACCTGACAAACCGTCGGATTGTCATAGTATATAGCACCGGTATCAAAGACCTTTGTATAAGTACAACTGCCGTGTCCCGCCGTGCAGGGTGCTTCTTCGCATTCCTGTTTGCATGACTTAAAGCAATCTTTTGAACCATTGGAATTTCTGGCCAACGACAGTGTGAACGAACCATCGTCCAACGTCTTGCACGCTGTACATTTATCGCCGTCTTTGAAAAACCGCGCTATGCATGTAAAGTCCTTTAATGGACATGCCGTTTGACCTTGGGCCACGCAGCTCGTGCTGTTATAATATTGAATGCCGTTTACCTTTGCGCTTGAATCATACTTACAATCATCTTCCAGTGTATACATTGGCCATACGCAGCTGGCTGTATCTTCGCCAGAGCAGGCGGCATCACATGCCTTGAAACATTGGGTATCGGCCGATGCACCGACGTCAGATGCGGTATATTCTGCACCCAGTGTTGTAGTACATTCAACCGCGCAGCCCGCGCCACCTTCGATGGTTGTACCCGTCCCTGGGCAATATTTGCCCGACGGACAATCAACCTGTGCCGTACCATCATAGTACTTGCCGGCTTCGCAGGTAACCTGATTCTGTGACCAATGTGCATACAGGGTTGTATCACTCAGTTTATCCCAAGCGCGCACGGCCGTACCATTGGATGCATAGTACTGTGTGCCACCTGTCGTTGCATCAAAGTACCCAACGAATGAATATGTCGCACGTGTTGGCAATGTTGTCAGTGTTGCCATCTTTTTACCAAATTCAACCGTTTGTGGGGCTGGGCCACCTGTGCCTTCGTTTGCGTCAAATGTCACCGTGTACTTGTTTGGTTTGCACTTATTGTCTTTTAATGTGTATCCAGGTTCGCATGTGATTTTGTCACCACCATCGCAAATGGCGTTTTCAGGACATGTGATACATGCACCATCAGACAAGTATTTGTCGGGGTTACATTTCGTCGCGGCACAAGTATTGCTGACCGCATTGTATCTGACAGTCCCCGTCACGGTCGCAGAGCCCGGTACGTCAGCTGTTGTGCAGTCGCGATAGCATCCATCAGCAACAGTTTGGGATTGGCAAACGTTATAAGACCCATTGGTATAAATAGATACCGTTGCGCATGATTTTACGCAGTCGCTGCACCCCTGGCCATTCGGGTATTGATTGCTGCCACAGTCACATGTCCCTGGGGACGTAACCGCAGATTCGCACGCAGTCCAAGATGCAGTCAATGTCGTATTGCCCGCGGTTGAATAGGTGTATTCTGTACTGGCCTGTGGGTACTGACCACCCCAGTTGCCAAATATGTACCCTGGACGTCTGAACGTATTTGCCGCCTTGGTTGTGAATGTTTTATTATATGTCACTGACTGGGTGGCGGACTGGCTGTCATAGCCACTCTTGTATGTGATTTGAAATGTGTCTTCTGTGCACCCTGTGCCATCAGGTGTTTTGACATAGCCGTTTTCACATACAAATGTCATAGGACATGTTGATTCCGGTGCACTGCAAGTGCCACCATAGTGCTGTACACCTTTAGTTTTTGTGTCTGTGTACGAACAGATTGCATGCAACGGGCATGCTGAACGTGTACACGCCGTCTCGCAATCCATATAACATGCAGTTGCGCCACCTGTATTGTCGTTTTCAGACGATTCGTATTCTCCGCCAGGTGTCAATGTAGAACACGCCGGACATGTAATACCACTGACATAGTTACCCGCCAACGCAGTAACGGATTTTGGTTGCTGTGTGCATGCCTCGTTGTTGCTTGCACAACCCTCTCTGATTCGCCCGTCGGCCGTACCATCTTCATTAGAATACGCAATATACTTGCACGCATCGCGTTTGCATTCTTCGCAGGTTACGCTATTACATCCGGATGGTAAAGTGCATGGAATCTGTGTGCCTGTCCATGGGCGGAGAGTTTCCGGCCCATAACATTCAAGAATTTCCATTGCCCCAGCATCAGAATTTGGATACGCTGGCGGACACCGATTCAACCCTTGATCGATGCTGCTGTAATTAAAGTCGCCGCCACTGCAGTAGTTGCCTGTTTTACATGGCGAGCATGTTGTTGAATTTGCTGGCAGGTATTCGCCCGCTGAACAATGAATGGTTAACAACACACACTTGTTGTTTTCCAGTTTATAGCCAGTTGCGCATGCCTTGATAGAGCAATGATTGCTGACATAGTTTTCTTGCCACGTTGCGGTGTTCCATTCGGTCACATTGTCTGCATTAGAGCAGGTTGCGTTACAGCTGATGGCACCAGTACCATTGGTCGTTTGACCGTTTTGACATGCGGCGCAACCGGTTGCTGCGTAAGATGAACTGTACGCACCATGTGCACACGCGCTGGCACCACCAACGGTTGGGCGTGAATCTGTCAAGTCACGTTCTGTGCCATTTTCGTCATAATAGATATTTCGACCGCCATTGTAGCAGTAAGACCCTTGGGCGCATTGTTGTGTCCCAGCGTTCACTTGTGGTACAAAGTTACCATTAGACAAAGTCAGATAACAATCATTGATAGATGAACTGCCCGCAGCACTTTCTAGGTATGCGTCATTTGTTGCTAGTTCACAATAATAACGTCCCATTTCGCTGCTGGCACCGGTTACCAAAGAAATGTTATTAAACGTGCCCTCTTGGCAATAACTGCCCGCTGGACATGTTTCGCATGCTGTCTTGCCCTGTGGCAGGTATTGACCCTTTTGGCAGGTTACGTTGATTGTGATTGCCTGTGGCTCGCCTGTGCATCCATTAGGGCCCGCTGGGCAAGTATAATTAGCACCACGTGTTGAACATGGACGGCATGCATTTGCCACCACTGGCGTACCATAATAATCAGTTGATGTTGCTGTCTTGGTCATATAATAACCCGCTGAACAGCAAGTATACTTTTTATATTCGGGACATGAATACCCACCATCAGATTGTACAGGGGCTGCCATACCACCGGGACATGTGTAATTAGACCCCATTTCGGAACACGGTTGGCAATAGTTTCCGGCCTTTGGATTACCATCATACGTCGTCGATGACGAATTGGCCGTCATGTAATAGCCGTGCTGGCAACTCAGATACGTTGGCAACGATGGATCGCACGAATACCCCGCAGCAAACGCATTGCCAACAAAAACAGTCATTGCTAAACATGCAAAAAAACGCAGAAATCTGGACATCTTTCCCACTTCTTTTCCTCTTTTAGTTCCATTCTAGAAAAAAAACAACATATGACGCAAGAGAAAAATAAGCACGAATAATGAAATAAGAAAACGCGCCACATCGGCGCGTAAATTATTGTGGTGGGTTAGGTAGGACTTGAACCCACGACCAAAGCGTTATGAGCGCTCCGCTCTAACCAACTGAGCTACTAAC
>OQWM01002556.1_pt1 | contig 12321 bp, 17 predicted proteins | sample 1691531 | NCBI WGS metagenome assembly OQWM01 (sample SAMN03418257, study PRJEB22391) | human gut metagenome | biome: human-gut; feature: organic feature; material: feces | host: Homo sapiens | place: Tanzania | collected 2013-01 | reverse complement strand
TTGCTGCCGTCTGATCTCCGGTATTTTCGGAGCAGTCTATTCAGAGCCAGCGCTTGCCTTTTTTATGACGGTCATTCTGCTGGCCGTGGTGGCTGGCCTGTTTTTATATATCTATCGCGGTACAAAACGATTTTAGTGAGGTGTCTATATGCTCAAGTTTCTTGTGACCGGTGCGGTCTACATGGTATGTCTTTTTATTTTGGTTCTGGTGTGCTGCCTGATGATCTGGGTCATTACCCGTCTGCTGCGTTGGCTGTTCCCTCAGCGCTTTGGCCTCAAGGCCAAACCGGTCAAAAAGCCGAAGAAAGTCAAGAAGGTCGTCCGTGTCGAGGATGATGAGGACGAGGAAGAAGAAGCGTAACACAAATAGATCTTCGCTGCCCGGCGCCAGGTCGAGAAAATGTGTTACACAAGAAAGCAGCGCCCAGGCGGACGCTGCTCTCAAGCAAAGTTGCTCCGGGTCTATCTATGCTTGGTAAGCTTTCCGACAATAATCCCGGCCAGGATCATCACCGCGAAAAGCGGCGTTGTCAGAATTGTGATAAACCCGTGCAATAGATCAGCCATGAGGTCACCTCCTCCCTCGCTGTTGTTGCGGCACTTCGCAGCGAGGGAGGGCCTCTGGCCCTCTTTGAAATTCTTTCCTCCTGATGCGCTCCTTTCTTATAGTAAATCCCCCGCCTTACGGCGAGGGATTAGGGTTAGTCTTTCTTGTCTTTCAGTTCCTTTCGGAGTGCTTCAAGCTCATCAATTAGGATTTGTTGGTTTTGCCGTATTGTTTTCATTGAGCGGAAAAAGCATACCAAAACGGCAATGATTACACATAGTTCAATTAGTCCGACGATCCATTCAGCAAATGTCAGTTGCATTTGTATTCGTCCTCCGTTTTTTTCTTCATTTTACCATGTGAAAGGTGGTTGTCAAGTGTGAAAAAGTTCTGCAAAGGTTTGATAGCCGCCATTTTACTTATGGCTGTTGTGCTATCCTCTGTGGTTACTGCCCATGCGTCTGGCGTTCTTGTTGATGCCGTTTTAGGAGAAATTGCGGACAGGGTTCTTAACCTATCTTTTACGCCTACTACTGCCAATAAGGGTGAGGACGAGCTGGTAGCCGCAAAAAAATACTTGGATTCTGTTTGGCGTCCGTTAGACAGCACGGACGGCACGGTTGAGGTTACATATCAGACACTTTCTGATGTTTTGGCAAATCTCAATATGAATGGCATACCCTGTCAACTCAAGCAACTTCGCGGGGCTGGTGTCACTGGTTATGCGATTGTCGGTGCTGGTACTGCCCCTATTCTTGATGGCTATGGTAAATATAACTTCTCGAACAAGTATTTTACCAATACGGCGGGCGCTATTTTCCGTGCGCATAAGGATTCCGGTGGTGGTACTTCGGGTAATACCTACAACTACAATCAGACGACTGTCGGCGGTTCGTCTACTACTCCGAGTACAACGCCCCGTTCTGGCGGCACTGTGTCCTCGGTTGTTACTGACCGGGAGCTGCAAGAGCGTATTTATCATAGTGTCGATTCTCTCTACCAATATATGTCACTTATGATTGATTGGTTGAGATTTGTTGACCAAGATATTACGAGGATATTTAAGCACTTAGACAATAACGTAGTCCCCGCTTTGGAGGCCATTAACAATAATATCATTTCGTTTAAGAACAGTGCGGTTTCTTCGTTACGTGCTGCTTATTCTGTTTTGTCGGATTCCTACGACGTCCAATTCAATTTGCTTGGTGTGGCAAGAAGTATCTTTTCCAGCGTCTCCGGCATTTCCTCCCACCTCGACAGTGTTATATCTAACGGCGTTGTTCAGGTCGGCTCTGCTTCTCTGGAGGCCCGGCTGGATAAGTTGATTTCCATGTATAGCAAGGTAAATAGCGTGGTACTGGATACCGCTGCTATTAACGGCGGTCGAATCGAGGCCGCTGTCGGCGGCGAGTTGGAAGATGTTATGTTCTGGGGCAACTCGGGACGTGCCAATAGCAATTTTATTACCAACACCGTGCAGTACACCTTAAATGGTGCTACGCAGCGCGTGGCGGGTGTGTCTCTCCGTGGCTTGCAGATTGGTACGAGCGTACCTGCTTCTATTCATGTAGACGATGCTTTGATTGCATCTGGCATTTGGCAGAGTGGCGGCAAATATCGCATATCCGATACATATAACGCCGCTACCGGTGAGCTTGTGCAGCGCTTGGGCAGTACGGTCTATGACGGCTCGGAGGCTTGGAAGATGACCGCGAAAACAGATGGCGTCAATCTGTTTTACCTCGCAGACAGCGCCTTTGATGCCGTTGAGGAAAATATCTTCTGCTACCCCTCTCGCGCTCGGTATACGTATAGTTCCTACGCTTCGGCTTTTAACGGAAAGCAGAACGCCGCCTCTGCGTACACGAACAATTTTACTGTCTGGGGTGGCTATATCCGGTTTTGTGTGCCTGCTGATGAGTTCCCCGATCTGGCAGCATGGCAGAAAGCGCTTAAGAACATTCACGCCGCCGGCTCTCCGTTGGAGGTTTGGTTTGTGCGCCCTGTCGCAGTCAGGACTATGCTTGACCGTGCTACTATCGCTATCCCGGAGGGTGACAGCACCATCAGCGCTGACTATATCCGTATTACCGGCAGATATGAGACTTATGACAGCTACACCCAGACGGCGGATATTATCGCCGCTATCAACAATATCCCGCCCTTTGATGATACCCGTCTGATCGCTGCCATTACTAATATGACTAAGCCTAATGTTACTACCGATCTTACGGAGGTTACCTCCCGGCTGGATCTGATCCTCGCCGAGCTGCAAAGCTCCTCCGGTTCTGCCAGCTGTGAGCACACCTATACGCAGCACATGGAACAGGATGCGGATTGTATCCTTCCCGGCCTGATGATCTCCACTTGCTCTCAATGTGGGGACAGTTATTCGGAGATCGTAGACCCGCTTGGTCATGACTGGGTACTTTCTTCTCATGTGGACGCTGTTACCGATCCGGACACCGGCGAGGAAACGGCTTCGGCTTACGATGTCTATACCTGTTCCCGCTGCGGCCGGACTTATGAGGATCACACCGGAAACGGTGCGCCTGATGAGGATTACAGTAACACCTCTATTTCCCAGCTGGTGGTGCAGGTATTTTCTAAGCTGGGTACGTTTGCCGGTAAGCTCATCGGTTTCTTTGTTCATTTGCTGGATAAGGCGTTGACCAGTGTGGACAATGTGATTTCCAAATTCAACGACTATACCGCGCAGATCAGCAGCTTCGGCGGCAGTTATCCGGCATGGCTCACTGGCTTCTGGGGGATCATCCCGTCCGAGCTGCAAGCGGCGCTGACATTTTCCGTTATTTGTATGGCGCTGGGTGCCGTGGGCAAAAAGCTATTGTTTTCGTAACACAAACCGGCGCAGCTGCGGAGCTGATCTAAACCGGCTGCAGATTTATCTTGTGTTACAGGAGGGGAAAGCATGGAGAATAAGCCGTGCAACAAATGCCTGTGCTGTTTGCATCTTTCGGACTGTATTGACTTCTGGGAGATCAACGGTATACCTGCGCCTGACTACGGCTGCAATGAATTTGAGTACGTCGGTTTTTGCGGGATGATCTACCGATTGTTGGGGGTGCTGTAATGTCAATTCTGCTTGAGCCGCTGCGCTCGCTTCTGAATATGGTCACCAGTCTGATCAACGGCCTGATCGTCGGCTCCCTGCACTTCATTCTGAATCTGTTGGACGGGCTGGATGAGGTAGATGGTCTGTTGGATCACACGGTAGATTCTGTGTCCGGCTTCTTCACTGCTTTTACTGATCTGGGCGGGAGCCTATTCCCATTTATCCCCGCCGAATGGATCACCATCATTGAAGCAGCCCTGATCGTGTTGGTCATTGGCGTCATCATCAAAAGGAGGGTGTTCTAATGGAAGGTCTTGGACAAGTTCTGCTCTCCTGTCTGAAGCTGCTTCAAATCGAATTTACTTTGGATGGCCTGACGTTTTCCCTCTGGCAAGTATTCCTTTGGCTCATTGTGGCCGGTGCTGTTTTATACCTGATCCTGAAATGGAGTGATAGCTGATGCAGTACATAAAACTACTATGCAGCGTTTTGGCTCTATGTCTTATGCTCACGTCAAACGCTTATGCGGCAACGGTTGATGGCGATTCTCCGACCGCAAATCTACCGGAGGATATACCGGACTGGGCGCTCAGGCCGGCATTGGAGCCGGACGAGGATCCAGCGGACGAGCCGGCTGCCGGCACGGTGGAAGATCCTGCATCAGAGCGGGGCTATACCACGATCTATAATGCAGACGGCACACTTCGGTATACTGACGATCCGGCGCTTTTAGCGGGTGAAAGACCTGCTGCACTACCCGCCGAGGCGGATTCCAGTCTCTTTTTCGAAAAGCCTTTTGCGGAATATACCGTCACCGAGGGCTGCTTGCTGTTGTTTCTGGTCCTTGGCTTCTGCTGGGTCGTCTGGAAGATCATCAAGGGGGTGTTTTAATGGCATCTGTTGTCGCCGAGTTTTTTCAGATCACTGGTGTGGACGCAGTCCCGCCCGCTAACATGGCGGAGCTGATCCCGTACTTGCTGACGGTGTTTATCGGCATCGTGCTGGTGGTCTGCGTGTTCCGGATCGTGGGCACGATCGCTGCCGCACTGGTCAACTGGCGGAGGTTCTGATATGACGCTGCTGCTTCTGATCGCTGCCGCCCTGATCGTTGCCTGCTGTCCCACTATCCGCTGTGCTGTATGCCATCCTATTCATCTGGTGCGTTATGGTGTGGTGGATCTGTTTCACTATATCAAGTTTCAAAAATGGAATGAATGTAAGACCGGTGAGCTGGTGGCCTATGTGGGTTTGTTCGGCAAGGGTAAGACCCTCTCCGCTGTTCACAAGGTCGTTTCCATGTATGAACAGTATGACGGCAGGGCCATTTGGGACAAAGAACGTCAGATGTGGGTGGAGCAGCGGGTCAAGGTGCTGTCCAACGTGGCCCTGTCCATCCCCTATGATGACTTTGTGTCGCTCCAGCAGGTAGTCTACTGCGCGGAGAAGAACGGCCAGTATGACAAGGAGCATGATACCCTCACCGTCACGCTGGTGCTGGGCGATGAGTTCAGCGTTCAGATGAACAGCCGAAATTTTAAGAGCAACATTGATCCTCTGTTCCTGAATACGCTTTTGACTTGCCGCCATTATCACATTTCCATGTTCTATACTGCCCAGCGCTTCGGCCATGTGGATGCGCTTCTCCGGCAGGTGACAAGCTGCGTGGTGGACTGCAATAAATTGTGGCGTTTTCAGCGTCAGAATCTCTATGATGCCTGGGAGATGGAAAATGCCACCAATACACAGCTTCTCACGCCGCTTACGCGCCGCTGCTGGTTCGTAACGAATAAGGACTACGCTGCGTATGATACGCTGGCCTGTGTGGGCAATCTGCAAAAGTCCTTCAAGGAGGGCGATATGCTGTCTGAGGAGGAAATCTTGTCCCTGCGCCGGAACGACCAGCAGGCCAACATGGACGGCGTGGTCAAGCCATCTCGTGCATGGAGGAGAAACCAAAAGAAATTGAGGAAGTAGTGCTGTGAATGTAAACCCGAAGAAGCGCACGGTGAGTATCAACCTCCGTGTGACTCCGGAAGAAAAAGCGGTCTTGAAAAGGCTGGCTGCATCTGAAGGCCTGACGCTCACCCAGTTTTTAGTTAAGCCGTGTAACACAAACCGGCGCAGCTGCGGAGCTGATCGCAGCCGGCAGCAGCTGGAGGATGTGTTACAGGAGGGCCCCGCGCCAAGGCTTTAGCCGCGCGGGGCCCTCGCCTATGCTGCGGCTTCTATGGGGGACTTCCAGCCCAAAACCCTGCGTGGGTAATGGTTCATCCAATCCTGCACCTGCCGCACGTCTGCCGGGGATACCCTGTCAAAGTTCGTCCCTTTGGGAAAGAAACGCCGGATCATGCGGTTGTGATTCTCCACGCTGCCCTTTTCCCATGCGGAATAGCTGTGACAATAATAAATGTCAAAGCGATTCCCTTTACAGCGACAACTCTTAATAAGTTGGTCATACTCCATGAACTCACTGCCATTGTCGGTAGTGATTGACCGGAATTTTTGCTTGAAACCGGGTGTTCTGCGTTCCAGCCGGTCTATGGCCCGTCGTATTGTCTCCGCTTTCCGATCCGGCAGCTTCATGATGATCTCCTGTCTGCTCCGGCGCTCCGTCAGGGTAAGCAGCACACTTTTACCGCCCTGTCCGCTGACCATCAGATCCATTTCCCAATGCCCGTATTCTTCGCGCCGGTCAATATGCCCCGGTCTGATCTCGATGCTGGGGAGCTTCGGATGTACTACCCGGCGTTCTTCATCGTTCTTCTTCGGCTTTTTCTTCCATTTCTCCCACAGATGCCGGTTGCCCAACTCGTAGAACACCTGCTTGTCAATGTAGCTGTACAGGGTGCTGACGCATATCCTTGTAGTAAAAGGGTACTTCCGGGCCGCTGCCAGAGCAGCAGCCGGGGAGTACCTATCTACAATGATCTTGTGTTCGATATAAGCGGCAAAAGCGTGATCTGTTCCAATTTTCAGCGGTCTGCCCTTGGCGGTCTGGTTGTAGTCGTGTATCTGCTGGCCCTTGTCCGCCGAGTACCGCAGCTTGTCATAGTACCCGTAGTCGTGGAGATACTGCCCGCGCTTGATCTCGTTGTAAATAGTCTGACGGCAGCAGCCCAGTTTCCGGGCTATGTAACTTACCGGCCTTTTCTCATCCAGCAGCGTTTGCAGGATGATCCGTTCCTCTTTGGTCATGTAGTGTCCCATGAGAGCCTCCCTTATGTTTCAGGATAGTTCGTGGTTTTTCCATTGTAACACAAATTCAGGATCCTGGCGCCGGTGCTGCAGCAAGGACTGTATGACAATAGCGCACCCACTTGGGTGCGCTATTGAGTTCATTTTTCTCGTTTTATTTTTGGTATAATCCTACGTCTTTAGCAAGCAGTAGGCGGAGATAGTCTGGGCAGCTCCTCACGCCGCGCTCCCAGTCCTCCAGCGTGCGGGTGGGTATACAGTACCGGGTTGCAAAGGCCGCCTGGGATAGGCCGGTGTGCTGCCGGATGTCGCGGATCGTCAGGTGGGCGGCGTCCCAGAGACGCGCCAGCAGGTCGATGCGGTCTGCTGGGATGTCCGCGTCCGGCGCATCGCCCCAGATGGAGGACAGCGACCAGTCAGAGACAAAAGCGTCTCGGTCGGCGGAGGCGAGCGCTGCGGCGAATAGGGCGCAAAACAGTTTGTCTGTCATATTTAATATCCTTTCATAGCGAAAATTGCAAAAAAGGAAAAGCACCGGCAACCGGTGCTTTTCCTGCGTTTGAAGGGTTTGTCCTTCTTACTATTTCAATCCACGGCGGCAGGATCGCGCCGCACCAGATGCAAGCGCCTCTTGCATCCGACGAAAATAGTCTACTGCGCTGTGCAGGAAATGTCAAGCACCATCATGACTGCGAGCCATCAGCCAGATATGCGGCGTTCTCGCGCGCGGTCTGCTCGTCCTCCGTCAGGGCGTTGTCAATCATGTCCGCGATCTGCTGCTGGGTCTTGTATCGTACCGCAATACCGACCTTCGTGACGTCGTTGTCGTGGTAGGCCGTCCATTCCTCACGATCCCAGTGGTATTTACACCAGGCATCGCCGGTGGACTTGTCATAAAAGATTTCCACATACTCCCCCGTGCGGGAGCCGAGGCCCTTGGTGGAGTCGGAGGCGTTGGTCAATGTTTCCAAGTTGATTTTTCTGCCGTGGGTGTTGATCTCCATGTGCTGTTCCTCCTGTTAAAAATGGTCATGGGCGGGGCCGATCCGACCAGCCCCGCCCAAAGCGTTACTGCTATTAGGCGATCAGCTCTGCGGCCGTAGCGGCCACGCGATCCTCGGCGGCGCGGATGCTGTCCGCCTTGCTGTAGGTGTGGGCCACCGGGGCGTCCCGGTAATCGTGCGCGGCAAAGGAGTCCGCTGCGGCCTTGCTGTCGAACCATGCCTCCCGGCAGAAGCTGGATCCCCATACTGCGTAGGTGACGGAATAAAAAGTCTTTTTCATAATATTTCCCTTTCTGCCGCTGTGCGGCTCCACTGTTTCTGGATCTGTCTATATATTACCACGCATTGCGTGGTATGTCAAGAGAGAAATCTAATTTCGTTACACAAATTTTGTTACGGCTATCGGCGCTGTCCGTGTTACGTTCGATCTTACGTTCTCTCCCATCATATAAAATTGCGTCAGCATGGCCTGCTCTGCTGGCCATGTTGACTACTTGCCGCAGGGAAATACCAGCCTGTCAAGACCGCCCGTAAGGGCGCTTTGCATGAAAAAGAGCAGCTCCCCCGTGAGAGCTGCTCTTTTTCTTGGTCTTGATTGGCGTGGTGTTTCCATGCTACATCGCGCAGCGATACCGCTTTGTAACACGACTCGCTTCGAGCTGCCAGGCGTCCGGAGGCGCTGTTGTGTTACATCAAAGTTTGATATTTTTTGTCATTTGTCCATTTTCTTCTTGACATCTACCTTCCCGGTCAGTCACAGGGTCACAGACTGTCCGTGACTGGTGAACAGCTTTTCAAAGCGCTTCCTCTGCGCCGGCGTCATACGGCCGCCGTACTGTCCCAGCAGTGCCGCAGCCTCCTGCGCCTTTCCCTTTTTAAGGTAGTTCCCTGCCGCCCGGTACAGGCTGTCCGCCGCCGTGGAGCTGAGCGACTCCCCGCCGGAGGCTGCTGCTTCGCTTCTGTCCACCTCCGCGCCGGAGGCGGACAGCTTCTGCTCCTGCTGTGCCATGCTGCGGTAGTGGGCCAGCGCCGTCTCATACAGCTTTCTATCCTGCTGCCCAGCACTGTCGTACTGCGCCTGCGCCCGTGCATACTCCCGTTCCCACGCGGACAGATCGTCCTGCCAGCGGTCGTAATGCTGCTTTTCCTGTTTGTCCAGCAGGTCATACTGCTCCCGCAGAGCCTGTCCCTCCCGGTCGTAGGTCTTCTGCGCCTGCTCCTGGAACTCCGGCAGCATGGCCATCAGCTCCTGCATATACCGCTCGTATGCCTGCTGTCCCGCCGTCTCCGCATAGCTGGAGGCGTAGCCGCCGGTCAGCGCCGCCGTCTGCCCCATGGTATCCTCCATGGCGGCGCGGCCCTTCTGCCGGTACATCCGGGCATACCGGGCAAAGGCAACGTCCTCCTCCGGGTCGTAGGAAAACGGCTCTCGGTTCGTCATGTCGTCGTACAGTGCCGCCAGCTGCTGTCCGTAAACAGACTCGTATGCGTCGGGCCGCAGCGCCGCTACACTGTCGCGGTACGCCAGCGCCGCCGTCACATCCTCTGATGGCGCATAGCCCTTCTCCAGCTTTTCCAGCTCCCTTGCCGTCTTTTCCGACGGTCTGGCCACCGGCGTGGCCGACATCTCCGCCTCCGTCAAGACAGGTGTCATCAGGCTGCCCCACGTCTCGTCGCCGGCGATACCGTCCAGCCGCAGCTTGTTCTTCCTCTGATAATCCCGCACGGCGGATCTCGTGTTTTTCCCGAAGATCCCGTCCTCCTTCAGCTGATAGCCGTGCTTGTTCAGCTCGCTTTGCAGCTGCCGCACCGCGTCGCCCTGCGAGCCGTATGCCACCATTCTATATGTGGATGCCATTCGTTCCGTCCTTTCTCCTCATGTGGTTCTGCGCCATGCGTACAGCCCCTCGATGCCGGTGGCGGCGCTCTCCCATACCGCGTTTTCCGGCGAGGGCTGCGGCGGCACAGCCTCCGCAGTGAACCGCACACTGCCCACCGGCCACAGCACATCTGCCAGTGGTCTGCCGCCCAGCGTCAGTTCACCGGCCACCTCCGCGTCCCCGTAAAACACCGCCGGCCACGCACATTCCAGCGCCTCCCGTTCCCCGTATTTGCCGAAGGCCGCGCCCTTTCCACCGTTACGCAGGTGCAGCGTCACCTGCGATGTGGACGCCGTATACCGCACGGTCCGCACACTGCCCACTGTATCCACGGCAGACAGCTCCACCTCATAGGAGGCAGTGGCTGCCAAGCCGCCGCCCAGCAGCTTCTTCACGCCGCTGCTCAGTGTGGTATAGCCGCTCCAGTCGCCGCCCATGGGGCGGTAACGCGCCCGTACCTTTACCGTATTCCGGCTCTCCACATCGGCGCAGGATGCCTTACACCACACCTTCAGATATGCGCCGTCATCCGCCGGTACGCCGTCTGCGTCGCACCGCGTCACGCCGCTGTCTGCGATCACCGGCTGCCGGTAGGCATATACCTTAATGGCGCTGCCTGTCATCGTAGCCGTCCGCCCTCGGCTATCCGTCACCGTGACGGATGGTTTCATAGTACCCGCCGAGCCGATGAGCGCCGTGGTACCAGAGGTGCCCGTCACCGTCTGTCCCGCAAAGCTGAAGCTGCACGTTTTCACGGATGCACCGCCCTTACCGGACGCCTTCACGGTGTATTGCAGGCGGCTCAGTCCCTGCAAGCACAGGTTCCACCCCTTGACCACCGCGTTGTCGTTGACCACTGTCACCCGCAACGCGGCGGTGGGCCGCATGGATTCCGGCACATAGGCGGTAAAGGACGCCTGCACGCTGCCGATATAGTCGCCGCCGTCGTAGATCGCCATGGTCATCGTGCCCACGCCCCACAGCGCATTGGGGATCTGGTTGGCCAGTGCCGCCGGTACCTTCCACTGGTACACCGCCTTTGCCGCCGTCTGGCTCACCTGCTTCAGCGAAGTCCCGCTCAGCGTACCCGAGCTGCTGCCAAAGGTGTAGGAAAACCGGAACTCATAGCCGCTGTCCGGCTTCGTCACCGTCAGTGTTCCCGTCTGCCCGATGGTGGCGTCGCCCGCTGCCAGTCCGAAGTCCTCCAGCGAGCTGCCCGGCTCCACCTCCAACGAATAGTTGTACCGCTGGTCACGACTGGAGCCGGAGCCGCTGTACAGCCGCACCGTCAGCGCCGTGGTGCCGCCGCTTTTCCCGGAGACCGTGATCCATCCGCTGTCGTAATCGATACTGCTGCTCCACCGCTCCGGTGATGCCGCCTTCACCGTGTCGCCGCTGACCTCGCACGCCCCGTCCAGATACAGCGAGATATAAACGGGATAGCCGAAATAGGAGCCGCCTGTCACCGGTGACAGCGATGCGTAGACGCGATAGAGCATATCCTGCCCCGACCGCCGGCTGTCATAGGAAAACGTAACGCCGATATTCGGTGCGCTTCCCCAGTTCACCGTATCCAGTGTAATACTCATCACTCACCCTCCGATCCACCGGAATGTCAGGCCGCTCTCCGCCGCCGCCCGGCCCACCGCCCGGAGCATCTTATCCGGGACCTGGCCATTCTCCGCTTCCGGGAGGCCAGGGCCTGCGGCATCTCCACGGTGGTGGACGGCACGCCCATCAACCTGGGCCGGGACATCCGGCTTATCCGGGATGTGGCCGAGGGGTCCGGGGTGAACATCATCGCCTCTACCGGCTTCTACTATCAGCACGAGCCCGGCCTTGCCGGCCGGAAGGAGGACCAGCTGGTGAGGCTGATGCTCCAGGAGTGCACAAAGGGCTCCCCCTTTTCGCTGATTTTCCTTTCTGCCGCCGGTTTTCCCCTTCGCCAACGGGAAACCGCCCGCATTTTTCCCCTTTCTCGCCGCTCCTTTTCCATTTGGCATAAGTTAAGTCTGTACAAATGCCCCGGCCGGGCGTATACTATTCTCCAAGCAGAGACTTTATCCTGTACCTCGGGAAGGAGGGGCCTTTTTGGAGCAGACCACACCCTGCGCCCTCACACGGGAGGACCTGGAGGAGATCATCCACAGCATCCCGGACACCATCATCGTCTACGACCGGGAGGGCCACGACCTCATCCACAGCGACATCGTCACCGAGAACCGGAAAAAGCGGGACGCCGCCACCGGTGCCCTTCGGGCTCAGATCGAGCAGAGCGAGCGCGAGATCACCTATGCCCTGAAAAATGTGCTGGCCACCGGCAAGCCCATGACCTTCATCCACATGTCTCCCCACTACGAGTACCCCACCCTCTTCACCGTCCGCCCGGTGTTCGGCCCGGACGGCCGGGTGCGCTTTGCCGTCTCCAACGGCCGCTCCCAGGCGGTGGTGAACAAATTCAGCCAGGAGTACATCAAGATGGAGCAGCGCCTGGAGGCAAGCCAGGAGTCTGTAAAGCTCCTAAGCCAGCTCCACCTGCGGGCCACCGACATCGTGGCGGAGAGCCCCGCCATGAAAAAGGTCCTCAAGGACGTCTACCGCATCGCCCAGACGGACAGC
>OQWM01002554.1_pt1 | contig 12327 bp, 8 predicted proteins | sample 1691531 | NCBI WGS metagenome assembly OQWM01 (sample SAMN03418257, study PRJEB22391) | human gut metagenome | biome: human-gut; feature: organic feature; material: feces | host: Homo sapiens | place: Tanzania | collected 2013-01 | reverse complement strand
AGGGGAATAAGTCTCGGTCTTGTTGGTCACATTCTCAAGCCTGTTGCCCTCGGAGCAGATCTTATTTCGTCAATTTCCTCCGGCAGAACGCACTACAGCAAAACAACGGTCAATTTCAACCGCGAAAAGCAGAAGATCAAATACGAGCAGCGCCAGAAGGATTATAACTATAAATGCTGCGTCTGCGGAAGGACAGACAGAGATTTTCCGAACCTTGAGTTCCGCTACTGCTCAAAGTGCGCAGGCTATCACTGCTTCTGCCAGGATCACATAAACAACCACGTTCATTTCACTGAATAAGCATACAGGGTGGATAAGGATATGGATGAGAGAAAGAAAACTACGGTAAAGACCGTGATCGGGGCGGTCATACTTGCAGCGCTTCTGGTCGTGCTGGTGCTTGTCGTCATTCGCGGCGTCAAGGCAAATAAGAGTCTGGGCGAGGCGGCTGAGACCCCCATTGTGACTGCGGCGTCTACGCCGGCGCCCACTCCCGAGCCGACGCCCGCGCCCGTCGGCCTGCCTGACTTCAAGCCGCGCTCCGTTGACGGGACAGAGCCGGAAAGACTCATTTCAAGCACGGCCGTAATGGTCGACGGCGAGCTCGTCGAGGAGTACGAGAGCGATTATGAGATAAACTTCGACCTTCCCGAAAAATATACGGAGCTTGAAGGCGTCATAACCTTCCGCGGAGATAATTACCGCACCGGCGCGGCCTTCGGCACGGCAGCCGTCAGCAGTAAAACGCTCACAAAGCTCTGGACGAAATCGACTGGCGGCCTGAGCGATACCGACGGCATCTACTGGTCCGGAAGCGGATGGACAGGGCAGCCTCTTATCGTAAAATGGCCCGAGGCGACGCGCAAGAACATGAGCGCGATGTATGCCTGGGCACGCGAGAAAAAGGAGCTCGTCGAGGTCATTTACGCGACGCTCGACGGACATGTTTATTTCTATGAGCTCACGAGCGGAGAATACACGCGTGAGCCGCTGAATCTCGGCTTTAACTACAAGGGCGCGGGCGCTCTTGATCCGCGCGGCTATCCCATACTTTACGTCGGATCCGGCGTTAACAGCATAAACGGCAGATCGCGAGTGAAGGTCGTCAACCTCATTGATAACTCCGTCATGTTTGAGTTCGGGCATAACGAAACCTTTGCAAACCGCAACTGGCATATGTTCGACTCATCGCCGCTTGTGAGCGCGGAAACAGATCAGCTCATCTATCCCGGAGAAAACGGAATACTCTACATCATCCATCTCAACACAAAATACAACGAGCAGACGGGAGAGCTGTCCGTGGACCCGGACAATATAGTGAAATGGAAGTACAGCAGCACAAGAAGCGGCAGCCGGTACTGGCTGGGTGTCGAGTCATCGGCTGCGATAATCAACAATTACATTTTTCTTGCCGATAACGGCGGCAATCTCATGTGTCTCGATCTCAATACGCTCAAGCTCGTCTGGGCGCAGGATGTCCTTGACGATACAAACTGCTCCCCGGTCGTCGATATCGAGGACGGGCATCCGTATATATACATAAGCACCTCGTTCCATTACGGCTGGCGCTCGTATTCGACCGCAGCTATACCGATATTCAAGATCAACGCCGAGACGGGCGAGATCGTCTGGCGCACCGACTATACCTGCTACACCGTTCAGGATCTCTCCGGCGGCGTTCAGGGGACGATCGCGGTCGGAAAGAACAAGCTGTCGGACATGATATTCGTTCCCGTTGCACGAACTCCGGGAGCAAGCTCCGGAACGCTTGTCGCGCTTAAAAAGGACAGCGGTGAGAAGGTCTGGGAAAAGGAAACGTCGATGTACAGCTGGAGCTCGCCCGTGGACTTCTATGATGCCGACGGCAACGGCTATCTGCTGTACTGCAACTCCGGCTTCAATATGTTCCTGATAGACGGAAAAACGGGCGAGCAGCTCGACTATATGAACCTTGGCGGCAACATAGAGGCTTCACCGGCGATGTACGGAAATTACGCCGTCGTCGGTACACGTGCGATGCGCACCTATTGCATACAGGTGAATTAAAAATTTGCATAGAGGAAAAGGAAAGGGAAAAGACAATGAAATACGCGATTTTCTACTTCAGCCCCTGCGGCGGCACAAAAACCGTTGCGGATATCATCAGCAGGGAGCTCGGCGACGCGCCCATGCAGGAGCTGACCACTCCGAGCATGAACACGGCCATCGACCGCGATACGCTCACGTTCTTCTGCATCCCGGTCTACGGCGGCAGGATACCCAAGCCAATGTACGATCGCATGAAGATCATAACGGGTGATAAAACCCCCTGCGTGCCCGTCGCAGTGTTCGGCAACCGTGCGGTGGACGACGCTCTGCTCGAAATGAGCGAGCTTGCCGAAAAGTGCGGCTTTGTGACCGTCGCCGGCTGCGAGATCGTGGCTCCGCATTCCATCGACCCCGAGTTCGGCGCGGGACGTCCCGACGCTGCCGACAAGGCGAAGATACATGAGTTTATCGAAAAACTGAAGTCTATGGACAGCTTCAGCCCCGTCAAAATGCCCGGCGACCCCGGCTACGCCAAGAAAAAGAGCGCGGCACTGCCCCTGTACCCCGTAGCATCGAGGGAGTGCATCGGCTGCGGCATCTGCGAAAAGTACTGCCCGGCGGGCGCAATAAAGGGCAAGCACATGAGGACCGTGCCGACAAAGTGCATAAGCTGCATGAGATGCGTTGCAATGTGCTCGACCGAGTCGCGCAAGGTGCCGGCTCCCATGCGCCTGGCCGCTCACCTCACGCTCAAAAAGCTCTGCTCCGAGCGCAAGGAGGATAAATTTTATCTCTGATAATTGTAAATTATCTGACAATTTCATGTTGTGCTAATGAGGACAGATGTGATATACTGAATAAAGACCTGAATTTATACAGAGTATAGGGAATAAATAATTAAGGAATAAGGAAGGAGCTACATATGGCAAGAGAAAAAATCATTGCGCTCGGCAAAAAAATGACCGACCGCATACCCTACAAGCTCGGATTTGAGAAGCTCACCGAGACAGACCCGGAGTACTACGGCCTTGAATGCATCGTCAGCGACGAGGAAGCGGACGTTGCTCTGCAGATGGGTCTTCGCAAGCCCACTACTCCCGAGAAGATCGCAAAGAAAATGGGCAAGCCCGTCTCCTACGTCCAGGAGATCATGGACTCTCTGGCAGGCAAGGGCGTTCTGGAGTATAACTACGATACTCCCGACGGCAGCCGTCAGTATGTTCTGCCGATCTTCGTTCCCGGTGCCGCCGAGCTTATGAACATGCATCCCGACCAGGTGGAGAAGTATCCGCAGATCGCACAGTTTTTCGAGCGCATGGCATTCCTGCCGCTGACCAAGATCACTCCTCTGGTACCTCCCGGAGGCAACGGCATCGGTATGCATGTTATCCCCGTCGAGAAGGCGATTCCCGCAACCAACGAATCTGTCAGCATCGAGCATATCTCCCACTGGCTCAAGAAGTATGAGGGGCAGCTCGGCGTCGGCTACTGCTCCTGCCGTAATGCGATGCGCCTTATGGGCGAGGGCTGCGGCGAGCTGCAGGAGGAGCTGTGTATAGCGGTCGGTACCTTCGCAAGATACTGCACCGAGACCGGCAAGGGACGCTCGATTACCTATGAAGAGGCGATGCGCATCCTTCAGCGCTCCGAGGATAACGGCTATGTCCATCAGATAACCAACATCGACGGTGAGGATAAGATATTCGCCATCTGCAACTGTGCGCTCGGCTCCTGCTTCGCTCTTCGCACCTCTCAGCTTTTCAATACTCCCAATATGTCCGCCTCCGCATACCGTGCGCACGTCGATAAGGAAAAGTGCGTTGCCTGCGGCAAGTGCGTCGAGGTCTGCCCCGCGGGCGCGGCCAAGCTCGGCCAGAAGCTCTGCACCAAGGACGGCCCCGTTGTCTATCCCAAGCAGCCTCTGCCCGATGATAACCACTGGGGCGAGCATATGTGGGATATGGACTATAAGAACAACAACCAGAAGAACTGCCACGAGAGCGGCACGGCTCCCTGTAAGGCGGCCTGCCCCGCGCACATCGCCGTTCAGGGCTATATCAAGATGGCAGGCGAGGGCAGATATCTTGACGCGCTCAAGCTCATAAAGCAGGATAACCCGTTCCCGGCAGTCTGCGGAAGCATCTGCAACCGCCGCTGCGAGGATGCCTGCACCCGCGGCCAGCTCGACCGCGCCGTCGCTATCGACGAGATCAAGAAGTTCATCGCCGAGAAGGAGCTGAGCGAAAAGACCCGCTACATCCCCGAGAAGCGCCGTCATCAGACCCCCGACGTTGACTATGTCGAGAAGATCGCAGTCATCGGAGCGGGTCCTGCCGGTATGAGCTGCGCTTACTATCTGGCCGAGATGGGCTACGCGAATGTCACCGTTTTTGACCGTAATCCGGTACCCGGCGGCATGCTGACTCTCGGCATCCCCTCCTTCCGCCTTGAGCGCAAGGTCATTAATGCCGAGATCGACGTTCTCAAGAAAATGGGCGTAAAGTTCAAGTGCGGCGTCGAGGTCGGCAAGGATATCACCATCGACGAGCTGCGCAAGCAGGGCTATAAGGGCTTCTTTGTCGCTATCGGCGCTCAGAAGTCGGCAAAGCTCGGCATACCCGGCGAGGAGCTCAAGGGCGTGTACGGCGGCGTTGACTTCCTGCGCGACGTTAACCTCGGCAGCAAGGTCGAGATAGGCAAGAAGGTCGCAGTCATCGGCGGCGGAAACGTCGCAATGGACGTTGTCCGCACGGCAGTGCGTCTCGGCGCAGAGGAGGCTTACATAGTCTACCGCCGCTCCGAGGAGGAGATGCCCGCAGACAAGGAAGAGGTCGCCGAGGCAATGGCAGAGGGCGTCAAGTTCTGCTACCTCAACGCTCCCGTTGAGATCACCGGCACTGCTGCCGGCAAGGTCAACGGCCTGAAGGTCGAGATCATGGAGCTCGGCGAGCCCGATGAGAAGGGCAGAAGAAAGCCCGTCGGAACCGGCAAGTTCAAGACCATCAAGGTCAACTCCGTCATCGGCGCGATCGGTCAGGCCATTGACTGGGGCGAGCTGGACGTCGGCGAGCTCAAGACCGCCGCAAAGGGCGTGGCAATGGCAGATCCCGTAACTCTCCAGACCGCGCAGAGCGACATCTTCGTCGGCGGCGACTGCTACACCGGCCCGAAGTTTGCAATCGACGCGATAGCCGCAGGCCGCGAGGGCGCTATCAGCCTGCACCGCTATGTCCACGAAGGCCAGAGCCTCACCCTGGCGCGCAACCCGCGCGACTTCTACGAGCTGGATAAGGACAACGTCGTTATCGACATCAACTGCTTCGACGCGCCCGTACGTCAGGAGGTCAAGCACGATCCGCGCAAGGCAAAGACCATGAAGAACGACCGCGTCACCTTCACCGAGGCCGAGGTCAAGGCCGAGGCGAGCCGCTGCCTGGGCTGCGGCGTGACCATCGTCGATCAGAATAAGTGCATCGGCTGCGGCCTGTGCACGACCAGATGCGAATTTGACGCCATCCACCTGCACCGTGATCACCCCGAGGCGAGCAAGATGGTCAACACCGACGACAAGATTCCGCCTCTCGGCGTATACGCCGCAAAGCGTGCGGTCAAGATCAAGATCAAGGACCTCAAGGAAAAATTCGCAAAGTGACCACATCGGAGGAATGATCCATGCATGAGCTTGGAACCGTATTTTACGTCATAAAGGAAGTCGAGAAGCTCTGCGACGAGAATGAGCTCACCAAGGTAGGCAGCGTCACGCTTCAGATCGGCGAGGTCAGCGGGATAATCCCGGAGTACATCGTCGACTGCTGGAACTGGGCAGTCAAGGAGTCCAAGTACATGAAAGAGGCCGAGCTCAAGGTCGAAACGCTCGAGGCGGTGACCTTCTGCGAGGACTGCAAGCAGACTTATCCAACGGTGAAATACGCAAAGGTGTGTCCGTATTGCCAGAGCGAGAATACCTATCTCGTCACCGGCAACGAATACATCATAAAAGAGATCGAAGCGATGTAAACCTAGATGTAAACCTATGTAAACCTAATCGAAAAGCTCCCGTCCACGGACGGGAGCTTTTTTGCGCAAAAACGCGCCAGTCAAAAAGTATACCTTTTGACTGGCGCCCTAATTTGAAAACGGTCGTGATTCCAAGTAGTGTTAATAGAATTGAGAATAATCTATTCCCGCTTTGCTACAGACTTACCGACATATACTACTTAATTGCTTTTCACATCTCGATCTCGGGATAGAGCGGGAAGCGCTCGCACAGTGCAAGCGCCTGCTGCTTAACATCCCCGACGGCATCCTCGCCGCGGTTTATGACATCGATGAGCATCCTGCCGATCTCACGCATCTCGTCCTCGCCCATTCCGCGCGTCGTGACCGCCGGAGTGCCGAAGCGCATGCCGCTGGTGAGCCTTACAGACTGCGTATCGAAGGGGATGGAGTTTTTGTTTGCGGTGATGTGAGCCCTGTCCAAAAGCTCCTGTACCTCGTTGCCGGTACGGCCGAGGCTCATGGTGTCGGCAAGCATCAGATGGTTATCCGTGCCGCCGGAGACGATGCGGATACCGCCTGAGGACAGCGTATCGGCCAAAACCGCCGCATTTTTCACGGTTTGCCGCTGATATGCCTTGAATTCCTCGCTCATGGCCTCCTTGAAGCAAACTGCCTTACCGGCGATTATATGCATGAGCGGGCCGCCCTGGGTTCCGGGGAAAACAGCGCTGTTTATCTTCTTTTTCAGCTCGTCCTTGCATAGAATAATAGCACCGCGCGGGCCTCTGAGGGTCTTATGCGTCGTGCTGGTGACGACGTCGGCGTAGGGCACGGGACTGGGGTGAACTCCGGCAGCGACAAGGCCGCCTATGTGTGCCATGTCGACCATGAGGTATGCTCCGACCTCATCGGCTATCTCACGCATTTTCTTAAAATCTATAATGCGTGAATACGCGCTGGCTCCGGCGATGATTAGCTTGGGCCTGCATTCATCGGCCGTCTGCATCGCTTTTTCGTAGTCGATCGTCTCGGTCTCGCGATCGACGCCGTAGAAGCAGGCGTTAAAATACTTTCCGGATATCGAGGCCTTTGAGCCGTGCGTCAGGTGACCGCCGTGGCTTAGATCCATGCCGAGTATCGTGTCGCCCGGCTTTAAAAGCGCAAGATAGACCGCTACGTTTGCCTGCGAGCCGGAGTGCGGCTGGACATTCGCATGCTCGGCTCCGAAAAGCTCCTTTGCCCTGTCTATGGCAAGCTGCTCGACGATATCGACATACTCACAGCCGCCGTAGTATCTCGCGCCGGGGTAGCCCTCGGCATATTTATTGGTCAGATGACTTCCCACGGCCTCCATAACGGCGCGGCTGGTGAAGTTTTCGGACGCTATCAGCTCAATGTGGTCGCGCTGACGCTCCAGCTCCATTTTCATTGCACCGTACAGCTCGGGGTCGCTCATTTTTACAGTCTCATAGCTCATCATTCCGGCCTCCCGTAAACGTAATAATATCCTTGCAATTATACGATAAACTCAGCGTCTTATCAAGCGAAATCGAGCATTTTTGTCCTTTTGCGCAGCAGACGGTCGAATTTCCTTGAATAAGGGAAAGGGCTGTGATAATATACGAAGGTGAGGTGAGGACATGGCAAAAAAACTGATTAAAGTAATACTGATAATCCTCGGTGTCATACTGCTGTGCGCCGCGGCGCTTATCCTTTGGCTGTCGGTCACGGAGTTTAATCCCGGAGACGTCACTGACGTCAAGATAGAGGCGAATTCCGAGGTGGGCGGCATGAAGCCGTTTCTGGATGAGGAGTTCTCGGTCATAAGCTGGAATATAGGCTATGCCGGTCTCGGCAAGGACTCGGACTTCTTCATGGACGGCGGGAGCAACGTGTCATCCGCCGATCAGGACACCGTGTCGGCTTCGCTTTTGGGAATATATAAAACACTTTACTCCGACGCCGATCCGGCGACGATTTTTATGCTGCAGGAGGTAGACAAAAACTCCTCACGCACCTACGGCAAGGATGAGGCCGAGATACTGGGCATTAATAACAGCGCCTATGCGCTGAATTATTCGTGTAAGTTCGTGCCCTATCCCGTTCCGCCCATAGGCAGGGTAAACAGCGGACTTCTGACCACAACGGTATATGATATCGACTCTGCCGAGCGCATATCGCTGCCCTGTCCCTTCGACTGGCCCGTAAGCACGGCAAATCTCAAGCGCTGCCTGCTTGTGAGCTATCTTCCCATATCGGGAACGAACAGCAAGCTGGTTATCGTCAATCTCCACCTTGAGGCTTACGACGACGGCGAGGGCAAGATAGCGCAGACAAAGCAGCTGCGCGAATTTATCCGATCCGAGTACGAAAAGGGAAACTATGTTATAGCCGGCGGCGACTTCAACCAGATATTCCCCAACGGTCTTGAAAAGTACCCAAACACGCACAAGGAAAACTGGGAGCCAGGCACCATAACTGACGATATAATGCCCGAGGGCTGGACGCTTGCATATGACCTTGAAACGCCGACCTGCAGACTGCTCAATCAGCCGTACGACCCGTCGGATACGGAAAACACGCAGTACTATGTCATCGACGGCTTCATCCTTTCCCCAAATGTTGAGCTTGTCTCGGTCAACACTCTGGACGAGGGCTTCACCTATTCCGACCATAACCCCGTGAAGCTTCAGGTCAAGCTCACATCCGAAAAGTGAAAAAAGCCGACCTATATCGGCTGATGCTCGGGCGGCACTGTGAAAATGTGTCGTCCGATGCCCTTAATAAAAGGAGATCTTAAATAATGACGAAAAAGCAAAAGGTGATTTCGATCATTGCGTTTGTTTTGATAATCGTTCTGATCGCGCTGATATGCGTAAGCCTGCAAAACCGGAAGAACGCGGACAACAACGATCCCATAGCAAGCAAAAGCCCCGTTGAGAGCGCGGAGCCCACTCCGGAGCCTACTCCCACGCCTCTTCAGTTCACTGCTGCACCCGAGGGCTATTTTAACGACGCGCTGTTCATCGGCGACTCGCGCATGGTGGGCATCGATATGATGCAGACCATCGACGGCGCGACATTCTTCACCACCGTCGGCCTGAGCCTGACCGGTGCCATGAGCACGAGCGCAGACGTTGCCGGAGTCGGCACGACGACGCTCCCGGCGCTGCTGCAGAGCAGGCAGTTCGGCAAGATATACGTAATGCTCGGCATAAACGATATCGGAGGCTCGATCGAAGCACTCAAGCAGACCTACAGCAATCTTGTTGACAAGCTGCGCACCGCGCAGCCGGACGCGATCATTTACATCATGTCGAATCTGCACGTCTCGGCAACGCAGGATTCCCGCGGCACGGCGGTAAACAACAAAAACCTCAATAATCTCAACGACTACACAAAAACTCTCGCCGACGGCGAAACTGTCTTCTATCTTGAGTGCAACGAGCTGTTTGATGACGCAAACGGCACGCTCACTTCGGACATAACCTCCGACGGTATTCATCCCGACGGCAGCGCCTACAGAAAATGGGGCGAGTGGATCAAGCAGAACGCAATAGTAAAATAAGCGAGTAATAAAGCCACACCGTTCGGTGTGGCTTTATTACTATTCGTCGAGCTTGAGAACTGCGAGAAAGGCCTCGGTCGGTATCTGAACCGTTCCGAGCTGGCGCATTTTCTTTTTGCCCTCCTTCTGCTTTTCAAGCAGCTTTTTCTTTCGCGTGATATCGCCGCCGTAGCATTTGGCGAGAACGTCCTTGCGCATGGCCTTGACCGTCTCGCGTGCGATAATCTTGCCGCCGATGGCCGCCTGAATGGGAATCTCGAAGAGCTGACGAGGGATATTATCCTTGAGCTTTTCGCACAGCTTGCGGGCTCTGGGATATGCCTTGTCCTTATGAGCAATAAAGCTGAGCGCGTCGACCTGATCTCCGTTTAGCAGCATATCGACCTTGACAAGCTCTGAGGGCTTATATTCGCTCAGCTCATAGTCGAGCGAGGCGTAGCCCTTAGTGCGGGCCTTGAGCGTATCGAAAAAGTCATATATTATCTCGTTGAGCGGCATCTCGTAGCGCAGCTCTACAAGATGCGAGTCGAGATATTGCATGTCCTTATATTCGCCGCGCCTGTCCTGGCACAGGGGCATAATGTTGCCGACATAGTCGTTGGGAGTTATTATCGACACCTTGACGTATGGCTCCTCCGCGTGCTCGATAACGCCGGGGTCAGGGTAGTTATGGGGATTGTCGACCATGACAACGCCGCCGTCGGTTTTTACTACCTTATATATAACGCTCGGCAGAGTCGTCACGAGGTCGAGGTCAAACTCACGCTCAAGGCGCTCCTGTATGACCTCCATGTGCAGCATGCCCAAAAATCCGCAGCGGAAGCCGAAGCCGAGCGCCGCGGAGCTTTCGGGCTCGAAGGACAGGGATGCATCGTTGAGCTGAAGCTTTTCCAGAGCGTCGCGCAGATCGGGGTATTTGCTGCCGTCCTCGGTGTATATGCCGCAGTAGACCATGGCGCGTGCCGGACGGTATCCGGGCAGAGCCTCGGCGCAGGGGTTTGCTGCGGTAGTCACCGTATCGCCGACCTGGGTGTCGGCAACATTTTTTATAGACGCCGTGAAATATCCGACGTCGCCGGCCGTCAGCTCCGCGCAGGACTCAAGTCCGATAGGTCGCATGTGGCCGACCTCGAGAACATTGTATTTTGCGCCCGTCGAGTGCAGCAGCACCTCCGTGCCCTTGGCTATGCGTCCGTCAAATACGCGCATGAAAACTATAACGCCGCGGTAGCTGTCGTACTGGCTGTCGAATATCAGTGCTTTGAGCGGTGCATTCACATCTCCTGTCGGAGACGGAACGTTTGCGACGATATCCTCGAGAACAGCCTCGACGTTTATGCCGTTTTTCGCGCTGATTTCGGGTGCATCCATGGCCAGAATGCCTATAATATCCTCAATCTCCTGCTTTACGCGCCTGGGATCTGCGGCAGGGAGGTCAATTTTGTTTATAACGGGCAGAATCTCAAGCTCAGCATCCAGCGCAAGGTAGGTGTTGGCAAGCGTCTGAGCCTCAACCCCCTGCGATGCGTCAACGACGAGCACCGCGCCCTCGCAGGCTGCCAGCGAGCGGCTGACCTCGTAGTTGAAGTCGACGTGGCCCGGCGTGTCGATGAGGTTCAGAACGTATGTTTCGCCGTCCTTGGCCTTGTAGTTAAGGCCGACTGCGCGCGCCTTTATAGTGATGCCGCGCTCACGCTCAAGATCCATGTTGTCGAGGATCTGATCCTCCATTATGCGCTCCTCGACAGCGCCGCATATCTCAATAAGTCTGTCCGACAGCGTGCTCTTGCCATGGTCGATGTGCGCTATTATCGAAAAGTTTCGTATATGGTCCTGCGGTATCATGTCAGTTCCTCCAAAGCGGCCTCGGTTTTGTTGGCAAGGCTGCGCATTTCGGCAATGAATACGCGCGCGATATCCGCGCCCCTGTCCACGCCGTCGGGGTTCGGCGAGCGGCCGAGCAGATAGTCGGCCGTTACATTATAATAATCACAGACACGGCAGACAAAGTTGAGCCCCGGCTCGCGCGCACCGTTTTCATAGTGGCTCAGAAGCGCCTGGCTTATCCCCAGATCGGCAGCGGCCTTGCGCTGGCTGAGCCCCACCGTGCGGCGCAGCTCTGAAAGTATCTGTGCAAAGCTTTTCTTGTCGTATTCGTACATTTATCTTATTCTCTCCAAAAAATGATTACAGTTTGTATATTATACATATGATATTGCGGTTTGTAAATAGAAATCGGGCTAAATACTTGAAAAATTTTCGAGAGAGTGATAAAGTGGTATTCGGAATTTTTTGCGGCCGAAACACCGCATTATTGGAGGAAAATAAAATGTTTGAAAATCTTATTGAAGTTCTTAAAAACGATCCGAGAAAGATCGTCTACACCGAGGGCAGCGACGCACGCATCCTCGAGTCGGCGGCGCGCCTGAAGAAGGACGGCTTCCTGACCCCGATACTCGTCGGCAAGGTCGATGAAGTCAAGGCAGCGGCCGCAAAGGGCGGCTTTGATATCGAGGGCCTCGAGATCCTCGATCCCGCTACCTACGAGGGCATGGACGCAATGGTCGACGAGATGGTTGCACTGCGCAAGGGCAAGATGAGCGCAGAGGACTGCCGCGCAGCTCTTTCCAAGGGCAACTACTTCGGCACGATGCTCGTCAAGATGGGCGTTGCCGACTGCCTGCTCGGCGGCGCGACCTACTCCACCGCCGATACCGTACGTCCCGCGCTCC
>OQWM01002551.1_pt1 | contig 12334 bp, 15 predicted proteins | sample 1691531 | NCBI WGS metagenome assembly OQWM01 (sample SAMN03418257, study PRJEB22391) | human gut metagenome | biome: human-gut; feature: organic feature; material: feces | host: Homo sapiens | place: Tanzania | collected 2013-01 | reverse complement strand
TGATGTTTACAACAGCGCAGCAGGCAAGGCCAGACTGAACACGCAGAAAAAGCCTATGCTGCCGCCGTTCGCTGTGGTAATCGTGTGGAGACGATAACCCTTGGCTGCCTGTTTATTGATGACGTCTTCCAGTTCGGTCAGGTTGCCTGAGCCGGTTCCAATAAATTTTTCCTTCAGGGTAACTTGCAGCACAACGTACTGATACGAGTTGCCAGAAGCCACCGAGTAAGAAGATTCTTTCTGAAGTGTGTCCATAAATCCCATAGTAACATCCTCCTATTTTCCACTTATTTCTTGAAAGCAGTTCAACCGCTTTTCAACCTTTGATAAAAATAGTCCGTCATTTCCCCGACGGATATGAAATATAAAACAAGATGATTCTTTTCCGTCATGAATCCAGCAAATTATCTCCGCTTTTCCAACATTGCCGTCCTGTAAATAATAAATACGTCCGAATACTTCTTTGCCTTTCGTCTGTAAAATTTGCCATTGTTCATCCTGCGAAAGCAGGCAAAACGCCATCATTAAAGGATGCTTCGGCTGCTTTCCGGTTGGAGTCGGTGGCATCATCACCAATCTGGTATAATCATCTATTCCTGCCAAATCCGATGGCTCAAACCTGATTTCTTTTTCATGGATAGAAAATATCGGAACCTCTGAATCGTTAATGTGCCCTTCGCTCAAAAAACGGTTCATGCTCAAAATATCTTCTTTGGCTACCAGACGATTCTTTCCGTCAATAAAAAATACGATTTGGTTATTATCCATCCCAAAATCATAGGCACGAATTCTCGAAAAATCATAGCGGCTTTGAAATGTCAACTCCGGCATCTCAAGTTCTATCATTCGAGGTGGTTTTCGGTTGTTCCATTTTTCAAGATAAGGGTCATTTGCAGGATTCGGAACTTGGGCACATTTTGCAGAAATGTCATTTCCTTCAGGTTCTTCGGCTGCATCCATCGCCATCTTTCCAGCCACTTTTGCGGCTCGCCTCAGCCAATTGAAAACACCTTTCCCCATGTGAAATACTCCTTACCCGCTGATTTCGTTATCCATGTAATAGGAATAGGCTCTGCTGACATAATCCTCCGTGGTGTTCAGCTCTTCCGCAATCTCCCAAGGTTTATGCCCTTCACGCAAGAGTCCAAGCAGAACATCTTTCGGGATTGCCCGGCGGATGTACCAATGATCCGCCCGTACCTCGTGACGCTCTATCATATCGAACGGCGTTGACTTGGAATAGAACCCGCCGTATAAGCAATGCCCCAATTCATGCCCCAAGCACACTTGTTCTTCTGCACAGGTATAGCTTCTGGAATTATCCATTCCAATATAGCACTGGCCATAGACCTCCGTTGAAACGCTTTTCACATTCGGCAGTGGATAAAACAGAACTTCCACGTTATTTTCAGCCGCAACTTTATAAAAGTCAGCCTTTTTTTCCATTTGCATCCCGCTCCTTTATGAACCGGACAAACTGCTTAACCTCTTCATACTGGGCATCTGATACCTGCCCGCCGCCAAAGAGGGCAAATTTAATATCGTCGTCTGTGACCTCGTGGCTCTGTGCCACGGGGTCTTTTTGTTTTCCCATCAGCTCATCAACCGAAATCCCAAAGTATTCCGCAACTTTCAAGGTCGTATCTCCCGAAGGAACTGCACCTGTATTCTTCCATTTCGTTACGGTCGAATTGCTCAGGCCGATTTCTCTTGCTGCCCGGCTACGGCTTACGCCCTTCTTTTGACAAAGGTCACTGTACAGGTCATAAAACACAATTTTCAACGCTCCTTTTTGAGGTTTTTTTGCACTTTTTTCGCGAAACACTCGGCTAGGTTGGCAAAAAAGATATTGTCATTACTTGCTTTAGGCGCATCAAAAAATCTTGAAATTTTCTTCAAAAAAACTAAAAAAGATGAGAAAAATGGCGCTATACTCGCGTATAGCGCCCGAAATTTTATAAATTTCTCCGAGAAATCCCGTTAAAAATCTCGTTTAAATTTTCTTAGTGCAGACGTGCGCCAGCCGGAACACGGTCAGCAATCATCATCAGATTCAGCTTCTCTGCGCCTTCCTCTTCATGGATAGCAGAAAGCAGCATGCCGCAGGAGTCAATGCCCATCATCTTACGCGGCGGCAGGTTGACAATAGCAATCAAAGTCTTGCCTACCAGCTCTTCGGGCTCATAGAAGGCATGGATACCGCTAAGAATTACGCGGTCAGTGCCCGTACCGTCGTCCAGAACGAATTTCAGCAGCTTTTTGCTCTTAGGTACAGCGGTGCATTCTTTTACCTTTACTGCGCGCATATCAGACTTGCAGAAGGTGTCAAAGTCAACATATTCTGTATACGGAGGCTCAATAACAACCTTGGAGAAGTCAATAGGCTCCTCTTTAGCTTCTGCCGGTGCAGCAGCAGGTGCAGCCTGCATAAATTCAGGCTTTTCGCTTACAGCCTTGCCAATCGGTTTCATGGTCGGGAAGAACAGTACGTCACGAATGGTAGAGCTATTGGTCAGGAACATAACCAGACGGTCGATACCAATACCCAGACCACCAGTCGGCGGCAGACCATATTCCAGTGCATTGACGAAATCCTCGTCCATCATGTTTGCCTCTTCGTCGCCATTAGCGCGCTCTTCTACCTGTTTCAGGAAGCGCTCCTTCTGGTCGATAGGATCGTTAAGCTCGGTGAAGCCGTTGCAGATTTCGCGGCCATAGATATAAGCCTCGAAACGATCCGTGATTTCCGGATTTTCGGGGTTGCTCTTTGCCAGCGGAGAAATTTCTTTCGGATGACCGGTAATAAAGGTCGGCTGAACCAGCTTGTCCTCAACATATTCTTCGAAGCAGGCATTAATAATCTTGCCAATGCCAAAAGTCGGCTCAATAGCAACATTCAGCTCCTTAGCAATAGCGCGTGCTTCCTCCAGATCGGTTACATTGGTGAAATCCTTGCCAGAGTATTCTTTTACAGCTTCAATCATGCTCATGCGTTTCCAAGGAGAAGCAAGCTCGATGGTAGTGCCTTCATAATTGATAGTGGTAGTACCCAGAACCTTCTCAGCAGTCTTAACAACTACCTCTTCGGTCAGATCCATCATGTCGCGGTAATCAGCGAAAGCCTGATAAATCTCGACACTGGTGAATTCCGGGTTATGACGGTTATCAATACCCTCGTTACGGAATACGCGGCCCATTTCATATACACGGTCCATACCGCCAACGATAAGGCGTTTGAGGTACAGCTCAGGTGCAATACGCATATAAACCTGCATATCCAGAGCGTTATGATAGCTGATAAACGGACGTGCAGCAGCGCCGCCAGCGATGGTATTGAGAATCGGAGTCTCTACCTCCAGGAAATCATGGCTGTCGAGAACCTCACGCACGCTCTTAATAATCTGGCTGCGTTTTACGAAGGTTTCACGCACCTCCGGATTAACAATCAAATCTACATAGCGTTGACGATAGCGGGTTTCTACGTCCTTCAGGCCATGCCATTTTTCGGGCAGCGGACGCAGGGACTTAGACAGCATTTCTACGGAAGCAGCCTTAATAGACAGCTCGCCCATATGAGTGCGGAAAGCAGTACCGGTAATGCCAACGGTGTCACCGATATCCATGAGCTTAATCAGCGCATAGTTTTCTTCACCGATAACATCCTTACGTACATATACCTGGATACGGCCGGTCTTGTCCTGCATATCCATGAAGCAGGTCTTGCCATGGCCGCGGATAGCCATAACACGGCCAGCCATAGTTACTTCAGTTTCTTTTTCGGACAGCTCATCGAACTGAGCAGCGATGTCTGCTGCGCGATGAGTGAACAGGAAGCGATGGCCGAAGGGCTTCCAGCCGTGCTCCTCAATCTTATGCATCTTGTCGATGCGTACCTGCATCTGCTCGTTGATTTCAGTATCAGTGAGCGCAGCAGCGTCTTCTAAATGCTTATTTTCTGCCATGCTAATTGCTCCTTCTTATTTAATCTCGATAATCTTATAGGAGAGTTCGCCAGCCGGAGTTTTAACGATAACAGTGCTGTGAACCTTCTTGCTCAGGATAGCTGCGCCAACCGGAGATTCATTGGAAATACGGTTTGCAAACGGGTCAGCCTCAGTAGTACCAACGATGGTATAGGTTTCCTGCTCGCCAGTCTCCATATCTTCCAGAATTACAGTAGAGCCCAGAGAAACAACGCCTGCATCCTTGCTTGCGCTGTCATCGATGATGGTTGCAGTTTTAATCATCTGCTCCAGCTCGATAATACGGCCTTCGTTTTTGCCCTGGTCCTCTTTCGCCTGGTCATACTCGGAGTTCTCGCTCAAGTCGCCCTGTGCTCTTGCTTCCTTCAGGCGTTCAACGATTTCCTCACGAATCACACCTTTACGTTGTGCCAATTCGTCTTTTAATTTCTCTAAACCTTCAGCTGTTAAGATTGTTTCTTTTGTAGCCATTTTCCTGCTCCTTTATATAAAATTAAAATACTTACCTACACTGATTATAAGCTTTTGGCAATTTACTTGTCAACAGCCATGCACGGCCAGCGCCAGCTGTGCATTATGCTTGACCTCTTCAATTTTTTCATGCGATACTGCACGTTCAAAATTACGGAAGCCAGCCATCTTGAAATGATGCTTGTCAGCCAGCTGGGATATAAGATTAATCTTATTGATATCCAGCGTTCTGCCCAGCGAGAAATTCTCATAGCGGCCATCCAGTGCCAAAATCATCGTCTCTGCCATGCAGGCATAGGACGTATGCGGCGGAAAGCCAAAATTGAAGTGGAAGTCCACATTGCCCGGCACATTAATCACGCCGCCCTCGATAACAAGAACGTCGTTACGCTGCAAGGAAACCTCACGCGATACGTTACGCGGACGCGCAACGTCGCAGACAACGGCACCAGGCTTCAAATCGCCGGGCTCAATCAAAAAGTCCAGCGCACTCGTTACCGTGATGACAATGTCGGCCTCCTTCAGCGAAGCATGAATATCCTGGCTGATAGCGACCTCGCAGTGATTCTTGCTGATAAGCTCCTGCGCCAGCTCCTCCAGCGGGCCCATATGACGGGCAACCAGAGTGATATGCTTAACCTCTTTAGCCAGCAGGCGTACCGAAGCAGCGCCAATCGAGCCTGTCGCACCGACAACAACAGCACGGCATTCCTTAAGGTTTTTGCCCATCATCTCGGCAGCCTCCTTCGTGCCCTGGATAGCCGTAGCCACCGTATAGCTGTTGCCGCTCGTCACAGCAATATCCAGATTTTTTGCCACCGTGATGCCTGCATCACCAACGATAGAGGTGAAGGCACCCAGGCCGACAATCTTCGCCCCCAGCTCCTGAGCAACCTGTCCGGACTGAATGATGCGGTCCATAACAAACTCCTCCGGCAGCTCCACCATCTGCTTAGCAGTCAGCGGACAGCCGATAAACCAGCCCTCAGCCTCCGCATAGGGGCTTTTCAGTCCCGTGATATGCGAAACCTTGAAGGGGTGTTTCATCTTCAGACCAGCCTCAATTACCGAACTCGGAATATATTTCATCAGGGGCGATAAATGCTCCATGTCTGCTATAGACAATGGATGAAGAATAAACGCAAATTTTTCCATGAAACCAAACTACTCCTCCGTATTAAAATACTCCACAGAAGATTCTATATGATACTGCTCCAAAAGGTGCAGGTATTCACTCGCAGGCAGCGGCCCCTTATCGCCATGCATGGCTACCAGCATAGCCTCCATGACGTTCGTGCCAAAGCTGCGCCCTTCAATACAGGGTGTTGTCGTAATGAGCATCCTTACGCCAGCCTCCTTGAGCATAACCCTGTCTGCCGCCGTAACGGTATTGGTAATAATAATTTTCCCCGGCAGCTTGTCCGGCATAAACTTTTTGATATAGTGAAAATCACCGGCGATGATGTCACTGTCCAAAAAATATTCCGGATGGCGCGTAACGTGCACCTCCTGCTCCTTGCCCATCGGGTAGAACCAGCTGACCGGCAGCTTCGTCACAAACGGAGCCAGCAGCGCCGCCCACCAGGAAAGCGCCTTCAATGAACGCAGCGGCTTATTGACATTCAGACCGAAAATCAAATCGCCAAAAATAACCTGCGCCCCTGCCTCCAGCAGTGCCTCCGCCATACCAAAGCGGTCCACCGCGCAGACCAGCAGCACCTTGCTGCCGCGAATCGGCACCTCGCTGCCAGCGGCAAGCGACTGTATCAGCTTGCGCTCCAGCGAATTCTTCAAGCCGCTGCCATCCAGCACCGGCGTTTTATGTACATTAGCAATCAGCCGAGCCGATTCACGAAAGGTATAACGCTTTTTGCCTGCGTAAACATATAAATCCGTACCGCCCAGGCCAATGGCATCAGCCTTGCCATCCCAGCGCTCCAAAAGCTGGCGTGCCTTATCAAAATCGCCGTCGGTTCCCCGGCGCTCAATGCTGATTTTTTGTCCGCCCAGCTCCAGCATCGCGTGGGCATCGCGCTTGGACGAGCCAAGACTAATACTTACGACATGCTTTGCTATCTTACTTGCTTCCATGCTTCTAACTCCCTAAATGCTTCTTTTACAAAGTATTATTGTAACATATTTAGCGCTCTTCTACAATGCTCTGTGCAAAATGTTTTTCTGCTTCATAATAGTGCGCAGCACAAGCAGCGTATTCAGCCAGAAGCTCCATAAACTGCTCGCGCGTATCCACCTTATGAAAGCGCCCGCGGAACTCTGCTGCGTGCGGCAGTCCCTTCAGATACGCAGAAATATGACGGCGCATCTCCTTTACTGAGATATGCTCGCCCTTATAATCAATGAGCATATCCAGATGCTCAGCGGCCTGCGCCAGACGCTCCTGCAACGCCGGAGCAGCGGGACGCTCCTCACCGCGCAGCACCGCCGCCAGCTCGCGGAAAATCCACGGGTTGCCGTCCGCGCCACGGCCAATCATCAGGCCATCCACGCCAGTCTCCGCCAGCATCCTGAGGCCGTCCTCAACCGTAAAAATATCGCCGTTGCCAAAAACAGGCACCTTTACCGCCTGCTTCACCTCGGCAATAATTCCCCAGTCGGCCTTGCCCTCGTAAAACTGCTGACGCGTGCGTCCATGCACAGCCACAGCACTAACGCCTGCGGCCTCCACAGCCTTAGCAATCTCTACGGCGTTGCGGTTGCTGTCATCCCAGCCTGCGCGGAACTTCACCGTCACCGGAATCTTTACTGCCTTCACCATCGCCGCCAAAATATCATGCGCCAGCTGCGGCTGCTTCATCAGCGCCGAGCCTTCGCCGTTATTGACAATCTTCGGCACGGGGCAGCCCATGTTGAAATCAATCATATCTGCACCGCTGGCCTCCACCATACGTGCAGCCTCAGCCAGCTCCTCCGGCACACTGCCGAAAAGCTGAATCGCCGTCGGACGCTCGCCGTCATCAATGCGCAGCATCTCCGTTGTCTTGACATTTTTATAGAGCAGGCCCTTTGCACTCACCATCTCCGACACCGTCATGCCACAGCCAAGGCGGCGGCAGATAAGCCGGAAGGGCAGGTCAGTAATGCCTGCCATCGGCGCCAGCGCCAAAGGCGCAGCCAATTTTATCTCACCAATCTGCATAACTAATCTCCTACAATTCTCAAAAATCAAAGCTATCTAAAAAGAGCTGCCGCAATGCGACAGCTCAGCAAATATCTATAAAATTATTTGGCGTTCTTTTCGTACAAAATACGCAAGCCGTCAAGCGTCAGGAACGGTTCCACCACATCAATGCAGTCCGACTCCGCAGCCATGGTATTAGCAAAGCCGCCGGTCGCGATAACATAAGCGTCGCCGCCCAGCTCCTTCTTCATATGGTTGACAATGCCTTCCATCTGACCGACAAAGCCATAAATAGCACCTGCCTGCATAGAGCTTACAGTGTTGCGGCAGATAACAGTCTTCGGCTTCACCAGCTCGATACGCGGCAGCTTCGCTGCACGCTGGAACAGCGCTTCCGTAGAAATGCCAATGCCGGGAGCAATCGCACCGCCCAGATATTCGCCCGTCGGCAGCAGAGCACAGAAGGTATTAGCCGTGCCGAAATCAAGGATAATCATAGGCTTGCCCAGATGACTGTACTTATGGAGAGCAGACACAGCGTTTACGATACGGTCTGCACCAACCTCACGCGGATTGTCATAGCGGATAGAAATGCCATTTTTAATGCCAGGGCCGACAACAAGCGGCTTAATGCCAAAGTAGCGCTCGCACATATGGCACAGGGGAATCAGCACCGGCGGCACAACGCTGGAAATGATGATAGACGTAATCTTCGACATCTCCACAACACTATATTGGAACATGCTGCGCAGCATAATGCCAAATTCGTCAGCAGTTTTAGAACGGTCTGTAGAAAAACGCCAGTGAACCTTTAATTCCTTATCGTCGAAAACACCGGCAACGATGTTGGTATTACCCACATCCATAACAAGTAACATTATTTTGTCCTCCTCGGAACGTATGATTTTCGTTTTCAAAGTACGGCATAAAAGCCTTTCTTATTTTACCACATCGAGGAAATATTGCAATAGACTATATTGCAAAAAATATTTTTTAGATTCCATTATGTCAAGGCTGGTGAGAAAGTGCCAGAGACGAAGAATATCGACGAAGGCGTACTAGAGGTACGTCTAGGAGATATTCTGAAGTATATGGTGCTTTATCGACAGCCTAACCTGTTAAGCGTAAGCGCCGTTTTTAGCAGCCGCAGGTCTAATCGACACATCCCCGGCCACAACCTTCTCCTTGCTGCCATCCTCACGGCGTACAACCAGCAGGCCCTCCTCGTCAATATCCTCCGCCGTACCAAAATACGTCATATCCGGAGCGATAACCTTGACCTCCTGGCCCAGCGTGCAGGAATACTTGCGCCATTCGTCAAGCACAGGCCCAAAGCCCTGCTCAACAGCAATCTCGTACAAATCCTCCATATTCTTCAGGATATCGCACAAAAGCTCTACGCGTGTAAACGGCTCTGTTGCTGCATCGGCAACCGAAACTGCCAGCGGACGCACCTCCTCAGGATAATCCTCCGGCGTCGCGTTTGTGTTGATGCCGGTGCCGATAACAACGTAGTTAATATGACCAAATTCAGCGTTCATCTCTGTAAGAATGCCGACGAGCTTTTTGCCCAGCAGCAGCACATCGTTCGGCCATTTAATTGCTGCCTTTACGCCGGCAATTTTGTTGATGGCCTTGACTACAGCGACTGCTGCCAGCAGCGTGCATTTAGACGCCTCCTGCGGCAGGAACGGCGGCTTCAGGACAACGGAGAACCAGATGCCCTTCGCATACGGAGAAATCCAGCCGCGCGACAGACGGCCCTTGCCTGCGCCCTGCTCCTCAGTAACGACCAGCAGGCCGTTCTCACAGCCCTCGTTCGCCAAAAGCTTCGCCAGATTGTTGCTCGAATCTACGGTATCACGATAGCAGATGTTGCGGCCCAGCCACTTCGTCTGCAAATGAGACAAAATCTCCTGCGGGAACAGACGGTCGGGAGCCTCAAGCAGAATATAGCCGCGCTTAGGCACAGACTCAATATTATAGCCCTCATTCTTCAGGGCCTGGATGTGCTTCCAGATAGCTGTACGCGAAACCTCCAGCTGACGGGAAATCTCCTCGCCAGACAGCGGCTCCGTGCCGCTTTTTCGTAAAAGCTCCAAAATACGTTTACGCATATATATCAGTCCTCTCTGTGTTTGCTCTAAAAATAAAAATTTATGATACTATCATCCATTATATTTTTCTATCTCTTCTATCGCCCATGAGTATAAAACATCTGCATATGTCAAGCCTAATTCAGCCTGTTCATCAGAAATCTCTGTGCCACCGGGATAACGAATTTCTATACCATATGGTGTTAATGCCTCCGCGTAATCCCAGAGTTCTTCTTTGATATCTGTATAATTTTTCATCTGGCTAAGTAAAAACTCAAGATCATGCATCTTAGGCATACCACCTGGTTTTCCTTTTGCTACGATTACTGCTTTTAAAGCTTTTTCTGCAGCTTGCTGGCAATGATAACAGATAATCTGCAATGGTCGCGGATAGAAAGTTTCATACAAATGCCTCGCTGAACTCAAATCCATTTTGGCAAAATCAAGCCACTCTTTCACTTCAGGCTGCATACAGCAACACCCCTTTATCATCAACCTCACGTTCCAAAGAAAGCTCCCAATTTTTACGCTCTTCAAACTTACTTTGACGCACTACAACAATGTCAACAGGCCTGCATTTTTTGCCTCGCATAGCCCTATAGGCTTTTTGCGTAAGCTCCAAAAGATTCTGCTCATCATCTGCAACGATTACATAAAAATCAAAATCACTGTCTGCTTTATTAGTTCCATCTGCAAACGAACCAAACAAATACACCTTCAATGGAGAAATCGCTCCAATAATACAGTCATTCAATAACATTATTTGTTCTGCTTCCTGAGAATTTTTCAGCATAAACTGTTCCTCCTCTCATGTGTATGTTCATCTTTAAGGACAGAGTAACACCACGTTAACCAAATGTCAAGCAGAAAGTGAACAACGACGCTATTTCTCTAAAAAGTAACCCCCTAAAATATCGTCACTATCGTCGTATATCGTCACGCACCGCAAAAAAGCCGCCACACCTGCGTGCAGCGGCTCATAAAAAGCTTTATTTAATATATTCGTCTTCCAGCTTATCCAGCGTGCCATCCATATCCTTTTCCTCCATAAAGAAGTTGATATAGTTCAGCCAATCCTGGTCTCCCTTTGCTAGCAGAATGCCAAAATGATTCTTTGTAAACGGCTCATCTAACAGCGGTGCTGCCAGTCTTGCGTCATCACGTACATAACGGCGCGCTTCCATTGTTTCTGTAATCATCACATCAGCCTTGCCCTCTGCAATCAGCGAGGGAATCTCTGCGTTTTGCGGATGCACGAGCAACGTGCAGTCCGGCAGATTGCTCAAAGCAAATTTTTCATTCGTGCCGCCAGGATTTACCATAACACGTACACTTTTCTTATTCAAGTCTGCCTCAGATTTAAATTTCTTAGCATCAGCCTTGCGACAGAGAATCGTCTTGCCAAAAGTAAGATAACCATGCGACATACTCATTTTCTGCTCACGTGCAAAGGTTCTCGTAATACCACACATCGCTACATCAAACTTGCCTGCCATAGTATCAGCCTGCAAGGTTTTCCAAGTAGTCGGCACATATTGCACCTTTACGCCCAAGGATTGTGCCAGCAGCTCTGCAACCTCAACATCAAAGCCCTCATACTTGCCTGTTTCTTTATTAAGATAGCTCATAGGCTTATAATCGCCTGTGCTGCCTACAAGCAGCGTTCCACGAGCCTGAATATCCTCTACCTTACCTGCCTCGGCACTCGGAGTCAAAGCACCAATACCACACATAGTTGTTGCCAGCAGTGCACCTACACATAATTTTTTCCAGTTTACCATACTACTATCCTTCCCTTCATAATCCTTACGGATTTGGTTTGGGTAGAATTATACAGCATCACCGCATAATACGCTACTATTTTTTACATTTTTGTCAAAATAAGCTTTTTTGCGCTTCTTTTTGTTAAGCAGGTTACAACTTTTCTTCTCGCGTGACGATATGCGACGATTACGACGATATTTTCCACACCTTGTAAAAAGCGTTTCGCGCCGCGCACAAAAAGAGCTGCCGCAGCAGCGACAGCTCTCTAAAGCTTTTGCTTATGAACTTTTAGGACTTATGCGCCATAGCTACGGCATGACGCAGCATGAGCTTATGCTTGCGCCAGCGATAGCACAGCATCGGCAGCACCAGCATCGGCACGCCCGCATACAGTGTTTCGCGCAGCTCCGGTGTAAGCACCATAACTGCCAGGCAGAAAACCTGCGACCAGATGCCGAAGTTCGTTACGTAAGGGAACAGCGGAGTTTTATATTTCAGCTCACCCTCACGGCCCGCTGCAATCATATTACGGCGGAAGTTATATTGGCTCCAGCAGATGGAAATCCAAGCCATCGCACCGGTAAAGCCGGATACAGACAGCAGATAGGTGTACATCGTGGAATCGGGGTTAAAGGTGTAGAACACGATAACCGCCCAGCATGCGCACACAGAAACGATAATCGAATTCTGCGGCATACCGTTTTTGTTGAGCTTGCCCAAGAAGCTCGGTGCCATATCCATACGAGCCAGCGCATGCAGCGCACGCGCACCGCCATAAAGGCCAGAGTTAGCGCAAGAAATGCCTGCTACGAGCACTACAAAGGCAATGAAGGAGGCCATGCCGTCCAGACCATATTCAGCCAGTGCAGCAGCAAAAACGC
>OQWM01002550.1_pt1 | contig 12338 bp, 10 predicted proteins | sample 1691531 | NCBI WGS metagenome assembly OQWM01 (sample SAMN03418257, study PRJEB22391) | human gut metagenome | biome: human-gut; feature: organic feature; material: feces | host: Homo sapiens | place: Tanzania | collected 2013-01 | reverse complement strand
CTGATCTGGATGGTTACATGGTCCCGCTGATAGAACATGGGGTCCAGCTTTCCCTGCAAAGGCACGGTGGTGATATAAGTCTTTATCACAGGGCAACACTCCTTTTTATAAGATCCACTATCTGCATCATATCATGAAACCGCCCCGCGCACAAGGCAGGCTGAATGAATTTATGGCCGTTCTTTTCAGCACAAAAGCACATCATTGTAATAAAGTGAATATTTTCTAGCCATCCGGCTCTTCAGTTTTGCGGTGTTTTGTGATATATTTAGGGTACGATCCCCGCAAGGGGGCGAAAACTTTGCTGCGTACGTGCGTACGCGGCAGATGCCCTGTACGATCCCCGTAAGGGGGCGAAAACGGCACGCTGTAAAGCGGCATTCTGCGTGTAGTCGTACGATCCCCGTAAGGGGGCGAAAACAAACGCCCGTCCAACCAGATAGCACAGCTCTTAGTACAATCCCCGCAAGGGGGCGAAAACGTACCAGCGTCACTCATTACAAGCTCAACTTCTATACCATCCCCGTAAGGGGGCGAAAACGTTTGTGTTAGATACTGTATGCCTTGCGACCCTGTACCATCCCCGTAAGGGGACGAAAACAACAGAATTCCATCCATAATCAGAGAAGAAGAGGTACAATCCCCGCAAGGGGGCGAAAACCAACATTGCCATCATAGGTACCATCCCCGCAAGGGGGCGAAAATTCCGCAAAGCTGGCACGGACTACCAGAATCTCGGTACAATCCTCGTGAGGGGGCGAAAACTCAACGCCATCGAGAACCTTTGCTTTATTCTTGGTACAATCCCCGCAAGGGGGCAAACCAAAACAAGACAGGGGAGATGATGTCATTCTATGTACACGCTTTTCATGTGTCTCGTTGCGTTGGGTGTAATGAGCATTATTTTTAAGAAAAAGTAATTTCAAGTTTCTTGCTTAACTATCCGCATTTCACGGGCTTTTTCTCTTTGCAATGTCAAGGAGGAATGCCCTATGCTCATCAACTTTACCAATCATCCGTCCGCCCTGTGGAGTGCCGAGCAAAAGGCGGCGGCACAGGTCTACGGCAAGGTGATCGACCTTGCCTTCCCCGCCATCGACCCCGCCGCCGACGAGGCCGCGCTGGACTCCCTTGCCGCGGTATACGCCGACCACATCCTGCACCTTGACCCGGACGCCGTGCTCTGTCAGGGCGAGTGCACCTTTGTGTACCGGGTGGTTCAGCGTCTGGAAGCCGCTGGCATCCCCACGCTGGCCGCCTGCTCCCGCCGCAAGAGTCAGGAGACCACCTACCCGGACGGCAGCACCCTGAAGCGCAGCATCTTCGCCTTTGCAGGCTTCCGCCGCTATGGCTCGCCCTGAAAGAGGGTTTTCTTTCTATCCTCCACGGCACAATTATGATTCAGGATTTATCGTTGTCCTTTTCGCGCGGATTCACTTTATTTCAATAAAGTGAATAGTTTTCAGGCATTCAGCTCTTCCATTTTACGATCTTCTGTGATATATTTAGTGTACTATCCCCGTAAGGGGGCGAAAACATGTGCGATGGTAGCATTAAGGTTACAAATTTCGTACCATCCCCGTAAGGGGGCGAAAACCCGGAAAGCTCAATAGAACGGTGCTGGTGGATGGTACCATCCCCGTAAGGGGGCGAAAACTTAAACAAACGAATGCTTGTCATAACAATTCCTGTACCATCCCCGTAAGGGGGCGAAAACCCCGCATTCCCAACTTGGAAGGATGGTGTACTAGGTACAATCCCCGTAAGGGGGCGAAAACGGAACGAAAACCATATTCTCTGGCTTGTTACCAAGTACCATCCCCGCAAGGGGGCAAAAAACTCCGCATCAAAAAAAGATGCGGAGTTTTTCTTTTGCAAACCTTAACTCTTTGTTTTCCGTGGGCTGTCCCTCTATGAACGGAACGATTGCAGCTGCTGTGATATTTTCTCTGCTGCGGCTTTTGCATGGCGACAAAATGTGCTATAATAAAGCCAATTCCGAGCATCTCTCATAAAATTGACAAATGCATTTTCCGTTTATTGTGCAATTCTTCCACAATCCGTAAAGGAGATGGTATTTTGAACGTTCTCACCCTGCAGTCCACCTATGGCGGGCTGCTGCACGACACCGGCAAAGCGGTGTACCGTGCCGGTGGGCAGCGCGGCAGCCACAGTGAACAGGGCTACCAGTTTTTGCACGGTGTTTTGCCCGGTGCAGGCTGGGCACCAGCGCTGGACTGTGTGCGCTACCACCACGCCGCCGCGCTACGCGGTGCAACAAAGGCTCTGCCAGCCGATTCCCCGGCCTATATCGTTTATCTAGCAGATGATCTTTCTGCCGCCGCAGACCGCCGGGAGGTCGAAGGCGAAAGCAGTTCCTTCCGGCGGGATCTTCCGCTGGACTCGGTGTTCACCCACCTGAACGGTTCCCACCCCGGCTGGATGATGCCTGCGCAGCCGCAGGACGGCAGCCTGAAGCTGCCACGGCAGCAGCAGCCGCTTTCCGCTTCCGTCTATGCAGATGCCGTGCGCAAGCTGAGCGAGTGCCTGCCGGATCTGCAGCCGCAGCCGGAGTGGATCAACTCGCTGCTGGGTCTGCTGGAAACGCAGTTCAGCTGTTTTCCGTCCAGCACCTTTACCGGCGAAAGCCCGGATGTTTCTCTGTTTGACCACGCCAAGACCACCGCAGCCATTGCGGCGTGCATCAGCGAATATGTGCAGGCAAACAACATCACCGACCTGCGCAAGGCGCTTTTTGAGCAGGAAAAGGATTTTTGCCAGAAGGACGTTTTTCTGCTCTATACCGCCGATTTTTCCCGCATCCAGAAGTTCCTTTATACCGTCCATACCGAAAACGCCCTGCGCTCCCTGCGCAGCCGGTCGTTCTTTCTGGAGCTGCTCATGGAGCACTATCTGGACGAGCTTCTGGCCGGGTGCGGCGTGTCCCGCGCCAACCTGATCTACAGCGGCGGCGGGCACTGCTATGTGCTGCTGCCCAACACTGCCGCCGTGGCCGATACCCTGACCCGGTGGAACCGGCAGTTCAACCGCTGGCTGCAACAGCAGTTCGGCACCCAGCTGTTTCTGGCCAACGCATGGACGCCCTGCTCCGGCAACGACCTGACCAATACCCCGGCTGAAAAAAGCCCCTACAAAGAGCTGTTCCGCCGGGTGAACCGGCTGCTGGAACAGCACAAGTTCCACCGCTATACCGCAGAGGATCTGCGGCAGTTGAACAGCACCGCCGCTTACCCGGATGGCCGGGAATGCAAGGTGTGCGGCACCAGTGCCAACCTTGCGGACGAGCTTTGCCCGTGGTGCAGGCTGTTTGTGGAGTTTTCCTACAAAATTCAGCACAAGAGCGTGCTGGTGGTAAGCCGTCAGCCCTCGGCAGCCGATGACTGCACGCTGCCTGCACTGGACGGCGGCAGCGCTTACCTGACCACGACCGACCGGGCTGCGGCGCAAAAGCGCCTTTCCTCCGGCGAGCCGGTCCTGCGGGTGTACACCAAAAACACACCGTACAGCCCCCTTCCCTCCACCACCAACCTGTATGTGGGCGATTACGCCGCCAGCAACAGCATGGAAGAACTGGCCGGGCAGTCCGAGGGCGTGCGCCGCATTGCAGTCTGCCGTATGGATGTGGACAACCTCGGACACGCATTTATCTCCGGTTTCGAGCAGGAAAACGAGAAAGACCCGGTCAAACGGATGCACTATGTTACCCTGTCCCGCACCTCGGCGTTCTCCCGGCAGATGTCGCTGTTTTTCAAGTGCTACATCAACGGCATTCTCGAAGGGCTGCAAGTGAGCATCGTCTACGCCGGCGGCGATGATGTGTTCCTTGTGGGCGCATGGAACGATGTGCTGGAAGCGGCACAGCGCATCCAGCGTAATTTCACTGCATTTTCCTGCGGAGCACTGACCCTCAGCGCAGGCATCGGCATCTTTGATGACCATTATCCCATCCGGCTTTCTGCCGAGGAAACTGCCGCGCTGGAAGAAGCCGCCAAGCATCTACCCGGCAAAAATGCAGTGGCACTGTTTACGCCGGAGCGCAAAGCGGTCCGGGATGCAAAGGGCAATCTGCTGGTGCAGCCGGAGCAGGGACATATCTATGCGTGGGATGTATTCCGTACAAAGGTCCTGACCGAAAAGGTCGGCTGCCTGCAAAGCTTCTTCGGCAAGGATAACGCCGAGCATGGAAACGCCATGCTCTACAACCTGCTGGCACTGCTGCGGGAAGCCGAAAACGACCGCATCAACCTTGCACGGTACGCTTACCTGCTGGCGCGGCTTTCCCCCAAAAAGAATGCACCAGATTATAAACTTTACGAGCAATTCTCTCACAGCATGATGGATTGGGCATTGGATGCCGTACAGCGTCACCAGCTCATCACCGCAATTTATATTTATGTCTATCAGAACAGAAAGGGTGGCGACACAGATGGCAGGATGGAATGATAATGGCCGGGGCAGCTATGGCGGCGGTGGCTATAACAACAACCGGAGCGGATATAGCAACAGCTACAACGGAAACCGCAGCAGTTCCGGCAGCTATAACAGCCGTAGCAGCTATGGGCAGCAGAAAGAGCTGCCGCCGGAGATCACGCCGAAAAAGGTGCCGGAAGATTATGTAGACGAAGCCGAGCGTATTATGCGCAGCCTCATGAGCGGCGGCAAGACCGTGACCACCAGCAAGATCCGCAACCTGTTGAGCCTTGTGACTGATATCTTTAATACGGAAAACATCCGCACCGATGAAAAGCTTCTGCCCGAAAGCATCGTAAAGCTCAACCTGATGCGGGTGCGTGTGGCTTATGAGTGCGGGCGCGATGATACCGTAAAAAACTTTGTGGCGCAGACGAACCTGCTGGAATACCTCAAGGGCATTTCCACCGACCGTGCGGATCTGATCCGCTTTGCACACTACATGGAAGCGCTGGTCGCTTTCCACCGCTACTTTGGCGGCAAGGAGGGGTAATTATATGTATGGAAAAATTCTGATCCGGTGCGATCTGGAAGTGCGCACCGGTATGCACATCGGCGGTTCCTCTGCCTTTTCTGCCATTGGTGCTGTGGACAGCCCGGTGGTGCGTGACCCCTATACCGGTTATCCCATCGTACCCGGCAGCAGTCTGAAAGGTAAACTGCGCACCCTGCTGGCCCGCAGCACCTGTCAGGATATCGAACACATGCCTGTTTTCGACAAGGACGACGAGCGCATTCTGCGCCTGTTCGGTTCCTCGGAGCCGGTACGCCGTTCCCGCCTGCAGTTTGCGGATGCCTTTTTGTCCAATGCAAAAGAGCTTTCCAATGTGGGTGTGACCGAGGTCAAGACCGAGAATGCAATTTCCCGTGCCAACTCTGTGGCCAATCCTCGCCAGATCGAACGTGTGATCGCCGGTGCAAAGTTCGGTGTCAGCATCGTTTACGATGTAACCGACCCGGCACAGGTCGAGGAAGATCTTTCTCTTCTGGCCAAAGGCATGAAGCTGCTGCAGATGGATTATCTGGGCGGCCATGGTTCCCGCGGCAGCGGCCGTGTCAGCCTGAAAAACTTTGCGCTGGAAGGCTATGGCGCGCAGGTGGATCTCAGCCGCCTGAAATCCCTCTTTGATGAGGTGGATAGTTATGAACTATTTTCTGTTTAAGCTTCAGTTTGACACAGCTGTTCATTTCGGAGGAGCCGACTCTGCATTGTCGCTTTATACCTCCGAAGAGACCCTGCGGGCAGATACCCTGTTTTCTGCCCTCTGCCATGAGACCCTCGTCCAGCACGGAGAAGAAGCCTTAGAACAGCTTTGTGCGCAGGTCCGGCAGGGAAAATTCCTGCTCAGCGATACAATGCCCTGGTATGGCGAAACGTTTTACCTGCCAAAGCCCATTACCGCGTCAGAATCCACCGAGGAAGTGGAAACCACCCTGCGTAAAAAGGTAAAAAAGCTAGCCTGGATCCCTGTGTTGGAATTTGACCGCTACGCCAGAAGCCTGCATGAAGGTCATTTTACCCCTGACGAGCAACCAGAAAGCTTTGGCACCCACTATGAGCAGACCAAGGCAGCCGTTCCCATGCAGGGAGATACCATGCCGTATCAGGTTGGACTGTTCCGTTTTGCGCCGGACTGCGGACTGTATTTCATCTGCGGATTTACCGAAGATGGTCAGGATGAAGATCTGGAGCATTTGCTGGATTGGCTGGGCGCTACCGGCATCGGCGGCAAAGTCAGCGCCGGTTACGGAAAGTTCCATGTCGTAGACAAGATTTATCTGAACGAACCTTTTGACGAACAGACGGAGTGGATGTATCACGCTCTTTCTGCCGAGCATGCTCCTTATCTGCTGCTGAGCACCAGCCTGCCGCAGGCAGATGAAATGGATCATGCATTAGAGGGTGCCTCCTTTCAGTTGGTGCGCCGCAGCGGCTTCATGGCATCCGATCGTGTGGAAACTCCACTGAAGAAAAAAACGCAGTATGCCCTTTCGGCAGGTTCTGTCCTGCAAAACCGTTATCAGGGTGCTTTGTATGACGTTGGTTTGTCGGATGTACATCCGGCATACCGCTATTCCAAGCCAATCTTTATGGGGGTGACATTATGATTCAGCAGGATCATCTGCAGATCTTTGACCTTACTCTGAATGTATGGGCACCTCTGTTTGTTGGCAATGGTAGCAGCTATACCAAAAAAGAGTACATGTACAACACCCGCAATGGCAAAGTCTCCTTTCTGGACGAGCAAAAATTTTTCAGCTTTCTGGTCGAGCACGATCTGGTGGACAGGTACGGACAGTTTATGCTTAGCGAGCAGTCCAATCTCTGGGCATTTCTGAGCAAAGACTGTGGCATTTCCGATGCGGAGCTGAAAACGCTGACGCGCTATCAGATCGAGGTGGGGGACGCCCTGGATGCGGAGCACTCGCTGAAAGAGATCCATGCCTTCCAGCGTAATGCGCAGGGCCATGCCTACATCCCCGGCAGCAGCATCAAGGGTGCGCTGCGTACCGCATGGCTGCTGAGTGCGGTATTGGCTGACCGCAGTACCGGACACAGCCTTGCACCAAACCGCCGGGCCACCTTTCCGGAAGAGAAATATGTCAATCAGCTGCGTCTGCGCACTCTGAAAGATGGAAGCATCGCTCCGGACGCTGTTAACAGCATTTTCCGTGGCATTCAGGTTTCCGACAGCCTCCCCATCCCGGATGCGCAGATGGTCCTTGTCGGAAAATTTGATGCACTTGTGAACGGTTCCTTTGCGAAGGGCAGTAATCGCGGCATCCCCATGTGTCGGGAATGCGCAGCGTCCGGTACTAAGGTGCGCTTCAAGCTGACCCTGGATCAGTCTGTGCTGAAGGGCCGAATTACAAAAGACTCTCTGCTGGAAGCCATCCAACAGTTCGATGCATACTATCAGCAGACCTACGCTCGGCATTTTACCCTGCCGCGTGGTGCCGTCAACCTGCCGCAGCAGCCCTATCTGATCCTGGGCGGCGGCTCCGGGTTCTTTGCCAAGTCGCTGGCGTACCCCTATCTGGGTGAAGAAGAGGGGCTGCGCTGGACGGCAGAACAAATGAAACAAATGTTCCGCAACCACAAGCATGAGCGTGATGCCGAAAATGGCATTTCCCCGCACACCATGAAATATGCCCGCTTTCGTGGTCGGCTTTATCCCTATGGATATTGCGGGGTGAGTATCTTATGATCCAGCAGATTCAACTGGTTTTATCTCCGCCCAATGATGTGCGGATTCCCCAGTCGTGGTCCTATCGTCTGTATGGCTGGCTGATGTCACAGATTTCTTCTGAATTTGGAGAGCAGATGCATCTGCAAGGGGAACATCCCATTGCGCATTTTCTATGCTTTTCACCGGAAAAGCAGTCTTTGATCTGGACGGTCAATCTGCTGAATGACGCTGCTCGGCAGGTAGTTTCTCCCGTTTTGGAATCTGCAAAGGAAATCCCTCTGCATGAATTGACACTCCCAGTTTCAGAGATCCGCACCTTTCCGGCAGTCTCCGCGGAAGAACTGATCCGTTCTGGGCGCTCCCACAGCGAAACCCGTGCCAAAATTGTTTTTCTGTCGCCTTGCGCCTTCAAGCAGTCCGGCCGCTATACTATTTTCCCGCAGGAAACTCTGCTTTTGCAAAGTCTGATTGCGCATTGGAACGCTGCCTTTCCAGAATATGCCCTTATCGATTCTGATGCACTGCAGGCTTTACAGCAAGGGCTTCATATTGTGGATTATAATCTCCATACCACACGTTATCTGCTGAAAGAAACACGCATTCCAGCCTTTCAAGGCAATGTGACCATCGAGGCACGCCTTGCGCCGCCGCTTCTGGAACTTTGGAACGCGTTGCTCTCTTTTGCATCCCATGGCGGAGTTGGCATCAAAACCACTCTTGGAATGGGAGGCGCTGCTACGGATTTTTATAAAAAAACACCCGTTATATAAGCCTCATTGCTATCGAGAGACTGTTGCACTGCATCAGTCTCTTTTTATTGTAGCATCATATAAATGGTTATCACGATCTCTATTATTTTTAATAAAAGCAATGCAGATACAGTATATTTTCTGAGATCAAAAACTTCTTTTTCAATCAGATGCGGTTTATCATCGATCATTGAATATTCTTCTACCGGGCGCTATAATAAAAGAAAACTGTAAGGAAGTGCACCTATGCTCTACCCCGGTCTGTACGAACAGGTCATCAACAACGCACTGAACCGCGAGCTTGCAGAGATCCCGGAAGCCCGCAAGTCCACTGCGCCCATCGACACGGCGGAGGCTGCCAAGGTGCTGGCGCAGTATCTGACCGATGTGGTGCAGAAGGGTCTTGAGAACGTGCAGGATAACGGCGGCGGCATCGAGGCGCAGATCCAGCTGGCAAACCAGATCGTGACCACCATCCAGAACACCACACAGGAAGCTGACTTTGCTGCGCTCGGCGTTGACCAGCGGGCAGAGCAGCTTCTTGCGCTTTTGCAGCAGAACGACCCAAGCCTTGCTACGGGAAAAAGCGCAAAAGACCTTGACCGCCCGGAGACCTCCATTGCGCAAAGTTCCCTGTTTACCGGTGCTATCCATGAACCGCAGATGTACACGGAGCTGAAAAAGGAGATCGTTTCCGCCGACCGCATTGATATGCTGGTCTCCTTTATCAAGTGGAGCGGCTTGCGCCTCATCATGGACGAGCTGCGGCAGTTTGCACAAAGCAGCGGCGAATTGCGCATCATCACCACCTCTTATATGGGCGCTACGGACGTGAAAGCCATCGAGGAGCTGCGCGCGCTGCCCAATACGAAGATCAAGGTGAGCTACGACACCAAGCGTACCCGGCTCCACGCAAAGACCTATGTGTTTTACCGGGACACCGGTTTTACTACGGCGTATGTAGGCTCCTCCAACCTGTCCAATGCGGCAATTTCCAGCGGTCTGGAATGGAACGTCAAGGTGACCCGAAAGGACCTGCCGGAGACCATTGAAAAGATCGCAGCCACTTTTGAAAGCTACTGGAACTCCAGCGAGTTTGAATATTACGATGAAGGGCAGCGGGAACGGCTGATCCGCGCCCTGAAGGCTGAAAAATACAGCGAGACCGACCACAGCGGGATCTATACCCTGGATATTTTGCCCTATTCCTACCAGCAGGAAATTCTGGACCGGCTGGATGCCGAGCGCACCGTTCGGGGGTATAATCGCAACTTGGTGGTGGCCGCTACCGGCACCGGCAAAACTGTGATCTCCGCACTGGATTACAAGCGCTTCTGCAAACAGCATCCGGGGCAGCCCTGCCGTCTGCTGTTCGTGGCACACCGGGAGGAGATCCTGAAGCAGAGCCTGTACACCTTCCGGGCGGTACTGAAGGATGCCAATTTCGGCGAACTGTATGTGGGCAGTCACAGAGCCGACAGCATTGATCATCTGTTTGTTTCCATCCAGACCTTCAATTCTCAGGAGCTTGCCGCCAAAACGGCAGCAGATTTCTACGATTACATCGTTGTAGACGAATTTCATCATGCAGCTGCACCCACCTACCAGAAGCTGCTGGAATACTACCAGCCGAAGATCCTGCTTGGACTGACCGCCACCCCGGAACGTATGGACGGCAAAAGCGTTCTGGACTATTTCGGCGGACGCATTGCCGCCGAGATCCGTCTGCCGGAGGCCATCGACCGGAAACTGCTCTGTCCCTTCCAATATTTCGGCGTCACCGACACCGCAGATCTGAGCAGCCTGAAATGGCGCACGGGCGGATACGACAAAAACGAACTGTCTAATCTGTACACCCTCAGCGGTTTGGTGGCAGAGCGGCGTGCCGACCTTGTGGTAAACTCGATTTTGAAATATGTGACAGACATCAACGAGGTAAAAGGTCTGGGCTTTTGCGTTTCCATTGAACATGCCCAGTTCATGGCGCGCTACTTTAATACCCACGGCATCCCGTCTATGGCACTGACCGGCGATTCTCCCGACGAGGAGCGCAACGCCGCCAAGCAGCGGCTGGTTTCCGGGGAGCTCCGTTTTCTCTTTGTGGTGGACATTTACAACGAGGGCGTGGATATCCCCGAGGTGAACACGGTGCTGTTCCTGCGTCCTACCGAGTCGCTGACCGTGTTTTTGCAGCAGTTGGGGCGCGGCTTACGTCTGGCAGAAAACAAGGATTGCCTGACCGTTTTGGATTTCATCGGACAGGCCAACAAAAAGTATAATTTTGAGGAGAAATTCGCAGCACTGCTTTCCAACACCACCCGCAGCGTCAGCCGGGAGCTCAAAGAGGGCTTTGTCTCTGCGCCTAAGGGCTGCTACATTCAGCTGGAGAAAATTGCCGCAAAGTATGTGCTGGACAATATCAGCGCCTCCTATGACCGCACCTCCGGGCTTGTGGCGCGGGCGGCTACCTTTACCGAGGATACCGGTCTGCCCCTGACACTGGGGAACTTCCTCGACTACTATCATCTTGACCCGCGTGCGATTTACAGCAAAAAGGTCTGCTTCAGCAGACTGTGCGTCCGCGCAGGGGCGGCATCCGATTTTGCAGAGCCTTTGGAAGAAACTATGACCAAAGCCCTTGCCCGCTTTGCGGTCATCGATTCCCGCAGGTGGATCCGTTTTTTGCTGGGGCTTCTGCCGAAATTGGACAACACCAATTTTGCAGCCCTGCCACCGGTAGAGCAGCGGATGCTGCAAATGTTTTATGTGACCCTCTGGGGCAAAACTGCAGAAAGCTGGGAGAATGAAGAAGTTCTCGATAACCTGTATGCTCTCTCGGATAGTCCCGTTTTGCTGGGGGAACTGCAGGCACTTTTGCAGTATCAATATGACCGCATTGATTTTATCGACGAACCTGTGGATGTAGGCTTTGATTGTCCGCTGGACCTGCACTGCACCTATACCCGCGACCAGCTGCTGGTGGCGCTGGACTTTTTGAAGCCTGCCACTGTCCGCGAGGGCGTGAAGTGGCTGCCGGAAAAGCAGCTGGATGTGTTCTTTGTGACCCTGAACAAGGCAGACAAAGACTACTCGCCCACCACCATGTACAACGATTATTCCATCAACGAGAACCTGTTCCACTGGCAGAGCCAGAGCACCACCGCCGAAAATTCCGCCACCGGTCAGCGGTACATCCACCACCGGGAAAAGGGCAGCCGGGTGCTGCTGTTTGTCCGGGAGTTCAAGGCAGATTCCCGATTTGGCGGTGCCGCCGCCTACACCTACTTTGGCACCGTGAATTACGTCCGGCACGACGGCTCCCGCCCCATGAACATCACATGGAAGCTCGACCGACCTATCCCGGCAAAGTTCCTCAAAAAGACCAACAAACTGATCGTGGGGTAAGAAATCATGAAAACCGTTCGCGTCGTCGCGGCAGTCATCTGCGACTCCATCCAGATCAAACACAGAATTTATGCCACTGCCCGCGGCTATGGCGACTACAAAGGCCAGTGGGAATTTCCGGGTGGTAAAATCGAGCCGGGAGAAACCGCACAGCAGGCGCTGAAACGAGAGATTGAGGAAGAGTTGGACACCGAAATTGCGGTACATGATAAAATCGGCACCATCGAATACGACTATCCGACATTTCATCTTTCGATGGACTGCTTCTGGTGCGAGGTTCTCTTCGGTGACCTTATTTTGAAAGAAGCCGAAGCCGCGCGCTGGCTGACAAAAAGTGAGCTGGATTCTGTACAGTGGCTCCCGGCTGATCAGACGATTCTGGAAAAGATTCAAAAAGCAATACTATAATAGTGCACCTTTCTATGCCGGTTGACATATGTAATTCAAAAGTCAACAAAAAACTATTAATAGAAAATTTTGCATCAATGATTTCTTGTTTGTC
>OQWM01002547.1_pt1 | contig 12349 bp, 9 predicted proteins | sample 1691531 | NCBI WGS metagenome assembly OQWM01 (sample SAMN03418257, study PRJEB22391) | human gut metagenome | biome: human-gut; feature: organic feature; material: feces | host: Homo sapiens | place: Tanzania | collected 2013-01 | reverse complement strand
GGGGAATAGACGCCCGCGTTGCGGGCGTAATGTATTTGCGTTTATTTCCGATTTGGCGTTGATTATGCTAATCTGGGCGCATTGCGTATGAGTTTAGCGACGCATATTGAGAAGGTGTGCAACGATGAAGAAACAGACGTTCTTTTGCTTAGTATTGAGTTTGACAGCCGTATCGGGGATATCGTGCAATTCGACGTGCAAGGACAATGGTACATGCGAATGCATGACGCGGTACGATTGTCGCGAAGGTTATGTGTGCCATAATGGCACTTGTGTCGAAGAAGACAAGACGGAATGGATAATTGCCGAGCGCAAATATGGCGAGACATGTATTGCACATCGGGAATGCATCGAGGGTTTGTGTTTGCCGCTGGGCCCCGACAATGGCGGTGTTTGCACGAAGCCGTGCAAAGCGCACGAGGATTGCCCCGATCCGGAGAACGAAGAATGCAAGGCGTGGACGGGGAGCGGTGTAGAATCGAGTTCGGGGCGCGTATGCGTGAAGAAGACGACATCGCGCCTTTGCACGACGTGTGCGGTCGATGGGCATTGCAACGCGACGGGTGATTTGTGTTTGGAATCGATCGAAGGGATGATTTGCGGGCAAGATTGTAGCGTCGATGCTTGCCCGAAGGGGTATACGTGCGAATCGGTCGATCGTGGCGATGCGACGTTTATGCAATGCCGCCCGCTCGACAATTCGTGCGAATGTAGCGAGAGCAAAGAGGGCCTTGGAGTATCGTGTAGCAATACGAACGAATACGGGACGTGTTCGGGTCGGAAATATTGCATCAAGACGGAGACGGGTTACGACTGGAGTGCATGCGATGCGCGGATGCCGCAAGCGGAAATGTGCAATGGCGTAGACGACGACTGCGATGGACTCATCGATTCGGCCGATCCCGATATCGTAGTCGATCCGGAGACTGACGAAGTCGGGGCGACGTATCCGATTTGTTATGTCGGTGCTTGCGTCGGGCGCTGGGTATGTTCGAAAAACGAGCACGAAATATATTATTGGTATTGCGATGCGACGGCGCCCGAGCGCGAGGTATGCAATGGCGTCGACGACAACTGCAATGGCTTGGTCGACGAGCCGTTTGTCGACGAAGAGGGGCGCTATGTACACATCGATCACTGTGGTTCTTGTGGGGCATCGTGCCGGCAGATATTGTCGCATTTGGAATTAGATTCCAGTGGCAAAGTGGTCGAGGGTGCAGCCGTTTGCCAAGTTCGCGGCGATGTGCCGACGTGCGTGCCCCAAAAATGCGAGAGCGGTTATTATCCATTCCCGCATGAGAATCCTGTGAGCTGTGTGAAATTGGAGTCGCCGGCTTGCCAAGTTTGCGCCGACGATGCCGATTGCCGAGTCTATAGCGATGTTTGCGGGTCGTTGCCGGGGGATTTTGGACGTCATTGTTTGCAGAGTTGCGACGAAAAATCGCCGTATCCGAATTGTAGTGGTTTAGTCGGGGTTAGGAGTTGTTGCCCCGAGGGATATTTGTGCCAGATATATGAAGGTGGCAAGCGTTGCCTTCCCAAGGGATCGTCGTGTTCGTGCGATGCCGAGAAAGCCGGGATGACGCGCAACTGCGTCGTTTCGTCGGCGACGGGCGTGTGCCAAGGTCGCCAGACGTGCGAAAAGATCGATGCGACGACGTTTGCGTGGAGCGATTGTAGTACGCAAGGATTGACGCAGGAGCTTTGCGACGGCCAAGATAACGACTGCGATGGCGAAATCGACGAAGATTTCAAAGACGAACAAGGGCGTTATAATCATCCGAACCATTGCGGAGCGTGTAATTCGGATTGCGAGAGCCGTTGGAAGGCGCCCGAGTTACACGCCGAGGGCGCGTGTTTGAACGATGGCGATGCGTATACGTGCCAATTTACAGGTTGCAAACTCGAGACGCGAGCGACGGGGAAACGTTGCCAGCAAGATTCTGACTGCGGAAAGGGTCAAAAATGCGATCGCCAATTTTATTATTGCGTTGCCGAATCGGGCGAAATGTCGGCGGCATCGTGTAGCGCCGATGCAGATTGTCGATCGATCGACTCGGCGTTGAGGTGTATCGAAACCAAATGCCAATTGCGCGTACAGTTCCACGATGTGAATAAGATCGATGCCGACGGCTGTGAATGCGGCGTTGCGGTCGATGGCGATATCGACGACCCGGATTTGTTTAATGCGTATCCAACGGAAACGAGCCTTTACATCGACCGCAACTGCGATGGCATCGACGGGACGGAATCGTCGTCGCTCTTCGTGAACTCGCAGTCGAAGATATCGCGCGGAACGCGCGAACACCCGTATTCGACGATCGGCGAAGCGATTCGCGCCTACGATGCGAGTAAGCATACGGCGATACTCGTCGCCGCCGGAACTTATCTAGAACAAGTCGAGATGCGTTCGGGTGTTCGACTTTATGGCGGCTATTCGCACGATTTTTCGACGCGCAACATCGTCATGAATCCGACGCAGATAGTTGCTCCGCCGCCGACGGACGATGCGAAACCGGGCACGGTGTATTTCCCATCGGTGAAGGGATTGACGCTCATCGCAGGGTTTGTGATTGCGGGCTATGATGCCGACGAATCGGATGCGTTAGCCGATTTATCGGGTCGCAATACGTATGCGATTTATCTGACGCAGGCGCAATCGAACATCGTCATCGCCAACAATACGATTATCGGAGGGCGCGGAGGCGATGGCGGCGCGGGGGCATCGGGGAGCTCGGGTCAATCGGGCAACGATGGCGGCGATGGCCAGAATAGCTTTGAATGCAAGCAAGCGAGTTGTTATGGGGTATCGGGGAAAGGAGGTAGCGCAGGTTTGAATCGCTATTGCCGCAATGCTGCGGGGAATCCGGGCGCCGATGCCCAAGGCGGGCGCGGTACGTTGCAGAATTATCAGCCATCGTTCGATGCCAATAGCGATATACGAAATGGTCGCGGTGGCGATAACAACTCCTATAACAACACGTATCCCGATCATTTCGATTATTGCAAATACGACTGTTCGTCGGGTGGATATGCCAACGGTCACGATGCACTCAACGGCGCCAATGGTAGCCATGGGACTGGCGGTGCGGGTTGTAGCAATGCGATGGGGCGCGTCGTCGATGGTCGTTGGGTCGGCAACACGGCGACAAACGGCAAAGGCGGCGGCGCAGCATTTGGCGGCGGCGGCGGCGGCGCGGGTGGCAATGCCGACAACAACAATACGCCAGGTTGCACCCAAGGGAACCTCGTGGGCGACGTCGGAGGCAGTGGCGGCGGCGGCGGTGCGGGGGGCTGCGGAGGCAGTGGCGGCAATGCCGGCGGTAGCGGAGGCGGTTCTTTTGCCATTTGGATTGCCAAAACGCACTCGCCATCGAAGATCTACGGAAACGTGATTCGCCTTGGGAAAGGCGGAAACGGCGGGCGCCTTTTACCCCCCCGTTGGCACCTTTGCCGCCTTTGCCGCCCGTGCCACCGGCGCCACCCGGCACGGGCGGCAAAGGCGGTTCGGGTGGCGGCGGCGGCGGCGGATGCGGTGGCATCTCGGCAGGGATCGCCGGTATTGGATCGTTGTCGAGCTACGAAAGCCAAAACACATTCCGCTTCCAAGAAGCCGAAGACGACGTCAATTATGCCCTCGGCGGATTGGGCGGCGGATCGCCGGAAACGACGTCGGCAGGCACGACGGGTGCCAATGGCGTCGTCATGGCCGTGGCTTCGTTTGAGAAATAGCCTATAGGCCAACGGGGGGGTAAAAGGCGCGTTTTGATATGAGACGCGCCCATTGCCTAATCGTACAAAGCATTGATGCGTTCTTTGTATTTTTTCTCGATGGCGTATCGTTTGAGTTTGAGGGCTGGGGTGAGCAAGCCATTGTCGATCGAAAACTCGTCGAGGGTGATGGCGATTTTTTGAGGGCGTTCGTAGCCGCGGAAATCTTTGCCCATCTTTTGGATTTCTTCGAAGACGGCGGCATTGAACGACGCATCGCGTTCGAGGTTGGATCGATCGACGGCACCTTTGTTTTGTGCAATGAATTGGTCGACGAAATCGTCGCTAGGACGGACGAGAACGACGTTATATGGCTTGCCAGCGCCGAAAATGACGGCGTGTTCGATATGGGGCGACGTTTTGAGTTTTTCTTCGAGCGCGCCTGGGACGACGTATTTTCCGTTTTCGAGTTTGAATTGTTCTTTGACGCGCCCGGTGAGGAACAAATAGCCATCTTCGTCGATATAACCGAGATCGCCCGTTTTGAATGCGCCATTGGAGAGGACTTCGGCGGTGAGATCGGGGAGATGATGGTATGCTTTCATGACGCAATCGCCCGAGACGACGACTTCACCGACGCGATTTGCATTTGAACTATCGGTCGATTTGGCGTCGTCATCGGCATCGATGGGGACGATGGAGACGCGATTGCACGCCAAAACTCTACCGACGGAACCGAATTTGACGTTTCCGTGTTTATTGACGGCGATGATGGGCGAAGTCTCGGTCATGCCGTAGCCCTCGAAGATGGGGATGCCGAAGCTGTCGAAGAATTGGACGATTTCGATGGCCAAAGGTGCGCCACCGCTGATGCAGAATCGCAAGCGACCGCCAAAGGCGGAATGAATCTTTGGGCCAATTGCCTTGTAGAGGATTTTGAGCCCGATTTGTTCGAGTTTCGTGAGCGGTTTGGTATGCGATCGAAGCGACAATTCGTCGGTAATGTCGAAGACGACTTGCGTGACGCGATTTTTGAGCGCCGAGAGGTGGATCGTATCGTAGAATTTATTGAATATCTTTGGGACGCCGACGAGTATCGTCGGTTGTGCTTCTTGGAGGTTTTTTGCGATCGTTCGTGCGGATTCGGCGAGTGCGATCGAAGCGCCGAAATAGGGGAATATGTGGAGTTCGACGGTTTTGCCAAAAGCATGGGCCCAAGGAAGAAAAGAGAGCGAACGGTCGCGGCACGAGGCATCGAAGCCAGCAAACGTATGGATGGCATTGGCGACGATGTTGTGATGTGTCAATTCGACGCCTTTTGGCATGCCCGTCGTGCCGCTCGTATACAAGATATCGGCGATGGTATTGTCGTCGATGTCGAGGGATTTCATGGGTTCGTGCGAGCGATCGATGATCTTTTCGACCGAATCGAATTCGGTGTTGTTGGGGTCGCTGGCTAAGAAAACGATGTGTTCGACCGATTCGATGGCAAAATCGGCGACTGTATCGGCGATGCGCCGATTGCTGACGAAGACGAATCGCGCGCCGCAATCGCGAATGATATAGGCCCAATCTTCGGCTTTTTGGACTTCGTACATGGGGACGACGGCGGCGCCGAGGCCATAAGCTGCGTAGACGGTCATGGCGAATGGGACGCTATTGCTCGAAATGATGGCGATGACGTCGCCGCGTTTCATGCCGAGATCGGAGAAACCCTTGCGGAGACGTTCCATTTTTTGATGGAAATCGGCGTAGGTAATCCATTCGTATCGGTCGCGAACTTTGTATCCGAAGAGTTGGCGATTGGGATATTTTTGCGCCGAAGCATCGATGATATCGGCTAGAGTTTTGATATTTTTCATCGCGATAATCCTAAATAGTCGAGGGGGAATGTGTAGGTGGATTTGAGTGCGCAGTGGTCGCTGGTGCCGAGGCCGGTGGCGGGGTTGTCGTTGCAGATGCGTGCGGTTTTTGCCCAGTGAGGTGAAAGTGGGGCGTTGTGGAAGAGGTGGTCGAAGGCGACTTTGTTGCCCCAGGTGTAGACCGTGGCGGGTGGGAGGTTTTTTGCGTCGCGGATGAGTATGCCGTCTTTTTCGAGGTCGATGACGGTGGTGTCGGTGGGTGTGTCGTTGAGGTCGCCGCCAAAGACGATGAATCGCTGAGGGTTTTGTGCGGCGAATTCGGCGATGACTTGTTGAGTGTAGGCGGCTTCGGCGCGTCGGCGTGCGCCGGTGGGGTCGGAGACGCGCGAGACGAGGTGCGTGGTGAATGCCGATATTTTGATGCCGTTGAGGTCGATGTCGGCGCGGATGAGCTCGCGCGATAGGGGGCGAGGCTTGCCGGTGGGGTCGGTGTAGCTGTAGCCGGAGCGGTAAGTTTCGACGGCGTCGATGGTGCCGCGCGTGAGGATGGCGACGTCGAGGGAGGCTCTGTAGCCGCATTCACCGAAGGCGTAGGCGGGATAGATGGAGAGCGCGTTTTGGAGGTCGATGACGCTCGATTCTTTTTCGATTTCTTGGAGCAGGACGATGTCGGCGTCGATGGTTCTGATCGAGCGTGCGATGTCGGCGATTTGCGCGTCGTATTCTTCTTGTGATGGCTGTGGCTCGTAGTTTTTGCCACCGCAATTTTTGCTGTCGCACACGGTGTCGAAGAGGCGATGGACGTTGAACGTGGCGACGCGGACTTGAGCTTGGCTCGCGGGTGGCATGGGAGCGGGTGGCGTGGCGGGTGGCGTGGCGGATTCGGGCGATTCGGAACAGCCGGCGGCGTAGGCGATGGGGGCGAGTACGAAGACGAACACCGCAAAACGAGCAATATGGGGGACTATCATCATATATACACGGGGAAAGAGGTGCAGAAGGGCTGACGCAACGATGAAATAATGGATGAAAGAGAGCTTCATGGTGTTGGTGAAGGTCTCTCGCAGCGATGAAATGGCGAATTTCATGCGGAGAGATCGACGCCTTGCGGGAGGTAGGAGCGAATCGTTTCGGCGGAGATTCGGCCTTGGCGCAGGATGGTCCATTTGGTGGGCTCGATTTTGAGGACAGTGGTGGGCGTGCCTTCGGTGGGGTCGGCTTGCAAGATGCGGTAGGCGATGTCGGCGCCCATGAACATGCGGCGAACTTCGACGGCGTTTGTGGCGGGTTGTTGGCCCGATGGATTGCAGCTTGGAACGGCGAGTGGGATTTGTGCGATGTTGAGAATCGCCTGTGCGACGGGGTGATTGGGGCAGCGGATGCCGATGGTTCCGTTTTGGATGCAGGCATCGGCGAGCTGAGTTTTGGCGGGCAAAACGAGCGTGAGGGGGCCTGGCCAGTAGTCTTTGGCGATTTCGCGGGCGGCGCCGAGATCGACGAGAGATTCAGCCATGGCCAAATCGCGGACCATGACGGGGAAGGGCTTGTTGTCGGGGCGTCGTTTTATCGAAATGAGGTGATCGATAGCGGCATCGTCGATGGCGTCGACGCCTATGCCGTAGACGGTTTCGGTGGGGAATATGACGGCTTGCCCATTGAGTAGGGCTTGCGCCGCCAAGAAGACTTGCGGTTCCATGGGCAAATCTCGCGTTACAAATACTTCGATATTCATCGTTTCCTCCGTAGCCATTCTCTTTGCGCGTTGCGCATGGATTGAAGTGTCGCACTATTGAATCGGAATCGTGCAAAACCCGTGAGTTGTCGGTCGTTTGGCATGAATCGCGTCGCGATATTGGCGCGAACAAAGCGACCAATTGCCGAATCGTCTGATTGGTAGCATTCATACCACCATTCAAACGCATTGATAGGGGGATCTATTGCGTCGGTGGGGATTTTTTCGCGACGCTTGGTGCTGTACTCCGTCGATTTTGGCGCCTGGGGCTTGGGTGCGGTGTTTTTGGAGGCGATTGCCGGGGTGGCAGGGATTGCGTCGATAAAGCGATTCCAAGCGATTTGCATGACGATAGGCGGGGGTTGAAGGCGCAATCGCAGGGCGGCGATGGCACGGCGCACGACGAAGAAAGCGGCGATGGCGGCCAATAAGGCGATGATCGATAGAGCCCAGTGGGCGTCGACCCAGTGGTAGAATTTATCGCTTCGATAGGAATCGAACCAATCGTTGAGCCTGACGCGCCAGCTCGGTTTGATTTGTGCCGGGCCTGCAGGCGTTGGATCGAAGACTTGCCACGAGCCATCGTCGAGTTGGACTTCGACCCAGCTATGGGCATGGGCGGCGCGGACGAGGTGGTAGCCGTTGCGATATTCGGACGAGGCGAATCCGCTGACGTTGCGCACGCCAATGTCGAGCGTCGAGAGGAGAACGGCCATCGCCGTCGAAAAGATTTCGCAGTGCCCGAATTTTTGTTCGAATAAAAAGTCTTCGACGACGAACCCCGAACGGACGGGGCGATCGAGACTATAGGCGTAGTTTTTTTGGAGATAATCGACGATGCGTTGTGCTTTTTCGCGATTGGTATTTGCCCCATCGGTAATTCTGAGCGCCGTGCGATGGAGTTTTCGATAAGACGAGCTGTTGGGATGTCGGTTGGGCCAAATATCGCGCGATTGGAAGGCGTCGAACGTCGGGGCGCGTCGAACGGTGTCATAGCTGAATTCAAAGCCCGATATGGCAGGCGGCCATCCCCTTCGTCGATAATCGTCGTAGGGATCGACGTAGAATCGGGCGCGCGAGTCGTCGTCTTCGAGGCGGCGAACACCAGTCGTATGGCGCAAAACGGGGAGCCGCCAATCGTACCAATCGCGAACAAATTCGAGGCGATAGACGGGAGCGGAGACGCGTTCGGGCGTTTCGCGCGCTTGGTACGAAAACGTATTGTGCCACGTCGTGCCGTCGAATGAATTGTGGGTATCGATGATCCAGTAACGCGTATCGGGGATTTCTGGCACATTGGCACGAAAGACGAGACTTGGGTCGAGGTCGATTTTTCCGGTTTTGTCGAGCGATACATCGGGGAAAGCCGCCGTGGCCTGGCGAGCCATGCCCGTGCCTGGCGAGGCTTCGCCAGCCCGATAACGCGGCATGATGAGGAACAAAAGACTGCTCACGAGGCAAACGGCGGCAACGGCGGCGACGACCGCGCCCCCACGTTGCACGCGCCGACGAATCGGCGATTTCGATAGGGTGGTGGACTGACTTTGGCTAGCGACGATATCGCCAGCCACGCCGCTATTGGGGCGCGTGAGCGCCTGAAACGCAAAGAAGGCGAAGAGAACGGCGATATAGACGACGAGGAAAGCCGCATATTCGAGCGTCGGCATCGAAAAAGCTAAGCATGCCAAGGGCAATATCGACAATACAGCCGCTTGCAATCGGTCCGAGAGCGTATCGTTGCAAAAGCTCCGATAGACCAACAATGCCCAAACGAGGTTGAGAAACGACGATAAAACGGCCGCTTGGAATCCGATATGGCGCAAGGCATCGATGGCACAAAGCGATGCAAACGTCGACACGGCGGCGACGGCGCCCATGCGCCGAAACGAAGCGGGAATTTGTTTCGAGCCGTTTTGATCGCCGTTGGAAAGGGGGGGAGTGCCGTTGGAAAGGGTGGGGGCGGAACGATATCGATTGTTATCGATTCGACGGGATTGTTCGACGATATAACGTCGCCCGGCAGCGCCAAGGGCGACGGCAAAGACCACGACGAGGCACGTCGACCAGTGGCAAACGCCGGCCAAGCCGCATGCCACGATACACAGCCCGATGAGTCCGTAGAAGAGCCACATATCCCCGTGCATGCCCTACGAAAGGCGACCAGCTCGCCGTTTGACGATGATGCGATCGAGCGCCAAAACGCCCCACATATAGGGCGCAGCCCAAACGGCTGCCCATATTGCATCGACGAAGACGACTCTGGGAAACATGTCCCAATAATAGCCCTCTCGATAGAACAAGCTATAGGCTACGCATTGCAAGAGGTCGAAAAAAGCCGATGCCATCGTCGCATAGAGGATGACGAAGACGGGGCGTTCGGTGCGTATTTTTCCGATAATCGCGCTCGCGACGAGGTGTGCAATGACAAACAAAAAGGCATAGAGAAACGGCGGCCCCGAGACCCATAAATCGAACGCCAAGCCGAGCAATAACATCGAAATCGAGGTCGACATCGTCGGGAACGCAAGCGCGGAACTGACGACCGAAGCCAATATTCCGAACTGGCAGACCGACAGTAGCCCAAACGACGACGCTACACTCGTTTGAATGAGCATGAGAATAAACGCCAAAAGCGCATTGATGACGACGCGTTTCAACGTTTACCTCCCTGCGATTGCCGAAGCCTCAGCCGTCCCCGTAATGATATAAACTTCTTCGAGGCGCGAAAAATCGACGACGGGTTCGACGGTCACCGTCTGATACAACCCAAATGATTTCGTATCGACCGATTTAATCCGCCCAATGGGCAATTCTTTTGGGAAAGTGCCAGCTCGCCCACTCGTGACGACGATTTCGCCTTCTTCGACTTCGTCGCGCCGCAACAAATACGAAATCTTCGCATCGTATGAACCGTCGGCGCCGACGCCGCTCAAGATGCCGCGGGATCGGTTGAGTTGTGTCATAATGTCGATCTTCGAACGCGGGTCGACGGCGAGCATGACGTCGCAATAACGCCCGGCGACGCGCTCGATTCGTCCGACGACGCCATCGGCCGAAACGACGGGCATTTCGGGCTTGATGTCGTCGGTTTCGGCTTCGATCCGGAGGCGCAGGACGCGAAAATACGGCGACATATCGGCGGCGACGACGCGCGCCGGCGTCAATTGATAAATCGGGCGTTGTTGCTTAAATCCGACGAGTCGCGTCAATCGCGCATTTTGCTGCAATATTCCTTGCAAGCCGATGTTTTCTTCGCGCAATCGCGAATTTTCTTTGCGCAAGCTCTCGTTCTCATCTTCGGTATGGATGAGATCGACGTAATGCGTCCAAAAATTCGACGCATTGCCCGTCAAATAATCGTTGCCGCTTTGAATCTTGCCCATTGCCATGAGGACGGGGCGTTCGGGGGCATGGACGCGATCGCGCCCACTGTTTGAAACGACCCACAGCACAAGCGGAATCGCCACACACGACGACACGACGGCAACCGTTTGGTAACGTTTCAAAAGGTCTTTCAAAACTAATTCTCCGACATGACTTCGCGCAAGAGATCCATTTCATCGAGTGCTTTTCCGCATCCCATCACGACACACGTCAATGGGTCGTCGGCGATGAGCACGGGCAGGCCGGTTTCTTCGCGAATCAATATATCGAGATTCTTGAGCAAAGCGCCGCCGCCGGTCAAAACGATGCCCTTATCGATGATATCGGCCGAGAGCTCGGGCGGGGTTTTTTCGAGTGCCGATCGGACGCCTTGGACGATCTGGCGAATCGGGTCGCTGAGCGCATCGCGGATTTCGTCGCTATTGATGACTTGCGTGCGCGGCAAGCCCGCCGTCTGATCGCGCCCCTTGATCGACAACGTCAAAACTTCATCGCCCGGATACGCCATCCCAATCGTGCACTTGATGTGTTCCGCCGTTCGCTCACCGATGAGCATGTTGTACTTGTTTTTGAGGTGCATGATGATCGCTTCGTCCATCTTATCGCCGCCAACGCGAATCGAATCCGAATTGACGATGCCAGCTAAGCTGATGACGGCGACTTCGGTCGTCCCGCCTCCGATGTCGACGATCATATTGCCCGATGGCTGCGTAATCGGCAACCCCGCACCAATAGCCGCAGCCATAGGTTCTTCGATGAGATACACCTCGCGCGCTCCCGCGCTTTCGGCGCTCTCGCGGACTGCACGCTTCTCGACTTCCGTAATCCCGTAGGGCACGCAAATGATAATGCGAGGATGAACGAACGTCTTTCGATTATGCGCGCGCATGATGAAATAGCGAAGCATCGCCTCGGTTACTTCGAAATCAGCGATGACGCCGTCTTGCATAGGACGAATCGCTTGGATTCCGCCCGGCGTACGACCTAGCATTTCTTTCGCTTCTTTACCGACGGCGAGCACGCGCTTCTCGCCACGGCTCTCTTTTTGAACTGCAACGACCGAGGGTTCGCGCACGACGATACCCCGATCTTTTGCATAGATAAGCGTATTCGCAGTCCCAAGGTCTATCGCCAAATCGCTCGAAAAATGTCCCAACAATCGGTCAAAAATCATACTTTTTCCCCGCGACTGCGTTATTCAACGTTCCCGGCAAGTCGGATTAACGCTCGCGATACGTAATCCGACCGCGCGTCAAATCGTACGGCGAAAGCTCAACCGTCACTTTATCGCCAGGAAGAATACGAATAAAAAACTTTCTCATCTTGCCCGAAACGTGTGCCAAAACGACGTGTTTGTTTTCGAGCTCAACGCGAAACATCGCATTTCTCAATGCCTCGACAACCGTTCCATCGACGGTTATCCCTTCCTCTTTCGAAGCCACTGTACCTCCTATTAAATACCATAACCATATAATGTGCCCCGCGCTACGTGCATTCCAATTTCCCCCCAAAATGCACGGGCGCGACCTTATACTGAATCCGCAACGCCTTGACAAGATCCAAATCTTCGCATGAGAAGTGGATTGGAACCTCACCCCCGGCCTGTTGATCTATCCCTTGTTTGGTTTACAGTTCAAACACAGGAGAACAGAAGTGATTA
>OQWM01002546.1_pt1 | contig 12353 bp, 10 predicted proteins | sample 1691531 | NCBI WGS metagenome assembly OQWM01 (sample SAMN03418257, study PRJEB22391) | human gut metagenome | biome: human-gut; feature: organic feature; material: feces | host: Homo sapiens | place: Tanzania | collected 2013-01 | reverse complement strand
AATCAGAGTGTTTTTGCCCTCACGAACCGTTCCTTCGCGCAAACTTTACTTAAATTATTTATAATGGGTTTGCTCTGTTTCAAAAAAAACTATTGTTGAAACTATTTGAAAAAAAATATACTATACTATAGATATGGAAGAAGCACGGAAAACTGTCGCACAAAACAGAAAGGCACATTTCAACTACATTGTAACTGACTCTATTGAATGCGGAATCGCGCTCGAAGGCTCAGAAGTAAAATCCATAAAAGCCGGAAACATTTCATTTGGCGACAGCTTTGCTTTTATAGAAAACGGAGAAGTTTGGCTTCAGAACTTTCATATTTCGGAGTATTCATTTTCTTCGGTGTTCAACCATGAGCCAGACAGAAAGAAAAAATTACTTCTTCACAAAGATGAAATCAAAAGACTTCAGAGAAAAACAGAAGAAAAAGGATTCACTCTTGTTCCTCTTGAAGTTTACCTAAAAAAGGGGCTTGTAAAAATAAATCTCGGACTTTGCAAAGGAAAAAAAGAATTTGACAAGAGGGCCGCAATAAAAGACAGAGATGTAAAGCGCGACATTGCAAGAGAATTCAGAAACAGGCTGGACGGATAAAGGGAGAAATAATTGCAGAGCAAAAAAAATCCTGCATTAAAAACAATAATACTCTTTTTAGCAGTTTTTGCATTGTCTGCAGAAACCGTGGACTTTTTTGCGACCGTATCATCTTCAAAAGATTCCAACATGATAAAAATGACAACGGATCTTTTTTTCGCACAGTTTCAAGCTGTAGACGGATATTCCGTGAATGACAGAAGAAACGAAAACTACAATCCAAGCGAAGAAACCCGCAATATTTCATTTTACGCGGAAATCCAGGAAGACACGGACGGCGGCTGGCTATGCACACTGAATGCAATAAAAGCTGACGGCAAGCAAAATGTAAGCTCAACAAAGAAATACGATACATACTATAAAATTCTTCTTGACGCAAAGCCTTCGCTGGAAAATCTTCTGAAGAATCTTTCGGGGAACATTCAGCTTCCTTCATCGCAGGAAACGCAGAATCAGGAAAACAGAGAGCAACAGACTTCCTATGCAAATGAAAATTCAATAGAAGCAATCGCTGGAACCTGGACAGGCGAGCCGCTAATTGAAAAGATTTTGATTTTAAGAGGCGGACGCGGATTTGTTATCTTTAAAAACGGCGCAAGCATGAATATTTCAATTACAGTTCAGGGAAATTCTATAAAAATAAGGCAAAATGGAAAGCCAAACGCTTCTTTTTTCCCAGAAATTCCGAGGCAAGAAGCATTGAAAAACGCAGCAACCGCAGCTCCGGTTGAATGGAACATGACACTTTCAGGCAACACGCTTTCTGGGAAAAAGACAACCCTTGTAGAAAACAAAAATTCCCCGGAAGGAATTTCGCAGGGAGAAATTGAAGTCAGCTGGACTAAACGATAACACTTCCCTGCCTTAAAACTTTCCAACCGTCATTTTTCAAAAGCACAATCGTAGAAGGCAAAGAACCTTTTTTGTCGCCGTCATCAACAATCAAGTCAACTTCATTTGAAAATTCTTTTTCAATTTTGCAGACTGAATCCAACACAGGACTGCCGCTCCGGTTCACACTTGTGCTGTAAATAGGAAATCCACATTCTGCAATTACATTTCTAAGCCACAAGTCTCCCGGACAACGGAATGCAACTGTTGCATTTTTTTCAGAAAAAGGAAATTTCAGCGGAACTATAACGGTCAAAGCCCCGGGCCATTTTTGAGCAAGCTGTTCTGGAATTTTAAAGTCAGAATATTTTGATATTTCATCTGGAGAAGAAACAAGCTGAATAAAAGGCTTTTTTTCTTCCCTGCCCTTTATTTTTCTTATTTTTGCGTCTGTGCCGAATTTTGCCTGCAATGAATTTTCAGCAATTCCGCTGAATCCGTAAACCGTGTCCGTTGGAAGAACACAAATTTTTCCGCACTTCAAAAAATCCGCCGCAATACGCGCAGACTCTTCATTTTTATTGCATATCATAAACCGCAATCCCGCCGCTTGAGAATTTTTTTCTTGAAGGAAAATGAATGAAGCCTTTCTGCAAGTCAGCTAAAAACAAAACAAAATAAGCCAGAACCATTATAGTCAACGCAGATGATTTGCAAAGCCATTCTGGAATATATTTTACTTCATGGTGGCGGACAAAAGTTCCAGGATCAAAAATATGAGTTTCCCGGGAAGCAAGCCCTGAAATTTTTACAAGCTTTTCATTTTCAGAGACATATCCCAGTTTTTTTGCGTAAGAGGCAATAACATCAAGGTCTTTTTGAAGCGCAATCTGCTCAAGTGAAAGCTCATCGTAAGTTTTTTCAATTGCAGCCGTATGCGCGCTCAAAAGTTGTTTCTGCTCCTGAAGCTGTTTCATAGCCCAAATTCCGTCGCTTCCGCCTATAAAAGCCATGACGGTATAAAAAAAAGTGCCTATGAAAAATGCCGAAAGCAGTCTGAATCTTTCCATTATGAATTGAATTTCGGCAGTTTTAACGCAAAACTGAACAGCACATATAATTTTTTTCTGTGGAATTTTTTTTCAATATATAGTAAAATATGAGTGCTGATTTATAATAATAAAGCCGATAATTTAATAAGAATTTTTTTAAATGCAATTTTTAAAAGGGGATTCTACATGAGCGAAACACCAGAAAACAAAAGTGAACTCGATGAATACGGTGTATGGATAAAAAGCCCTGCGCCAGTTGAAAAAACAGACGAAACACAAACGCAGGAACCTGTAGAACTGCCAGACGATTTTTCACTAGAAAACATAGAAATTCCAGAAATTCCCCTTGAACAGAGCATCGGAGAAGACCTAGAAAAATCCGTGGACATAGAACAAGAAGAAATTCCAGCTGTTGAAGACATAGAACTTCCGAACAACGAAGAAGCAGCCATTGCAGATGAAATTTCCAAATTAAACAGCTTTGACGATTTTGAAACCGCCCTTCCAGAAGAACCAAAGCCAGCTGGAACAGAAGAAGTTCCTGCTGTAGAAGAAACACCAGCAGAGACAAAAACAGAAGAAACTGAAAAAGTTCCAGAGCCGGCGACAGAAATTCCAGATGGCGAAATAGACTTAGATTCATTTTTGGACAGCAGTTCGGACACCCCAACACAAGACGGCGAAGTTGATTTAAGCGCATTCATGGGAGGAGATTCAGAAAGCTCACCAGACTTTGGAGACGGCGACATTGACCTTGACGCTTTTATGGACGGAGCATCTTTTGAAGGCGAAAAAGAAGAACAGGCAGAAATTGAAGAAGCAGATCCACTTGACATTGACCTAGATTTTGAAGAGCCGGTTCTTGATGGAAGCGAGACAGAATCCAAAGAAAATGAAGCCGAAGATAACTCAGAAGATTTTGATTCCCTTTTTGAAAATTTATCTGATGAATCTCCAGAGTTGCCAGAACTTCCGGAAACAGAACCAGAAACTTCACCTTCCCCTGCGGCGGCTTCAACAACTGATTCAGAAGAAATTGACCTTTCGGACTTTGGATTTGAAGATAATTCAGAAAACTTGAATCCTGTTTTAGGCGATGAAAAAGAGAAAAAAGAGCCTGCAGGTCCAGTTGACTACGAAATGAATGTTGACATTGAAGACGACAATGAAACTAAGCCTGAAAAAACAGAAGCATCCGCCGCGGAATCTTCTGACGATGACGACATTCAAGTTGACATTTCTCAGGATTCAGAAAAAGCAGTTCAAAAGGAACAGGAAACAGACCTTTCTTCGCCAGATGACAGCTTTGACATTGATTCTATTTTTAACAATATTGAAGACGAAAACGGAGAGACTGTAGATTTTTCAGCAAACGAAACTCCTAATGAAGAAAAAGAGCCAGATGTCGCTGAAGAAATTCCATCAGAACAAAGCACGGATGTTTTTCCAGCAGCAGAAACTTTTCAAGAGCCGGAACCAGAAATTGAGCAGCCGGAAAAAGCCTTAGAAGAACTGCAAGAAGAAAACGTTTCCCCAGAATCATCTGACACTGAAATTTCTTTGGACGATTTTATGGGCAAAGAAGGCTTTACAGACGGAGGTCCGGGTGTTACAGGTCCTTACAATGAAGACGGAACTTTGATTCAGCGCGAAGAAAAAAAAGAGCCGGTCGCAGAAGAACCTGAAGTCGTAGAAGAACCTGAAGTAGCGGAAGAACAGGAGATTGCAGATGAGACTTCAGTTGAAGATTTTCCAGAGCCAGATATTTTTGAAGCTCCAGAAATCGCAGATTCAGATGAAGAAATTCCGCAGCAAGAAGCAGAAAAAGATGATTTGGATGTAAGTTCTTATTTGGATGAAGCTCCTGACTATGACATGACAGATGTAACTGTAACGCCAGAGGATTTGGAAAACATTTCCGAAGCTCCAGCCGAACCAGCAGTTCCTGACACATTTGAAGAAGAGGCAGCTTCCCTTTCAGATGAACTTTCAGCAGAAAATCCTGAAACAGAAGAAGAAAAGCAGACATACAGCGTATTTGCTTATAAAGACAATTCAAACACAAATATAATAGAAGAAACTGCTCAAGAAATCCCTGAAATTCAGCAAAATGAAAATGAGCAGCCACTGGAGGAAAATATGCAGACAGAAGATTTTCAGAATGAAGAAAAAATTGACAATTCTGCAATCTTAAATAAAATTGCGGAAGAGCTTGCTTCTTTAAAATCTGAAATAAACGGATTAAAAGACGAATTTGAAGAGCTCAAGAAAAATGGAGTTTCCTCTGAAAAGGCAGCTGAAATTCAAAATATAGAAGAAACAGAAATTCCAGCGGAAGAACAGCCGGCAGAAGAAATTAAAGAACCAGAACAACCTTCCTCAGCAGAAAAAGAAGACACAGGGTTCTTCAATGATACAGATGAAGACGACACAATTGCGTTGAGCGGAGATGAGCTTAGCAACATTCTTAATTCAGCAGAATTCACTTCGCATGACGCAGAAACAATCGACACTGAAACAGAAAAAGCAAATGAGCCAACTGAAGAAATTGAAGAGCCTGTTGAAGCAGAAGAAAAAGAAATTCCAGAAGGACAGCCGGAAGAAGAAATCACAGTTCCTGCCGCAACAGAAGATTTTGCCGAGCCTGAAATTTCAGAGCCATCAGAGCCAGAAGAAATCGCTGAGTCAGAGCTAGACACATCATCAGAAGTTTCGGAACCAGAAAATGCAGACCAACCAGAAGAATCAGCTCAGCAAGAAAACAAAAAAGCAACCATAACAGATGAAGATATTCCTTCGCCAACTTTGGAATCGCTGAACATTCAGAATACTGAAATAGAAGACGAGCCGCTCACAGAAGACAACATTGAATATCTTACAAGTGAAGTGCCTGAAGAACTTCGTGAAGAAGAAACTGAAACAGAAGATGAAAATCTTGAAACAGGAATCAGCGAGCATCCAGTAGAAAATGTGTTCACAAATTGGGAAGCCGCTCCAGAACCTAAAACAGAAATTCAGACTTCACAAGAAAATTCTTCTGAAGCTCCAGCAGAAATCAAAGACCGCTCAAATGAAATTCCGGCTGATATGAAAGCAGAAATAAAATCTGTGCTTGCATACATGGATCAGCTTTTGGAAAATCTTCCAGAAGACAAGATTGCTGAATTTGCGCAGTCAGAGCAGTTTGAAACTTACAAAAAACTTTTTGCAGAGCTTGGACTTTCATAATAAAAAAAAATCAAGAATATGATTGAAAAGAGCCATGTTTCCAGTCGGAAATGTGGCTCTGCTTTTATAAAACACGGAGAAAAAGATTGATGGAATTTTCAACAGCAACAAACGGTGAAACAACTTGCACTGAAAATGGTTTCCGCCTGCACTCTTCCTACAATCCATCAAAAGAAGCCGAACGTTTTTGCAACACAGTAGATTGTTCTTTCCATCCACGTTATGTGCTCGTAACAGAGCCTGCCCTTTCCTACTGTGTTCCATTTCTTAAAAAAAAATTCAGCAATGCAATATTATGCTGCATAAGATTTTCAAAAGAATTTGAAAGCACAAATTCAAGCTGGGATAAAATTTTTTACGCCTACGGAAAATCACAAAAAACAAATCCGCTTCTTGAAGAAGAAATTTTCAACTTCATGGGAGACGAAGGAATTTCAGCGTGTCTTTTTCTTTCATGGAAGCCAAGTGAAAATCCATTTAAAGAACTTTACGAATTTTCATGGGAGGAAATAAAAAAAACAGTTTTAAAAAGCAGAAGCGTGCTTGCGACAAGAACCTTTTTCAGCAAAAGATGGGCAAAAAATGCGCTTAGATTTTCAATGTTCTGTAAAAATACTGCGCTGATAAAAAACGGAACATCAGACATTGTTGTATGCGCAAGCGGATTAAGCTTAAAATCAGATATTCCATTTTTAAAAAAATACAGGAAAAGATTTTTTTTAATAGCAGTTTCATCATCTCTTTCTCCGCTCATTTTCAATGGAATCACACCGGATTTGTGCATTTCAACTGACGGCGGATATTGGGCAAAACTTCATCTTGTCCCATTATGTAATTCAAAAAAAATTCCGCTCGCATTACCAGGAGAAGCCTCATGCTTTGCATCGATATTAGAAAACACTGAAATAATTCCGATATTTTATGGAGACGGATGTTCAGAAGAAATTTTAAAAGCTTCTGGCTACAGCGGACATTCAGCATTTAGAAATGGCAGCGTAAGTGGAACCGCGGCTTATTTTTCGTTGTCGATTACAAGCGGAAAAATCTTTTACTGCGGACTTGACCTTTCATTTTCAAAAGGATTTTCACACACACAGCCGAATGAACTTGAAAAACGAAATTCAATTTTTGATAATAGAACACACACTAGCGAAACTCGTAATTTTTCTTCTGAAATAAATACAGTTTCCATTAACATTTACAAAAACTGGTTTTCTTCAAATGATTTTTTCGGACGAATTTTCAGGCTAAGCGACAATTTTAAATATGATTCTGAACTTGGAAAAATAAAAGATGTTGACTGGACTTTTTTTGAAAAACAAACTTTTGATTTCAAATGTAAAACAAAACCTCAAATAATTGACACACAAAATATTTTTAACAAAGAGCAACGGATAAATTTTTTACGCGACATTGTGATAAGAAATATTTCAAATCCAGAATGGATAAAAAATGCATTGCCCGCCGAAACCATAGCTTTGGAAAGATGCAAAAACTTGTGCGAAAAAGAAAAAATTGAAAAAAGAATTCAAGAAGGAATGAAAAAATTTTTTTGTGATATAATGAAAGCCCTAGGAAGAAATGTTGCAATATGATTTATTCAAAAGAAATAGCCGAAGCAAAAAACGGAAGTAAAATTCCATTATTTAAAAACGGAAAGCCTGCAAATTCAAAATACAATCCTGACGCAGAACAAATTTTATTTGAATCTTCTCCGCAAGGTTGCATCATAGTCGCGGGAATAGCAGGCGGATTTCATATAGAAAAACTTCTTAATGAAAAAAACATTTCTCTTATAATTGCAGTTGAAGCAGATTCTGAAAGCTTAGAATTTTGCAAGCAATTTTCTTCCGTAAAAAAAATATCAGAATGCAACAAGGCAATACTATGCGGCAAATCGGATCTTGAAAAAATTCTTTGCACGAAATACTTTCCTGCACTTTATAAAAACCTAACGCTAGTTTTTCATAGAGCATGGAAAAATGGAAACCCTCAAATAGCTCAAGAAATTTCTTCAACTGTAAAAAACTTTCTTGAAAAAGTTTCTGCGGATTACTCTGTTCAGGCGCACCTTGGAAAAATCTGGCAAAGAAATATTTTGTTAAACTTAAAGTTTATTTCAAAACATAAGAATGAAAATTTTTTTTCAGCAAATATTAAAAAAGGCAAAATAAAAAAAACAGCGGCAATAGTGGCCGCAGGTCCAACGCTTGATTTTTCAATAGAAGAAATAAAGCATGGAGATTTTTTTGTAATTTCAACTGACACTGCATTTGGCACGCTTCTTCAAAATTCAATAATTCCAGATGTCGTTATAAACATTGACGCGCAGCACATTTCTTCCGAGCATTTTTTTTGCACAGGCGAAGAAACAAGAACAACTTTTGTCTTTGACTTATGTTCAAATCCTGAATCTGTATATTTCATCTACAATAAAAAAAACAAAATTCAGTTTTGTATAAACCAGCATCCACTTTCGCTTATTGCCACGAAAAATATGTATGTAAAAAAAATTGAATCGGGAGCGGGAACTGTAACAATTGCGGCGGCTGACTGGGCAAAAAGCTGCGGATTTCAAAAGCTGAAATTCTTTGGAGCTGATTTTTCATACAACTTTGGCAAACCATATACAAAAGGAACTTATCTTGAAAAACAATTTTTTTCAAAATCAAATAGATTAATTTCCGCAGAAGAAAAACACATAGCCTTAATGTTCAGAACAGAACTAGAAAAAATACAAGGACAAAAAAATTCTTTCACAACAGAAGTTTTAAAGCGGTACAAAAAATCACTTGAAGAATGGGCTGAAAAAAATTCATTTAAATTTAAAAATGGAATTTATATTTCAGAAAAAAAAATAGAAACAGAAAATTTCAATACAAAAAATAATTTCAATTATTCAGATTTTCACAGAGAGTTTACAAACAAAATAAAAGAACTTTTAAAAAATCCTGAGCCGGAAGTAATTTTGAAAAGCGACTGGGGGCTTTCAATTTTACCGATTCTTGCTTTTTTTAAAAACAACACACTTTTTGACAGTTTAAAACTTGCATACAATCAGGCTCTACGATATAATTGAAGATTATGAGAGCAAAAAGAAATTCGATTTTTATAACAACAATTTGCACCGTATACATTTTGTCATTGCTGTTTTTTATTATTGCGTTAGCCGCAGAATATAAGCAGGGAGCTTTTAATTCCCAGAATAGATTCAATTCGATTACAAGGGATTTAAGCAGAATCAGCAAAAACTACGCACCGCAAAGCAAAAAGTTTTACGATGAATTTCTAGCTTCACTCGGAAATATTTCAGACATAGCAGGGCTTCAAATTAAATATGGCGAAGAGCTGATTTTTTCTTATCCTGGAAAAATGTCGGAATTTGAAAAAATAAATTCTTCACTTGTAAAAATTTATTCAACAACAGTTTTCACTGAAAATGGAATTCCGCTTTCGCTCACAGCTTCTATATATTTGCTCAAGCCTGTCTCAATTTTTTACAAAGGCCGAATCGCTTTTATAGTTGTAATAATTGCAACGTTAGCAACAGCAGCACATCTTGTATTCTTCATAAAGAATGGAACTTTTCCAAAAGAATCAGAAAACGATGATTTGGAACAAACTGAATATCCAGAAATAGAATCCTACGATGATTTTTCAGAAGAAAAAGAAGAACAAAATGCTGAAGAAAAAACAAATGATGAAAACGGGGAAACTTCAGAAAATATCATAGAACAAGAAGAAGCTCCGCAAGAGCAAGAAGAAGATGTTTTGGCATTTTTAAATTCTGAGCCAGAAAAAGAAACAAACAGCGAGCCTGAACTTTTAGAAGACAAACATGAAGATTCCGCGGAAGAGCCAGCAGGACTTTTCTGTCCTAGCACAGGATTTGGCTGGGAACAATATATGCTCACACGCCTTGACAGCGAGCTTATAAGATCTGCTTCAAGTGACCAGGACTTGTCACTGTTTACAATAAAAATCAAGAACATTGACTGGGATTCTGAATGTGGAAAAGAAATCAGCAAAACGATTCTTGAAAAAGTAAAATTCAATGACCTTGTTTTCAATTATAAAGAAGACGGAGCAAGCGCAATTTTCCAGAATCAGAACACAGATAAATCGCTTGTGATTGCAGGAGATCTTCATACAGAAATAACATCAGTTCTTTCAAAATACAATGAGCAGCGTTTTGTGGGAATTGGAATTTCATCACGGACATTACGTCTGATTTCTGCAACACGGCTTGCAAACGAAAGCGAAGAAGCCTTGAACAGAGCCGATGCAGATTCACCTATAATTGCATTTAGAGTTAATCCTGAAAGATATAAAGATTTTCTAGCGTCTGAATCATTTCAAGAAGAAGCAACAGCAGCTTCGGAACAAAAAGAAGAAAACGAAAGCACAGAGAACAAACAGGAAGAATAAAAGAAATTATTCCATTTCTTCTTCAACAGAAGATGCTTCTTGTTCAGATTCAGCATTTTGCACTGGCAAAAGTTCTTCCAGTTTTTTCTTTATAGCTGGAATAGATTCTTCATCTGGGAACTTTTCTTCAAATATTTTAAATTTTTCATTCGCCTCTTCATATTTTTTTTCAGAGACAAGAACTGCGATAAGATTTTTTAGAATTGAAGAATCGTCTGAATTATTTTCATAAAGATAGGAATACAAATTTTCAGCTTCTTCTAAATTGCCGCGCATAGCTTCTATATAAGCCAAAGAAGTTTTCAAAGTCGTGTTTTCTAAATCATTTTGCAAAAGCTGTTCAAAAGAAGACTGCGCTTCATCCCAGTTTTTTAAGTAAACATTGCAAAGCGCAATTTCATAAAAAGCATAGTCATTCAAAGAATCTGATGTCAAAGTTTTTTTATAATACTCAATGGCTTTGCTGTAATTTTCCAAGTTTTTATAATTTTCAGCTATTGAAAAATATTCTTCAAAAAGATTTCTTTCTATGACTTTTTTTTCACAAGGAATGGAAGTTGCGCATCTGCAAAAGACAAACGAGAGCATCAAAAAAAGAAAACTTTGAATTTTCATTTTTTTACAGATTCTTCAATAACTTTGTCATCTACAACTTTATAATGTTTTCCAGTAATCGGATCTCGCAAAAACAATTCTTCAATTTTGTTTTCTGAAATTTCAATTCCGGAAATTCTCAAAGTAAAGTCATCAGTCTGTTCAACTGCGCCACCCGTCATTGCAAAAGAAAGTCCAAGCAAAGAACGCAACGCAACTACACTTCTTTTATCCAGTAAATGAATGCTGAAAGAAAGCTCATATTTTCCAGAATATTTAGCGGAATCTTTTTTATCAGGAAAATAACAAAGAGAGCCGAAAATAGCATCAGTTCCAACATTTATGCTCTGCCCTATCAGGCTTCTTAAATATTGACCAGGCTTTGTTATGTAAAAAAGAATTTCACCTTGAGACAAATCTTGTGCAATCCAATTTTTCCAAGCTGTTTCTGGAGCAGGATTATTTTCTGCAAATTTTTTTAGAAGCAAATCAACATTTTGAGATGCGCAAACCAAATTTGAAGAAGGAAACGAAGCCTGAAATCCGTCCGACGCATGAGTAAACTTTTCAAATACTTTTTCATAATAAGAGACAAAAGATTTTTCCCAGCCATTTTTCTTTGAAAGCGACGACTGAACAACAATGCGGGGAATTGATGTTTCTGATACAATCTGAAGACGAGAGCGGTCATCCACAGTTCCAAGCCCGGCATATAAAATTTCTGTTCTTGCAGCAATGGCTCTTGCGTCTTTTTCAGCAAGCCCCGAAATTTTGGAGCAAAGAATTTTTGAAACAAGCTCCTGATTTTTGCTTGCAGGAACGCTCATATAAATGCTGGAATTTTCTTCAAGCAAAGAAAGCGGATCAACATTTTGAACTTCAATCTCTACTTTAGAAGATTTGCATCCAACGAAAAGCAACACCGCAATAAAAACAGGAACAAGTTTCTTTTTCAAATCAGCCTCCAATTTTCAACAAGAACGAATTTAAATTTTCTTTACAGAAACAGTCCACCTTGCATCTTCGCAGTCAATTTCAGTTCCAAAAATATTTTCACTCCAAACAGCAGAAGACGCAAGAGTTTCTCCGGATATAAAATCCTTGAACATTTCAAATGCGGATTTCAAAACTTCAGAGCCGCCAACAGAAAGAGCAATCCGGTCTGTAACTTCAAAGCCGCTTTCTTTTCTAAGATTCTGAATTCCACGAATTAAATCACGCACGTAGCCTTCTTTCTTTAGCTCGTCAGTAATTTTTGTATCAAGTCCGACTGTCAAAGTTCCGTCATTTATAACTTTTAAATCTTCTTTTTCAAAACGCTCAACAAGAACATTTTCCTGATTCAAAGAAACATCTTCGCCGTCAACTTTTATAGCAACAGTTTTTCCGTCAAGAATCTGCTCAATCTGTTCAGTTGAAAGCCTTGAAATTTCAGCAGCGGCAGCCTTCATTTTTCCGCCAAGCTGTTTTCCAAGAACTCTGAAATTTGCCTTTGCCTTGTATTCAACAAGCTCATCCTCGCGCTCATGGAAAATTACATTCTTAACATTCAATTCTTCGGCGATTGTATTCTGCATATCTGAAAGAACTTTTTTCTCTTCAGCATTGCGTGTAACAAGAGC
>OQWM01002544.1_pt1 | contig 12355 bp, 9 predicted proteins | sample 1691531 | NCBI WGS metagenome assembly OQWM01 (sample SAMN03418257, study PRJEB22391) | human gut metagenome | biome: human-gut; feature: organic feature; material: feces | host: Homo sapiens | place: Tanzania | collected 2013-01 | reverse complement strand
CTGTGCTGCTGAAGCATCAGGGATTACTGGAGGACTTTGTCGCGCTGACCAGATCGGCGGAGTCCCCGGGGAAGAAAGAGATCACTTTTCTGGACGTTTTCATGGCGGACAGCGAGAAGGAGCTGGACTATCAGCTGCGAAGCATCCCGGAATTTGCCGCTTTGCGGACGGCAGATCAGCAAGAGGTGTTGCGCATGGCTGTTGAGATCCGGAAGTATTTTGTCAAGACCAAAAACCGCTTCCGGTGATCGCAAGTTCCCAATACCTTGCATATCGGGCGGTGTGCCCTGTGCGGTCGCACAGTTCATCCCGTTCGCAATGATAGAAGAAGTGAGGAGCGTTTATGGAATTTCATGTTTGCGGCTGCCGGGGGAGCTACCCCGTGTTTGGCGATCAGTACCGTGAGTTCGGAGGTTCCACAACTTGCTACATCCTGCGGGACGGGGACTATGCCATCATTCTTGACTGCGGAAGCGGTCTGCACAATGCCAGGGAGATCCTGGCGGACTGCAAAAAGATCGATGTGATCCTGACGCATTTGCATTATGACCATATCCAGGGCTTGCTCTGTGGTGGCGTGTTCCCCAAGGACGCAAAGATCCAGTTCTACTCCCGCTTTTTCTCCTGGTTCGCGGACGAATCTCTGCGCCGGTTCATGTCACCCCCGTACTGGCCCTGGATGCCGGATTTCGGCGAGCTGCACAATGTCCGCGCAGGGAAGTCCGTGGTGCTGGAAAAGGGCTATGTGGCCGACTTCCAGGATTCGTTCCACCCCAGTAATACGATCCTGGTCCGCTTGCAGGGCAAGGGAAAGTGCATCTGCATCGTCTGGGATTTTGAACATGGCACCATTGATTTGACAAATTGGGTTTATGGCTGCGACCTTTTGTGTTATGATGGGATGTACCTATCCGCAGAGGAATATGAACAGCATAAATCATGGGGACACTCCACATGGGAGGAGGGTTGCCGACTGGCCAAGGCCGCCCATGTAAAGGAGTTGTGGATCACGCATCACAATCCGGAAGCAACGGATGATATGCTGCGCGTATGCGAGAAGAAGGCGCAGGAGGTTTTCCCAGCGACACGTTTTGCCCGGGAAGGTGACTGTATCACAGATTAACGAGAGGTGACGATCGTGAGCAAAACAATTGAGCCTGTCCGGGCAACAGATAAAAGCGCCCGGTATGAACACGCCATCACGTTGCTGGAAACGGAGATCGAGGAAGCCGGCAGTCTGGAAGAAGCCCTGTCCATCGCGTTGGACCGCGTGGTAAAGGCCTCCCACGCCGCGGCGGGGACCTTCTGGTTCTATGACCGGTTCGGAGACGGAACACTTCACCCCAAGGCGATCCGGGGCGGTGTGGATCTTGGCAGGCTTTCCCTGCGATTTGGAGAGGGGATCGCCGGACAGGTCGTTGCCCGCAGCAAAAGCACCATCGTGCTTGACTGCCAATCCGATCCCGACTGGGCGGGATACATAGACCAGTGGACCGGGTTTACGACCCGTTCCATGATCTGCGTCCCGCTGCGCTATCAGCAATATACCTTTGGCTGTATCGAGATCATCAACAAGATAGACGACCAGAGGTTTGACGAGATAGACCTGAAGTTCTTGGAAAAGCTGGCTGACCATACAGCGTACCTCTTTGCAGCCCAGCACATGTTGGACCATTATGTAGCGATCAACGACCCGGCAACGCCAAGGCAGCTCGGCGAGGAGCCGACCTTTACGGAGCTGTTCACCAGAAAATCCTTTGCCGATGTGGAGGAGACCCTGATGAAACTGCCCGAGGTGAATGCCCTGCCCGCCGCTGACGGGAAAAACGTTTTGAATAAAAGCCACGAGATCTGGAGTATTCTGGATGACAACGAGACCCCGAAACACGGAAAAGAGGAATTCCACCTGTTCAAAGCGGACTGACAAATGAATGTTATAGGCCAATCGCTGTACGGCATTTGGCACAGACAAAAGGCATTAGGAGGGCAACTAATGAAAAGAATTCTATCCATCGTAATGACGCTGGTCCTGCTGTGGGGGTTAACGATGCCCGCCGCAGCTGCGGCGTCATACACCACCGCATAGCCGGACGTGCGGCGGGCAGGGCATTCACCTCGGGCAGTTTCATCTGCGGCGGCTGTCGGGACCACGCTCCGCCTGGAAAAGACGGAGGGCACTGTCACGGTCGAAAGTGCCAGCGGGAAGAGCCTGAGCCTGAGAAACGGAATGCGTTTGTACAGCGGCACCAAGATCAAGACGAGTGAAGGCAGCTACGCCTACATCAGTCTCGACAGCGGCAAGGCTGTTAAGCTGGGCGCGTCCAGCGAGAGCGAGGTGCGTAAATCCGGCAAGAAGCTGGAATTGAACCTCCTGTCCGGCGAACTGTTCTTTGATGTGACCGTTCCCCTTGAGAAGGACGAGAGCCTGAATATCCGCACCTCCACCATGGTCACTGGCGTGCGCGGCACGTCCGGCTATGCGGTGGTGTATGACTGCTACCATTCGGAGATCGTCCTGCTGGAGGGCCATCTGACCGTCCACAAGACCCTTGGCTCCACAGGTAGATCCATGGTGGAGATCAATGGCGGTGAGAAGGCCATTGCCGCTCCGCTGCGAGAGGAGCAGAATGACCAGATCCAGCTGACGGTGGAATCCGTGAAGGAGGAGAGCGTCCCCGGCTTCGTGGCCGTGGAGGTCAAGGACGACCTGAATTTGCAGGATCGCATTGACAAGAATTCCCCCCTGAGTGTGCCTAAGATCATCGGCGATGCGCAGCAGCGTTTAGAGGCTGATGAAAAGCAGGCGGCAGAGGCGGCCAAGGAAACGCAGAAAAAGCTGGACGAGCAGAAAAAAGAGGAAGAAAAGAGCAAGCCCGTTCAGGTATTCGAATCCAGTGGAACGCAGACTGGCGGCGGTGGCGGAGGCGGCGGTGCCGCCCCCAGCAAGCCTGCCCCCGAAGAGATCACCCTCCACGGACCTATTAGAAGCAAGGACCTGAAAGAGGCCCTGGACCAGGCCAAGCGAGTGATCCTGGCGAACGATGTAGTGCTGACGGTCGATGAGGACGTGGAGATCCCGGCGGGGAAGACCGTCACGATGCAAAGCGGCGCCAAGGCCACTGTGGAGACCGGCAAGACCATGGCCGTGACAGGCACCATGAACATGGAAAACGGCTCCTCGCTGACCAACGACGGTAAATTTGCCATCAACAGCACAAACAGTCTGCACCTCGGCGGAACCTTTACCAATATGGGCGGACTTGATGTGGGTACGGACGGCTCTAAGGCAGGTCTGCTGGAGCTGAACGCAGGCGGAAACCTGATCAATAGAAGCCACGTGAACGTGTATGCCGGCAGCACCCTGCGCAACGCGGGTACGATTGAAAGTACGGGCGTTATCGCGGTACGGAATGGCGGCAGCATGGACAACACAGGCACCTACGGCATGACCGGCGGGAAGCTTGATCTTTCCGCAACCGCCAGCTTGACCAACAGCGGCACCTTCAATATGGGCGGCGGAGACCTCACCTCTGACGGTGTGGAGCTGGTCAACACAGGCACCTTCAACATGACCTCCGGCATTTTCAAGTCCACAACAGGCACGGCGCTGGTCAATCAGGGCACGGCTACTATCAGCGGCGGTACGATGAGCGGTTCCGGCTGCGTCATTGATACGTCTGCCGGCAAGGGACTGACGTTGCAGGGCGGGAACGTGACGCTGGAGGACGAGGCGGAACTGAAGCCTGGTGAAACGGAGCTTGGTGAAACGAAGCCTTGCGTGATCCGCGGCCAGTTTACGTGGAAGGATGGCAGCCTGAAGGCGAAGCGCACAGACTATTTCCCGGACTATAAAAATCACGGTGGCCCTGCCGAGATCGAGAACCGGGGGAACGATGGGTACTACACAGCTACCTTTGCGGGTGACGTGCGGAATCTGACCCGGACGGAGTTCTCTTGGTTGCAGGATGCACTGGATATCCCCCACGTCAAGACTGTGAATCTGGATCTGACCGGCTCTGATTCCGGCATGGAGCTGAATGACGGCTTGACGATCCCTGAGGACACAACCCTGAACCTCAAAAATGGCGGACTGATCGCCCCGGCAGGCCAAACGCTGACGAATGAGGGCTTGCTGTCTATTGGCGGCGCGGACCCGGAGGGTAATGAAGAGTCCGTCGGCTATGTGACGGTGGAAAACGGCGCTACGCTGGCAAACGCAGGCTGGATCTATGTCAGCATGAATTCCAACCTGACCAACAACGGCACGGCTACCATCAGCGGCGGCGAGGTATTGGTCGATGGTGGCGCTCTCCAAACCGCGGGGCTTCAGAATAATGGGACGCTCCTTGTGGAAGCAAATGGCGCCATTACCTGCAAGGGCAGCATTGCCAACGGGAACGCAGCCACCCTGACCAACAACGGCACCATCACCCTGTCCGGCAGTCTCATGAATGTCGGTACCATTCAGAATACGGCGGGTACGATTACCCTGGATCCGAATACCCGCGCTGTATTCCAGAACGGCGGTGAACAGGCCTCCGATACTCCTGTGACCTTTACAAACCAGGGTACGCTGACCATCGGACTGGGCTGCACGTTTGAGAACACAGGTTCCTTTACCAATGAGGGCACTTGTACCAACGGCGGTACCTTTGACCACAACGGCACCGGCAGCAACGAAAAGGACTTCATCAATACCGGTGTCTTTACAGGCTACGCAGCTTTCACCAACAACGATACCTTTAAAAACGGCGCAAACGCCGTGTGCAACGTGGAAGCAACCTTCACCAATAATGGTATCTTTGACAACAATGGTGCAAAGGCCGTGTGCAACGTGAGGGCGGAGTTTGTGAACAGCAAGGGCGCTACCTTTAAGAATGGCAACGGTGCGGAGTGCAATCTTGAGAATAGCGAGAAAGCGGTGTTCACCAACAACGGCACCTTTGAAAACGGCGCAAACGCCGTGTGCAACGTGGAAGCAACCTTCACCAATAATGGCACCTTTGAAAACAAAGAGAGTGCCACCTGCACGATCAACGAACAGACCGGAAGATTTAACAATGACGGCACCTTTGTAAACAAGAATACGGGCTTCGCACCGGGACGTACGTTCTTTACGCCGGGCAAGTATCAGGAGACGTTTACCCGCACGAGTTTGCACATCATGGAAACTCAGCTGTCAGACGGGCAGGTGCTTCACTTTGAGGCATTTGCTCCGAGCACAGCCGGAAATTGGCAGCATTGGGCGGAGAACACAAAGGTCACGCTATATGGCGGCCAAGACCACTACACATTTGGCACTGACGCAACGGGCAGTATCTTGAAGGTCGATCAAAACGTCACGCTGGACCTGAACGGCCAGAAATTGAATCTGGGAGACAAGTTCTTCGCTGTTGGCGGCACCTTAGAGCTGTTGGACAGCGCGGGCGGAGGCACGATTACATCTACCAATGCAAAAGGCGCGATTCAGCTCACCGAGACCGGCAAGTGCAACGTGCAGGGGGACATCACCATTACGCCTCCGTTTAACAGCCCGACAGAGCCGCCCGCAACGGGAACGGAATCCGTCGAAACGTCGGCAGCTGCTTCGGCCCAGAAGCCTGAAGCTTCCCTGACCCCCACTCCGGAGCCTGGAGCGGAGGAGGGCGCTAAGACCGAGACCAAGACCGGGGAACATGCGGACGCCAAGCCGGAGACCGGAGCGGGGGAGACCAAGCCGGAAGCTAAGACCGAGGAAAAGGCGGATGCAAAGCCGGAGGAAAAGGTCGAGGAAGAGGCGGCAGCCGCACAGGGAACTGGATCGGAGCAATGAAGGCGATCCGAACAGGTATTTTTGAAAAATTTTCCCTGCGGAGAGTGGTGATCGCCGCGATCATCGCGGCGGCCTTCACAGTATTGGCGGCTTCCGGTGTGCTGAACAAGGCGAACAACAGCATTTCGGACTATTTTTACCAGAGACCCTCCGCTACGGACGGCGAGATCGTTGTCATCGGCATAGACCGCTACGCATTGGATGTGTTGGGGCCTATGCCGTGGCCCCGCTCTGTGATGGCGGAGGTCATCGACACGCTGAACGCCGACCCGGACAGCGCACCTGCCGTGATCGGCGTGGATGTGCTGTATGTGGGCGAGAGCGGCGATCCGGAGGCGGATGATGCGCTGGTGGAGGACGTTCCCGCTGAAGTACCGCAGGGCGTTACTCTGATTAAGGTTGCCGATACGCGTGAGGCTATGGAGCTGGTAACGCCGTATTTTTATGATTATCCGGGACGCAAGCTGAGAATGATCGGTGTGACCGGTACTAACGGCAAAACAACTTCAACAAATATTATCCGTCTGATTCTGCGCAAAGCAGGCTACAAGGTCGGCCTGATTGGCACTATCAATATTATGATTAACGATGAGATTACCGAATCTCATAACACTACTCCGGACGTAGTTGACCTGCAGAAAACACTGTACGCTATGTGCTGCGCCGGCTGCGATTACTGCGTAATGGAGGTATCCAGTCATGCGCTGGCGCTGAAGCGTGTGGCAGGCATTGAATATGACTGCGCTGTGCTGACGAATATTACCCAGGATCACCTGGACTTCCATAAAACCATGGAAAATTACCGCGATGCCAAGAGCTTGCTTTTTGAGCACCTGACTGACGGTAATAAGCCGAACAAAAACGCTGTCTTCAACATGGACGACGCCAGCTCCGCAATTATCCGCGAGCGTACCAAGGCTAACGTGCTGACCTACGGTGAAGGCCATGACAATGACATCTATCCGCTGAGCTTTACCGTAGAGCCGAAGCATATGCAGCTTTTGCTGCACACTCCGGTAGGAGAAATGGACCTGGAGCTGAAGATTACCGGTGAGTTCAACGTGTATAATGTTATGGGCGTTATCGGCGCAATGCTGGCTGAAAAGATTGATAAGGATATTATCTGCTCCGTGCTCGACGGCTTTGACGGCGTTCCCGGCCGCTTCCAGCTGGTTGAGGCTGGTCAGCCTTATACCGTTATCGTGGACTATGCGCATACTCCCGACGGCCTGGAGAACGTGCTGAAGACTGCACGCTCCATTACTCGCGGCAAGCTGTGGGTGGTGTTCGGCTGCGGCGGCGACCGCGACAACAAGAAGCGCCCGCTGATGGGTGCACTGGCGCTGCAATTGGCTGATAACATCGTCGTTACCTCCGATAACCCGCGTACTGAGGATCCGGAGCTGATTATCGACGAAATCTTTACAGCACTGCAGGACGTGCCTGCAGGCAAATGCGTTACCCGCTTGAGCGACAGACATGAGGCTATTTGCTATGCGTTGGCCAACGCTGCTGACGATGATGTAATCCTGATTGCCGGCAAGGGCCACGAAAATTACCAGATTTTGAAGGACAGAACTATTCACTTTGACGATAAAGAAGTTGTAATGGAATACTGGAGTGATAAAAAATGCTGAAGGCCAGTGAAGTTTTAGCAGCCACCAAGGCTGTTTGTGCAGATTTTGAGTTTAGCGGCGTAACCACCGATTCGCGTGCGGTGAAGCCGGGAGAATTATTCGTAGCGCTGAAGGGCGATAATTTTGACGGCCATGACTATTGCGCCAAGGCTGTGGAGCTGGGTGCTGCGGGTGTTGTTGTTTCCCATGAGGTTAGCGGCCTGCCTGCGGGCATTGCTGTGTTCATGGTTGATGATACACTGCTTGCCTACCAGCAGCTGGCGCATGCTTACCGTCTGCGCAAGCAGGGCCTGAAGGTTTTTGCAATCACAGGCTCTAACGGCAAAACCTCTACCAAGGATTTGCTGGCTGCCTGCCTGAGTTGCAAATATAATGTTGTCAAAACTCAGGGCAACTTCAATAATGAAATCGGTCTGCCGAAAACCTTGCTGAGCATTCAGCCGGATACGGATATTGCCGTTGTGGAGATGGGCATGCGCGGCCTGGGCCAGATTGCTGAGCTGTGCCGCATTGCCGAGCCTGACAGTGGCCTGATTACCAATGTGGGCGAAACCCATATGGAGCTTTTGGGCAGCATGGAAAACATCGGCAAGGCCAAGAGCGAGATTGTACTTAATCTGCCGGAGGACGGCTTTGCTGTGCTCAACGGCGATAATGAATACGTGCTGGCGGCAGCAGGCAAGACCAAGGCGCAGGTTGTGTACTTCGGCTTGGGCGAAAACTGCGACTTCCGCGGCAGTGATATTGTGACTAACGGTGCAGGCACTACCTTTACCTGCACGCACAAGGCTACTGGTGAGGCTGTGAAGGTGAGCCTGCAGCTGATTGGCGAGCATAATGTTTATAACGCGTTGAGCGCTATTGCCGGCGCCTTCTGCTACGGCGTGCCGATGGCAGCCAGTGCGCAGGCACTGGCAACTGCCCGTCTTACCGGCAGCCGTCAGGAAATAATTTATATTGGCGACATTACCTTTATCAACGATGCTTATAACGCCAGCCCTGCTTCCATGGAGGCAGCGCTGAAAACCTTGGCGGAGGCGAAGAAGGCAGCGCATGGCAAGGCACGCACCATTGCTGTGCTGGCTGACATGCTGGAGCTAGGCGCTATCAGCGAGGACGCGCATCGCCGCGTGGGCCGCTGGGCGGTAGAAAACGGTGTGGACTTTGTGCTGACCTATGGTCCGCAGGCTGCTTATATTGCGGACGAGGCTGCAAAGCTTGGCGGCAAGAGCAAGCATTGCGCTGACCGTCAGGAGGCAGCGGATGCTTTGCGTCTGATGGCTTCCGCAGGTGATATTATCCTGCTGAAGGGCAGCCATTCCATGCAGGTTGACAAAATGCTGGAGCTGTTCAAGTAAACTTTAGAGAGTGAGATTTTAGTAGATGTTGAAATTAATCGGAATTCCTGTGACTGCGTTTATCGTTTGTGCCTTAATTGGCCCGGTGCTGATTCCTTATCTGCACAAGCTGAAGTTTGGACAATCCATTCGCGAATGCGGACCGGCAAGCCATATGGCAAAAAGCGGCACGCCGACTATGGGCGGCCTGATGATGCTGGCAGCGCTGGTAGTGGCTTTGCTGTGGGGCAAGTTTACTCCCCATGTGATTATTGCCCTGGTGCTGACTGTGGGCCATGCAGTTATAGGCTTTATAGATGATTACATCAAGGTTGTAATGAAGCGCAATCTGGGCCTGACAGCGAAGCAAAAATTTTTGCTGCAGTTCATTCTGGCCGGCGCTTATGTATATTTTGCTGAAACCCATATCCATAATACCGAGCTGTGGGTTCCGGGCATCAACGCTGTTATTGACCTGGGCTGGGGTTATTATGTGCTGGCCTTCCTGCTTTTGGTTGGCACAACCAATGCCGTAAACCTGACTGATGGTCTGGACGGACTGGTTTCCTTTGTCAGTCTGCCTGTTACTATGGTTTTCGCTTTTATTGCTTACATGCAGGGTATGCTGGATCTGAGCGGTTTTTCTTTGGGACTGACCGGTGCCTGCCTGGGCTTTTTGCTCTTCAACCGTCATCCAGCCAGGGTATTTATGGGTGATACCGGCTCCCTGGCACTGGGCGGCGCTGTAGCTGCGCTGGCACTTTTGACACGCACAGAGCTGCTGCTGATTATTGTTGGCGGCATCTATGTAGCCGAAGCGCTTTCGGTAATCATCCAGGTTACCTACTTCCGCTTCAGCGGCGGCAAGCGCATCTTCCGCATGGCACCGCTGCACCATCACTTTGAGCTGGGCGGCTGGGCCGAAGTTAAGGTTGTGCGTGTGTTTACAGCAGTAAGCTGCCTGTTATCGGTCATTGGCCTGTGCCTGTGGCTGAATGCATTTGTATAAAATTTTTCCGGCTATATCCTTTTGGCGCTTTTTTGCGCTGAAATGGCTATAGCCTACATATGTTTATGAATAGAGGGTGTTTTTGATGACTAAAAAGAATGCTGTAATCGTTTATGGCGCTGGCATCAGCGGCCGTGGCGCAGCGCAGGTGCTGGCGGACAGAAAGCAGCAGGTATATTTATATAACGATATGGACTGCACCATTGAGCCGCAGCTGCTGCAGCTTTTAGAGAGCGCTGGCGGCGGTCTGGCAATCGGGCAGGAAGCGTTTGAGCGCCTGCTGGATATTGCAGGTGTACTGGTGCTGTCACCTGGTATTGCCTGCGACAGCAAAAACGTGCTGCTGGCAGAGCAGCGCGGACTGGAGGTCATCAGCGAGGTAGAGCTGGGCTACAGGCTGTACGGCGGTCATATTGCCGCTATCACCGGTACCAACGGCAAAACCACCACCACTACTATTGTGGGCGAAATGCTCAAGCGTCTGCCGGTACCTTCCGCTGTGGGCGGCAACATTGGCCTGGCGCTGTCTAAGGAAGTAGAAAGCCTGCCGCAGGAAGGCTGGCTCGCTGCTGAGCTTTCCAGCTTCCAGCTGGAAAAAGTCAGCAGCTTCTGCCCTGATATCGCAGTTGTGCTGAACCTGACTCCGGACCATCTGGAGCGCCATCATACGATGGAGGCCTACGGCGAGGCGAAGAAAAATATCTTCCGCCAGCAGGGACTGGCGCAGGTGACAGTGCTCAATTACGATGACGCCATCGTGCGCACCTGGGGTGATGATACCAAGGGCCGCCTGTGCTGGTTCAGCCGCAAGGAAAAGCTGCAGCAGGGCGTATATATGCAGAATGGTGACTTTATCATCAGCTGGGACGGCAAAGAGGAGACTGTCTGCAATATCAGCGAGCTGCATCTGTTCGGCGGTCACAATGAGGAAAACGTGCTGGCAGCCATTGCCTGCGGCTTCTTCGCCGGAGTGAGCATTAGCGATATGGCTGACGTGCTGCGCAATTTCCACAGCATTGAGCACCGCATTGAGTACGTCGCTACTATCGACGGCGTACCGTATTATAACGATTCCAAGGCTACCAACACCGATTCCACGATTAAGGCACTGGAAGCCTTTAAGGACGGTCACATCATTTTGCTGGCAGGCGGTCACGATAAGCTGACACCGCTGGAGCCGATGATGGAGCTGGTTAAGGAAAAGACAGATGCTCTGATTCTGTTGGGCGCTGCCAAGGAGCGCTTTAACAAGGCAGCTGTTGCCTGCGGTGTGCAGAACATCGTGCTGGCTGACAGCTTTGAAGATGCAGTAGCCAAGGCGCATGCGTTGGCGCATAAGCCGCAGGTAGTGCTGCTTTCCCCGGCTTGCTCGTCCTTTGATATGTTCAAAAATTATCCGGAACGTGGTAACTACTTTAAAAAGCTGGTACACGAGCTGGAGGGAGGTAACGTTAAGTGAAGGTAATTCTTTCCGGCGGCGGTACAGGCGGACACATTTATCCGGCCCTGACCATTGCGGACCAGATAAAAAAGCTGCAGCCTGAGGCGGAGGTCAGCTTCGTAGGCACCAGACAGGGATTGGAGAAGGATATCATTCCCCGCTATGGCTACAAGCTGCAGTTTATTGAGGTAGCAGGCTTCAAGCGCAGTCTGAGCTTTGACACCCTGCGCAGTGCGGCTAAGCTTTTTGCAGGCCTTTATGATGCCTACAAAATCATCAGCGACGAAAAGCCTGACCTGGTGATTGGCACCGGCGGCTACGTCTGCGGTCCTGTTGTCTTCATGGCAGCGCTGAAGGGGATTCCCTGCTGCATTCAGGAGCAGAACGCGATGCCCGGTGTGACCAATAAGATTTTGTCACGCTATGTGCGCAAGGTCTTTTTGGGCTATGAGGCGGGCCGCAAATATTTCCATGGCAAGGCAGAGCTGGAATATACCGGCAACCCTATCCGCAGTGAAATTTTGCAGCATACGCGCGAGGAGGCCATTAAAGAGCTGGGGCTGGACGCCAAAAAGAAGACGATTCTTGTTTCCGGCGGCAGTCGCGGTGCACGCACCATCAACAACGCTATGCTGGAGGCCGAGCTGGCACTTTCCGGCCGAGCTGAGGTGCAGGTGCTGCATGCAACTGGTGATGTGAATTACGAAGCCTATATGGCGGAAATCAAAAAGCGCGGCGGCGTGGCTGATAACATTATCATCAAGCCGTATCTGCATAATATGCCGGTGGCGCTGGCTGCAGCAGATCTGGCAGTGTTCCGCGCCGGAGCGATTGGCCTGGCGGAGCTGATGGCGAAGGGAGTACCGTCACTGCTGGTGCCTTATCCGTATGCTACAGCAAATCACCAGGAGTTCAATGCCAGAGCGGTAGAAGCGCAGGGTGCAGCCAAGGTTATTTTGGACAAGGACCTGACCGGCGACACCGTTTTGGAATTTATCGAGCATTTATTAGTGCACGAAGAGGAATTGCAGCAAATGCAGGCGGCAGCCAAAAAGCTTGGCAGGCCGCAGGCTGCAGAGGTTATAGCCAAAGAGGCTGTGGCCTTGACTAAACAATAAG
>OQWM01002541.1_pt1 | contig 12369 bp, 13 predicted proteins | sample 1691531 | NCBI WGS metagenome assembly OQWM01 (sample SAMN03418257, study PRJEB22391) | human gut metagenome | biome: human-gut; feature: organic feature; material: feces | host: Homo sapiens | place: Tanzania | collected 2013-01 | reverse complement strand
TCGGGCTTATATGCTTGCATTTTTACTAATTATTGGATTATCTTTCTTTCGGTATTCGCTTGGTAAAAATACTGTTCTTGGGGTGATTTTGCCTTCAAAAAGCCTCAAATTTGAATATTCTTATCCACGGTTCCGAGTGTTTCTACTTATAAAAAAGGGTTATTTTCCTCTAATAATATGAAAATCCTCTGCGTTTTCTCAAAGCGCAGAGGATTTTTTTGTTTGTGCTCACAAAAGCCGCACCGAATTTCGGCTTGCTCAAAGCCTTTCCGCAATATCGTAAATCAGTCTTTCGGTCTTCTCCCATCCAAGGCAGGGGTCGGTGATTGAACAGCCGAAAACGCCGCCGTTTTCGTCCTGAGCGCCGTCAACAAGGTAGCTTTCGGTCATAATCCCCTTGACAAGCCTTTTGAGCGCCGGGTCACGGCGGCTTTCGATTACGTCAAGGGCGATTTCCGGCTGAAGAAAGCAGTTTTTTCCGGAATTTGCATGGTTCGTATCAACTATAATCGACGGATTTTCAAGGTCTCTTTCCTCGTAAAGCTCCGCAATTTTCAGTAAATCGTCATAACGGTAATTTCCGCGGCAGCTGCCGTCCCGCTCCGTATATCCGCGCAGAACGCAGTGTGCAAGGGGGTTCCCGGCGCTTTCAACCTCCCAGCCCCGATAGATAAATCTGTGAGGCGACTGCGCCGCATGAACCGCATTGAGCATGGCGGCGGGGTCGCCCCCGGTGGGGTTTTTCATGCCCACGGGAATATCAAGCCCGCTTGCGGTAAGGCGGTGCTGCTGATCCTCCACGGAGCGTGCGCCCACCGCCACATAGCTGAGCAAATCCGAGAGGTAGCGGTGATTTTCCGTGTAAAGCAGCTCATCCGCACAGGAAAAGCCCGTTTCCGCAAGGGCGCGCAGGTGAAATTCCCGCACGGCGGCAACGCCCCTGAAAATATCCGGCGCTTCGTTCGGGTTCGGCTGATGAATAAAGCCCATATAGCCGTCCCCGGCGGAGCGCGGCTTGCAGGTATAGAGCCTTGGCAGAACGAAAAGCTTCTCCGAAACCTCATCGGAAATTCGGCGCAGGCGGCGAAGATATTCCATCACCGGCTCCTCCCTGTCCGCCGAGCAAGGGCCTATTATCAGCAGAAGCTTGTCGGATTTTCCCGTAAAAATTCGGCTAATTTCCTCGTCCCGCTCCGCTTTTACCGCCGCCAAAGCCGTGCTCACCGGCATTTCCGTTTTAAGCTCCAGCGGAATGGGCAGCTTTCTTATAAAATTCATATTCAAATAATATCACCGCTTTCAGCTTCAAAGCCGAGGCTTTTCATTGTGTCAAAAAAATTCGGACAGCTTTTGCGAACCGCCTCCCCGCCGGAAATCGTTCCGCCAAACGCCGTGCAGAGCACCGCCAGCGCCATGGCAATTCTGTGGTCGTCGTGGGAATCGAGCTTTTCCTCCGGGTGATGCAGCCCGCCGCCGGAAACGGCAACGAAGTTTTCCCCGATTTCAAGCCTTGCGCCGAATTTCGCAAGCTCCTCCGCCATAGCGGCGGCGCGGCTGCTCTCCTTGTAGGCAAGGCGGCGCGTTCCGGTAAACAAGGCTCCTCTTTTCGCCGCCGCAACCGCAAAGAGCACCGGCGCCAAATCCGGGCAGGCGCTTATATCAATGCTCGGACGCCCGGCGCAGAGCAGAGGAAAAAATTCCTCGTAGGCTCTGTCCCCTTGGAGGCTGTCCGGGTCAAGTCCGGCTATCTCTATCTCCGAACCGAAGCAGTTCATGGCGGCAAAAAAAGCCGCGTTGGAATAATCCCCGGGGACAAGAACCTTCGCCGGACGAAGCTTTTCGCAGCCGGGAATTTTAATCAGCCTTTCGCCCTCCCACCCGGCGGAAGCTCCGAAGCGGCGCAGGGCGTAAAGGGTCATATCTATGTAGCTTTTACTCTCGATTCGGGTTGTAAATTCAATGCGGCTTTCGCCCTCCTGCAGCGGCAGTGCGAACAAAAGACCGCTTGCAAACTGGCTTGAAACATCTCCGGAAATACGGTATTTCCCGGCAGGGAGCTTTCCTTTCACGGTAAGGCTGTTTTCTCCGCGGACAAATTCAATTCCCCGCCCGGCGCAGATTTCCTCGTAAACGCCGAGGGGGCGTTCAAAAAGCCGGGGCGTTCCTGTAAAAGTTATCTCTTTTCCGGAGGCGATTGCCGCGGGAATTAGAAACCTCAGCACCGCGCCGGAGGCTCCGCAGTCCGCAGCTGTGCCGTTCCTCGGGGCAATTCCTCCCCGAACCTCTGCGGTGCTTCCGTTTACTTCAATCTCAGCTCCCAATGCCCGCAGACAGCGTATAGCGGCGGCCACATCCTCGGAGTGGTCTATATTTTCGATTTTGCTCGTTCCCTTTGCCAGCGCTCCGCAGATTAGAAATCGCTGCGCCATGCTTTTCGATGGCGGCGCGGTGATTTTCCCCCGTGCCCTGCCGGGCTTTATTGTGACTTCCATACCGTTATCCTCTCAGGCGGTTTTGCAGTATTTCCATGGCTTCCTCGTACCCGGAAACGCCTTTTCCCGCCACAGAAGCCACGCAGACCGGGCGAAGAAAGTTCACCCGCCGAAAATCCTCCCGTGCGTCCGGGTCGGAAATATGCACCTCCGCTGCGGGAATTCCCACGGCGCGGAGCGCGTCGGGAATGGCTATGCTCGTATGGGTATAGGCGGCGGCGTTTATGATTATTCCGTCAAAAACGCCGTATGCAGACTGGATTTTATCCACTATGGCGCCCTCGTGGTTACTTTGGAAGAGCTCCGCACGAATGCCGAGCTCCGCCGCCTTTTTCTCAAGGCGGGCGCAAAGCTCCTCGTAGGTGGTGCTGCCGTAGATTTCCGGCTCCCGCAATCCGAGCAGATTCATATTCGGACCGTTTATAATAAGGATATTCATTTCAAAAAATCCTCCAAAACCGCGGCGGCGGTTTCTTCCGCGCCGCCGGTGACGGTTATTTTTGTGTCGCAGTATTTTTCATAGAGGGGCTTTCGTGCGGCGAAAAGTGCCGCAAGCTGCTCCGCCGTTTGAGAAAGCGGATGATTTTCGTCCGCAGAGAGCGCCTCAAGGGGTCTTTCGAGGTAGTACAGCCTGCCGTTTTTGCGAAGCGCCGCCATATTTTCTTTTCTGAGCACGGCTCCGCCTCCGGTAGCTATTACCGCGCCCCGCTGCTTTGAAAGCAGCGCTATGGCGCGGTGCTCAATCTTTCGAAAGGCGGTTTCGCCCCCCTCCGCGAAAATTCCGGGAATGCTTTTGCCCTCAAGCGCGGCGGCAAGCTCGTCGCTGTCGAAGAAGCTTTTTCCGAGTTTTTCGGCGATTATTCTCCCCACGGTGCTCTTGCCCGCCGTGGGCATACCGATGAGCACGATGTTCTCCTTTTGCCGCAGAACTGTTTTGTATGCGTGCTCGATTTCCTCCTGCGGTATGCTCCGTCCGGTGAAAAGCTCCGCCGCGGCGGCGGCCTGCGCCACCAGCATGTATAGCCCGCCTGCGGCGGTGCTCGTTTCGCCCGCTTTGAGCACGAAGCTCGTTCTCAGCGGATTATATACCGCATCCACGGCGCCGCACAGATTCGGAAACATGGAAACATCTATGGGGATTTCCTCCGTATCCGGGTACATTCCCACCGGGGTGGTGTTGATGACAACCTCCGTCTGCAGCATTTTTGCCGCTTCCTCGTAGGAAGCTTCGCCGTTTTTCGGCGTTCTGCTCACCTTGAGCACGGATTTTGCGTTAAAATGCCTGCTAACCGCCGCGGCGGTTTTGCTCGTGCCCCCGGTGCCGAGTATGAGCACGCTTCGGTGCTCAAGGCTTATTTTTTCGTGCTCAAGCAGAGCGCAAAGCCCGAAAAAGTCCGTGTTGTAACCGCAGAGCCTGCCGTTTTTATTGATGATTGTATTCACCGCGCCGATTTCCGCCGCCTCCGTGCTCAAATCGTCAAGATATTTGAGCACGGCTTCCTTGTATGGCACGGTTACGTTGATTCCGCGAAAATCGCGGCGGCGGAAAAAGCCGTCAAGCTCATCCGGAGCAAGCTCAAAAAGCCCGTATTCGTAATCTCCGAACAGGCGGTGAATTTCCAGCGAAAAGCTGTGGCAAAGAGATTTGCCGATAAGTCCGTACTCCATGCTCATTCCGTTGCCCAGTCGTTTCCGAAGCGCTTTGTAAACAGGTCGCAGACGCAAATCGCCGTAACCGAATCTATTATAACCGCCGCCCGGGCGGCTATTGCCGCATCGTGTCTGCCGTTTATTTCAATCTCCGTTTCCTCCATGGTGCTCATATCCACGGTTTTCTGCTTCTTTGAAATCGAGGGAGTGGGCTTTATCGCGGTGCGGAAAATAACAGGCATACCGTTTGAAATTCCACCCAAAATTCCGCCGCAGTTGTTCGTTTTCGTAACCACCCTGCGGTGCTCGTCAAGCTCAAATTCATCGTTCGCCTCGCTGCCCTTCATCCTTGCAAGGGCAAAGCCTGCGCCGAACTCAACGCCCTTTACTCCGGGAATACCGAAAATCCCCCGGGAAATTTCCCCCTCTATTCCGCCGAACCACGGCTCGCCGAGTCCCTCCGGCAGACCGTAAATCGCCGTTTCGAGCACTCCGCCGAGGCTGTCGCCGGCTTTGCGAGCGGCGGAAACCGCCTTTTTCATCTGCTTTGCGGCCTCCTTGTCGAACACGGCGAAGTCCATGCCGTCAAGCTTCAAAAGGTCGGATGTAGAAGCGCCGCCCTCTGCAAAGGGGCGGTCGCAAACGCCGCCCAGCTCCGCAATATGCGTGCCGATAATAATTCCCATGTCCCGCAGAGCGTCCCGCGCAATAGTGCCCGCGGCAACAAGGGCGGCGCTTATCCGTCCGCTGAAATGCCCGCCGCCGCGAAAATCCTGATAACCGTGATACTTGTAAAACGCGGTGTAATCCGCGTGGCCGGGGCGCACCTTTGAGGCGTTGTAGCCGCTGCTGTCAGCATCCTCGTTGTAAATCGTTATGGCGATTGGCGTGCCGGTGGTACAGCCGTTAAACACGCCGCTGAGAATTTCAAAATCGTCCGGCTCCTGCCGCGCGGTGGCGGCGGCGCTTATCCCCCGCCGGCGGCGAAGCTGCATCTCAATAAAAGCCTCTTCCACACGAACCCCCGCCGGAAGTCCCGAAAGAATGGCCGTAATGGCGGGCCCGTGACTTTCTCCCGCCAAGGTAAGCGTTACCATATCGCCGAGCGTGCTCATTTTTGTTCCTCCGTTTCTGCTTCCGTGCTCAAAAATTGTTCTTTCGTTATAATAAGCTCTATTATGCCGTTTTCCTCCTTGTATTTGCGAAATCCGGCATGCTCATGCGCTTTTATCGCCGCAGTGCGGCTGCTTTCAAAATCGTTGTGAACGGCGTTTGCGCCCATATCTATAAACGCATGACGCAAAAGCAGGCGCAAACCCTCGCTTGCATAGCCCTTTCCCCGGTGCTTTGCTTCAATCACAATGCCCATTTCGTACCAATCGTGCCCGGCGCTTTTGTGAAGGTTTACATCGCCCGCAAATTCGCCGTTTTCGGCGCTCACAAGGTAGGCGTAGAACCACTGCGGCTCGTTTCCCACCAGATATTCATAAGCGTTTTTCCACTTCGATTCCGGAAAAGCAATACAGCCGGTTTCTTTGTCGTAACCGTCAAAATCGAGTTCGTAGCCGCGGTTATAGCTCATGGTTTTTGGGTCTTCCAAAAGCTTTTTTCTGTACCAAAGCTCGTCAAGCTTCGGCACATGAAGATACAGCGTGCTCATTTCACCGCCTCCTCAAGGCGGGATTTTATCTCGTCCGTGCTCATTTTTACGAATTTATATTCGCCTATGCTTTTGAGCACCGTGACGATGATTTTTCCCTCCGTGAATTTTTTATCGTGCTCAAGCGCGGCAAAAGCCGCCTCTTTATCGCCGGAAAATTGCAGCTCAAAGCCGTATTTTTTGAGCACCGCGCAAAGGCGCTGCTTACATTCCGGATTTTCGCACATGGGCGGCATGCCCATGGCAACACATTCCCCGTGAAGAAGCGCGCCCTTTGCCGCACTTTCCGCCGCATGACCTATGGTGTGCCCGAAATTGAGCACCCGGCGAAGACCGTTTTCGTGCTCGTCGGCTTCAACAATGCCCGTTTTCGCCAAAATGCAGCGGCGGATAACCTCGTCAATGTTTTCCGTGCTCACGCCGTGCTCAAGCAGCCCGAAAAGCTCCGAGTCAAGGCAGGCGGCGGTCTTTATCGCCTCCGCAAGCCCGTTCCTGTATTGGCGTTCGTCCAAGGTAAAAAGCAAATCCGGGTCGACGGCCACCGCCCTCGGCGCATGGAAAGCGCCCACGGCGTTTTTCACCCCGCAGAGGTTCGCCGCGGTTTTGCCCCCTATTGAGGAATCCACCTGCGCGAGGAGCGTTGTGGGCACATTATAAAAATCAATTCCCCGCATATAGCACGCCGCGGCAAATCCCGCAACATCCCCGACCATGCCGCCGCCCACCGCGAGCACGCAGTCGCCCCGGTCAAAGCCCGCCTCAAGCATTTTTTCGCAGAGAGCCTGCATGGTTTCAAGGCTTTTTGTGGCTTCGCCACAGGGCAGGGTTACGCAAAGCGGCGATTTGCACCGAGCCGCGGCCTCTGCCGCATATTCCGCGGGAACGCCGGAATCCGTCACCACAAGAACTTTTCTCTCAAGGTCAAAAAGCTCGCCTATGCGGTGGAGGCAGCCCCGCTCTAAAGCTATATTTTCCGGCAGACGGCGCAGCAGCCCCCGCTGATACCGCTTTGAAAGGGCGATTTCCTTTTCGAGAAGCTCCCGATAGAGCGGTGCGACTTTCGGCGAAACGCGCTTTCCGCAGGCGGCGAGCATCTCCCGCTCCCGCTTCGGGTCGAAAATCTGCGCTCCGCTTTGCGCCTTTTCTTCGGCAATTTGGGCGCAAAGCGCCATGCGGCGCTCAAAAAGCGCCGCCATCGCCAAATCCGTTTCGTCGATTTTCGCTCTCAATTCGTCAATGTTCACGCAAAAACGCCCCCGCCTATAATAATACATATTAAATATAGCATATCCCGCGGCTGCTTTCAATGAGAAAATGCGGTTTCTGCCCCGGTTTTGGCATATTTTTATGCAAAGCCCTTGCAAAGTGAGCGAATATATGTTAAAATTTTTTGTAAAACAATTTTCCTATAAGGGGCGATAATTAAAATGTCAGGACATTCCAAATGGAGTACCATTAAACGCAAAAAAGAAGGCATAGACGCTGCCCGCGGCAAGATATTCACCAAAATCGGTCGTGAAATCACCGTGGCAGTTCGTGAAGGAGGCCCTGACCCCAACAACAACAGCAAGCTGCAGGCTCTTATCCTTAAAGCGAAGGCCAACAATGTGCCGAACGACAATATCGACAGAACCATCAAAAAAGCCGCCGGTATGGGCGACAAAACCACCTTTGAAGATATTGTGTACGAGGGCTACGGTCCCTGCGGAATTGCGGTTATTGTGGAAACCCTCACCGACAACCGCAACCGTACCGCCGGCGACATCCGCCACTATTTCGACAAATTCGGCGGCAACCTCGGTCAGAGCGGCTGCGTTTCCTTTATGTTCGACCGCAAGGGCGTTATCGTAATCGAAGACGAAGACCTTGACGAGGACAAGCTGATGGAAGATGTTATGGAAGCAGGCGGCGACGACTTCAAGTACGAAGACGGCATAGCCGAAATTGTCACCGCGCCGAACGATTTCCCCGCAGTGCGCGACGCGCTCTACGACATGGGTTATCGCTTCGCTTCCGCGGATATTGCCTATGTTCCGCAGACCACTTCCTCCATCGAAGACCCGGACAATGTTCTGAAAATGACCAAGCTCCTCGACCAGCTTGAGGATAACGACGACGTTCAGAACGTATGGCACAACTGGGATATGCCCGCCGACGAGGATGAGGATTGATTTTTTAGTTTAATGGGTATGACAACTCCCCCTGCCAAACGGCAGGGGGAGTTTTTGTGCGCTATTGCCAAACTTTTTTACAAATATAGTGCAAATATTTAAATGATATGCTATAATGGAAATGCAGCAAGGCTTTTTGCCGAACTTCAAAAGCTGAATTAAGGGAGGTATATTCATGAAAAAGATATTTGCACTGCTTCTTATGCTCGCTATACTATGCGCCTGCAACATGCCCGAAAAGCCCGCTGTCAGTTCGGAAAGCGAACCGAGGGCTTCCGCTTCGGAAAGTTCGGAGAATAAGCCTGAATTCTCCGCTTCGGAAAGTTCGGAGAGCGAAACCGAAACTTCACAGGAGCCCGAAAAAACGTGGCTTGACGACGACGACCCTCTCTATTACGAAATGAAAGCAAAAGATATTTACGAATCCGGAAAGCACAGCCTGTACATTTCACGCGTGGAACAGCGGATACAAAGCTATCGCGACGGAACTTTTACCGAAATGGAAAATCACCACGCGCCCTACCCGGATGATTTTCCCGACCCGAAGAACCTTCCCGAAGCGACAGAGGAAAACACTTTCCTTTGCTGGAGGAATAACGTGCCACTAAGTGAAAGTTCTTATCAAGTCGGGTGCGTTGAATATGTCTATGTCATAGACGAAGATCATATGGTCATCCTCGAACCCGTCGCGCTCGAATTGATGGATGGCACAATAGCCTATACCTTTGCCGATACCGAATATATAGATGCGGATGTAAAGGAATGGTTTGAAACAAAGTACGACGGCATTTACGAAAATTATCAATAAAAAGTTTCCCCCTGCCGGTGGCAGGGGGAGTTGTTGCGTTATTTTGCTCTGTATTTCCACACGGTGCCGTCGCGAAAGCGTTCCAGCCTGCCGCCTTGAACCCAGCTGCTAAGCAGTCTGTTCGCCGTTGAGGGTGAAACTTTCAGCAATTTGCAAACGTCGGCGTTTTGGATTTTGCCATTCTTTTGCAGGTACTTTTCGGCTGCTTTCCACTTCCTTTCTTCCGAAAGCGGCTTCCTGCTTGCCGCATTTTCTGTTTCTGCTGCTTCCACAAGAGCAGCCTTAATTGCTTCAAGCATAAATTCAATAAATTCCGTGGACTCTCCCGCTTCGTTAGAGCTGTTTATCGCTTCATAGTATTCGTTCTGGCGGTCATGAATTATTGATTCCACCGGAAGCCACGCAAACAGCGCATTCCATTTTGACAAAAGCAGCGTATGCCAAAGCCGCCCAACTCTGCCGTTGCCGTCAACGAACGGATGTATAAGCTCAAATTCGTAGTGAAACACGCAGCTTTTGATAAGCAGCGGCAGCTCGCTGCTTTTTGTCCAATTCATCAGATTTTCGAGCGCGTCCGGCACATATGCGGGCAAAGTTCCGAAGTGGATTATTTTCCCCTCGCCGTTTACGACTCCCACCGGGCGCGAACGCAGCTCGCCCGCTTCGTCCACAAGCCCGCGCATCATCACGCCATGCGCAGCAAGCAAAGATTCTATTGAATATGGGTCAAGCATATCCATATGCTCGTAAATTTCATACGCATTTTTGACCTCCGCAATATCCTTTGGCGGAGCGATTATTTTTTTGCCGTTCAGAACCGCCGTAATCTGCTCTATGCTGAGGGTGTTCTGCTCGATAGCGAGCGAACCGTGAATCGTTTTTATGCGGTTTGTTTTGCGCAAGGTCGGGTTCGCGGAAAGTCTTCCCGCCGAGCCGATTTTCCCTGCAAGTTCGGCTATTTCCGCAACGTCGGAAAGTATTTTCTCCGTAATTTCAAAAGGCGGATTTTTACTTTTCATTTTCATCACTCCTCGTAGCTTTCGTATATATTATAACAGCATTTTTCCCCTTTGCAAAGGGCTTTTTTCAAAAAAACATCGCTCATTTCATAAGTCAGAATGAGCGATGCTTTGAGAGATGCTATGAGAGATGCTTTGCAGTGTTTCAGTCGTTCGACTGCAAATTTTCCGGCGGGTAGTCAAGGTTATAGCTGCCGTCCGGCCAAAGGTGATAAATATTCTGAATAAATCCGTGGAGGTCGTACTCGGCTTTTGTATTCGGCTCGATTTTCATCTCATCGTCAAACTGACAAAAATCCATCATAGGGAACTCTTCCATATTCATGGTGTCCTCAATCGTAAGCTCGCCGCCCGCAATGATTTCCGGCACGCAGTTTTCGTCATAAACTATGTAAGTATGCGGCTGCATCCAGTCCGGGTAATAGCCCGCCGCTGTAATTTCTTCAAGGGTCATGTAGCCGATTTCCTCGGCAAATTCCTCCGGGGTTTTGCTCGCCTGTGCGTCGGAGCTTTCCTCGGGCTGTGAGGATTCCGACGAGGATTCAGGCTCGCTCTGCACCTCTGCGTTGTTCGAACACGCCGCGAATGTCACAATCATAAGTGCCGCCAGTGCCAAAACAGCAATTTTTTTCAATTCCATTATTTCCACCGCCTGTTCATAAAGTTAATTTTCGCCTTCATTATAGCACTGCGGTTTCAAAAAGTCAATAGATTATGCCAAACAGTACCAAAACAAATCCCGCGCCGTTTTCACGGTGCGGGATTTTTGCATTATCTCATATATTCAAATTCGATATCGAGGATGCTGACGGTGTCGCCCTCGTTTATGCCCATTTCTTCAAGCCGGTCGATAATGCCGGAAAGGCGGAGCACACGCTGAAAATATTGCAGGGATTCGTAGTCGTCCAAATCGACGAAGCCGAGAGCGTGGGCAAGCCACGGCGCTTCGACAATATAAACTCCGTCCTCCACGGTGACGGTGAACTCCTGCTTGGCTGTGATTTCCTCCCGAACAGGCTCCTCCGCCTCGTAGCGAAGCACCGGCGGCAGCTTTGCAAGCTCGCGTTCCACCGCGTGCATAAGCTCCTGCACGCCCTCGCCGGTGGCGGCGGAAATGAGATAGGTTTCAAAGCCCTGTTCCTTGGCGAAGTCGTTAAACTCGTCTATCATTTCCTCAATGGCGGCGTCCGCCTTGTTCAAAGCGACTATCTGCGGGCGGGCGCGAAGCTCCGGAGAGAATTTCTCCAGCTCCGCATTTATTTTTTTGTAGTCCTCTATGGGGTCGCGATCCTCCAAGGCCGCAATGTCAATAACATGAAGTATCAGGCGGCAGCGTTCCACATGGCGAAGAAAATCGTGACCGAGTCCGACTCCCTCCGCGGCTCCCTCAATAAGGCCGGGGATGTCCGCCATAACAAAGGAGCTGCCCTCGTCCACGCGCACAACGCCGAGCACCGGAGTCAGGGTGGTGAACGGATAGTTCGCAATTTCGGGCTTTGCGGCGGAAACCACGGAAATAAGCGTGGATTTGCCCACGTTCGGGAAGCCCACAAGACCCACATCTGCCAAAAGCTTCAGTTCAAGGGTCAACTCAAGCTCCTCGCCGGGGTAGCCGGGCTTGGCGAAGCGGGGAATTTGCCGTGTGGGGGTTGCAAAATGGCTGTTGCCCCAGCCGCCCTTGCCTCCGCGCGCCACAATATGCGGCTCCTTGTCGGAAACATCCGCTACAATGCGTCCGGTTTCTGCGTCCTTCACAAGGGTTCCCACCGGAACCTTTATGATAAGATCCGGTGCGGATTTGCCGGTGCAGCGCTTGGAAAAGCCGGGCTTGCCGTCCTCTGCGGCGTAATTTTTCTCGGGATTTTTGATATTCTTCTCGTCGGACACGAAACAAGGAACGTAATAATCGCAATTCTTATAGAGTTTTACGGGAAACTTCGCGAACTGCTTCATTTGCTTTCTTGTAGTCGCTTCGATAATTTTTACCATCGGTACCTCTGAATTTTTCGTTCTTCGGTATTATATCACTTTTCCTCTCGTTTAGCAAACGATTTTTACCTAAGGGTAATATTTGCAACCTCCGACCGCTCTGAAATTGGTTTTTACAACGTTTTTTTGGCGCATTAACTTATTCCTCTTCTTTCGGAACTACCGCTTTTACAGGTTTTTCGTCTTTAAGCGACATAATGTAGTTCTCGTAATCGGTCTCGGTCATTCTTTTTACGGGGTGCTTTTTCTTTTTGCTCATAATAACTGTCCTCCTTGTTAGCCGAGCGAGATTTGCAAAAATATGCAAAAAAGACGGCTTTAAGGCTTGATGGGGTTCAAATCTCGCTCGGCTAAAAATATGTTCAAAGTTATTGTGAACCTTAAAGCCCCGTTTTATACGGAGCGATATTGCCGCCGCAGTTATATTTGTCTCGCGGCAAGTTGTAAAACACACCACTTGCTTTCCCCTTTGGGGTATGCTCTCCCGATGAAACGGGAGAGGTGGCAGACGAAGTCTGACGGAGAGGGGGCGTCCGCCGCCGAGGCCTGTGGGGAAAGTTTTAATTACGATTTATCTGTT
>OQWM01002538.1_pt1 | contig 12373 bp, 12 predicted proteins | sample 1691531 | NCBI WGS metagenome assembly OQWM01 (sample SAMN03418257, study PRJEB22391) | human gut metagenome | biome: human-gut; feature: organic feature; material: feces | host: Homo sapiens | place: Tanzania | collected 2013-01 | reverse complement strand
CTGCCCTCAATAAAGTAGGCAGAGTGCCTGGAACAAACATTTACCCAGTCTCAACAGACGAAACCGATGCTATTGCATCAGCAGAAGTAAACGGAACGGTTTATTACCTGCATAATATGGAGCAGTGGCAGCTTATGTATGTAGTACTGAAGCTATACATTATTGCTACCGGAACTCCTTCTGTAACTACTAGAGTGCTGATTGACTCTAAGTTGTATAATATATACACAAGTGAGTTTAAGACAGCAGATGCAAGTGATGCAGCCGCTGTTAACACACTTGTAGGATACTTAAGAACAAGGCTTAAATAAGCTTGATAAACATTTTGAGGTTGCATATGGACTTCACAAGAATACTTGGAGAGTGTGGCTTTAACAATTTAGTTATGAAGGTGCATAGCGATAATGCAAAAGGTGCGTCTACTATTGAGTTAAAGCCATGCAGTAGCCTTATAGAGTCTATAAGGTTATCTGAGAACCTATGTGGGCTGTCTATATGCAACCTCAAAGCATGTTTATATGGAGAATATACCTCGTCAAATTACAATGAGTCTTTAGTAGAAATTGGTTATATAGATTTAGACATTGTTAAAAAGGCAGGAAGCACAGCTATTGAGTTTCCTGACAGTTTTGAATATATGACACATAGTATTGAGTCCTGCAAGGATGATAATACTTTATATAGATTGTGCTGTGACCTATATGAGTCTAATGCTGACTGTAAGAAATACGGGATGGCAATAATGAACCGTGTATTCGTAACAAAAGAGTATAGAGGTCTTGGTATCGGTGGATACTTGATTGACAGCATATATGACATTTCGTTAGCTTACGGAATGTCTGATATAGCAGTAAGCGTGCTATCCATAGGAGATTTTTCAGATGCAGCTTATGAACTTGGAATGACAGATAAACAATACTGTAAATACCTAAAGGAAGTTTATGAGAAGCATGGATTTGAAGAATATAGCTCAATGAAGCTTGGCATACTTCCATTCCCGTTTGGAAAAGTCATGATTAAGTGTTACGACTAACAAAGCAGCCATATAATATTTTATGTAAATAAAGTTGTTTACATAGGAGGCTGCTATGAGAAAGCTATCTGAAATGACAATAGCTAATAAAACTGTGGCTGACAAGTATCTGATGATTTCATCAGCTGATGGTAGGTCTACATTGTGCAGGGTCGGAGCAAATAAGAACATTGAGAATGTAAGGAATGGGCTCGTTGTAAACGATTGTAAGCTTGAAAAAGGAAAGGCATATTTCGAGGAATACTCGTATCCAACAGAGCAGCTTATTGGAAATACAGTTTCACTTGAGATTTGTGACCAGACATCGCGTGGTTTCAGATGTAATGAAAGCACTATTGAGTGTAAAGTGACAGATGAAGATGGTGTTACTGGCAATTTGATGGTAGAGACACGCAGTTTACTGTCAGCTATTATAGCCAGTAGCACAGACCACGGAAAGCTGAAAGACAAGGTTAATATTGTGTCTGATCATAATATGACTCTTGTAGAACTGTCATCTTCTTATGAAGCTAATAAGAGTAAGAAGGACTCAGAAGAAAAAGATAAGTATACAGCCACAAGAGAACTCGGTCATGTTTACGAGACTAAGGGTGGATGTAGATACCTTTACTTGGGTAAGGCATACAGGTTTGTAGGAAACAAAGACAATAAGGTTAAGGGAGACTACTGTAATCTATATGTATTAGAGAAGCCTGCAAAGGTGGATGTATTCGTTAACCTTGGTTACAGTATCACAAAACTTGAGTATGATAACCTTGACAATATACTGCGTGCAGTTGCAGATAAAAAGTCTGTTGTAGCTGATACATTAAGCGAGAATTTTGCAAGGCTTACTTGCACTGAAGGTATCGTAACAATTCCTTGTGGCAAGCCACTGCAAGACACAGGCGAGAGCATTGACCTAAGTGGATGCACAGATACAATTAGTAGCTGCATTGATAATATGAGATACAGCATTGACTGGATGATTGTGTCAGGCCGTCATACTTTCCATGATTGCATTATTACATCTTGTACCAGTCTCGATAGCGATTTCGAGCCAGCAGATGATGATATTGAGAGACTTAGGAGTGTAATGTATAAAAGCTCCACATTATATATGGGCAGTCTAAAATTTGGTGGGAAGATTTGAGTATGGGAAAGCTAGACAATACTTGGTATATTATAGCCATCGGAAACAGAGAGTATGCAGTTAACTCTTCTCTTGTTATTGGTGTAGCAGAGTTAAAGCCTACATACTTTGTTAAAAGCGATAACAAACGCTTTGTTTATGGGTATTACACATTGTTCGGCAAGGTGATGCCCGTTCTTGATGGCTTTGCTATTGCTTGTGAGTCTCCGAATAAAGAAACCGGAACAGAGTTTGCAAAGGCTATTTCTTCTATCAAGGAGGATGTACACCGTTTAGTTAACAATGGCATTTGGGATGTATCTTTTGGGGACAATGCTACTGTTAGTAAAGACACTGAGGCTATGTATGAGTCTGCTTCGAGGAAAATTGAAGAACTTAACTACGGTGGAGACAAGTACATTGAGAGACTGGTTAAAAGCGTTTCGACATATCTGGATGCTAACTGGTTTAGAATTAAGGCTACTGCAAAGATTAAGAGTGCCTGTGAAAGAAGTAACGAGATCGATGAGATTGAGAGGGACGTCAAGTTGCATGTGCAGATGGCATTAGATAACATTAGTGACGTTTATTCTAAAAACACTGCTGACATGTGCTTGGTAGTTAATACCTCACGAGGCACTTTTGGTATCTGCATAGACTATATTAGAAACATTGTTGAGTCTGCAAACAAGGCAGATACTAGTGACAAAATGTCGAAGCTAAGTGCTGGTTCTATTAAAATCGGTACAAAAACATATAATGTACTTGATTTGGCTAAGGTAAGCTCTGTTATTTAATAAATAGACAAGGAGTAGTAAAGTTAGTATGGATATTAAAATCATTCACTCTACATCTGATGTATTCTATGATGACAAAAATGGAGAACTCAAGGATAGGCTGACAGCTCTTGGTGGACGAGAGGCTGGCATTTGCTATATGTCTGAGTCCTATTTCTCTAAGGCTATTGGCAATAATGAGTCAGCTATGCGTCGTGCAAATACTATCCTTGGTAGTGGCCACCACAGCCCGTTTGACCATGGCTCAATCGGTCTTGAGATTTCTGGTATCCCTAAGATTATGGCTATGCTGCTCAATAGTATTGAAACTTACACTACATCTGAGAAGAGTGCTCGTTATACGTTTATGCAGCCTGAGACAGAGGTAGAGCGTGAAGTATACTACAAGTGGCTTGACATTTTCAAAAAGCGTATTGCAGATATTGCAGCTGAAAAGGGTTTTGATATGACTGAAAAGGAAATTGAGAAGCTCGCACTTGAAAATGCCAGATACATGATTAGCGTGTTTACTCCTACATCAATGGGATATACTGTATCATTCCGTGAGATGTGTTACTTGTGTGACTGGCTTGAGATTTTGATTGGCAAGCTTGAGTCTCATAGTAACAGTTTTAATGATAGACTGCTGCCTTACTGCAAGGAAATGCTTGAAAAGCTGTCTGACATCTGTGGCAGAGTTGTGCATGACAATAAGGGAAATTACTTCCAGTTTATGGGATCACAGCACGGATACAATATCCCTACAAATCATACATTTGGTGACGTGTATCAAACTACTTATACTGGAAGTTTTGCACAGCTGGCACAGGCACAGAGACACAGAACAATTCATTATGAAATGTTCTTCAGTGGAGATGAGCCTGGAGAGTTTGGATGTTATATCCCGAAGGCTCTGAATACAAAAGAACTTCGTGATGAATGGGTAAAGGACTTTGATAGAGTAAAGGAGTTCTTTCCTCAGTGCACACTGGTGCCTATTCTTGAGTGTGGCAGAGCATACTGGTTCTTTGTTAAGTGCAAAGAGAGATTGTGTGGCAGAGCACAGCTTGAAATCGCTGACAGAACAGCAAAAACACTAAAGTTTTTCTTGACAGCAGAGGACAGTTTATCGGATGCAAACTTTGACCTCTTGAGCAAGTGCACACCAAACGGTAAAGTTGTTCCTAAGTGCTGTTTTGATGGCTTCACATGCACTGAGAAGTGCAGATGGGGAGCCAAGTATGGCATTGACAGAGAGATTTAAGTCGAGGCGGTGGCAATATGAGATGCCCTAGTTGCGGAGCAAGAGTCAGTAAGGATGATGAATACTGCCAGGTGTGTGACACTAGGCTGCGTAAAAAGAATGGTAAAAGCACATGCACCAATGATGTATGCCCTGTGTGCGGTGCTGAGGTAGACGATGATACCGAGTTCTGCGATAACTGTGGTGCTCATATTGCAAGAGAAAGCACTGAGCATCCTGGCGAGACAGCAGCGGAGGCTTATTCATGCAGAGGCGACCATGACCGGAGCAATACTTCTCCTGAGGTATCAGATGAGCATGCTGGTGAGACATTTGTAGAAGCCTACTCGTGCAATAGGTATAGCAAACATACTTATAAGAATGGCTCAGCTGAGGCTTATTACTACAATAATACTGGGTCAGACGACCTTAGAAAGCAGTATGCGCCACCAAAGTTTAAGGCTGGAGACATTTTTACAGTTGTGCTGCTGTTTATCTTGGGCTGTGGGCCTTTTATGATAGCTCAGATACTAATGTTTTGTGCAATGAGAGCATTGTATAGAACAGGAAAGCAAGAAGATTATCTTAGGATTAAAAAGACATACAATACTACAAAAATAATGTTGGTTGCAATGGCTGTGCTATTTGCCGTAATATCAATTGTAGCCAGCTTCGATGCTGTTCCTATACAGTGGTGAGAGGATATTGACTAATGGGATTGTTATATTTAGACACTGAAACTACAGGATTTAATCCTGGACAGATTGCTGAGCTGTCATTCATTTTAGAGGAAAACGGTGTTATTACACTGGCTAAGAACTTCTTTTTCACTGTAGACCACATGGATGAGGATGCATCTAAGGTTACAGGTTTAACAGTTGAGAATCTGAAGGAGCTTAGCGGCGGATTGACGTTTAAGGATGCTGCATGTGCACTGTTTCCAACGTTTGCCTCTAACACTCTTGTGGCACATAATCTTCCGTTTGATGAGAAGTTCCTTAGCATGGAATTTTGGCGTGCAGGAAAGCAGTTACTTCCTGTCGGAAGATTTGATACAATGAAGCATTTTACTGACATCTGCAAGCTTCCGAATACTCGTCGTAAGCCTGGATATAAGTATCCTAAGCTTAGTGAAGTTGCTGACTATTACGGTGTAAGTCTTGGTAAAGTGGCACAATATGCTTCAATGCTTTTTGGAGCAGATTGCAGTAATCTGCATGACTCTAGGATTGATACCACCTTGATGTATGTGTGCCATTGTATCAACAGAGAGGAACAGGTAGGAACCACCTCCTGGCTTAATACATTTAAGAAATGAGCTGTTGTATGGAAGTTGTATTTGACACATTTTCTGGTAACATTATTGAGGTCAGTAGGGAAATGAAAGGACAGTCTAAGAAGCGAAAAAAGAGCGAGCAGCTTGAAGGTCAGCAGAAAATTGGTGACAAGGCTGTTGAAACAAAAGCTGAAACTCAAGACAAGGTTTATGCAAACACCTCAGAGGAAAATACTGAGCCGAGTGAGTGTAGCAGCAATAGTCAATTGCAGACGGCTGTTAAAAATGCCAGTTCTGATATTATGAAAATGAACAAAGAGCTGGCATACGCAAGAGAGCATCCGTATTTTGCAAGAGACAGGCTGATGACACGCGCTGAGGAAAAGCTGTATAGGCTTATGCTTAAGAGTATAAACTCTAGGTTAAAGTGCATAAATAAGTCAGTTGTCATTTTTCCGAAGATTAGACTTGCCGATATTATTGACACTCATAGGTCTTTGGATAAAAGTTACCTGTATAAAATTGCATACAAGCATATTGATTATACAATCTGTGACTCTGAGAGCCTTGATGTTATCACAACTGTTGAGTTGGATGACGATTATCACAATATGGATAGCAAGATTGCAAGAGACAAGTTTGTTGATGAAACACTAAGATACTGCGGAGTGCAATTGTTTAGGGTCGGGCAGGCAATTGACACTGTAACAGATAGCACAATTTCCAATATTGTTGACTATGTTATTAGTAGCTATTGTCCTGTGTGTCCTGTATGTCAGGGCATAATGGAGTTTAAGAAATCTGGAAGAAGAAGTAACTATGGGCATAGGTTTTTCGGTTGTAAAAACTGGAAGCCTAACGGAGAAGGATGCAATTGCAGCATCGACATTGATTGATTATGGCTAGATATGTTAGAAAAGCGTACAAGCAACCGTCCGGTTTAGCACCAATATTTATAATCCTGTTAATTCTAGCAGCACTTGCTTTTGTTACAGTTTCAGGCATTGTAGTTGTGCCAAGAAACTACACATTTGAGTCATCTTCTTTGCCTAAGACCTTTGTAGGCTATAAAGTTGTTCAGGTGTCTAACCTGTGCGACAAAACGACAGCTGCTGAGCGTACAATCAGTTATACAAATCCAGACCTTATTGTTGTAACTGGTAACATTACATCAAAAGGCGGAAGCTATTCAAATTCTGTGAATATGCTTAACAGGCTGGCGGAGAAAGCAAATGTATGTTTAATCCTCGGCGAGAATGATGTTCCATACTATGACAATATCAAGCAGTCATTAAGTCAAAAAGTTGTTTTGCTTGATAATAGTTACACATCATTTGACTCAAAATATACAAGCTATGACAAGTTTGTTTCGGACTATATTGAAAGGAGATATGTCAAGCAAGCTGAGAAAGATGCTAACAGTAGTGCAGCGAAGTATTTAGAGTATACTAAAGAAATGCTTGAGAGTAGCAAGGATGCTAAAATTGATGTAGCCGGTTTGAATTATTCTGATAGCATTATTGATGACATCTATTCAGCTATAAATCTTGACAGAAACAATTTCCAGATTGTTGTGGCAAGTTCTGAAAAGGTAATTGAGCCTTTGAAAGATGCTGGTGTAAATCTGGCACTTGTAGGTAACACTACTGAGAAGGTTCAGAAGCTAATTTCAGATGGCGGGCTGACAATTGTTTGCAGTAGTGGTATCTCTGGTGAGACAAAGATTACTTTAGCTCCTGAGATTGTGGCTATTACTTTGAGTGACGGAACTATTAACAAGGATAATCCGCTTGAGAAATTGTTAGCAAGTATCTTTGTTGAGGATGTTGAGTCAAGGTTTGCAAATGATGGCGGCTTTACAGCACATCGGTACACTTATGATTGATTGTAGGTGGCAAGTATGACATACATTTGTCCACGTTGCAATGCCATAGCAGAATACAATAACTACTATGGCCGATATACATGCACAAGGTGTGCATGGGAAAATAAATTTTTGGAGGATACTAAGATGCTAGAGAACAAGCTGTTTACTTCTGAGTCTGTGACGGAAGGGCACCCTGATAAAGTGTGCGACATGATTAGCGATGCTATTCTGTCAGCACACCTTGCCGGAGATCCTGATAGTCGTGTTGCCTGCGAGTGCTTCGCTGGTCACAATTTTATGCTGATTAGCGGTGAGATCACTTCTAAGTGCACTGTGGACTATGAGAAGGTTGCTCGTGACACAATTAGAAAGATTGGTTACACTGACAAGAATGACCAGTTTAATGCTGACGGCATTGAGGTCTTGTGTCGTGTGAACAGCCAGTCTCCTGATATTGCACTTGGCGTAGACGTTGGCGGTGCCGGTGATCAGGGTATGATGTTTGGTTATGCTTGCAATGAGACGCCTGATCTGATGCCTGCACCTATCCAGTACGCTCATGCGCTTACGAAGCAGTTGACAAAGGCTCGTAGGAGCAATCCTGAACTTCCTTTCCGTCCTGATGGCAAGAGCCAGGTTACTGTTGTTTATGACAGAGAAGGCCATGTCAGTAAAATTGACACTATTCTGATTTCTACTCAGCATCCTGCGGAAGCTACTCTTGATGAAGTTAGAGAGGCTGTAGTAAAGCATGTAATCGACGTCGCTATTCCTTCTGAACTTATTACTCCTGACACCAAAATCCTTGTCAATCCTACCGGACGCTTTGTGATCGGCGGTCCTGAGGGCGATACTGGTCTGACTGGCCGTAAGATCATTGTTGATACTTATGGAGGCATGGGCAGACACGGTGGCGGTGCTTTCTCTGGTAAAGACCCGACTAAGGTTGACCGTTCTGCTGCATATATGGCTCGTCATATCGCAAAGAGCATTGTTGGCAATGAACTGGCTAAGCGTTGCGAGGTTGAGTTGGCGTATGCAATTGGCATTGCAGAGCCTGTTGCAGTTTATGTGGACACCTTCGGTACTGGAGTGGCGAGTGATGAAGCACTGGCAAAGCTAATCACTAAGACATTTGACTTGACTCCTGCTGGTATCATTGACTACCTTGACCTGAAGTATATTGATTATACTAAGGTGGCTGCATACGGTCACATGGGCAGAACCGACCTTAATATGCCTTGGGAAGCTATCGCTGTACTTTGATAGATAAAAAATATATTCTAATTTTTAGTCATTAACGGCAGAAAAGTTATATTTTTTTCTATTAAAGTTGGCGTTAGGAGTAATAAAATGAGGCGTTATCTACCTGAACAGTTCAATAAGGAAGATCAGAGCTTACATAAAATTGGAAAGCTCAAGCAGGCGCTTACAGATGGTGAAATTCTAGAAGCAAAGGTAATCAAGTGCACCAAGGATTTGGAACTCGTGGTGTCTTTTGGATACGGTCTAACTGGCACGATTCCCTTTGAAGAGTTCGAGTTTAGCATCTCTGGCAAGCCTACAAGAAATAGTGCAGTGCTGTCGAAAGTTGGCCGTTGTGTCTGTTTCAAGGTTAAAGGCATTGTTAAGGACAAGAAAACTGGACAGTTTGACATTAAGCTGTCTAGAAAGGCTGCACAGGAAGAGTGCTACAATGAGTACATTTCTAAGCTACAGCCTGGAGACATCATTGATGCTAAGACTACTTACATTGAGGACTACGGTGCCTTCTGTGACATTGGATGCGGTATCACGGCACTTCTGCCTATTGATAATGTGTGCGTAGCTCATGTTCCTAAGTTAAAGACTTATATGAAATACGCGAGTAAGCTCAAGGTTGTTGTAAAGAAAATCGAAGGATGGCGGATTACTCTTACACACCGTGAACTGCTTGGAACCTTTGAGGAGGAAGTAGCACATTATTCAGTTGGTGATACTGCTGAAGGCGTTGTTAGAAACGTTGAAAGCTACGGAGTGTTTATCCAGCTTAGACCTAACCTGGTGTGCCTGGCTGAACCGAGAGAGGGCGTAAAGTGTGATGATGTTGTGTCTGTGTATATCAGATACATCAATCATGACAAGATGAAAGTAAAGGCAAATATTGTTGGCATTAACAATGATGCTAAGCTTGACACACACTTTGAATACCATATTCCAGAGTGCGGTTATCTGGAGAAATGGAAGTATAGCCCTGAGAAGTCAGAAAAGATCGTTGAAACAGTATTTAACCGCAGTAAACCTGAATCTGTTGCTGAGTAATCAGTTATAGATATACGAAGAATTTTCCTTTCTATCTCTTTTGTGGCAAATGCCGGAGCTTATTAAGTTAAGCTCCGGCATTTGCATTTGAAGAATAATCATTTGACAGTAAAATTATTATAGAATGACATCAGTTAGGTCTAACAGATATGCTCTCTTGATAACTATTATTAAGCATTTAAGCAAATGATTTCATCTAATTTTACAGCATATTAGTCATAATTTAACATAAATTAAAAATTTAGTAAGACAATAATGAATATGCTTTTAATTTGAAAGGAGTGCTAATTATGGCTAAGAGAGCAATGTTCCAAATCGTAGGACGCTATATGAGCGGTTCGTCAGTTACTGGTTACCATCTGCAGTCATTAGAGACTGGAAAGTCTGGAAAGTACTCTAAGGAGCAGGTCTGTTTACTGATTGGGCGCGGACAGATTACAAACTGCGACGGACAGATTTATAAGGATACTGTACTGCTGCGTGGTGTAAACTGCCAGATTGAAGCCCTGCCTGTTATTCAGGAGGACGGATCCCTGTCAAGAGCAGACGGGCTTGGTAGAGTAAAGCGCGGAACTTCTGCACAGGATGCTGTTACAAATGTAAACATTGTAGGAGTCATTCGTAACGGAAGAAATAACGTTGGCTATGTAGTGGCTAACGCTGGCGGCGGAACTTACAAGTTTACCAGAGACAAGGTCATGATGCTTGCTAAGGACGGTAGAATCGGTAATGCTAGAGTGCAGATGCATAACGGCAAGGCTATTCTGCGTGGAATTGGTGTAGACCTTGGCTCTTTGCCTGTGACAGTGATTGAAGAGTAAAGCTGTATAGAATATAAGGCTGTACCTTATGGTGCAGCCTTATTTTTTGCTTAAAAGTATATTATGATAATATTTTATATCACTTAGTGAGAATGTTGAAAGATGGTGCAGTGCTATGAGGTTTGATGTTATAATCGGTAATCCGCCGTACCAAGAGCATAATAATTCTGGTCAGAACGATAATTCTGGTAAGCCAATCTACCAGAATTTTATTCGTGCTCTGAGATATTATAACTATAGCAGGCTCGCGTTTATTATACCGTCACGATGGGCTTGCAGTGGAAACCAAGACCTTGACAGGTTTAGATACGATATGCTTACCTCTGGCATGATTGATACAATCATAACCTTTGAAAGAGCTGTTGATGTGTTTCCTGAGGCTGATATTAGTGGTGGGGTACAGATTATTGTACTCGATAGGGCAAAGAAAAGTAGCGACATTACAATTAGAAACATTGGCTTCGACAATGGTTGTATGAAGGTAATTTCAGAGGAAGTTAGAGACCCGTTGAAATACAAGTACATTGACAATAAGAAGTCAACTCAGTATATGTTGCCACTGAACAATAAGTCTGAGCACATATTAAGCAAGATATTCAGTCCAGATAATCTCAGTAGCAGTGGCATGACAGCTGATACTTTCAATGCATCATCAATCAGAGACGAGGACATTGTTGATACACATGGAGCAGATGGCATTAGGATGCTTACACGAGGTGGAAACTTTGTAACAGTATCAAGAGATGCAGTCAATGTGGATGCTGATATGCTGAAGAAATACAAAGTCGTGTGCCTGTGTTTATCTGACTATGGCAGAGTAGGCACCTCTGAGCAGCATAGAGTAATTTACGCACTGCAGAAGTTGAAAGCAAATGAAATTTGCACTCGGACATATTTTGTTCTAAATGCTTTTGATACAGAAGCAGAGGCTGATAACTTTTACAGCTTCATGGTTGGAAAACTTGGCAGGTTCTTAGTGAGTACGACACTGAACAGTATTCACATTATCTCAAGAAATTTGATGTTTATTCCCAATATCGACTTTTCAACATACCACAGCGATGCTGAGCTGTATGATAAGTATGGAGTAACACCAGATGAAAGAGAGTATATCAATAGTATAATTTCTGACTACAATAAATAAATGGAGGAAGTCATGGGTAATATTTATTATAAACTTTGCACTTTGATTTGTGTGCTTGTTGCAACGCTTGCTTGTGCTGGATGCACAGAGGATGTGCCTGTTGATACTGGTAATGCACCTGTTGATGTTATTACTTGTGCAGATGCCGGTATTAAAAACGCCTTGACAAAATCCGAAGCCGCCACGCTGTTTAATAAGGTGTTTGAGCAGTTGTCCGCCTCTGTCGGGGAACTCCCGGAAGAAGCAGATGGGTATGCGGTGTTTGTTGAGGCAGTGCGAAATTCCCTGACCCCATCCGATGAAGATGCAGAGAACGGAGATATTTGCCCGTATTGCGGCGGTACGCCCACGAAAATCTCACGGGCGGAGTTCTTCGGGGCCGGTGTTGATGACACTAACGGATGTGTTTGGGCCTGCGAGTGCGGAGCGTACGCCGACATTTCTTCGGACGGTAAGATAATCGGCACTATGGCGGACAGAGCACTTCATGCGGAACGCAAAGTCATAAAAGGAATTCTGTTTGAAACAACCAGAACTGTCGGCATCACTGTTTTTGAAGCGTGCAGTTGGATCTCCCGTCTGACCGGGCGCAGGATTCGGCAGGTACAGGATATTGAATTTCTGAATGCGGAAAACTGCCGTGCGGTAAAGGACGAATTCAAGAGGATCAAGGAGCGCTTGACACAATTGGAGGTACAATACCCGTCCAATCACAAAGAGCTTATGGAATTGTTTGAAGACGGCGGCCGTTTTGCTTCTGTGAATGCTTACGGTTATAAGACAGGACGCTTGTTTGTTCCT
>OQWM01002534.1_pt1 | contig 12383 bp, 15 predicted proteins | sample 1691531 | NCBI WGS metagenome assembly OQWM01 (sample SAMN03418257, study PRJEB22391) | human gut metagenome | biome: human-gut; feature: organic feature; material: feces | host: Homo sapiens | place: Tanzania | collected 2013-01 | reverse complement strand
GCTTCACCGTAACGGAACCATCGTTTGGCTGAAACGGGACCTGGATTTGCTTCCAACCGATGGCCGTCCCCTGTCGCAAACAGGGCATTTGCAGGAGATGTATCAGAAGCGTGCCCCCCTGTATGCGCGTTTTGCGGACTTTTCTGTTGAAAACAGCGGCGATCCCCAGGAGACCGCTGGAGAAATCATTCGAATTTTGGAGGACAGAGCATGAAGATTTTAGTCATCAACGGACCCAACCTCAATATGCTTGGCATCCGGGAGCCGGGCATTTATGGGAAAAGCACCTATGCTGACCTCTGCAGCCTGCTGGAGCAGACAGCCAAAGATCTGGGTATGGAGGTGGAGATTTACCAGTCCAATCACGAAGGAGATCTGGTAGATAAAATCCAGTGGGCCTACGGAAAAATCGACGGCATTGTCATCAACCCCGCCGCCTACACCCATACCAGCGTGGCGATCCTGGATGCCTTGAAGGCGGTATCCATTCCCGCAGTGGAGGTCCATATATCTGATGTAGACGCCCGGGAATCCTTCAGACAGATTTCCTACGCCGGCCTTGCCTGTGTAAAGACCATCAAAGGCCACGGCTTCGCCGGATATCAGGAGGCCATGGCCTTCCTGAAGGAGCAATATTCCCATTGACATTCCGCACCGGAATATGGTATCCTAAAGTGGATTCTGAAAGACCAAGGTGACAACTATGGAACAAGCTATCTGCCTGCTCAATGACTCCTTTCCACCCGTCATCGACGGGGTAGCCAACGCCGTGATGAATTATGCCCGGTGCCTCCATGATTGCGGTAAAACCGGTATCGTCATCACGCCGGATTGCCCGGATAACGAGGACAGCAGCTATCCTTATCCTATTTTCCGTTATCCCAGCCTGGATCTGCGAAAGGAAACCGGCTATATGGCAGGTATTCCCTTCTCTCCGGAGCTGCTGCGGCAGCTGGAGCCCTACAACGTCCGCCTGCTCCATGCACACTGCCCCGTCGTGTCTCCCATGGTAGCCCGGGAGTTGCGGCAGGTGCTGGACGTGCCGCTGGTGCTGACCTATCACACCAAGTTTGATATTGATATTGCCAATGTGATTCGCTCCAAAGCTCTTCAGGAGGGCAGCAAGCGGGCATTGCTGGAAAATATCAACGCCTGCGACGAGGTGTGGGCCGTTAGCCAGGGGGCGGCAGAGAATCTACGCTCCCTGGGTTACGAAGGGGACTGCATCGTCATGCATAACGGTGTAGACCTGCCTCGGGGGCGGGTGAGCCAGGAGGCCATACGGTCTGCCACTGCTGGATTCGACCTGCCGGAAAACATTCCCTGCTATCTGTTTGTGGGCCGGATCATGTGGTACAAGGGCCTGAAAATCATTTTGGATGCCCTGGCAGCTCTCCAAGCGGAGGGACAAGAATACCGGATGGTCTTTGTTGGCGGCGGCGGGGACTATGACGAGGTAAAGGCCTACAGCGAATCGATGAACCTGGGAAACCGGGTCTTCTTCGCCGGTCCCGTCCACGACCGGGAAACCCTTCGGGCCTGGTACTGCCGGGCGGATTTGTTCCTTTTCCCCTCCACCTTCGATACCAACGGCCTGGTGGTCCGGGAGGCGGCGGCCTGCGGCCTGGGCAGTGTACTGGTAAAGGGTTCCTGCGCCGCGGAAGATGTGGAGGATGGCCGCAACGGGCTGCTGATTGAGGAAAACAGCAGCTCCCTGAGCCAATGCCTGAAACGGCTGGACCAAAATGCAATGCACACCATCGGCGAAAACGCCCAAAAGGAACTGTACCTATCCTGGAGTGATGCGATAAAAATTGCCATGGACCGATATGAGGTTGTCATTGATCGCTACAGGTCCGGCCTTTATGCCTCACACAGAAAGCACATGGAGCCTGTTTTCCGGGCCAACGGGGAACTCATGGAGGGACTTGCCAGGCTGGAGGATCAGCGGGCTGCCCTCCGGGGCAAAATTGCGGAGATCCTGGCAGAATCCAAAGAGCACCTGAAAGATATTCTCTGAAATAAAGTAAAGAAAGACGGCGAAACTATGCGTACCATCACCATTCCGGAGGCCTATGTCCCAAAGCTGGATGCCTACGACACCCAGCGGGCCATTGCCTACATCAAGCAGACCTTCCAGCAGGAATTCTCCAATGGACTGAATCTGAAGCGGGTCTCCGCTCCCCTGTTTGTTACCGAGGATTCCGGCCTAAACGACAACCTGAACGGCTACGAGCGTCCTGTCTCCTTCGACATTCCTGCCGTTGGCAAGGAGGCTCAGGTGGTCCATTCTCTGGCAAAATGGAAGCGATTGGCTCTGAAGCGCTACGGCTTTACCGTAGGTAATGGACTGTACACCGATATGAACGCCATCCGCCGGGACGAGGAGCTCGACAATATCCACTCCATTTATGTGGATCAGTGGGACTGGGAGAAGGTCATTACCCGCGAAAACCGGAACCTGGACTATCTGAAGCTCATTGTAGATGCCATCGTTCGGGCAATCTGCGATACCAATGACCGGCTCCATGTCCGCTTCCCCCAGTTGACCCTGAGGCTCAACCGGGAAGTCAGCTTCATCACTACCCAGGATCTGGAGGACAAGTATCCTGACCTAACCCCGCAGCAACGGGAAAATGCTTTTGTGAAAGAGCACCCAACCGCCTGCATCATGCAGATCGGTGGTGCCCTGCACTCCGGCAGACCCCATGACGGCAGAGCGCCGGACTACGATGACTGGAATCTGAACTGTGATATCTTTTTCTGGGACCCGGTGCTGGGTCGGGCGCTGGAAATCTCCTCCATGGGCATCCGGGTAGACGCAGAGTCCCTGGATCGGCAGCTGACAATCGCAGGCTGCGATGACCGCCGGGTTCTCCCCTTCCACCAGATGCTCCTGCACAACGAGCTGCCCCTGACCATTGGCGGCGGTATCGGCCAATCCCGGCTTTCCATGCTGCTGATGGGCTGTGCCCACATCGGGGAGGTCCAGTCCAGCATTTGGGACAAGGAGACTTTGGACATCTGCGACAAGGCAGGAATCCCTCTGCTGTAAAAAACGACAAAATATGGGGCGGCAATTTTGCCGCCCCTGCTTTATGAAAGGATGGGTATTATGAAGCGATTTCGGAAGGTTTATCTGGAAATCTCCAATAAATGTAACCTTTCCTGCTCCTTTTGCCCAGGCACCCGACGGGAAAAAGGAGCCATGACGGAGGACCGCTTTCTGCTGGCTCTGGAAAAACTGCAGCCCTATACAGACTTTTTGTATTTCCACCTGATGGGAGAGCCTCTGTGCCACCCGAAGCTGGAGCGGTATCTGGCACTGGCCGGAGAAATGGGCTTTCGGGTCATTATAACCACCAACGGAACAATGCTTCGCAGCCGGCAGGAGGTGCTGTTGGGGGCTTCCGGGCTCCACAAAATCAATGTGTCCCTCCACGCCTTTGAGGCCAATGATTCATCCGTTCCCTTTGAATGCTATTTGCAGGACTGCCTGGCCTTCGGGCAGGCGGCCCAAGGAAAGAAAATCGTGGTGTACCGGCTTTGGAACAGCGGCGGCGCAGATCAAAGAAACGAAGAGATCCTTTCTGCCCTGCACCAAGCCTTTCCGGGCCCTTGGACCCCCGGCCGCAGAGGTACAGCCATAGGGGACCGGATCTTCCTGGAGCCGGGAGACAAATTCGACTGGCCGGACCTGGCAGCCCCGGAAACCCCGGGTCCTTACTTCTGCTACGGACTCCGGGATCAGTTGGGGGTTCTGTGGGACGGTACGGTTGTTCCCTGCTGCTTAGACCACGACGGGGACATTGCCCTGGGAAATCTATTCCGGGAGGATTTGGGGGACATTCTGGACTCCCCCCGAGCCAAGGTCATCTTTGACGGCTTTTCCAACAATCAGGCTGCGGAGTCCCTTTGCCGTCGGTGCGGCTATGCCACCCGATTCCGGAAATAGCATTCCGTCACGGTGCCAAAAATTGATCCAGCCCCATAAACTGCTGTGCGGCATCCCGGCGCAGCTCCGCAATGTCCAGCCGTCCGGCATCCAGCAGGCAGTCTTCCAGCAGGGCTTGACCGTCCTTGATTTCCCCTGCCAGCGCATTCCACACAGGCCCTCCAAAACCCACGTCCTCCAGGATGTGGGTTTGTTTTTCATTGTAAATGACCGGCACAACGTTTTTGCCCAGGACCCAGCCCAGGATCATGGCGTGGAACCGGGTGGCGAGAACGGTTTCGCATCTGTTGAGCTCATAGAGCATCCGTTCCGGGTTTCCCGCATAGAGAATGGATTGAATCTTTTCCGGATGGGCAGTTCTGCCTGCAATGGCTTTCAGTGCCTCTCCATCCCCTTCTACGGCGCAGAAACCCAACAGCCGTACAGGAATGCCCCGGGAAATGCAAAGGTCGCACAGCCCGGCAATGGCCCCGTAGTACCCTTCTCTTGCCTGTTCGTCCCGGAAGCAGCCCTTGGCCCCAACAACGCTGATGCCAATGCCCTCTCCCTTTTGCAGCACCTGCCGGGGCCGCCAGTCATAAAGAACGTCCGGCGCGCAGCGAACGGAGGAGACATCTGCAAAAAGCGCTGCGGAAAAGCGGTCCCGGAAGCAGCAGTCGGAAACCGACGAAAGGGTCTTGCGCAGCCGATTGGAAAACTCCGCAGAGTATCCTGTTTCACAGTTGGCCCCGATGATGTAGCAAGGGCCATTCTCCTGACCAAAGGAGAGGTCGGCTCCTTCCCAGAAAATGGAGCCTCCGATGACCACCGTCCCGTCCAGGCCCTGGCCATCAAAGGCCTCCTTCCGGGAAAGGTGCAGCGTGTGGGTCAGTTTCCGAAGGACCCGGTCCCCGGAGGTGGGCAGGATGATGTTCTGCTGGCCCAAAAAGGCCCGTTGGTGTTCTCCAAGGGCATAGACGTAAAAGTTGGTATCCGGATACCGTTTCGCCAGCTGCAAAACGAACAGGTCATCTCCTAAATTGGACTGGCAAAAGGCACGAACATATATTTTTTTCATTCGGAACGAAATCCTCCCGGTTTGAATGTTTCTTCTGCCCATCATAGCACAGAAACCCCGAAGCTTCAACCCGGAACATTCTTGCGAAGCCGGAAGAATTATGCTATCATAGGAAGCAGAAAGGATGATGTTATGAAAGCAGTGCTTTTTGACCTGGACGGGACCCTGACGGATTCCGGAGAAGGTATTATCAATTGTGCCCAATATGCCTTTGCGCAAATGGGCTACCCCGTCCCTCCCCGGGAAAAAATGGGAGTGTTTATCGGACCGCCCCTGTGGGACACCTTTGAGCAGTTCGGCATTCCAAAGGAGCGGACAGAGGAAGCGGTCCAGGTTTTTCGCAGCCGTTATATCCCCATCGGGAAATTTGAAAACACGCCCTACCCCGGCATTCGGGAGCTTCTGGCCCAGCTGAAACAGCGGGGGTACCTGCTCTATGTTGCCACTTCCAAGCCGGAGGAAACCGCCATTGAGATTCTGGAGCACTTCGACTTGGCCCGGTATTTTGATAAAATCTGCGGTGCCGCCATGGAGGGCGGACGAAACAGCAAGGAAGCCGTGATCGAATATCTCCTGGACCAAGTGGGACGGGACATGGAAAAAGTCATGGTTGGCGATACAAAGTACGACGTTTTGGGGGCAAAGGCCCACGGCATTCCAACCATCGCTGTCAGCTGGGGCTACGGCGACCTTCAGGAGATCCGCCAGGCAGGGCCTATGGCCATTGTGGATACGCCGGAGGAACTCTTGCAGCTGCTGAAATAGCCTCTGCTTCAAAGACCAATGCAAAACAGGGACAGCTGTATGGGCCGTCCCTGTTTTTTATGCGCCTAAGCTTCTGCGCAGACAATGCAGCGCTTCTTGGCCGGTAAGGCCCAGTACCACCTCTAGTTCTCCGGAGAGCATCTTTTCCGCATCACGCAAAAAATTCTCGTCACACATGTGCAGCCGCTTGCCCTGGGCCTTTTGGTTTGCCCGATGGGAATAGAGAGTACACACCGTCTGGAACAGACACTCCCGGCTGGCACCGCTGAGGGTCCTGTAAAACTGCTTCCGTTTGTTCTCTTCCGGAATCCAGTTGCTGACCCGGATCTCCGGAGCGGTCAGCAGACGCTCCAGCTCTTCCCGGCAGGCCAGAGGGCACAGCTTCGACATGGCCGCCTCATTTTCCATAGGTACCAAATACTGACTGCCGCTCCGGCCAATCGGCTTCAGCACCAAATACCGTCGGGTCGCCTTGTCAACGATCCGTTCCTGAATGTCCGTTACCTGGCATACCCCATGGGTCCCGTACACCGCCATCTCGCCCACCTGAAACATGGAAGGTCCTCCTCTTGACAAAATATATCTATGGTGATATAATATCATATTTTTCGGGTTATTTCAAATGGTGGTTTTCACGAATTTCGTGCACTTCTTTTTGGCAGTTTTCACAACATCTTTCGGTTTTTCAGAATATTCTCCCTTAAAAAGCGGCAGTAAAGACCGAGCCCGTGGGGCTTGTTTTCCAAATCCCACGGGCTTTTATTAATTTCGGCGCTCCGTCAGGCTGATGGCGAGACTACGCATGTATTGGGTGTCGGAAAATCCGTCCAGGCAGTCCAGCGCCTTCTGGGTATACACCTTGACCAGCTCTTCGCACTTGTCAACGCCATAGAGTCTGACAAAGGTGTTTTTCCCCGTATCCACACCGGTGGCCTTGCCCAGCTCTGCCGCGTCACCGATCACATCCAGAATGTCATCCCGAATCTGGAAGGCCAGGCCCAGAAGCGCCGCAAAGCTGACGGCGCTTTGCATCTGCTCCTCACTGCCGTTTCCGGCGATCACGCCAAGGGCGCAGGCACAGCGAATGAGGGCACCGGTTTTTCTGGACTGAGTATCCAGTACCTCCTGCTCGGAGCATTGCCGCTCTTCACTGAGAATGTCCAGCACCTGTCCCCCGATCATACCCAGGGAACCGGCGCACTCGCTGAGGACCCCAATGGCCAGGGCAAGCTGCTTCTGCTCCCTGAGATTTGCCCGGGTCGCCACCGCAAAGGCATCTGTCAGCAAGGCGTCTCCCGCCAAAACGGCCATGCCCTCTCCGTAGACCTTGTGATTGGTCAGACGGCCCCGGCGGTAATCATCGTTGTCCATACAGGGCAGGTCATCGTGGATGAGGCTGTAGGTGTGGATCATTTCCGTTGCCGCCGCCAAAGGCAGAGCATCCTGGGGGTCTCCCCCGCACATTTTGCAGAAATCCAGGGTGAAAATCGGACGAAGCCGTTTTCCCCCTGCCAGGAGGCTATAATTGGCCGCCTCAAAAATCAGCTTTTGAGGCTCCTGGCTGTAGGGGGCGTAGATCGATTCCAGATAGGCTTCGATTTGCTTTCGGTAATCCAGGGATACTTCTTCAATTGTCTTCATCAAAAGGCACCTCCGTGGGTTCTCCCTCGGCTCCGGCCGTGATCTGCTGCACCTGGAGCTTTGCGTTTTCCAGCAGCTTTTCACAGCTGCGAACCAGCTCTGTCCCCTCCTGGAACAGCTTGAGGGATTCGTCCAATGCCACATCGCCCCGCTCCATGGCCCGAACGATTTGCTCCAGGCGTTCCATGTTCTGCTCAAACGTTTGGTTCTTCTGATTCATCGCCAGTCTCCTTTGTACTTAAAACCGAGGCGGCAACGGTACCGTCACCGACCGTGATTGAAATTTCTGCGCCCTTCGTGACCTGCTTCACAGACCGCAGGACCGTTCCGTCCTGGGTCAGGGCCATGGCATAGCCCCGGCTTAAAACCTTCAGGGGGCTCATGGCATCCAGCTTTGAAACAGAGGCTGCAAATTGGACATTCCGGGCGGAGAGGATCCGCTCCTGGGCTGCCGCCATTCTGTTTTTCAGAAGCAGCAGTTCTTTTCCCTTACTTTCCATATAAGCCAAGGGGCTCCGAAGCGCCGGGTTGGAAGACAGGGCATGAAGTCTGGTGGTTTCCAGCTTCAACTGGCGGTTCAGCGCTCCTGCCATGGCAGCATACAAAGCATCCAGATTCTGTGCCAGAGCATCCCGGTCGGGAACCGCCAATTCCGCACCGTTGGAGGGCGTGGCCGCCCGAAGGTCTGCCACATAGTCTGCAATGGTCACATCCGGTTCGTGGCCGACTGCGGAGATCACCGGGATCTCCGATTCATAAATGGCATAGGCCACCCGCTCGTCGTTAAAGGCCCACAGGTCCTCCAAGGACCCGCCGCCCCGTCCGACGATCAGCAAGTCTGCAAGCTTCCAGGCGTTGGCATAGCGAATGGCCGCGGCGATTTCCTCCGGGGCAGCCGTTCCCTGGACCCGTACCGGAAGAAGCTTGACCTGGGTCAGGGGGTAACGTTTCCGAAGGATCCGTAAAATGTCATGGACTGCCGCACCGGCAGAGCTGGTCACAACGCCGATGGTACCGGGATATTTGGGGAGCTTCTTCTTTTTGTCCGGGTCAAAAAGGCCCTGCTCCGCCAGTTTCTTTTTGGTCTGCTCGAAGGCCGCATACAAGTCGCCCACGCCGTCTACGGTCATGGCGGAGCAGTACAGCTGATACTGCCCGTCTCTTGGGTACACCGTCACCCGGCCCAGGGCGATGACCTTCATGCCGTTGGCAGGCCGAAACCGCAGCCCCATAGCGCTTCCTTTAAACATCACACACTTTAAGGCCGAGGACTCGTCCTTCAGCGTAAAATAGTGGTGGCCGGAGGGATAGCACTTATAGTTGCTGATCTCGCCCCGGACAGCAACCTGGTTCAGGCGGGGGTCCGCGTTCATCATGCTCTGAATGTATTCATTGATTTGGGTTATAGAGTAGATTTGCGGCATGTTATCCCTCCGTCAAGCGTTTTGCCAGCACCGCAACGCCCATGGCGTTGTCCGTAGAATACTGGGGCTCCGCAAAAATCGGCTTTAAAGGGGCCATCCACTGCCGCAGCAGGCTATTGGAGGCCACGCCCCCGGAGAATACCACGGGAAGCCCCGGGTAAGCCTCCAAGGCCTGCTGGGTAGCCTGAAATACAGCTCCGGCCACACAGCGCAGGGCAAAGGCCGCCGTTTCGGCGGGAGCCTGCCCCTGTTCAAAAAACTGCTGCACCTTATTCTGCATCCCGGACAAAGAAAAGCTCCGCTGGATGCATTTCACACGGAACCGATCCTGCCCTTTTGCTTCGGCACTTAACCGGTCCAGATGTTTTCCGGCAGGAAACGGCAGACCCAGGAGCTGGCCGGTCCGGTCGATCAGCTGACCGGCAGAAATATCCGTGGTGCCGCCGATTTTTTCACACGTTACATTCCTGCCATCCGGGGAAACCAGCAGCAGCTCCGTAGTGCCGCCGGATAGGTGCCAGGATAGAAAGGGTGCGTCCATCAAATCCATCCGTCCCGCACTCCACAAAGCCGCCGCAATATGGCCCTGCTGATGGGAAACCTCCACCAGTGGGACCCCCAGCACCTGGGAAAGAAGTGCCCCATGGGATACTCCTACCAAAAAGCAGGGCATATAACTACCTTCCACCGCTCTCGGCCGGGTGCTGACGCCGATTGCCGTTATGTTTTTCTCGGGAATATGGGAAAACAGCCTGCCAGACAGCTCCGGCAGGCTTTTCGTATGTGCAAAAACGGCATCGGATTGGCGCAGTCCCAGCGCCCCCTGTTTTACAGGAAGCAGCTTTCCGCAATTCTCCCCCAGCCGGTCATCTAAATAGGCAATGGAGGTGGTATAATTGCTGGTATCAATGCCAATCACACCCATATCAGTTTTCCTCTTTCTGCTCGGCGAGGCTTCTGGCGAAAGCGCCCAGAATGCCGTTTGCGAAAGCGCCGGTATCGTCACCATCGTAACGCTTGGCCAGGCGCACAGCCTCGGCAATGGCGGCACCGGTGGGCACATCATCGACGTAAAGAATTTCAAAAATTGCCAGCTGCATGACGCAGCGGGTCAGCCGGGAAATACGGCTGATATCCCAACCGATGGAATACTGTTGGATCACAGCGTTCAATTCTTCACTGCGATTGGCAACGCCGGAGACCACCGTATCGATGTAGCGCAGCTGGGAATTGCTGGGACGGTCTGTGTAAACGGCATTTTCCTTGGACAGTGTGGGATAATACTCTTTGTTAAACCGGGTGGCGACCACGCTTTCCGGCTCTTCACCGGTAAATTCCCGGGCGTAAATCAAGTGGACGGCCAGTTCTCTTGCATCAGATCTTGTCATGACAACTCCTCTTACTTCCGGGAGATCCCGCAGACATTGACATTGACCGCATTGACCTTTACACCGGTCATGGATTCCACGGCAGAGGCCACCGCGGTCTGCACGCTGTCAGCCACATCGACCACACTGTAGCCATAGCAAATCAGGATATCCGCGTCAATGGTCACGGAATTGTCCTCGGCGATCATGATTTTCAGGCCCTTGCCCCAATTCTTCACGCCAACGAACTCCGCGACCTCATTGCCGGGCTTGGCGTAAATGCCGGCCGCACCTTCCACCTCGGAAACCGCATGCTCCGCAATCACTTCTACAACATCTTCAGAAATCAAAACATTCCCGTTTTCTTCAGCCTGGGTAATGTACTGCTTATATTCAGCCATAATAATTCCCTCCTAAACATCTGCATGCCTTGGCACTGCATACTTTCATTCATTGTATCACAAATCCAGAAAAATACAATGTTTTTTTCTAAAGGCAGCACCGCACAATTCGGCAAGAGACAGCGGCGAGAGATTCTGCCCCAAGATAAAGTTTGGAAAACGCAGGAATACTTTGTGTATTTCAAGTTTTTCAAACTGCAATATTGGAGGAAAAGATCCGCGGATGTCCGCAGACGAAATTGTGCGGTGTTGCCTTAAATTATCCCCCCTGCCGGAAAAGTTGCGGCAGGGGGAATGAAGACTACTTTTCTTGCTTTCGCTTATCGATCATACGGTGCAGGCAGCTCAGGGCATCATTCAGGCCTCCAAGACGGTCGATGAGGCCCGATGACACCGCCTCCTTGCCATAAAGGATGGTTCCCACGTCTGTGGCCATTTCTCCTGTGGCCATCATATAGCGCTCAAATTCTTTCTTGGAGATTTTAGAATTGGCAGTTACAAATTCCGTGATCTGCTCCTGGATCCTTTGAAAATACCGGAAGGTCTGGGGTGCGCCCACCACCAGGCCTGTCATACGAACGGGATGGACCGTCATACTGGCTGTGGGCGTTATGAAGGAGCGTTTGGTACACACGGCCAAGGGGATGCCGATGGAGTGACCACCTCCCAACACCAGAGATACGGTGGGTTTTTTCATACCGGAGATCATTTCCGCAATGGCAAGACCCGCTTCTATATCTCCGCCCACGGTATTGAGCAGGAGCAGCAGCCCGTCTACATCGTCACTTTCCTCAAGACCTGCCAGAAGGGGCAGGATGTGCTCATATTTTGTCGTTTTCACCGTTTCCGGCGCCACCTGGTGGCCTTCGATCTGGCCGATGATGGTCAGAGTATAGATATTCCCCTGCTGCGAGCGGGTCATGTCGGAGCCCAATTCCAGAATTTGGTTTCGTTCTTCCTTTTTGAAATCCGCGTCTTTTTCCATTTTTCACCCTCCATTGTTTTTTATAGCATAACCCCATTTGATAATTTCATTCTTGCCAAAATGGGAAAAAGGGGGTATAATACGGGCGGTGATGAATATGTCGGCAAAAACAAATGCTGTTCGTCTTGTAGAACGGGCGGGGATTCCCTGCTCCGAAAGGTTCTACGATTATGATGAAAACGATTTAAGCGGTGTCCATGCCGCCCAGGCCATCGGAATGCCGGAGGAACAGGTGTTCAAAACCCTGGTGGCCCGGGGCGAACGGACCGGAATCAATGTGTTCTGCATTCCTGTGTGTGAGGAGCTGGATCTTAAAAAGGCAGCCAAGGCGGCAGGCGACAAAAATATGGAGCTTGTCCACGTCAAGGAGCTGCTGAATCTCACGGGCTACATTCGCGGCGGGTGCAGTCCCATCGGTATGAAAAAGAAATACCCCACCTTTTTTGACGAACTGTGCCTTCTGTGTGAGGAGATCGCCTTGTCCGCCGGAGAGCGGGGCCATCAAATCATCGTACCGCCGGAGCCCGTCATGCAACTCACCGGGGCAAAAGCGGTGGATTTAACAAAATAAAAATAGAGAGGATTTTTACAATGCATTACGAGTATACCACAAAGGGCACCTGCTCCCGGACGATTTTCTTCGACCTGGAGGACGGAAAGGTCCACAATGTGCAGTTTATCGGCGACACCACGGTGGTCTGCTGGGCGGAGGGCGCCGATCCGGCATACCCGGATTTCTTCACGGCAGCCATGACCGGCGGAACCGCTGAGGGCCTGGCGGACAATGC
>OQWM01002533.1_pt1 | contig 12383 bp, 6 predicted proteins | sample 1691531 | NCBI WGS metagenome assembly OQWM01 (sample SAMN03418257, study PRJEB22391) | human gut metagenome | biome: human-gut; feature: organic feature; material: feces | host: Homo sapiens | place: Tanzania | collected 2013-01 | reverse complement strand
TCTCTCCTGCCAATCTGGAATACGAGCGTATGCCTAACCAGCCTTATAAGGTAATTGACCAGCCAGTATTGACCTTCGTGGCTCGCCAGAAGGGTGAGGCATGGAATCATCCTTTCGTCTGCGTATATGAACCAAGTTCTGATACAGAACCGGGCGATATAGCATCGGTAGATTATTTTACCCCAAGCGAGCAGGGTGCCGTGGGCATCATCGTGAAACTGAAGGATGGAACCGAGCAGCGCATCGTCTGCTCAGAGAATGGAAAAGTGAAGTTGAATTAAAACAAACAGACAATGAAAAAGATTGTTTTAGCAATTTTGATGATTTTTGCGTTGGTTTCTGCTCATGCTGCAGAAACCTTGCAGTCGCCTAATGGCAAGTATCATTTCGTCTTTGAGCAGAAAGGAGGTCGTCTTGTCTATCATCTAAACTATGCTGATAAGCAAGTGGTTGAGGAAGGCGAACTAGGTGTGAACATTGACAACCATCTGGTAGAGTCAGCGATGGGAATTCCTGTGGATACCAACCGGGTTTGGACCACCGGTATGGAAGTCATCAAGGTGGAGCGTTCTGCCAAGGATGATACTTGGAAACCGGTCTATGGTGAGTATGCAACTATCCGTGACCATTACAATGAGATGACCATCCATTTGATGAAAGGTGGAAAACAAGGAAACTCCAATGATAATGGCTATGACAAACGCCAGCAGTATCTCTTCGATATCATTGTAAGAGCATACGATGAGGGAGTGGCTTTCCGTTATCACTTCCCTGAGGCAACGAATGGATTGTTTATGAATATTACGGAAGACTTGACTTCTTTCCAGTTGGCACCAGGTGCTGAGGCCTATCATTTTGCATGGGCACAAGCTTCTCCTAAGAAAGTAAAACTCTTGAAGAGCGAACCTGTATGGAAGGAAGAATCAGACCGACCTCTGGTCTTGAAGTTGTCGAACGGCATTTATACTTCCATCGGCGAAGCAGCCTTGTCTGATTTTTCACGAGGAAAGTTAAAGTTGGTTGCAGACAATAAACTTCAGATGTCAATGTTTGATACGGCAAGTGTTATCACGGCTTACGACATGCCATGGCGCGTTATCATGGCTGCTGAAAGAGCTATCGACCTGATAAACAACAAGCAGTTGATGCTCAACTTGAACGCACCTTGCAAGATAGCTGATACTTCCTGGATTCGTCCAGGTAAGGCATTCCGTGTATGTCGACTGGATATGAAAACGGCTTTGCAGGCTATTGATTTTGCCGTAGATCGCGGATTGCAATACATCGAGTTGGATGCAGGCTGGTATGGACCGGAATGGAAAATGTCTTCATCTGCCCTGAAGGTGTTGGAAACTCGTGACATTGATATGCCTGAGCTATGTAGGCAGGCAAAGAGCAAGGGCATTGGCGTATGGCTTTATGTGAATCAGCGTGCGCTTTCCCAGCAATTGGACAGCATCTTGCCTTTGTATCAGAAGTGGGGCGTCAGCGGCATCAAGTTCGGTTTTGTACAGGTGGGCTCCCAGAAGTGGACAGCCTGGATGCACGATGCCATAAAGAAATGTGCCGATTATCATATCATGGTGGATGTTCACGATGAATATCGTCCTACGGGATGGAGTCGCACTTATCCTAATCTGATGACTCAGGAAGGCATCGGAGGTAATGAGGAAATGCCGAATGCAGAGCACAATGTGATTCTTTCATTCACAAGATTCCTCTGTGGTCCTGCTGATTATACTCCTTGTTATTTCAATGGCAGAGTGAAGAATACGAAGGCTCATCAGTTGGCAATGCCTGTGGTATATTACAGTCCGATTACTTTCCTGTATTGGTACGATTTGCCAAATGTCTACAAGGGCGAGAAGGAATTGGATTTCTGGAAGTATTGTCCTACTGTATGGGATGAGAGCAAGGCTCTGGCTGGCGAGATAGGAGAGTACATCATTCAGGCTCGCCGCACTGGCAATGATTGGTTCGTGGGAGCGATGAATGGCTTGCAGGCTCGTGATATCACCCTCAATACTGCTGATTTCCTGCAGAAAGGCAAGAAATATCGTGTAGAAATCTACAATGATGATCCATCTTTGCAGACCCGTACCAAGGTAGTAGCTTCTGCGATGACAGTAAAGGCAGGCAAGCAGCTGAAGCTTCATCTGCAGGCTTCTGGAGGTGCAGCCCTGCGATTTGTTCCTGTAAGATAACAGATAATTAGTTTTTTAGCGTTATAGTAATTAAAAGTCTCGGTTGCCCATTGGGTGGTCGAGGCTTTTTTCTTGTGGGAATATTTGGCGATTATTACGTATTTATATATCTTTGCACGTATAAAATAAAAGAATCAGGTAAATCAAAATAAGCAATGATGAAAACAAGAATAATGATGCGTGTAAGCGTATTGGCTATTGCCTTGGTGATGCAAGGCTTAGTCTCTGTAGCCCATGCCGTAGGTGTGGGAGGCAGTGGAATGTTTCAGTGGTCTGTGGAATTGAGAAGATATATTTCCAATGAAACAGGCAAGGCACCTGTGGCTTATCTCTGGGTTCCAGAGGGCTGCAAGCAAGTAAAGGCAGTGATGCTCTCGCAGCAGAACATGACAGAGGAGGCTATCTATAAGAACCCTCGTTTTCAGGCAAAGATGAAGAAACTGGGCGTTGCCATGGTATGGGTGGCTCCTGCTTTTAATAACAATTGGGATCCTAACTCTGGTGCACAGAATATCTTTGAGGAATTGATGGCGAATCTTGCTGATAATAGCGGCCATCTCGAGATAGCGAAGGCTCCTATGATTCCTCTGGGACATTCGGCGCAAGCCACGTTCCCCTGGAATTTCGCGGCTTGGAATCCAGACCGCACCCTCTGTATCATTTCCTTCCATGGTGATGCGCCTCGTACCAACCTCTGCGGTTATGGTGCGGCAAACGTAGAGTGGGGACGCAACCGCAACATCGATGGCATTCCTGGCTTGATGGTAGAAGGCGAGTATGAATGGTGGGAGGCTCGTGTGAATCCTGCCCTGGCTTTCCGCATAATGTATCCGGAGAGTTGCATCTCCTTCCTTTGTGATACGGGCAGAGGTCATTTCGACTGTGGTGACAGAACTGCTGATTATATCGCCAAGTTCATTCAGAAATCATTGGAACAGCGCTTGAATGCAGATGGTAGTTTGCGTAAGCTTAATCCGAAGGGTGGCTATCTTGCCGAGCGTTTCCATTCAGATATGATCGGTACGGATGGTGCAGATAAGGGCAAGGCTCCAGAGAATGCCAATACCTCCCGTCCTCAACCAGCTCCTTATGCTCTGTATAAGGGCGACAAGCACGATGCCTTCTGGTATTTTGATAAGGAAATGGCAGAACTCACAGAGGCTCGCTATAAGGAGACCGCAGGCAAGAAGGTGCAGTATGTAGGCTTTGAGTATCAGGGCAAGCTGATTTCTTTCAACGAAAAGGCGCAGGGCGGAATGCAAATCAAGATAGAGGATGCTTCTTCAGAGAATTCTTCTTCTGTAAATGCTAATTCCAAGGAAAAGAAGGCTATTCGTATTCATTTGAAGGCTGTTTATACCGATGCCTCCCATAACGTTCTTTCGAGTGTGCATGGCAAGAAGGCTCCTCATATCGAGGTGATCTGCGGACCTTTGAAGAAAATCAACGATACAACCTTCGAGGTTTATCCATACGAGGCTGGTTGGGACAATCCACGTAGAAGTTTTACTGCCTGGTTGGTAGCTGTGGCAGATGCTGATGGTGGATACAAGGGTGCTGTGCAGCCTTTGCGTATCGACCTGCCAGCAAGTCTATGCTGGGGTTTATAAAATGTGTAGTGTAATTTATTCCATAAAGTAAGATAGTAAAAATGAAGAAGTTTTTCCTCTTTTCCTTGTTGGTGGCATCTACGCTTTCAATTCAGGCAAAGACACCAGCAGATAATCAGCAGAAAGCAATTAAGTGCCAGCCTTTTGTGTTGTCGCAGGTACATCTCCTTCCTTCCCGTTTTCAAGAGAATATGAAGCGAGATTCGGCTTGGATGATGTCGATACCTGTTAGCTCACTTTTGCAGAGCTTCCGCAATACCAGCGGTGCCTGGTCAAATCGTGAGGGTGGTTACATGACGGTGAAGAAACTCGGCGGTTGGGAATCTCTTGATTGTGATCTCCGCGGTCATACCACAGGTCATCTCCTTTCGGCATACGCCACGCTCTATGCACAGACTGGCTCTGCAGCAGTGAAGGCGAAGGCGGATAGCATCGTGAATGGTCTTGCCGAGGTGCAGCAGGCATATGGTAGAGATGGCTATCTGAGTGCCTTTGCCGAAGGTCTCATCGACCGAAATATCCAAGGCAAGAGTGTATGGGCACCTTTCTATACGCTCCATAAAATCGTGCAGGGCATGATAGACCAGTACCAACTCTGCGGCAATGAAAAAGCCTTGGAGATAGCAAAGGGCATGGGCAACTGGGCTTATAACAAACTCAAGCCTCTTTCAGAGGAGACTCGAAAAAAGATGATTCGCAATGAGTTTGGTGGTTTCAATGAGACGATGTACGAACTCTATGCCTTGACCAAGGAAGAGAAGTATCTCTGGGTGGCAAAGTATTTCTATCATAACGAGAAGATAGACCCATTGAAGAATGGCAACAACGACCTCGGCACCAACCATGCCAATACCTTCGTCCCGAAACTCTTGGGTGAGGCGAGAAACTATGAGATATTTGGTGCAAAAGATAGTCGTAAGGCGGCAGAGCTTCTCTTTTGGACATTGGTCAATGACCATGCCTTTGTAACAGGCGAGCTTTCCGATAAGGAGCATCTCTTCAAGCCAACCGAGCAGAGTAAGCATCTCTCTGGCTATGATGGTGAGAACTGCTGCACCTTCAATCTTATGAAACTCGCCGACCATCTCTTCTCTTGGAATCCAAACAGCAAGATTGCCGATTACTACGAGCGTGCGCTTTATAATCATATCCTCGGTCAGCAGGATCTAGAGACAAGTATGGTTTGTTACTTTACTCCATTGCAGACAGGTGCTTATCGTCTTTATTCAACCAAGGAGAATAGCTTCTGGTGCTGTGTGGGTAGTGGTTTCGAGAGTCATGTGAAGTATGCTTCGAGCATCTACTTCCATTCTGCCAAAGATCTCTATGTGAATCTCTTCATTCCATCCAAGTTGGATTGGGAGGGAACAATCTTCACTCAGCAGACCGCTTTCCCGCAGTCATCGACGACCACTTTTAAAGTTGAGGGCAAGCAGAGAAACTTTACCCTCCGTCTCCGCTATCCATCCTGGACTACCAAGATGGAGGTCAAGGTAAATGGCAGAAAGGTGAAAGCTGTCAAGGGAACAGATGGCTATGTGGCAATCTCCCGTCTCTGGAAGGCTGGCGATCAAGTTGAGGTAAACTTCGGAATGAAGCTTCGTGAAGAATCAACCAAGGATGATGCTTCCAAGGTAGCCTTGGTATATGGTCCTATCGTGATGGCTGGCAAGCTCGATGCCGTGGAGCATCCTTTCTGCGATCCTACGAAGTACAACGATTATTATACCTTTGACTTCAAGATACCTGCTGCAACAGTAGAAAAGGCTAAGTATGATGGCTTAAAGAACATTAAGAACTTCAAAACCAAGCAAGGTATTGAATTAGTGCCATTCTATGACGCCCATCACTGCCGTTATGTGGTATATTGGCAGAAGTAATGGTGTAATGAAATTTAAAAAGAAAATAGGTGGATGCAGAATTCTCTTTGACAAGAGGCTCTGTCATCCACCTTTATATATATTGATTGTAGATTAGCGCATATATTTGTATCTGTAGTCTTTGCTCTTAATTAACTCTAAACCAGTCTGCATCAATCCATCCTCGGTTGCCCTTGGTGTTCTTGCGCTCGCTCACAAATCCCATCTTGGCTCCTATCCATTTGCCTTGTCTCAGGATAAAGAAATCGCCTGCGTTTCTGTATAGCTTGCCGTCAAGACTGTAAGCAAACTGGCATTTGCCGTCTTTTACCTTCATCTGGAGATAGATATCGAGATAGATGGCTGGAGAATATGGAATGGTATCCTTCTCTGATGGCTTGAAGGTAGCGAGTGTCTTCTCTGTTTCAATGCCGCTTAAATCAGCATCCTTGCAAGAAAGCTGCTGGAGTAGGAAGTTATCTCCCATGCGACGGACAACCAGTGCCTGATAATCCCTGCCCATCATAATGACACCGCCATACTGATCATCCTCTTTCGATGCAAAGCGAATCTTTGCGGTAGCAGTGAAATCCTTGGCTGGAGTCTTCTGGAGTAGAAGATTGCCAGCCTGCCAAAGACTCTTGAATGGTAATGGCTTGCCAGCTTCATCTGTTGCGGTAAGATCTGCGGTATATAATCGCAGACAATCATTATTGGTTGGCATTCCCCAAAGCTGGTTATAGTTGGCGTGCCATTGCCATTGCAAGCCTAGCTCTGTGCTGTTGAATTCATCAGATTCCTGAGGATTCACCTTTACCTTTGATGCAGACTTCGGCATGCGATAGGTGAGATAAGGTTCGCCGCATCCGTCGCCATCCTTGTCATTGCCCATTACTGGCCATCCTGTCTTCCAATCTACAGGCTGCAGGAAGACGACGCGACCGTATGCTGCCTTGTCATTGAAATGAAGGAACCAGTCTTCGCCTTGCGATGTATGAACCCATGCTCCTTGGTGAGGACCATTAATCTTCGTTTTGCCTTGTGCCATCACCTTTCTGGCTTCATAAGGGCCATATATGTTTTTGCTTCGCATGGCAAGTTGCCAGCCCATCTCTACGCCTCCAGCTGGACACATAATCCAGTAATATCCATCTCGCTTATAGAACTTCGGACCTTCTGTGGTGTGGTTCTTCTGTCCTCCATCAAAAACGATGCGAGGCTTGCCTATCGCCTTGGTTCCATCGGTAGAAAGCTCACGAACAGTGAGAACGGAATTAAAGCCAGAACGGCTTCCTGCCCATCCATTCACGAGATAACATCTTCCGTCTTCATCCCAGAGCGGACAAGGGTCAATCATTCCTTTTCCTGCCAAAACGCAGACGGGTTCCTCCCATGTGCCACGTGGGTCTTTGGTTTTCACCATAAAGATGCCGTGGTCTGGGTCGCCCCAATAAATATAGAATTCTCCGTTGTGATGTCGGATGGCTGGTGCCCATACTCCCTTGCCGTGTTGAGGCTGGGCGAAGAGTTCCTTGGGTTCCTGTTCCTGCAGGGCATGTCCGATAATCTCCCAGTTCACCAGGTCTTTGCTATGAAGGATAGGCAGACCGGGAATGCAGTTGAACGAACTAGCCGTGAGATAATAGTCTTCTCCTACAGCCACCACGTCAGGGTCACTATAGTCGGCATAAATTATGGGGTTGGTATAAGTGCCGTTGCCATTATCGGGATTCCAGACCTGCGAGTGATACTGGGCTTGGAGCGACATAGGCGTTGTCAGCAAGATGCTCGAAAAGAGCACTGATGTAATTCTCTTATTCATATTATTCTCTTATTTGTTTTATAATGATACGTATGATAAGGGAAGATTACTTATATGTCTGTTGTCAGCTTTTCTACTACGACTTTAAGTATTCTTCTTATCCGGTTCGTATTATTAATAAAACAACGACGATGAAAATAAGAAGAATACTTTTTTGTATGGCTACTATTGCCATATCACAGATAAGCATAGCGCAGAATGTACAGACTGCTGCGCAGGTTCCGGCACTCGATGTTGATAAGCAGTTGCAATACTGCCACAAGCAGGTGAAGCGTGCCCTGGCTGAGTTGCAGCAGAAAGATGGTTCTTACGATTACACGATGGAGCCTCGCAATATTCTGAAGGGGGATAAGCAGAAAGGATGGAACTGTAGAAAAATGGATAAGGATTGGTGTTCTGGCTTTTGGCCAGGCATCTTATGGATGGACTATCAGAATACGAAGGATGAGGCTGTGAAGAAGACTGCAGAAGGCTATACTGAGTCGTTGAAAAGTATTGCCTATCGTCCTTGTCCTGATCACGATATCGGGTTCTTGATGTTCTGTTCTTATGGAAAAGGCTACGAAGTCAATCATTCACCTGAGTACAAGAAGATAATCTTGGCATCGGCTGATTCCTTGGCAACGCTCTTTAACCCAATTGTGGGAACCATATTGAGCTGGCCGAGAATGGTAGAACGTGAGCATTGGCCGCACAATACTATTATTGATAATATGATGAATCTGGACCTGATGTTCTGGGCATCAAAGAATGGCGGTAATAAACTCCTTTATGACTTGGCTGTGACTCATGCCAAGACAACAATGAAAAATCATTTCCGTCCTGATGGAAGTTGCTATCATGTGGCGGTATATGATACCATCAATGGAGACCTTATCAAGGGAGTTACCCATCAGGGGTATGCTGATAATTCCATGTGGGCAAGAGGGCAGGCATGGGCAATATATGGTTACACAATGGTTTATCGTTATACAAAGAACAAGATGTTTCTTGATTTTGCGCAAAAGGTTACCGACATCTATATCAAACGTTTGAAGGAGACGAGTGACGATATGATTCCTCTTTGGGATATGGATGACCCTCGTGGCGTTAAGTTGGCTCCTAAAGATGTGAGTGCAACTTGTATTGTAGCCGATGCCTTGTTGGAGTTGCAACAATATGTAGATAAGGAAAAATGTGATGAATACAGCCTGTTTGCCTTACAATCCTTGGCTCAATTAAGTACGGATAAATATCAGAGTGGCAAGAAAAACGTTGCATTCCTGATGCATTCTACGGGTCATCATCCAGCAAAAAGCGAGATTGATGCAAGTATAATTTATGCGGACTATTATTATATGGAAGCTTTAGTTAAAGTCAAGATGTTAGGATTGGTGAATAGGATATCATAGTTTTTATAAGCTTTAGGTTTATATATCAGTTAGAGTTATAGGTTTTGTTGAAGCGTATGTGAAAACAAAAAATTGAAAGAAGATAATCTGCAGGAACTCTTATGGAAGAGGGAAGGCAGATTATCTTTTTTGTGAGGAATATCTTGAAGATGATAAATATCTATCTTTTCTGTTGGCTAGCTAAAATATTTATGTTATCTTTGTGCCAAAATTGCAATATTTGAATATGAAACAGATTTATAGACTTTTGCTCTTGTTGTGGTGCTGCGTTTCTGCTTTGCATGCGGAAACAAAAGTAGATGCCATTCATCTCTTGACAAAGGCCGATGGAATGGCGGGGGAAACCGTGTCTCGTGTCATCATGGACAAATATGGACGCGCTGTTGTTGCAACGAATGATGGTATAAGTATTTATAATGGTAAGCGTTTTACTACATTCAAGATGCGCAGGGATGCTAATATGCCTAATTTTGTATATGATGTATGTATAGATAATCAGCAAAATATCTATGTTGCTACAGCCCAGGGAGTTTTTGAAAAGAAGGTTAATAAAGCTTCTTTTCAGCTTATCTTGAAGGAATTTGATAGGATGGAAACGCTGGCTGCTCATGAGGGTAAACTGTATCTGGGTAATACAAATGGATTTTATGTTTATGACGGGAAGAAGGTTAAGCAAGTGGCAGTTAAGTCTGTTACCACAGAAATCTTAGCTAATAGCGTGAGAAGTATAAAGATTGGTGAGGATGGCAATGTGTGGTTCTTGACCCGTTATGCCTTGAATTGTTATTATCCTTCTTCTGGAAAGGTAAGTTCTTATTATTTGGTAGCAGGAATGCCTAAAAGAGCTGCGATGAGTCAGTTTGGTTTGTTGAAGGATAAAGCTTACATTGGAACCAAGAATAATGGACTGTTTGTCTATTACTTTAACTCAAAGAAAATTCGAAAGATTCCTTATGTAAGTAATGTCATAACCTCTATTCAGGTTACATCTAAAGGGGATGTTTGTGTGGGTACGGATGGCTCAGGTGCCTTTTTGCTGGATGGAAAGACTGGACAATTGAAAGAGAAGTTTGATATGAATGGTGACAAGGAACATCGTACTCCTTGTGATGCTGTCTATTATTATATGAAGGATGGGCATGGCAATGATTGGCTAGGCTTTTATCGTTTTGGGTTGGCACATTCTTATTATAATCAGCATATCTTTGAGCCATATCGCTTTGGAGACTTTACAACAGAAAAGTTGAATGTTCGTTCTTTTTATATTAATAAGGATGTAAAGGTGATAGGAACGAATAAGGGATTGTATTATATCAATGAGACAAAGAATATCGTGAAGCATTTTCCTGCGGAAATGCTAGGAGGCGCACACATTATTACCAAGATTTACTATCATCTTGGCTTGTTCTATATAGCGACTTATGATGGAGGATTGAAAATTTTTGATCCTGCTTCCTTAACTATTCGTCCCATTCTTAATGCTCCGGAAGTGTTGTCTAATACTACGATTATTTCTCTGGCAAGCCGCAATAATGGTGATTTGTGGATAGGTACGGCAGAAGGCCTTTTTGTGTTGGATAAAGCTGGACGTATAGTGAAGAAAAACGGTGGCTTTGGTGGCACTGTCACAGGTTTGTATTTTGATAAAGGTGGCAATGGATGGGTGTGTTCTGAAAAGATGGCCTATTATAGCGCTCAAAAGGAAAGTTATGATAATACGGTCTTCCCTAAGGGATTTTTCAATATCCAGAAAAATGTAGAAGCTATTCCTGGTAAGAATGGGCGTATCTATTTCTTCAAGCAAAACAAGATCTTTTTTACAACTCAAGACATGAAGCTGTTTGGTCAGTTGCAACTTCCTGCAGAGTTGAGTGATAAATGCTGCTATGCTTTCTTGGACGATCGTAATCGTTCTTTTTGGCTTGCTACTGATAATGGCTTATTTTGTTTGGATTATCAAATGCAGAATTTTGTACATTTAGGAGCGGGGGAAGGACTGAAGTGCCAATTTGTAAATGTAGATGGTATTCAGGTTGACCAAGATGGTGTTGTCTGGGTAGCTACTACAAATGGTTTGATGCGTCTCAATTCCAAGGCTTTAGACCAATGGCTTCATCGCAAGAAGTTTAACTTGTCGCTTTTTGATATCCGAATAGGAAGTGATTTGCTCGACTTTACCGATGAGAATAAGGTTAACAGTACTAAGAGAATTTTGCTTCCTTGGAACATCTTGTCTGCAAAACTAGCTCTCAAAGTAATACTTTTGAATTATTCGCATAATAAGGACAGACTTTATCAGTATTGTTTGGGTGATGGTGACAAATGGGTAACTTTTGCTGATGGTGATGAGGTTTCGTTGAGTCATCTCTTTTTGGGAATGCATCGTCTGAAACTACGTTTGGCAGGAGTGGCTAGTTCTGAGAGTAACATAGAAATTTTGGTTTATCCATCTTGGCTGGCCATCATGGAGTTCGTCATCTTTATAGTAGCATTGATACTGCTGCTGTTTTGGCGTAGATATCATAAGGATACTAAAGTTCTGTTGGAGGAGCGTAATGAAATAGAAGGCGCCTTGATGGAGGTGGAGCAAGAACAGCAGGAAACAGAACAGGCAGGATTGCAGATTCCTAAATATACTCGAGTAAAGATTGATGAGGAGGAATTTGCGGAAATAGTGAGTAGGATGAAAGCGTATATAGAGAAGAATCGCTGCTATATTGACCCAAACTTTAAGATGGGTGACCTGGCAGATGCCTTAGGCTTGTCTTCGAGCAAACTGAGCCAGGTATTCAGTTTGTATGTTAAGGAAAACTATTACGAATTTATCAATAAATACCGCTTGGCAGAATTCAAGAGATTGATAGAAGCTGGCGAGTATAAGCGATTTACTTTGACTGCATTGAGTGAAAAGTGTGGCTTTAAGAAATCGAGCTTCTTCAGTACCTTCCGAAGAGTGGAGGGAATGACACCTATGGAGTATTTGAAGAAGAGAAATGTTAAGTTATAAACCTTGCACTTGTGGTGTGTAAAACATACACCACAAGTGTGGTAAATTTAGATGTATTCAGTATAACTGATTGATTGACAGTAACCTAAACTCAATGGATTGCTTCCTAATTTATTTGGTGTAGCCTCCATCGTTTTTTCTTGTTTTTATGGATAAAACTTTCTACTTTTGCAATCGACAATCGAAATGTTTTATTAATAAACCTATTAATGATGGAACAAAAAAAACAACTTCGGCCTGATGGTAAACTCATATCATCACTCTATAATGAGTATGCAGATGACCTGAGACGTTATTTGTGTAGCTGTCTCCATAATATGGATGATGCAGAAGATATGTTACATGATCTTTTTATTAAGGTTATGGATATAGAGGTGATTCCTGAGAAATCAGTACATTCTTTACTTTTTATCATGGCAAGACGCATGGTGATAGATTTGCAGAGACATCGGGCTTTTGTTCGTCAGTCTCAGGAAAGGTTCTTGAAATA
>OQWM01002532.1_pt1 | contig 12384 bp, 16 predicted proteins | sample 1691531 | NCBI WGS metagenome assembly OQWM01 (sample SAMN03418257, study PRJEB22391) | human gut metagenome | biome: human-gut; feature: organic feature; material: feces | host: Homo sapiens | place: Tanzania | collected 2013-01 | reverse complement strand
GAGGAATCCCCATGGAATTTGACAAACTGCTCTCCGCAGCAGCCGACTACGGTTTCGCAATATAACCCTAGAAGTAGCACATTCCTTCCTATTATATATAGCACAGGAACAACTATTTAAATACGGCCACAGCAACTCCGGAACAGAAGCCTACGCAGAAGCCATTAAGCCATCCTTTGCGATAGGCTTTTTTATTTTGCCTGCTCTGCTCCGTCCGTTCCGCTTCCAGCTGGCGCTCCAATGCTTGATATGATTGCTGCGTTTGCTGCAGCAAGCTCTCTACATTCTTTAGCGAGCTGTTGGCATCGCTTAATGCTGTTTTGCTGACGCTTAACTGCTGCTTCGCTATTGCCAATTGCTCCATCAGCTCGCTCGACGGCTTGTCCAGCATCATTAATTCGTCTTCGAGCAGCATCAATTTGGCTTGTAACAGCCTGCTGTTGTTGCTTAATGTCTGCCATTGTTCCGGCGGTAGCAGCACGTACCCCGCTGGTGCTACCGGTATGTTTGTATTGCCCGCATCCGCCGCTGAGCAGCAGGCCGGCAAGGCATACAAGGCCAGCGATAAGCAGAGCGTAACCAATAACCTTAACTTCGCGCTCACTATTGACATGCATGTCACTCTCCCCTCTCTGCAATGTAATCAGTAATACCTCGGGCGATGGCGCGTGCCAGCTCGTCCTGCTGGTTGATTAGCATCTTGCAATCATTGCCGTTGCTGATAAAGCCCATCTCGACCAGCACAGCAGGCATGTGCGTGCTGTTAAGGACGACCAGGTTAGGCCGAGCCTTGACGCCACGGCTCAACGTGCCCATGCTGTCCACAATCTGAAGCAGTATGCAGCTTGCCAGCGTATCAGCAGCGCTCCATTTGTCATACACGAGCACCTCGGTGCCACGTGCTGCAGGAGTAGCAGCGTTACAGTGTAAGCTGACAAAGATATCTGCTGGCCAGCTGTTTGCCGTCAGGCAGACATTGGTATAGGCTGCGTCCTCACCGCACAGGTTATTGCTCTGCACGCTCTTAACCTCACAGCCAGCGGCCGTGAGATACTCAGCCACCAGAGCGCCGACATCACGGACGATATCAGCCTCAGTTACTCCGTAGTCGCGATTAACAGCACCCGGATCTAAGCCAGGATGATGGCCAGGATTGATAAAAACACGCATATTATCAGCCTCTTTTCTTTTTGATGGCGGCAATCAGTCCGCTTACAGCCTCAACGCCGGCAGCGTTAAGGTTTTCCACAATGCTCAGCAGTTCCGTCGCGGTCAGATAACCGATAATTGTGCTCACAGCCCATGCGGGTTTAGACAGCTCCACCATGATAAGGTCAGCCGTAGCAGCGGCCATAACGCAGACGAGATATACTGCTATCTTGCCTAAAAAGCGATGCTTCATAACTTCCGATTTGATCTCCCCGGCCTCACGGGCACGTTTGATACCGATTACGGATTTTAAAAAGCCAGGCTCAGGCACGCCCTGTGCCTTGAGATAAGCGTAGCTGATTGCCACCCATTTTGTAAAACAGTCCACAAACACCAGCAGGCTAAATGCATAAAACAGTACGGCATGCTTATGCAGCAGCAGTACCATGATAGCAGTTACAGCTGCTTTGTAGGACCAGCCGCTATACAAGGTCTTGCCTGCAGCTATGGCCGAGTCGAAAAATAATTTGTAATTCATTTTATTTCTCCCATTCCCTTATAATAATAGCAATATCTTTATAAGGAGTGATTAATTTGCAAAAACGATTAAAATTGCCAAACGGCTTTGGCAGCATAAGCTATTACGGCGACAAACGCCGCCGCAAGCCCTATGTTGCTAAAAAGTATATAGGCGGCAAGCAAAAGCCCGTCGGCTATTTTGAGAGCTACGAGGCGGCGCTCGCGTACCTTGTTGCGTATAACAAAGATCCATCATTATTTAACACCTCCGAGATAACTTTTGCCGAGGTCTTCCGGCTCTGGTCGGTGGAGCATTACCCCAAAATAGCCAAAAGCACACGGGCTAATTATGATGCAGCATATCGACATTGCCAAGCTGTACACGCTGCTAAATTTGCTAAGCTGCGTCTGCATGACCTGCAATGCATTATTAACGTCATGGGGACAGCCGGCATCGGATACGCCAGCCAAAAGAAATGTAGGCAGCTCATGCACAACCTCTACACATACGCCATTAAATACGAGATTATCCCGGCAACAGCGGATGCGTCGCGGTATGTGGATATTGACAAAAAAGTAATAAAGTATCCAAAAAAGCCCTTTAACACACGCCAGCTTAATCGAGTTAAAAAACTGGCCGAAAGCGACGAGCCGTTGTCATGCTGGGCTCAGACTGTCGTCATGATGATATACGGCGGACCGAGGACGAGCGAGTTTTTGTCTGTCCTTAAAGCAGATGTCAAGCTTAAGCAGCGCTATTACATCATACGCGACAGCAAGACCGAGGCTGGCCGCAACAGAGCTGTACCCATCAGCAAAAAGGTACTGCCCTATTTTGCGGCGTGGATGGATAAGCCGGGAAAAACGCTCATTACTGTTGATGATGGCGCTGCTCTGTCCTATCATCGTTTCCGGACGCGGTTTGATAACGTCATGGATGCGACACGTTGCGATCACACGCCGCACGAATGCCGTCATACCTGCGCGACGATGCTCGATAATGCCGGCGCCAATGAGACGGCCGTAAAGCGCATCCTCGGCCACGCCTCTGCCGGCATAACCAAAAGCGTGTACACACATAAGAGCCTGCATGAGCTTAAAAAAGCTATTGACATGATATAAGGCTATGTGTTGCTAACGTGTTGTTAATGTTAGCCATGCCGATACCCTCAAAGCCTTGCCCTGACTACGTTTAGAGCGTTGCTAACAGGTTATTACAATATCTCTGACTTACAAAAAGCTCCCAAACGCAGTCGTATCAAGGCTTTCAGCGTTTTTATACTCCGAGAGTAATTGCCTCAACCTCAGCAACAGTTTTTGCATCCTCTACCATTGCTTTAGCTTCGCGATACTTGATATGTAAGATGTTAGAGCGATTTGCCACAGACGCAATTACGCAACGTAAATCATCAGCAGTAACCTTTACGTCTTGGTTATCTGCCGTAGTCCAATCAATGCTGGCAATGGCCTTCGCCTGAGCGGTCTGTACGTCTAAAGCAATAATAGCAGCATTGATGCGCTCACGTGCCTTGTCATCATAGTCGTACAGATTTCCGCCGTACTCGATAGGCTCAACCTCTTTGCTGTCGCGCTCAGCTTTAAGCTCTGCGATTTTTGCAGGTTTGGCAGATGCAAGCAGTTCCTCGTCTGTAGGTGCTGGTTTTTCATATACTGTGCCATCATCAGCAATAAGATACGCTTTGTCAGCGTTGCCAATCAGTTTGTTAAAATCAGCATGGTTAACGATGACGTAACCATTAGCAACGTATTCGGCAATTTGCTCTTCGCTGTACTCGACAGCAAGCTTGGTATCTTTTTTGTTGCCGTTTTCTGGTAGGATAAGGTATTGATTTTGACGTTCTAAATTCATGCTTTTTCCTTTCTACGCTCACAGATTCTGCCTGTGGGCGATTTTTCAATGATTTAGGTGCAATGATAAGTATAGGTTTAAAATGATTCGTTATGAGCCTTTCGCAGTGGGGAAAGATTATTGTCGATACGACAGAATTAGTCTTTCCTGTCCCTTACACTGGAATCAACTATATTGTTCTAGCGACATCCTCAGCTTATCAAAGTGTCGGAGGCATAAACTGGATTGCTGTTCCTGTTGATAAAACGAAAGTTAAGCTTAGCAGAACGCTTAGTAATAGTTCATATAACTTCGCCGGATGGCCTAAAGATTGCAGTCCTTGTTGGTTTAGCTTAGGTTATTAAGAGCAGTGGGGAGTTGCAACTAATACCGCAACCCTACACACCTTTCCTATAGCTTTTACGAGTAGATGCTTTGCTGTTATGGTTACAGCCAATCTTGGCAGTAGCCTTAGTGCTGCTTCGAGCGCTTGGGATGTAGATAGCACATCGGCTTGGCTTTTTGTTGACACAACAAATGTGCCGTTTGCAGGCTGGTACTATGCCCTAGGTGTTTAGCAGTGGGGAATAGCAAAGATACAACCGCCCGGAAGCGTTGTAAACCTCAACATTAGCTGTGATATTTATTGTATCTGTACTACGTCTATTGATGGAGATTGGCCGTATATTAAGCTAATAGATAACACACAATTTAAACTTGTGGTTAACGCTCATGAAGCTTTTTGGATATGCTTAGGCATACTCAAATAGCAGTGGGGATATGTCGCACAAAATCAAGGCTTAAAAGAAGTACAGTTAATTTTACCTTTTAGCAACACAAAATACATTGTAACATTAGGACAACACCAAGGAAGTGGCAGCCAAACAAATTCTTACATCCTTATTAATAGCGCAAATTATAATTTAAAAGCAACAAGTTTTTGGATACAAACGCACGTAGGCATAGGTCAGTTTTAGCTAGCTTTGGGTGTATAATTGGTTAATTAAAAAACCATACTTATATTCCGACAGCAAAAATATAGTTAGCCACATTACCGCGGTGGAAAAAGCGCACACTGCTATTGCTAAGAGCACAGATTTCTGGTGTATAGTTGTTGACGTGATTGAAGCAATGGTCTTGTATCCAGCAAGCGTAAATTGAGGTAAACCCTATCGGGAAAATAAAGGTTTCAAGATTAGTTTTATTATCCATTCCCCACTGCTAAATGCCAATCGCAATCCATACTTTATCGCCATAACCACCTCGGTAAGCATATGCGGTAAATGTATTTTTATCAAATGTTCGAGTGGAGCTGTACACACCATCTAAGCCACTATTCACTAAACAATTACTAGGCTGGGTTAAAACGCTATAACACATCTTCGTAAAGGTTATGTTGAATTGTATTGCCTGCCAACCATTGGTTTCAACCTTGTAATATCCCCACTGCTACATACCCAGTGCTATATAACATGCAGATACCGGACTACTTGCGTTATAATAGTATGCCTCAAATTCCGCTTTGGATATTGTGTAGACAACACTACAATAACCTGAATTTGTTGTTTTCCAAGGTATGCAGCCGCAGTAATAGCACTCTTTGGTAAATGGTATATTGAAGAAATGCTTTGTTAGGCCCGCATTAGTGACTATATCTCCCCACTGCTAAAAGCCTATAACATGATAAGAGCCAGTTGTACTAACGCCTCCGATACGTGTGACATGAAAATCAGATATAGTTTTAGTGTCCCAACGATATCCTCGAGCATCGGAACGACTGCTTATGGATATCGTGATTGTGTAATTGGTTGCCGTGAAAGGAATCGGTAGAGTTATTGTTTGTTCGTCAGAACCAACAAACTCTCCCCACTGCGCTTATAATCCAATAGCCAACCAGGCACAGACCTCATTGTTTGTTTGATTGGAACTTGTTCGCATTTGGAAGCCTGTTAGTGTCAGCTTAGCTGCATTCATAGCATAACTACAATGCTGGGCTTCGGAGCAATTGTTGGTACAATATACGTTTACGAATTGAGTAAATTTTAGCGGAAAAACCACAGTGTCTTGTGTTGTTCCCCACTGCAGAATTAGCCCATTGGCGAATTTTACATACCCATTCTGCTCCAGCAGCTGCGCTACGATGCCGCCACCACCGATAGAATCCGCACACGCTTTAAGCGCTGCACCGTCATAGTACAATGGTTTTGTAGACGAGCCGATAGCAGAACTGCCCAGTAATGCTTTTACGGCTGCGGCTACGCTAGTTGCTCCTGTACCACCGTTAGCTATAGGCACAGCGCCAGTTGTATTACCCAAGCCTAAAGCGTTTCTCGCGCCTGCTGCTGTCGTTTGGCCAGTGCCGCCCCTAGTAATTGGCAGTGTACCGCTAGTAATATTGCTTGCGCTATGGTTATGACTAGCTGCAGCAAATTTACTTTTAAGTTGATTATAAAAATATCTAAGTCCTTCTTCGCTTAAATACTTAGCCATATTTTCACTCCTTCTTATAGTAAAACCGCCCCAAAATTTTGAGGCGGTTTAATTTAGTTATAAGTTATGCAAAAACCGTATCAATATCGCTAGTGCTAAGTGCGCTGTCAGCAGTTGCGCCGTTAGCAATACCGTTCAGCTTGCTAACCATCGCAGAACTCATCAGACCATTAGCAGATGCAGTTGCTACGCTGTAAGTAGTGTTGGTGTCCGGAGGAGTCTGCCAAGTACCATCTGCACGCAAATATTTTGCCTGGCTACCAGCTGCAGGTGCCGGCACAAGACCAGCAGCGCCTGCTGCACTGCTAGTCGCACCTTTCATCGCAGCGTAAGTAGTATCGGTGAATTTCGCATTGCTCGGTACGCTAGCACCGATAGTAAAGCCGCTATCTTTAATTACCTTACCAGTAGTGCCATCAAAAACAACTACGTGATTAGCAACAGACGAAGCAGGTCCGGTTACTGCGCCGTCAATGTTGGCCTGAATAACCGTCCAGTCTGCGCTATTGTCAGCGGTGCCGTCTTTCAGGCAGACGATCATGTCGCCGGGTTCGCACTTCGCGCCTGCGTAGGTACCGGCAGTAATTACTTTGTAGGTCCAGCCGGTGCTATGAGTAGCGGGCAGGGCAGTAATAGTGCCGTCCGTGCCGATGGTACCCTTGAAAATCATTGCATCTGCTGCCGCAATTTTGCTGTTAATCAAGGCCTGTACAAAGGCGGTCGTAGCAAGTTGGGTGTTATTGGTGCTTCCGGCCGGAGTGGGCGCGGTCGGAGTACCGGTAAAAGCAGGGCTTGCCAGCGGAGCTTTTACGCTCAAAGCTGCGTTGATAACTTTGTTCTGTACCGGATTAGTGCTGCTGCTGTTCATTTCGCTGTCAATGATAGTTTTGTTTGCGCCTTCTGCGATACCGGCCAGCTTATTTTTCTCAGCAGTCGTGTAATCATTGCTAGATAATACCTTGCCTGCTTCCTTCGCCACAAATTCGTCCTGAGTTTTTTTGTGATAATACTTCAAACCTTCTAAATCAAGATATTTTGCCATTTTGTTTTCCTCACTTTCAAAATTTAATACTTAAAAATTTTATCCTAGAAGACGGAATCAATGTCACTGTTCGTCAGCGGCACAGCGTCTTCACCAGGCACATATTCGCTGTCTAAAATTTCAGCGATTGTTTCGTTAGAAATTACAGCCACAGCAGCTTGCAACATGACATCGCCGCTGCCATCCATAGCTACGCTGCCAGAAACATCTCCGGCTAGCGACAGCTTAAATTTTTCGGCTAATCGCTTAGCAGTTTCTGCATTAAGTGCTTTTTTAAACAACTCTGCGTGCGCATAAGGATTTGTGTTATGGGTCTCAATTTCTGCTCGCAGCATTGCACTGCTAACTAATGCCGCGCCATCAAGATTGATTACTACATTTGCAGAATCACTAACCTTGATGTTGATAACAAATTCCTCGCTTATTGCAGATTCGCCGTTAAATGCGGGAAAGTAATCCGGCAAACTGTCTACAGCTACGAGATAAAGGATATCGCCCTCATCCGGATCTGTTGCATATAAGCCCATCTCCCGCACAAAAAAGCCCTCAGTAAGCTCAGTATTAACCATAACTGCTGTGATTTTCACAGTGCCCTGGTCCGTAATTTCTTTTCCGCTAATCGGTAAACGCTGTTCAAGCTTTTTAAGGGCTGTATAATCTGCAAGATTATCCTCCCCAGCATCGCCGCTACCGACAGCTATTTCTTTTAATACTAGCGGCTCACCGGCTTCAACCTTTGTTTGCAGGCGGGCGCCAGCCGCAGTTAGCCGCCATCCTTTCCAACTGCTCATTATCTAACCTCCAATCCTGCCAGTCATCGCCCCATATCACCAGCTACAGGCAGCTGCTGGCGTCTGTTTCGCATAATAACGCCACCGATATACAAGCTATTGGTAGCAAGTTCGGTGTGCGCAAAAAGCTCAACCTTTTTGTTTTTTGACGTAGCTGCTCCAAGGTATATTGTTCCGGTAATGTTTCGCCGAAACTTGATACCATCTAACCAACTACGTACATTTTTGCTTAGCTTGATAACCCTTATAGCATCATCTATGGTCTGCGCTGAATCAGTGCGATCCTCGCCTACAGTAACCCTAAAATGATAAGGCTCGCCGCCATACTCCCAAAATTCTTCCAGCTGAGCGCTGGCGTAAATTGTACTGAGCATATCAGTGACTGCGGCAGGAGTACCTTTTTTATGATGCCAAGCTATACTTTGTCGGATAAGCTGTCGTTTCACATCAATAGCAAAATCAGCACTGTATGTATCTACATGATACTGCCATGCCAGTTCGTCTATTACGGCTTCGGGAAGCTCATCCAGATGCGGCAACAGCAAAACCGCAGCTGTCTGCCCAGCCACCGTTTGCAAAATTGTTTCAACCGAAAGGCTGATGTTTTTTACTGTTGTATCTGCCGCGATCGAGGCCGGAAGCAATTGCGCCAATTGAAGATTTTTCAGCCTATTCATCTTCCAGCCCTCCATATACAACATTTTTGACATTAAGCCGAGCAGCTTCGGTTTGGCTTAATGCTTTAAACCCCGGAGCTTTAAGCTCAACTCGCTTCGCACCAGCCGCCATCATATCAGCTATGAGACGGGATGGATTAATATCGCGTCCAATTCGGCCCTGCTGCCAAGCTACAAAATCACTCACAGCATTGTTTATCTGGTCAATGATTTGTGTTGCCTCAGCTGCGTCTGAGCGGTCGATAAAAAACCTGCCATCTAAATCATAAGATATATAATCAGGAGCCTTGACAACAACTTTATCTGTCAAAGGGCGTATAGCTTTATCATTCAGCTCTGCGGTTATCTGCTCAAGCAGTTCTTCACCCGGGGCTTCGCCGCCATCTACCAAAACTCGTATTTCCACCGTTCCGGGCAACGGAGACCAAACGCTGACATCTTTAATATTGGTAGATGCCCGCTTAGCAAAATACTCATATGCGCCTTGCGGACCTGCAACGCTGTACTTTTCTGGAGCAGTACGTATAGCCTCGCGATAACTTTCGTCATCTTCCAGCTCAGCACCACCCTCTGATACAGTTATGTTGGTTACCTTAGCTACATAGGGTACCGGGTCAACAAGTGTCTTTAGTTGCCCAGCAATATAGCCATTGCCTTTGCCGCCAACATCCAGACACACAGCTTTACCTGCGCCAACCAGCTCGCCCGCCGGAATAATGAGAGGACTTGACAGAGCAAAGAAAACATTATCGCCAGCCGTAAAGCGCGTGCCTCCGGGTATTATCGTTGCAGTTCCCAAGGTAGCTGATAAAGTAATCTGCATCGTGGTAACAGCGGCCGTCGCCGGTATGCGCTCTACGCCAACCAGCGCCCCAAGATGGTCCAGATTAGCGCCGGTAGCATAACGCAAAAGGTTTTGCTTGCCAGTCTCATTGATTTTATTTAGCAGCAGGACAATTACGGCTGTAATGGTTAATAAAAATAACCGTACAGGATCGCCTTTAGCCAGGCTCCTGCCGGTTATTTTTTCATACTCACTCAATATATAGCTTTCAACTTTTGATGCGTCCGCATCAGCAAAAACTATAACAGGCAAGCTTTTTAATTTACTCGTCATTTTTAATCATCACCTGCACTTTCGGAATAAGCTGGCCATCATCCGTGCCAGTAAAAGATATACTAGTTACAGTCACGCGCGGCTCATATAGCTTTATGGCCATGATTATCTCCGACTGCAGCTGTGCCTGAGCTACGTTCATCGGCTTATCCAGCATTTCTGCGTTAAAACCAAAATCACGGTCCAATGGCACAGAGTATTTCGTGGTAGTGATAATTGTGCGCAGGTTTTGCAGGATCTCCGCAGCTTCTGACGCAGGTGCAAAATCAATCCCCTGAACAGGTTTAGCTAAAACATCATACGTCATAATTTCTTCAGTCCTCCCGCATATTCTTTAAGCGTTACGCTGACCTTAGCGCTTAGTATACCACCCAAAACGCCCCAGAAGGATACGCTCTCATCTAGGCTTTCAATTATCCACATATTATCAGTAACCAATTTGCCGCCAATAACCAATGGGAAAAATTTACCTGTGTCACGCATCTTCCGCAGTTTTTCGAGTTCCTTGGCAGGACTTAAGCCCTGATCAGCACGCAGCTGCATCGTAAAGCTAATCTTCTCAACGTCAGGACCGATGAATTCCAGCACTGGCTTATCGCCGATAATGTCATGCTGTGCCCAGCGCCCACCAGTACCGCGACCGTAATCATCAAACGTACGAATATAATGGCTAGATACGATAAATGGTATATCAGCCATAAAACCTACAAGCATAATATCAACCTCCAATCAATACATTGCTGCTCCCCACCGCTACCCTACCGCCACAGCTGACGGCGTCCCCTATTCGGCCAGCAGCTCGCCCGTTAATAAAAACGGTTACGCTGCCGCCGGCAATCACTCCGCTGTGCGTGGGATGTGCTACACATCCATGAGGAGCATAGCTGTCACCCACACGCCCAGCGCCTTTACCATTGATGATAACATCAGTACTTGCTGTAACCAGCGCTGTAGGTGCGCAGGCATCGTGGCCAGTATCGTTATCACCTAATCGTGTTGCTTTTGGCATGTAATCACCTCCTTCAGTTCAGCAAAATGTTAGCTCCTTTAATTATTACGTTCCCTTTGGCATTAATCTCGATATCCCCATTTTGATACCTGATAAAGCTGCCATCGGCAAACGTGATGCTGCGCACGTCTGCATTACTCTCCACCGGCGTATCCTGCGTGCTGTAAAAAGCTCCAATAACAAAACCTTTGCTTATGCCGCTGCCGCTCGCGTTTGGCTGAAAGATACACAAGACCTGAGTTCCTACTTCAGGCAGCCAATAGGCTTTCGTCTGCCGGCTACCTATAGTTATAATTGGTAGTTCAGCGCTCACCATATTGTCCTTATCCTCAAACGCCACACGTGCGCTGCACAACGCGCCATTGACCGCCGACACAGTACCGATGCGAATCAAGTTTTTTATTTGGTTAATATCCATCTAAACATCTCCTCACATCAATACTTGTTGTATAGCCAGCGCCAATATCATGCTGTGCCTTAGTAATAATATACTTGCCATCAAAAGCACCAAAACCGCTAAGCTGGATATTCACAGCCGCCGCCAGCTCCGGATTACCTAAAAAGCTGAAGCTTCCGGTAACCTCATCGCTGTTCTTTTCCCGCAGCTTCTTTTTTGCAAGACGCTCTGCGTCCGCAATACAAGCAACCTGCTCATTGATTTCCAGCGTTTTGCCTATCTTTTTATCAGGAGCAGTAAAAGTCGCTTCAATTTTTTGCTTAGTGCTGCTGTCCTGATACTTAACGTGGCAGGACTTATAAACATCGCGCACCTTGCTGCGCAGGCTGTAGCTTTTCAGCATATCCAACACCTTGAGGCTGCCGGCAGAATAACTGCCTTTTGGCTTCGGCACCAGCGCCACAGCATCAGCCGCCTCATAATCTGCCTCATCAAAAATTACTACTTGCTTGTCGCAGATTTTAAGAGCCAGGCCATGGTCAGCACACAGCTTATATAAAAAGGACAGGTCAGACTGTTCCGTCTGCTCTGCCCTATCTATAACAGGATTATACTCTTTTACATCGTAATATAGCGTCAAGCCCGCCTCCGTCGCAATATCATTAGCAATGCGTTGCAGCTCAGCCTTCTCCCAGCTGCGTGTACGCTCGGCGCCGCGCAGATTGTTGTTATCCGGCACGCTCACCGCTTTGATTTGCACCTCGCTAGGCATTCCGCTGCTAGTAATTTCATCAATCTCAAACAAGCCAAAACGTACAACCTGCGCACCGATGCTCTGCCAGTTAATCAGCTTTACGCTAACGTCCAGCGTCGCGCCCTTTTCCGGCATCCAGGCTGATTGCCACAAACCAGCTTTATCCTCCAGTGTAAGCTGAAGGTCATCTGCTTCACCAGACATGTTATCAGTGTAGCTTACATTCTTTAGATATTGCTGCAGGTCTGCGCTTATATCTTTGTCGTTGTATTTAATAATTACCAGACATCGCCTTGCACTCATCTTTAGCATTTTAACGCCTCCATGGTGGCAGCATTGATGTTACCGGTGCAGTATACTCCGGCACCTCTAACACAATCCCTGCCGGGAAAACAACTATGTCAGCGTATTGCTGATTTGCTTCCAGCAGGACGTTTAGCGATGCTTCTTCATTGTACAAGCGCTTGGCAATCAAGTCCCACATGTCGCCCTGGGTGGTTGTGTATGTATTTGTCAATTTCATCACCCCAATCATGGTATAGAAAAAGCCCTGACGATTAGGTCAAGGCTTTATTAAAAGTCTGCTGGAT
>OQWM01002529.1_pt1 | contig 12385 bp, 6 predicted proteins | sample 1691531 | NCBI WGS metagenome assembly OQWM01 (sample SAMN03418257, study PRJEB22391) | human gut metagenome | biome: human-gut; feature: organic feature; material: feces | host: Homo sapiens | place: Tanzania | collected 2013-01 | reverse complement strand
GGTACGTGACACCACGAATCGGCTGCTCGAGCGCATCGCCCTTTTGCGCGCCGAGCAAACGATCTATCCGGCACAGGACGATATCCTCAACGCGCTTGCCTACACGCCCGCCGAGCGGGTGAAGGTCGTCATCTTGGGACAGGACCCTTATCACGGACCTAATCAGGCCATGGGGCTGTCGTTCTCGGTTCCCGCGACGCAGACCAAGCTTCCGCCCAGCCTGCGCAACATCTATAAGGAACTCAACGCCGACTTAGGCTGCCCCCTTCCCGCTACGGGCGATCTGACCGCCTGGGCGCAGCGGGGCGTCCTGCTGCTCAACACCACGCTCACCGTACGCGAGCATGCCGCCAACTCGCACGCCAAGCTGGGCTGGAGCACGCTGACCGACCACATCATCGAGCGCTGTTGCCAGCTGCCCCAGCCGGTTGTCTTTTTGGCTTGGGGCCGCTTTGCCCAGCAAATGATCGAGGGCAAGTTCACCGCAACCGGCGCGGGCGAGGCGACCGGTAAGTACTGTCTGGCCTCCACGCACCCCTCGCCGCTTTCGGCCAACCGAGGCACGGCGGAACTCCCCGCCTTTATGGGGTCGCGCCCCTTCTCCGCTGCCAACCACCTGCTCGAGCAAAACGGCAGCAGCCCCATCGACTGGGGCTGCCTGGCTTCGTAGTCCGTCTATTCGTCTATCCAACAATCGGGATACTTATTGAGATCGATAGGGTTGGCAAGCTCGTTGATATCGCCAACGGCTTCCATACCCATCATCGCGCGCAGGCGGTTCTCGCACTCCATGATGGGCTCGTTGACGGCCTTGTTAAGTACATCAAAGGTCGGGGACATGAAAGTATCCATATCGACATTGCTAAACCATTTACTCCAAACGTAGTCGCTCTCTTCATCATCCGTAAAGGCCCCGACCATCTGTCGCGACCATGTCTTGAGCAGAGCTTCACGATCCGCATCGGCAACATCGAGCGCCACGTTACCGCCAAACGAGAACGGCATGCTCTCCATGCCACCCAGCAGCTCCGGCAACGGACAGCCAGCAGGCAGCGTCACCGTGACGCCGTTGCAGCCGGCAAAGGCATTGCTCTGGATGCCAATAACCTTATCGCACAGCTCAATTGTCTTAAGCTGCGAGCAACGTGAGAAGGCACTTGCCTCGATCACGGTCGACCCGGTCAATATGCTCGCCAAGTCGGCATCCTCGATATCGGACGGCGCAGAGACCAAGGCAAAGGTCCCATCACCGTTGTCCTCGATCTTCCACTCATCACTCTCGGACGCATCGTCATCCGTTTTGATCACCGTCGACGCCTCGACCAGTGGCAGCCCCATCATGGTGCGCAGGCGATTCTCGGGCTCCAGCAGGTTCTCGGCCATCTTGTCCCTGACCGCTTCGGTCGTCGGCTCCGGGCCCTCTCCCATGAAGTAATCGAAGAGCATGCCCCACTCCACTTCACCATAATAGGTGTCGTAGTCGTCGTAGCCGATGAATCCGTAGACCCACGCGTTAAGGTAGTCCTGTTCCATGCCTGCGGGCACCGACAGGCGAATACGACTTGCTTCCTCGTCAAAATCGGTTGAACCGTCAAAGAAGAAACCTACGCCCGGCGACGGATAACCCAGCGTCGCAATGTCGACACCGACCGTCAGGCTCGTAAAGTTAGCGTCGTTGCCAAATACGGACGACGCAAGATAGTTTTGAGAGCCCATTCCCGTTGCCGCATCAAAGTCACCGCTGCGATCCGCCACAAACGACGCGCTCGTAAGCCTCAAGCAGTTCATGAACGCCTGGTCCTCAACTTCGAGCGTCGCCGCATGGAGCGACGCGGACGTAAGGTTCGCGCAACCATCGAAAGCCGAGACGCCGACAACGATATTGTTGTTGGGAAGATCGATGTTCAGATCGCCGGCGATGCCGGAATTCCTAAAGGCATAGCGATCGACGTATTTCAGCTTGGGCGCCGAGGACCAATCGATATCCCACACGCCTCCGGTTCCCTCAAACGCGCCCGGAAGGTCCCTAGCACCGGCAGAAGAATAGCCGCCAAAGATCTCGACGGTACTCGGCAGCAATGAAATCGTGCCGTTGAGCACCGAGGGCGCACCGAGCAGAATACTGGGCTTGCCCTCTTCATCGCCCGTATAGTATCCGTAGAGCAGCGTAACGTCGTCGCTCTGGGCGTCGCAGCCAAAATCGTAAATGCCGTTGATAGTGACAAAGCGACTATCGTAACCTTGAGTCTCGCCATCGGGTGCATACCAGGTGCAGCCTGCGGGATTGGGATTCTCGGTCGTGGCAAAGACGCCCTTTGTGGCACGCGATGCCACAAAGCCCAGGCCCGTGCAGCCCTTAAAGGCGTCGGCGTCCACCTCGATGCTATCGGGCGTGCCGATAAACACGCCCTGCAGGTTCTCGCAGTTCTCGAACGCATTGCGGCCGATCTCACGCGTGCTCTCGCCCAGATTGACAAACGTGAGCTCCGTGTCGCCCGAGAACGCGTAGGGCGCAATGGCATCCACCTCAAGCTGTTTGCCGTCGCCTGTGAGCAAGGTGCCGTTAAAGGTCGAAGGCAGGTTGCCGTCCACATCGCCCGCGGCAGACAGCAGAATTGTCTTGCCGGCATTGTCATAGTACAGGTAACCGTCTTGAGACAGGTCCATCATAATCACGCGTGCATCGGGCGCACCGGCAGCAGCTTTATGCTGCTCGACGTATGTCGCCTGTTCATCCGTGGCGCACACAATGGTTTGCACCGAACCGCCCGCAAGGCAGCCATCCTCAAGCGTAATCTCGTCGCCAAACCATGGCATGAGCACCAAGGTATCGACCGAGGTGTTGCCCGCAAAGGCACCCTTCATGATGTTGTTGGAGATCTGTACCAGTGCAATGTTAGAGCCCGTATCGAGCACGCAGTACAAATCGCTTTCTGCCTGCGAGTCCAAGCTGTACACCAAGCCCTGAGAGTACATAAACTGCACCTTGGGATTGCTCGCCGGGGCGAGGTACACACTGTAGGCATCGTCCAGCTCGCTCGCGTGCTCGACAATAAAATCGAGCAGGACATCATCGTCAACCACAAGGGTGCAGTCCCGCAGCTCGCTCACGTCAATCTGGGGCAACTCACCCTCTTTAGACGCATGCAGGACAATGCGGTCGAGCTTATTGTGGGTGGGAACGACAACGTCGGTAACATCGGCGGGGATGTCGAGCTCGCGCGTATCGTAGGGAACGCCCAGATACTCCTTGCCATCGCGAGAAGTCAAAATGCCATCGTCCGTTGCGGCATAGACGGGATTATCCGACGCCACGCGATAGGCATCGAGTACCTGAAAGCCGGCATTGACGTTGACGTAGCACACCGAAGACGGCAGTTCCAGATTGTTGACCTGCCAGACAAAGCCCTCACGCTGGCGACTGTCGGTATAGGCGTCGACAGCTTGCACGCCCTGCGGAACGCTCAGCGTCTCAACATCGCCATCGACCGACACCGCAGCCTCGTCCACATCGACAAGCGTCTGCAGGCGCGAGTTGTTGGGGCCGGAAGGTTCGTCGCTCAGGCTATAGTCGTTATCGAGGGTATAGCTCTGAAAACGCACCTTGTAGGCGGAATCAATCGGCACAATGTCACCGGGGATTACCACATGTCGGCCAGGCGTCAGCGTGTAGAAATAGGGCACATAAGCGTCATTCTCGCGCCAGCCTAGCAGAAGGGCATTCAGATACCCGTCCGAATCGACGTGACCCGCCCGCTTCATCAAGGCTTCCTGCGTGTTGACACTCAACAGGTTTTTCTTACGGCCCGACGAGCTCCCCTCTGAACCCAGCGAGTTCCAGATCACGTCGCGTCGGCCGAGCGAATCGGGCTGACCGACAACAAACAGGCACGATGGCGCCGGCTGAATGGTAACGGAACGGGTCGTCCATGCCGCATCCTGGGACAGACGCAGCGAGACACTAACCGTTACTGGCTGATCGGAACACAGCGTGGGATTCTGCTCACCAGCGGCATTGGTCCACGAGTTGATGCGGAAATACGGGAACGTAGCAAATTCATCCTTGGTGCAGGCGAGGTAGTAGAGCTCGTTGAAGTTCTCGCCCCAGTGGACATCCATAGCGCAGAACAGCGTCCAGGCATCGAGCATCTGGCCATCGTAGATCACATCATCGGCGGGTGTGATTGTCACCTTGTCAGGATCGACCACGCCAGTGTTGCCATTAAACTGCATGAAAAATGCGCCGGGCGAGTTCTTTTCGGACACAGGGTCCCGAACCAGATACTTATAGGAATTTGCCGTCGAATTGTTCGACCCGCCACCACCGGCGCCGCCGGAGTTCGCACCGCCGCCACCGGCCCCGTTGCCACCGGCGCCCCCGCCAGGATTGATCACGGGACCCAGAACGCCACCCGCAGAGGCGCCGCCGCTCGTCCCGTTGTTACCGGCACCGCCTGCAATCGTCACGCCGGATCCATTGGCGTTGCCGGTAACGTTATAGGCAGTCGTTCCGCTTTGGCCCGACAAACTGGCCTGCGTCGGCACATCGGCAAGCGAGGCCTCCTGCTCTCGGGCACTTGTTTCGCTGCTATCGCTCTGTTCGTCGTGGCGATTTGCCTCGGCATCCGTCGAGGTCGAACTGATTCGATAAGCCTCGCCAGATGCAGCGTCGCCATGGGCATAGGTTGCAATGTATGACGAGGGATCAAAGCTCAGGCCGCCCTGCGCCAACTCAAACGCACCAACACCAAATGCGCCGACAGCAGCCACCGAAGCCGCCACGGCCACCATGCGCGAGGCGGAGGGCAGCGCAATGCGGTGCGCTATTTTATCGACAACGCGTCCATCATTAGCCTGAGCGCGCTCGCCCTGGGGCTTTTTAAGGCGTGCGGCCGCCGCGCTTTTACGCGAGGCCATATGTTGAGGTTTTTTCGATACCACGTAGATCTACTCCCTCTACAACGCATGCAGCACGCGGCGGCGGAAGCGTTCAGTTACATTCTTGGACGCCGGCATGTTCTGATGCAGGCGCTCGGCGAAACGGCGAAGGGTGCGCAACTCGTTAGGCTTAAGAGCATGCCCACCAAAGGTATAGGCCTGGAAAAGTCGAATGACTCGACGATAGTCCCAAGGATCGATTGCCGGAAACATCTTGGCAAAATCATCCTGGCAGTCGAGCGGCTTGGTCTCATCAAAGCTGGCAACGCCACTCTGCTCCATCACCAGCACCAAATAGCTATACAGCGCGGGCATGCAAACATCCTGATCATCGCTCGCGCAATCACGGACACGGCGGTTGCGCATCACCAACATGCGAGCAAGTAAAACAAGCATCGCGAAAGCGACTAGGGCAAACGCAAAAGCCCCCGCCTTAACCACAACGGGCATCTTGCGCGCGTCGGCCGTAGCCTTGTCACGCTTTTTCTCGGGTTTACCGGCAACGGCGCCCACATCGAGCGTCGAATCGTCGGTACCGTTGCTCCATGCCTCGCCCACGTCAACGATCCTGTCCGCATCGAGCGTTTGGCTGTAGTACCCAGGCGTGACCTCGACGGGAGTCCAGCCCTGACCATCCAGGTACACCTCGGTCCAAGCATGGGCATCGGCTGCCGTCAAATTGACTGCTTTGTCCGAACGATATGCGTCGGCGATGCTATCGGCAGAAGCCCGATATCCCTCGACATAGCGCGCCGGAATACCCTGGGACCTAAACGCAAGCGTTGCCGCCGTGGCAAAGTAGGTCGAATTGCCCTCGTGAGCCGTGCCCAAAAACCACTTCGTAAACGGCTCGGAACCAGAATATTCCAGCGGATAATCCGTATCACTCGCAAGCGTAGAGAGCATCGTGCGCACGCGGCTTATGACAGCCGCCTCCGAAATGTCGGCGTTTGCATCCCAGCTGCCACTCGAGAACAGGTACTGCTCGACTGCGCTGCGCTCGTCTTCATCTATATCCAGATAGTGCTCGCGGACAAACGAGGCGTACACCCGCTCGCTCTTTGCATACGTACTCTCAGAAGACGCCAACCACGTCGAATCGCTGATAATGTCATCTTCGGGAACGTCGTCCACGACCATCGTATACGTCTTCGAGGGCATCACGTCGGAACAAACAATCGTGGAACTGGTGAGCGAGGCATCGACGCCGCTCAAGGAGCGCAAAGTATAGGGCGCGTAGGCATACCGACGGTTGGCGCCCGATGCATTGACCGAAACCTCGACCGTCTCGACGGCCTCTTTGCCCTCGGCCTCCGCGGCGGTATCATATGCCGCTCGCTGTTCAGCAACCGTCAGGCCATTCTTCCGCATCCACTCGCGCACGCCCGACCATTCGCCCTCATAGGACATCCAGTCCCCACGGTGCCAAGATGAGCCATCAAATGTGCTGCCCACAAAGCCCTTCATGAGCAAGTCATCACCAAGCGCCGCATCTACCGTCAACGACAGCGTGGTAGTTGCGCCCTCGTTCATATCGGACGCCTGGGAAAGATCACCCTCGGGTAACGTGTCGCTGCCAAATCGAACATGCTCGATAGCATGAGTCACCGTCGAGGACATGCTCGACAGCGCAGGCATGGGCTGCACAAAAACGTTAGTCAGCAAAAAGAGAACACCGCATGCGGCGCAAAGACCGCCAAGGCCGACGATAACCTGACTAAGTCGCACGGTGGAGCCTCGCAGCTCGTGCGCGCGGCACTGAACCAGCCAGCCTGCCACACCGATCGCCATCGCCGTCGCAGAATCACCAAGCTGTAGCGCCATAGACTCGCATCCGCACATAACGACAATCAAAAGCGAGGGCCACGAAACGCCCAGGCTTGCAAAGAGCCAGCTGCACGACCCGGCAAACAGACCACCCAGCATGGCAAAAACCATCGATTCGCAAAGCAAATCGGCACCGACGACAAGCGGAAAATACAGCTCGAAGATCGAATTGAGATGGGCGATAACCACGTTAGCAAGCGCATAGAGGCCCGCGCGCGCCGGCGGAAGCGCCAACATGAAGATGAGCGCCGCGGGCGCAACGACCATCGCCACGGTGCGGGACATCTGCCTCGTCGCAAGCGAAGCACCCATGGCACCCAGCACAACAGATGTAACGACGCTTGTCGTCAGCAGCATTCCCAGGCATGCCGCGCTAAAACAATTACCGATCGAGCAGGAAAAGGCTGCTGCCAGCAAGGTCGCCGGGACAATCGAAAGAAAAATATTGACGAGGCGGTGACTAGATTCGACGCCTCCCGCCGAAGTTAGAGTCTTAAAGCTCATGCTAGATCTCCAGACTCTTGATGCGGCCGGAGTCGACCGAAGCGGGACAATGGGTGATAACGTAGTTGGGGCCATGCTCGACGCCATATGACTCAACGGAATCAGACACGTGAAGCACCGACAGATCGGCCAGGCGGCCCATGTTCACAAAATCGGACTCGTTGACACCAGCTGCCATCAGCACGGTTTTGCTAATGCCCCGTGCTTTCACAAGTTTTGCATAGCGCTTATTTGATGTCGGGGGCACCGAAGCGAGCGGTGTGGCCATCAGCGCATCGAGCATCTTATCGAATCCGCGCCGGTCATCGACGGGATATACCCCCAGTGCGCCCTCAGATGCGGTCACGACGAGGTGATGATGCCCCTGGCGCATAAGCGCCAGAGACACCGAGGCGGTAAAACTCAACGTCGCAGACAGGGCGTCGGAACGATCCGAACGCTCAAAATCGCTTGCGAACACACCAAACAGAATGGCGATGGCATGGTCTTGCGGGCGCGAGGCCTCTCGCACCAGAACATCATCAAAGCGTGTCGACAGCTTCCAGTGAATCGATTTAACCGCGTCGCCTTTGCGGTAGGGCCTCAGATCAAAAACCTCGGAGGGGTCCTGGCCGCTGCGGTGCGGATCGTAGCTCGTGCCCTCAAGACCAGCCGAGGCACTTTGGCGAGGATCAACCTGAATATCGACCACGCGGGGATACACGGCAAACGTCTCGCGATACGCGATATTCTCGAGGGAAAGCGATGTGAAGCCCATCTCGTCGACAAGACGCGCGGAATCGAGCGTAATGACACGGGCTCCACAGATTGACGAATCGAGTTCTAGATTGAACTCAGCCGGCCTGGCGGAGGCAGGCGCCAGGCTGACCGGATAGGTTGTATGCGCTCCCGTCAGCAGATTGCGTACCGTAAATACAAGCTCCACACGGCCGCGAAACAGCGCGGGACGGTCAAGCGTCATGTGAAGCACGAGCGGCGAGCCCACAACGCACGAGTGCGGCAGTTCAAAGTCAAGCTTGAGCGCAGCGACACTCGCGCGGCATGCGACCACCGTAATGACAGGCATAGCCAGCAGCGCCGCGGCAGCGGCAAGCGCCGCGGCATTGGCGGTCAGCACAAACACAACCAGCAGCAGCACGACGGATATGACGTAGATGATCTTATTGATAATCATGGGCGGTGCGACAAACGCGGGCGGTCAACGTATCGCTAGGAGCGACCGCGAACCTGACCCATGGACGGAGCGGGAACGGCAGCAAGAATGCGGCCGAGAACATCGTCTGCCGTGATCGATTCGATTCGAGCCTGAGGGCGCAGCACAAGACGGTGGGCGCAAACGGACGTAAAGACCTCGCGCACATCCTCGGGCACCACATAATCGCGTTCGCGAATGAGCGCACAGGCACGAGCCATGCGTGTAAGGGCGATAACGCCACGGGGGCTCACACCCAACTCCACCAGCGTGTCCTCGCGCGTTGCCTCGCACAGGCGGACGATATAGTCCAAAACGGTATCGGCGACCTGCACGTTGCCCAGGTAGTTTTGGATATCGAGCAGGTCATCGCGGGCGACCATAGGCTTAATATCGTCGAGCGGATTGGAGTAGCGGCGGGTCTTAAGAATGTCAATCTGGTCCTGGCGCGACGGATAGCCAACGGACAGGCGGACCATAAAGCGGTCGAGCTGGCTATCGGGCAGCGGCTGCGTGCCCGCCGAGCCTACCGGGTTCTCGGTCGCCACGCACACAAAGGGACGCGGTACCGGATGCGTCTGGCCGTCGATAGTCACGGCGCGCTCTTCCATCACCTCGAGCAGGGCCGACTGCGTCTTTGCGCTGGTACGGTTAATCTCGTCGCCCAGCAGCATGTTGCAGTTAACGGCGCCCCACACAAAGCGGAACGTGCCGGCATCGCGGTCATACATCGTAAAGCCCGTAATATCCGAGGGCAGCGTGTCGGGCGTAAACTGCACGCGCTTAAAGTCCAGGCCCAATGCGCGGGAGAGCGCCAAGGCAAGCGTGGTCTTACCGGTGCCGGGCACATCCTCAAGCAGGATATGGCCACCGGCGTAGATGGCCATCAGGGCCTTCTCCACCACATCGCGCTTGCCCAGCAGGGCACGGCTCACTTCGTTGATGATGCTGTTGGACTGTTCGACGATCACGGTTACTCATTTCCTCGATAGGCTGCCTCGGCCGTCGCGGCCGCCAGCTGAGCTTTCAAAACATTTAGGTCAATCGGCTTGCCTACGTGGCCGTTCATGCCGGCTCGGCGAGAGCGCTCCACGTCCTCGGTGTAATCGTTGGCCGAAAGCGCGATGATGGGAACGGACGCGGCGTCCTCGTGCTCGAGCGCTCGGATTTGCTCTGCCGCCTCCCAGCCATTGAGCACAGGCATCTGAATATCCATGAGGATCGCGTCGTACGTGCCCACGGGCATGCTCCGGAATCGGTCCAGCACCGCTTGGCCGTTCTCGGCGCGCTCGACCGCAGCGCCTCGCCTGGCCAGCAGCTCGATGACGATCATGGCATTAATCTCGTTATCCTCTGCCAGCAGGAACCGCTTACCCTCAAACTGATAGGTAAACGACGAGCCGACGGAATCGGGCGCCGTCTCGAGCGTCTGCTCTTTGAGTTTGAGTTCCTCGGCCTGTTCCGGCGTTGCCAAGCGCAGCGGAATATAGGCAGAAAACGTTGAGCCGCGGCCCAACTCCGTATCCACGACAATCTCGCCGCCCATCAGGTCGACCAGCGCGCTCGTAATGGCCATACCCAGGCCCGTTCCGCCATAGCGACGGGCGATAGTGCGGTCCTCCTGCTCAAACGGCTTAAAGATCTTGCTAATGTAGCGCGGGTCCATGCCCTTGCCCGTATCGCGCACGCGCAGCATGTAGCTTACGCCGTCATCCGAGCGATACATCTCGCGAATCGTAACGACAACGTTGCCACCGCTCTCGGTAAACTTGAGCGCGTTGGAGATAAAGTTGATGACGACCTGCGACAGACGCATGCGGTCGCCCATGACAAAGACGTTTTCGCAGTCTTCGAGCTCAACCGAATACTTGAGCCCCTTGTCGGCCGCCTGCGAGGTAAACATGCGCTCAAGCTCGGCGGCAAACAGGCGCATGTCAAACGGCGCGGCATCGATGCGCACGCGCCCGCTGTTCAGACGGCTCATGTCGAGCATGTCGTTAATCAGGGAAAGCAGATACGCCGAGAGCTGCGAAGCACGCGACAGGTCATCCATCAGGCGAGACTCGTCCGCGTGATGCTCGCGAGCCAGCGAAATCATGCCCTCGATGCCATTGAGCGGGGTGCGGATCTCGTGGCTCATCTGATTCATAAAGTCCGTACGCGCATTGGCGGTCTCCACCGCTTGGTCGCGCTCGGCCTCGGCCTTGGTGATGCGCTCGGCCTCGACCGTCACATCGACAGCTGTGACCAGGTATTGCGTGGCATTTTGAACGGGCACGATCGAAAAGCGAATACTGAGCGGCGAGCTCTCCTGCCTAGGACCGTTATAGGAGCAGATAAGATCCAAAGGAGTCGCACGGTCCCAATCCCTCACCTGCCGCCGTATGCGAACGCGGTCGTCATCGGGAATAAAACGATAGAGCGTCTCGATATCGTCGCGATACCGTTCCGGCGATACGCCAAATACACGCTCGAAATTTGGGGTGATATAGAGGGGGAAGCAGTCGCTGGCGCGCAAAACAAAGCCAACATTGTGCCCCTGCTCTGCAAGCGCCGCTTCGAATAGCTGGCGCGCTCGGTCCGCGTCGCGCCTCTCGTGTGAACCGAATAGCCCCAATTTGCCCCCTTGTTCTGTTTAGGGGATTATTCTACCAGCTCAAAGGCACTTTACGAAGATAAAGGCAGGCTAAAGTTTCCTTTTGTTTATACAAAAAAACGCCCGACGGCGATTTGCCATCGGGCGCTTTGTCTACTCGGGCCAAATAAACTGTGTGCGGCCGGCCTCGCCGCCGTCGATGAGCAGGCTCTGCCCGGTCATAAAGCGGTTGGTCACGCCCACAAAGTAGATCCACTCGGCAATCTCTTGCGCCGTGGCCCAGCGCTTGAGCGGCGTGAGCTCCATAATCTGCTCCCACAGGCGCTCGTCTTCCATCACGCAGCGGTTAAGCGGCGTGATGACGCCACCTGGGTCCACGCTGTTGGCGATGGCCTGCGGCGCCAAGCGGTTCGCAAGGTTCTTGGTGTAGGCGATAATACCGCCCTTGCTTGCCGCATACGCGGGAAACTCCGAGCCGGTGTGTCCACTCGCCGAACCCACGTTGACCACGGACTGAATGGAGGGTGCCGGCTTGGCGGCAAGGCCCTCCCCCGCAAAGGCATAACGCTCGGTCACGTTGATCGTGCCCGTCAGGTTGGCCGCGATATCGTCGGCCGAGTCCTGCGTGCCGGCGACATTCACGATCACCTGGGGTTCAAGATTGTCCGGAAACGTATCCGGCTCACGTACGTCAACGATCAGATGACGGTAGTGCTCGTGCTCGACCGTCGCCGGCAGCAAATCGAAGCCCACCACGTCGTGACCCTCGTCCAAAAAACGCTGCACGCATGCGGCGCCAATGCCGCCTGAGGCACCCGTGATCAATACCTGCATATCGGCTCCCTACGCCGCGGCGTGGCGCTCAAGATACTCGGCGCCTACGTTCTCGCGCTCCCAGCTGCGCACGACCTTATAGCCCACGGGGCTCAGGAAGACCTCACACAGCAGCTCGGCAACAGCGCCCGTCAGCGAGCACATGATGACCTGCACCCACGTCCAACCAAAGAACGTGTGACTCACCACGATAGCGAAGACTAGGTTGTCGATAAACTGGCCAATACCCGTGGATACATAGGAGCGGAAAGCAAAGCTCGCAAAATTATTCTTCTTGAGCATGCGGCCGAGCGACTGGTTAAGCGTGGAGTTGACCACGGCAGAGGTGAGCATGGCGATAGAAGAGCCCAGCACCACGTACCAGGTGCCGCCGATAGTGGCGTTGAGGGCGGTGTTGACCTCGATCATGCCCGTGTCGTAGTAGGCACCCCACATGCCCGGCGTGAGCGAGCACAGCCAAAAGCACAGGCTCACCGCCAGGTTGACCAACAGCG
>OQWM01002528.1_pt1 | contig 12391 bp, 4 predicted proteins | sample 1691531 | NCBI WGS metagenome assembly OQWM01 (sample SAMN03418257, study PRJEB22391) | human gut metagenome | biome: human-gut; feature: organic feature; material: feces | host: Homo sapiens | place: Tanzania | collected 2013-01 | reverse complement strand
CAGGCTGTTCATAAAATTAGGATCCAGCATACCCTGATAATCAAACTGGCTCACAGTATCCATGGTCTTATGCATACAGTCATTACATACACAAATATTATTGGGAAGCTTGAACATCTTTCCCGCCTTGCTTTCCGGCCGCCTGCAGATAAAGCAGACATCCTCATAATCGCCTTCCTTCTGCTCTTCTGTCAGCGCATCCTTCTGATCCTTGTCCTTTTCATCAAAATCTGCCATATATTTCTCCTGTCAGTCTGCTGTTCTCTATCACTATACGATCCTGCGGATCGTCAGCATCTCCTTATAAGTTGCATTTGTTATCTTAATACCTGTCCTCTGTGTGCTTGCATGCACAATCTGCCCATTTCCAATATAAAGTGCCACATGTCCGGCATAACAGATTACATCTCCGGGCTGTGCCTCTGAATAACTCACCTCACTGCCATAGCTTCTGAAGGAATACGATGTTCTTGGCACAGAATAACCAAAGTCCTTATACACCCTCCAGACAAATCCGGAACAGTCTGCCCCGTCTGTCAGGCTGGTTCCTCCGGGAACATAAGGGTTTCCGATAAACTGGCACGCATAATTGGCGAGCTGCTGTCCCTTACTTCCGGAAAAGCTGGACGGAGACGCATACTGCCTGGAGCTTCCTGATGAGCTGCTGTCTGCACTGCCCCCTGATTCCCCGGAAGAGCTGCTGCCATAAGAAGCTCCACCTTCTTCACTTTGTCTCCGGAGAGCCTCTTCCTGTGCCTTCCTTGCTTCCTCCTCGGCCCTCTTTGCTGCCTGGATTTCAGAATCCTTCTGGCTTGAGGCGCTTTCAAGCTGCCTGATCTCATCAGACTGCTTTTTGATATTGGCTTTATAAACTGCGGCCTCCCGCTTCGCCTGTGCAAGCTGGGCCTCATAATCATCATATGCTTTTTTCTTCTCATTCAGCATGATCGTCAGACTCTTCTGCTCTTCCTCCAGCTCATGCTGCTGTGCCTGGAGCTCTGCCTTTTCATCCTCCAGCTGGTTTTTCAGGTCTTCGGTCTCCTGCTTGACTCTCTGATATTCCTCAAGCATTTTGCGGTCATAGCTGTAAAGCTGCTCCACATAGTCTGCCTTGTTAACCATATCCCCGAAATTCTGGCTTTCCAGGAGAAGCTGTAAATAAGTGCTGTCACCTTTTTCATACATAAAGCGGATCCGCAGCTTCATGGCATCATACTGCTTCTGCTCCGTTTCCTTAGCCGCTTCGTAATCTGCTGTGGTTTTCTGAAGAACCTCTTCCTTTGGATTCACCTGGGTTGGAACGAAATGGCCGTCGAGCACGGGATAAAACACGTTGTCTTCAAGTTTGAGCACATCGCGGGCAATGGCGCCGCGCGTTTTGCCTTCATCGGTAAATCGCTTGCCGTTTGAACCCACCATGACCTGCCCAACGACACGGGTGATGCCGGCAACAGCGACACCCTGCGACATGAGGTCTGAAGTCGAATAGCACGGTTCGGGCACGCAGTACTCCATATGGCGAACGGCCGCGCCGGCCTTTTGGGCTGCACGAATCGCTTCGCCGGTAAACGGACCGTAGGGCATGCCCAGTGAAGCGAAAGTCTCTCCAGCCGCAGCGGGCGTTTCGGGCAGTTCGTTCATGTGATGAGGAATCATTATCTCGTCATTGGTCCAGGGGCCAGAGCAGATGATGACGGCCTTGCGCGCACGAATGTGCTTTTCCTTGCCGCCCTCGAGGCAGATGGCTCCGATGATGCGGCCTTCTTCATTCGCAACAGTCCAACCGGGCATATCTTCGCTAATGATTTCTACATCAGCGCGTTCTACCTCAATATCCTGACCTTCAACAGTCAAGGCAATCTTACCTTCTGCATCCAAACGATTGATATCGTCCTGACCCAATGCGGTAACTGCTGCATTCACTGCCTTCATGAGTTTACCAAACTTCTTACCCATCACACGGAAGTTACACTTCACCTTCTTCTCCAACATGTTGGCATCAGCATAGCGCAATTCCTTTACGTTTACTTCGTCGAGAATAAGTTGCTTTACTTGCTCCAAATCCTCACGCAACTGACTGTCGGTTACAGGAATCGAGATGCACTGCAAAGGTTGACGCACAATGACATGTTCTTTCTTACGGAGCGAAAGCGTCATTGACGATACTACTTGTGCCAACTCCATACGACGCTCAAGTGCCTTATCGATGCAAGCCTCATCAGCCTTGGGGAATGTGGCAAGATGCACGCTCTCGCTTGCACCCTTCACCCCATTGGTCAAGTCGCTATACAAACGGTCGGCATAAAACGGCGCAATAGGAGCCATCAACTTAGCCACGGTTACCAAGCAGGTGTAGAGAGTTTGGTAAGCACTGAGTTTATCGGTGTTCATACCGCCACCCCAGAAACGCTTACGACTCAAACGTACGTGCCAGTTTGACAAGTTGTCGATAACAAACTGCTGAATCAAACGACCTGCCTTAGTGGGCTCGTAGTCTTCGTAGTCTGTAGCCACGTTCTTGATAAGGGTGTTGAGTTCTGAAAGAATCCAACGGTCAATTTCAGGACGCTCTGCCATAGGCACTTGGGCTGCTTCGGGATCGAAGTTGTCCACATTGGCATACATAGCAAAGAACGAATATGTTTGATAGAGCTTGCCAAAGAATGTACGAGCTACCTCTTGCACACCTTCTTCGTCGAACTTGAGGTTATCCCAAGGCGAAGAGTTGGTAATCATGTACCAACGCAAGGGGTCTGAACCATACTTCTTGATAGCACCAAATGGTTCTACCGCATTGCCCAAACGCTTCGACATCTTGTTACCATTTTTGTCGAGCACAAGACCGTTACTAATTACAGCCTTGAAAGCTACACTATCGAATACCATAGTAGCAATGGCATGCAATGTAAAGAACCAACCACGTGTTTGGTCTACGCCTTCTGCAATGAAGTCAGCGGGATAAACGGTGCGGTTGTCGAGCACCTCTTTGTTCTCGAACGGGTAGTGAATCTGCGCATAAGGCATTGAACCAGAATCGAACCAAACGTCGATAAGATCTGTTTCGCGCTTCATGGGCTTGCCCGAGGGTGAAACAAGGATGATATGATCTACGTAAGGACGGTGAAGGTCAATACGGTGATAATTTTCGGTAGAATAGTCGCCAGGAACGAAACCCTTATCCTTTAACGGATTTGAAATCATAAAACCTGCAACCACACTCTTTTCGATTTCAGCATAGAGCTGTTCGAGCGAGCTAATGCAAAGTTCCTCACGTGTTTCGGCATTACGCCAAATGGGCAACGGAGTACCCCAATAACGCGAACGGCTTAAGTTCCAATCGTTCAAGTTTTCAAGCCACTTACCAAAACGACCTGAACCTGTACTTGCAGGTTTCCACAAAATGCCATTGTTGAGTTCCATCATACGCTCCTTCAAAGCTGAACTGCGGATAAACCAGCTGTCGAGAGGATAGTAAAGAATGGGTTTGTCGGTACGCCAACAGTGCGGGTAGTTGTGTACGTGCTTCTCGATTTTGAAAGCTTCGCCTGCTTGCTTCATTTCCATGCAGAGCACAATATTCAAGTCCTCAGCCTTGGCAGCAGCCTTTTCGTCGTACTTACCATTTTGGTTAAACTCTGGCGCATAGGCATTCTTCACATAATCGCCTGCATGATGGCTATATGCTTCTACGTCTACACACTTTGAAACAAAGTTTTCGCAGAGTTCGTCTACCAAATAGTACTTACCTGTAAGGTCTACCATCGGACGAGTTTCGCCAGCTTTGTTAATCAAGAACAACGAGGGGATGCCTGCAGCCTTAGCCACCTTGGCATCGTCTGCACCAAAGGTTGGAGCAATGTGTACGATACCTGTACCATCTTCTGTGGTCACATAGTCGCCAGGAATTACGCGGAATGCCTGTTCTGCAAGTTCTACGAAGGTGTCAATGCTCGAAGTGAAGCACTTATCAGCATGAGCCTCAGCATACTCTTTTACCCAAGCTGGTGAGTTTTCATCTACCTTCTCGGTGGGTTTTACCCAAGGCATGAGTTGCTTATAGTGCATGCCTACGAGTTCAGAACCCTTCCATTCGCCTACCACACGATAAGGAATCATCTTGTCGCCATGCTTATAAGCCTCAAAGTCGGTATTCTCGCCTTCAGCCTTGAAATAGGCAGACAAACGCGATTTTGCCACTACAGCAGTCATGGGTTCTGCGTTGTAGGGGTTGAAAGTTTCAACAGCTACATAGTCAATATTCGGACCCACACAAAGTGCGGTATTCGAAGGCAATGTCCACGGTGTAGTGGTCCAAGCCAAGAAATAGGGCTTACCCCACTTTGTCATTTCGGGTTTGGGGTCGAGGATAGCAAACTGTGCAGTTGCTGTAGTATCCTTTACGTCGCGATAGCAACCAGGTTGGTTCAACTCGTGCGAGCTAAGACCTGTACCTGCTGCAGGCGAATAGGGCTGAATGGTGTAACCCTTATAAAGAAGTCCCTTCTTATAGAGTTGACCGAGCAACCACCAAAGTGTTTCGATGTAAGAGTTTTCGTAAGTGATGTAGGGGTGTTCCATATCCACCCAATAACCCATCAAGTGGCTCAAGTCTGTCCACTCTTGCGTAAACTTCATTACGTTTTGGCGGCAGCGGGCGTTATAGTCTTCAATCGAAATAGACTTACCGATATCTTCCTTGGTAATGCCAAGTTCTTTTTCTACGCCCAACTCCACAGGGAGGCCGTGAGTATCCCAACCAGCCTTACGCTTCACTTGGAAGCCTTGCATGGTCTTATAACGACAGAACACGTCCTTAATGGTACGTGCCATTACGTGATGAATACCCGGATGTCCGTTGGCAGAGGGAGGTCCTTCAAAGAACACGAAAGAGGGGCATCCTTCGCGTTCGCTCATACTCTTATGAAACAAATCTTGTTTGTCCCACTTACTGAGTACATCTTCGTTCACCTCAAAGAGGTTAAGTCCGTTGCGTTCGGTAAATTTCATATTTCGTTATTGTGTCTGTAATATTACTCAAGTTATTTTATGTCATCGACTTTTGGTGTCTACCGACTTTCTCGTTCATGTTGAGGTATGCCCACAACATAAAGCGTGGCAAAGTTAAATATTTTTCATGTAAGGATAATGCAAATAAGCACAAAATATCAAGTCTTGCGAGATATTTTGAGAAGTTTTAAGCTGTTCTGCAAAATATGCGAAGAATTTCAAGGGGGTTAGACTCCTAAAATAGTTGGTTGCAAGGAATGGCAGAATGGCATTGCCCAAAACAAGTAGAATTAGTGCGAAAACATACATTCTACTCGAAAGTATGCTTTCGCACTAAAAAACAAATATTTAAAATGAAGCTATTCAATGAATTTCTCCATCCACCCTTTTACTTTACTACCACCTTCTTTCCGTTTACAATATATGTGCCAGGAAGTGCATGCTTGAGCGATGAACTTGATTGTTTATGGCCCTGCACATCGAAGATGCGAACCTTTGCATCTTGGTTTACTTGTAAGCCATGCACGCCCACAGCTACCGAAGGACCTGCGATGGTTTGGGGTGCATCGTCGGCAGCTAAAAGCAAAGTGCCAAAAGGATAGACTGTGGCTACAGTGCCTTGGGACTGCAAAGTGAAAGTGTTGGTTTGCGCATCATACTGATAGCTTCGTTTATCGCAAATAACTTGACTTGTCGTACCATTTCCCGTAAAAGTTTCGCTGAATGGAGCTGTCGCTTGTGAGCCGGCAAAATGGAAAGTCACGTTATGCCCATTCCACGACTCGGGGAAAGCTACAAAACAAGCACCTTGTACGAACTCGGCAGCTTGCACAAATGACTTGCCATTGAATGTGTAGAAGTTCAACGCACTGAATGGCGTGTCTTTTACCGAAAGTCCATCTACTGTGACACGTGTGGGCTTTTGAGCAAAATAAACAGGGAAGTATGTCGAAGCATCTGCCTTTACCATCAACCATACAGGTACTTCTGTACTTAGGTCCGAAGCGGTGCCACACTGCTGATTCGCAGAAGTAAAACATACAGCATCGGTTGTTGCAAGACTATTAGCACCATTTGCAAAGTCCGCACCACTCAACACGTTAACCACTACGGGCATTTGCCATTGTGACTGAATGTGTGCCACATTTTCAGCATCTGCTAACACACGCAAGTTCTTGATACCCAAAGTTTGCGGATGCACAATAGGTGTAGCCTCGGCTGCAGGCACAATATAGTCTAACTCATTGCTTGCGGTGAATGCTTGTGGAGCAATTACACACACTGCTGCAGGAAGTTGAAAGGCATGGTTTACGTTTGCCTCAGGATAAGCCAAAAGCACTGAACCATCAGCCGTGTAAAGCACATTATCTGTTGCCTTATACGCTTTGTTGTTTGCGTCTATGCTGAGTACGCTAAGATTGGCACTGCCCTTGAAAGGATTTACTGCTAAATCGGGTACTGTAGCCCAAAAAGATTGGAGCGAAACACCTGTAGGCAAGGCGGTACAGAACTGTACTACATCGGCAAGCGATACATGCTGTTCGGTATAGGTCTCACTTTTCGCAGCGGTCCACACGGTGACATTGAGTGCGCCTTCTGCGGTGTGTGCAATCTTTACACTAAAATCTTTAACACCTTGTGTATGAGTGAATACGTGCTTTTCGTCGCTACCCAGCTTGAGCACGATGCTGCCATCTGCTTTCAAATAAAGTTGAAATCCGTTATTATAGACGGCTGCGAGCGATTCACAGCCAGTGGCCAATAAAGAAGAACCCCATTGGTTGAACGAAGATCCATCGCTCGCTACATTAAAATCCACTTGCCACGATTGGTTGCTTTGCAAGTTTTTGCCAAGAACTATGGGTTGATCTTGCACACCTGCTCCTACCACCTGAGTGTGACACACAATGCCTGAGGTGCCTAAAGAATTGATGCTTTCGGGCAAGGTGAGCGAAGTGAGCGACGCAAGGTTTTGCAATGCGGTGGGGGCAATGCCTACAATGGGGGTTCCCTCGTACTGCGCAGGAATCACCAATTCGCCATTCCCCGACACAGCTTGTGTGAGCACAATGCCATTGTCACTTTCTTCGTACTTAAATTTCCAATTTCCAAAACTGAGTTCATTGGGAAGTGAATTCACGAACTGTGCCGTATAAGTACCACTTTCGGGAGCACGGAAACGAAGGAAGTTGCCATCTACCCAACTCTCAGGAACCGCACGACCATATTGATCGGTCCACTTCACGCTATATCCCGAAACAGGATAAGAACGCAAAACAATTTCCTCGCCTACCTTATAGGTATAAGTGTCTGGTTGTCCATTGGCATCTACCGTACCCTTATTTACATCTGAACTCTTCACCGTAATGGTACATGGGCTGTTAGCTTGACTGGTAATGTTTACGGGGATATCATAGACCATGCGATAGGTTTCTGCCTTTGCAGGCATTGCACCGGTCTGTGCATTATATCCACCTGCCCAGGCTCCATCAAAACGCAAACGAATACGCGTGAAACCTTCGGGCACATCATAAGGAAGAAGAACCTTGAGGGTGTAGTCATTGAGCGCTACATTTTCATTCGTTCCTTTCTTACCTTCTGCCACAATCAACTCACCTTCATCTTCAAAATCGCCATCACCATTTAAATCGGCATAAGCAGAGAGGTTGCAATAGTTCAAACCACCCGCCGAAGTCCAATGAAGTGTAATTAGACTACCCTTAGCGGCAGTAACTAATTTTGCCGATTGGCAAAGCGATTCAGGACAAGCATTGGCTGTGTAAATGGGTTCTTCCTTACCACCATTCTGTGCCACGTTTAGCAAAGTGAGATATTGACCAAACGAATTTATATCATTCCAATCTTGCTTATTCTCAACAGGAGTGCCCCACTTATTTACCGCGAAATTGGCAGTAAATGTGGCATCGGCTGCACCCAGATAGGTATAAGGATTGTCGGTGCTCACGGCATTGCCTTGGGCATCTGTCCAATTCACAAAATCGTAGCCGTTCACGGGGGTTGCCACCACTGTCACCTCGTCCTTGTTGGTCACACTCTTTTCGGTTGTACCCTCAATAGCCACACTGCCTTGCTCGGCATGGGCTGTGGCAACAGTTACAGTGCGATCTTTCTTTATATCGTCTCTCAACATGAGTTTAAAGGTGAGCACTGTACCATCGCCCAATGTGAGGCATGCCGACACTTTGCCTGTAACGGCATCGGCAGGGATGGTTGCGGTAAGCGAATTGAATGTTTCGCTACTGCTTATCACACCGTCATTGTTGAAGTCAATGCCGAAGTTTACGGTATCTCTTTCAGAAAGCGCCTGCATGGGGAAGGTGTATTTCTGACCACGCAATGCCTTGTCGGTAAACACGTTGGTAAGGTCGGTTTCGATGTTACGATAAGCGTAGTAGGTCTTACCATCTGTAAGATTGAGCACTGCAAAGTATTTGCCAAAGAGCTCGCTTGCCACATCGGCTGTGTTGCCCACGGGTTTATTGCTATAGCTGAGTTTGGCATTGTGCGCCCAGTTATAATCGTGTGTATACCAATCGGGCTGTGCTGTACCATTATCTCGGCTATCGAAGAAAGCTTTCCAACGTGTGTAATAAAAATCTTTCAACATGCCTCCCCATTCGCGATAAGAATAATCGCGCAAACCACCATTTTCTGAAGCTCTTTGATTACCCCAAGTGGTAATCAGGGTACGGGCATTGTCAAGTTCAAGCCATTGTTTGTCTGCCTCTGTGGTGCCAGAAACCTCATTGGCTATATCACGTGCCATATTGGTCCAACGACCTAATTGGTAGTTTTTGTTGGTATTGAGCAACTGGTCTACGTCTAAGAGTAATTGCAAATAGGCATCGCGACGCTTGGCGTATGTTTGCTTATCGCCTTTCGCATCAGCGGCTTTAATGGCTTTGAGCAACGCATACCCATAATCTGTCAAAGCTTGACGCGAAAAGTCGGTAAGGTCGTAGCTATAGTTTTCGCCACTTAAGTTGCCCTTTTCTTGCAACATCTTGTAGGCAGCGTCTACCACATCTTGCACGTCATAGAAAATTTCTGTACCACCCCAACTCGACACACGGTCTACAGTGAGCGAGGGACGGGCACAAAGCACAGCCTCTTGAGGACCTTGTAAGGATGTGGGACAGTTTAGGGCTGAATTGCGCATTTTCTCCCACGCCTCTTGTGCATTTGTGTTGGCTACTCCATAACGCGCTGTAGCATAGTTGGTTAACCAACTCTTTGCATCGGGAGCTGTGGTGTACCAAGGGAGTTCAAAGAGTGCATCATAAAGCACAGGTACTTGCTCGATGGCTTCGGGCGTTGCACCAATACCTTTTACGTTGCTATTCTTGCTCTTTTCGTTGAAATACTCAGTCATCACCTTAGTAAGACGACCAAAGGTTCCCGTACGACCACCAAAGTTAGGAAGCATACAGTAAACGGCATCGTGACCATAATACTCACCAAAGTGTGTATGTGCGTCACTATACAAATCGAGCACAATAAGTTTTCCTTTTTCTACTTTTGAAAGGATATTATATTGCGCATCACTCCACTGCCAGAACTGCACCACCCACTTACCCTTGGCATTTGCCTTGGTCATGGCTTCAGCAATTTTGCTATAAGCCGAAGGGACATCAATACCACTGGTATTGGCTCCTTCGTGGAAGGGGTCCATACTGTAATATTCTGACGTACCCATTACTTCCTGCAAGCGTTGGTAGTATTTCTCTGATACCGTAGCAAAAGCGGCTGAGTTGGGGTCGAGGATATAAGGACGCGTAAACGTACACCATTCGCCTTGATTATTGGCTGTGTAGCCTTTCTTTTGTGCAATGTCGCTCGGAACCATTCCTGCATAACCTGGGAGCACGGGTTGCATACCTAATTCGCGCTCACGGGCAAGTATTTTTTGAGCAAGTTTTTCTTGGCGTGCATACCACCAATCGGGATTAGGACCACCCCACCCTTCAAGGTTGTTCATACCCCACCATGCCTGAAAACACGGACCGGCAATAAACTTGTTGGCTTCGTCTGAGGTATAACCCAAGTCTTGGGTAAGCAGTTTTTTCCAAACCACATCTAAACCTACTATTTGCAAAGGCATATTGATGCCGTGCAATGCCATCCAGTCTATCTCTTGCTGCCAACGTTCCCAAGTCCAAGTGGACATTGAATATGAAAAAGTGCAATAGTTTAGATAGTAGCGATAATCGGCTGAGCAAGTACGCGTTTCGGCTTGTGTGGGCACGGGGAGCGACACACTGCTAAGGTCGGTTGTTAAATTGTTCCACGCCAAATTAACGTGGGCATAGTGGTTTAGATACCAGTTGATACCTGTGGTTACAGCCAATGTGCTGCTGCCTTTTATGCAAGGTTTGCCATCTTGCGCGGTAATGGTAAATACATCTTTGCCATTTTGCGCCATCGAAGCATCGACAGTTGTCACAAAACGGGCGGATGTGCACGGCATCAATATTCACCGCCAATACGGTTGAGCAAATCTGCTACAACTGTAGTGTTCTGTGCATGCAACGAAACTGCACATACAAAGCACAACAGCACGAGCATGCCCGAACCTAAAAGGCGTTTAAATGCTTTTTTCATAAAAAGTTTTTTTGTTGTATGGATGGTTACAGCGGATAAGTACTGCAACATTGATTCCTTATAATTGTCAAACCTTATGATGTTATTCGAAAGGACCTGTATTTTTAGAACCACCCTTTAATATACGGTGGTTTTCTCCCAAAGATTAGAGGTCAAGAAGTCGGCTGCATGCACAATGCTCACAAGTGGCGACTTATCAGTGGCTGAAAAGAACGACATGCGAAGCGGTGTGCCCGATTCACCCATATCAAACATACCCATGTGCCAACGAATAGCGAGCATTTCCTCGGGTTTAAGGCGCATATACCAACTAAGCATTAAGCACGATTTTTCGCCATGTCCCAAGGGGAAATCGTCTTTTACTTCATAACCAGGGTAAGACACCCAACGGTTCTTATCGTCTTTTTTCCAACGCTCGGTCTTGTGATAGAGCTTTATTTTGCAAAGATCGTGAAACAAGGTGGCAATGGCTATGCTTTCCATGCTCACCTCTTCGGTAAAGGGCGATGTGCCGTTGACAATGGCTGGTTTTGCCATCTCGTTATAGATTTTGCAAGCAGCTTCAAACACATTCATTGAGTGTAAGCACAAACCGCCATCTTCATTAAGATGAAAACGGGTTGAACTTGGTGCTGTGTAGAAATCGCTCTTTTCAAGATAAGCAAGCACTTTGTCAAGTCCTTCACGATGAATATGCTCGTTACAAAGGTCTATAAAGCGTTGCTTATTGGCAGCTATTTGTTGTTCTGTCATGATGTGTATGATTTTAGGAGTGAATGGTTTCGGGATTGTCTAAAAGTTTCTGAGGATCAATGTCTAACAAAGTTTGGCAATTTGCGTGTTTATGCCTCCGTTTGTGTTTCATCGGCTTGAGAGGTTGACCCCTCTGCGGCCTTTGCCTCTGCTGCTGCAATGCGCAAAGCCTCTTCTTCGGCTTGTTTTTTAGCAAGGATTTCGGTGTAAACAGCTTCGTCTGTGTTCAACCCCATTTCTTTGGCACGATTCATTACAAATTCGAGCGCTGCCAAGGGTTTATTTGCCACATTGCCATCTAACACGGCATCTTTCAACGCGCTTTTTAGCGAACCTACTTCGCGACAAGGCTGAAGATTAAACAAATGCATAATTTCATCGCCATCTACAGGGGGTTGGAAGTTACGCACACGATCTTTTTCTTCAATGTCCACTAATTTTTGACGAACGATTTGAAAGTTGTGCAGAAAATTTTTCTTACGCTGCTCGTTCTTGCTTGTGATATCAGCTTCGCACAGCGTCATCAAATCGTCTATATCGTCACCTGCCTCGACCAACAAACGGCGCACGGCACTGTCTGTTACTATGTCGTCGGCTATGGCTATGGGACGCATGTGCAAACCTACAAGTTTTGCCACATACTTCATACGCTCATCAAGGGGCAACTTCATGCGACGGAACAAGGGTTTTATCATCTTCTCGCCCAAATAGTTGTGGTTGTGGAAGGTCCAACCTATGGTTGGTTCCCAACGTTTGCTACGGGGTTTGCCAATGTCATGAAGCAATGCCGCCCAACGCAAATAGAGTTTATCACTCTTCTTGGCTACACTATCCAACACCTCGAGTGTATGATAAAAATTATTTTTATGCGATCTGCCATTACGTGTTTCCACACAATCGAGCGCTGCTACCTCTGGCAATACCAACGAGAGAAGTCCACAACGCTGCAACTCTACAAAACCGATTGAAGGGGTGGGCGACATCATGATTTTGTTTAATTCCACAATGA
>OQWM01002526.1_pt1 | contig 12391 bp, 10 predicted proteins | sample 1691531 | NCBI WGS metagenome assembly OQWM01 (sample SAMN03418257, study PRJEB22391) | human gut metagenome | biome: human-gut; feature: organic feature; material: feces | host: Homo sapiens | place: Tanzania | collected 2013-01 | reverse complement strand
GGGCTGACGTCGGATCGTTGCCGGAAATGGCAGTTGGCAATACCGGCAACTCTGTTGCGCCCGGCGCGCAGCTTGGTACAATGGAGAAAAAGAAAAGGGAGGCTTACGAGATGAGACAGAACAAACGCGCCCGTTGGGGTCTGCTGCTGGCACTGTGCATGGCGCTGCTGCTGGTCACACCGGCCAGCGCCGGTGTGACGGATGTCACCGGGGGCGGCGGCATTCAGGTCAACACCACCGTCCTCAATCACTACACAGATACATACGACAAAAGAACCTTCGATCTGAAGAAGGGCGACAACACCTTTACCGATGCGGCGCGGTTTTTCGGCAGCGAGCAGGGAGCGCTGACCGTGACCTTCCCCGACCTTAAAACACCGGTGGCGCTGACCTACCGGGTGACAGAAGATACGGTGGTCATGACCATCACCAACTACGACGACCTGCCCGCCGGTCGGTATACCTGCTCACAGCAGGAGGACAAGACCATGATGAAAACCACCTACGATGGCTCCAGGCTGGAGTACAACAGCACGACGTATGAGGGAGGGATCCTCGTCGGCGACCCGGATGCCCTGTTTAACGCCTATACCGGTACCGGCAAGGTCATCATCAACGAGACGCGCCATGACTACTACACCCGCCATCACATCCTCCGCGGCTACACACTGTATGTGGCGGGCGACGATTCCGGCTGGAACGCGGATGGATGGAGCAGCGGCACCGGCGTGTTGGACGCCGGGACAGACGGCCGCCGTTCACCCAAGACCTTTGACCCCGGCATGACCCTGTATGCCGTCTCCGCGATGCTGTCCGGTGCGGGGCTGGCCGTCCTGCGCCGCAGAAAGCGGTAGCTCGCACGAACATTGACATCCTGCATATAACGGGGGGAGCAAAAAGCAGCGTGCGTACCGACAGGTACGCACGCTGCTCGTTTCATCTCAGCGGTGATGGTGATGGTGGTGATGATGGTGAAACAGGTGATGGTGATGCTTGTGCTCCGGCAGCTCCGGCTGGGGATCGAACCCGTCCTGCCAGTTGGAGAACAGGAAGTAGAACAGATAGATCACCGAGCTGATGGCCCATGTGATGGGATAGGCCCAGTAGACGTAGACGATCTCATGCCGCCAGTGCATGATGGCGGTGATGTACAGGATACGGAACACGCACCAGACGCCCAGCATAATGGTCATTGGCACGAAAGCCTTACCCGCGCCCCGGCACACGCTGGCGATGGCGTGGGAGAAGGCCAGCAGACAGTAGAACAGGCAGATGGTCCGCGTCTCCAGCACGCCCAGCCGGATGACCTCCGGCGTGCGGGAGAACAGGGACACCAGCCACGGCGCAGCCAGATAGGTGATGACGCCGATGATCTCCGCAATGACGGCTGCCGCCGCGATGCCGAAAATAGCGCCCTTTCTGGCACGGGGCTTCATGCCCGCGCCCAGATTCTGCCCCACATAGGTGGTGATGGCCATGGTGAAGCTGGTGACGGGCAGGAAGGCGAAGCCCTCAATCTTGGAGTACGCACCGTAGGCGGCGGTGGCCATCTTGCCGAAGGAGTTGATGTTGGTCTGCACCACCACGTTGGCAAGGCCGATGACGGAGTTCTGGATGCCGGCGGGCAGGCCGTAGCGCAGGATCTCCCGCAGCAGCGGGCCGTCGATCCGCAGGGCGGACAGCTTCAACTGATAGATGGTGCCCTTCTTGGCAAGGTGCATGACGCACAGCACGGCGCTGAGCGCCTGGGAGATGATGGTGGCCAGCGCCGCCGACCACACGCCCCAGCGCAGCACCGCCACGAACAGCAGGTCCAGCACCACATTGGTCAGGGAGGAGACGATCAGGAAGTACAGCGGGCGCTTGCTGTCGCCCAGCGCGTTCATGATGCCTGTAAAGGTGTTGTACATCACACCCGCGCCTACACCGGCGAAGTAGCACCGGAAGTAGGCGATGGCGTCGGGCAGCACCTCCGGGTCGGTGTCCATCCACCGCAGCAGGGTGGGGGTGAACAAAACGCCGATGACGGTGAGGATCAGGCTGCTGATCAGTCCCAGCAGCACGGCGGTGTGGACGGCGCGGGACACCTTATCATAATCCCCTGCGCCGAAGTAGCGGGAGATAGCCACGCCCACGCCGCTGGCGGCACCGGCGAAAAAGCTGATCAGCAGGAAGATCAGCGGGCCGGAGGCACTGACGGCGGCCAGCGCGTTGTCTCCCAGAAAGTTGCTGACGATCAGGGAGTCGGCGGTGTTGTAGAGCTGCTGGAACAGCTGACTCAGGAAAATGGGGATGGCGAATCCGGCGATAAGCCGCCAGGGTACGCCGTGGGTCATGTCCTTTGTGTTGGCAGCGGCCATAAAAAATGCACTCCTTCCTCTGGTGTATGTCCGGCGTGGTGAAAACCGATGCTGAAAAACGGCCCCGACAGCTCGGGAGCGGTCGGGGTATCGTATGATCCGGCGGGGAAAGATGCCTGATGCCATGCGGTGTGAACCGCATGGCATCGTTCAGGCTTTTCTGGCGCAGTGGGAGGGATTCGAACCCTCGTGCCGCTTTTGACGACAACACGATTTCCAGTCGTGCTCGTTATGACCTCTTCGATACCACTGCATATATTCAGTTCTGTGACGAACAGCACTGACTATTATAACAAAAAAAGCAGCCTTGTCAAGATGGAATTTCCCGAAAAAAACCGCTTTTTTGCACAGAGCAGCGGCGGAGGGAGCCGTTTCCCTCCGCCGCCGGCATCTGCGATCCCTCAGTGCAGCATGGATGTGACGGTGACCAGCGCCGAATCCAGAGCGTTACCCATCCGCTGCATGGCCTTGCCCACAGCGGTTTTCCTGGCCTTCGGGTAGGGGTGCGCCGCCATATCCGCCGCCGCGCCGGCCACCATGCCGACGCAAACGCCCCGCAGAAATGCGGTCATGTTCATCTTGCATCACTCCTTTTCCGTACAGTGGCAGTATCTCCCGCCGGACGCAAAAAAACACGCGGTGTTTCTTGCCAAATCACCCCGCGCCGCGTTATAATAAACTTTAATATATTTTTTGCGACACAAAAGGAGGACGTCACCATGTCCGTTACCGTCTTGCAGCAGCGTATCCGTGAAAAGAAAACGCCGCTGGCACTGGGCCTGCGTCCGGAGCTGGACAAGCTCAGCCCCAAGATCCTGAAAAACTTTACCGATATGTTCGGCCCCGGCGCCATGGCTGATGCGGAGGCGCTGCGCTACCACGGCACCATGCTGCTGGACGCGGCGGCGGAGAAGCTGCCCGCCGTCATGCTCCACGGCGCCAGCTACCTGCGCTACGGCTCCATGGGTGCGGATGTGCTGGCCAATCTGGTCAGTGCCGCCCACGCCAAGGGACTGTACGTCATTCTGGGCATGGGCGCGGAGGCGCCTGCCCTGTGGCAGAGCTACGGCGCCGACGCCATCACCGTGGACCCCTACATGGGCAGCGACTGCTGCGACGCCGGGGAACAGGCGCCCTTTGCACTGGTACGCACCTGCAACAAAAGCGGCGGCGAGGTGCAGAGCCTGATGGCCGGCGACCGCCCGCTGTATCTGGCGGTGGCGGAGCAGATGGCCCGCCGGGGCGCGTCTCTGGTGGTGGGCAGCGGATACAGCCTGGATATCCGGGATGTGCGCCGCCTGTGTCCCAAGTCCTTTCTGCTGCTGCCGGAGTGCGACGGTGAGAACGCCGTCCCTGCCTTTGACGAGTACGGCCACGGTGCGATGACTGTGGATTTTGACCTGCAATTCGCCCCGGATGCAGCGGCGGCCGTGGACAGCGCCGTCCGCGAGATGAAGCAGTGGGTGACGGTGGTATGACGAAGATCTATCTTATCCGCCACGCGGAGGCGGAGGGCAATCTCTACCGCATCGCCCACGGCTGGCACAACGGACTGATCACCAACTACCGCGGCTACCAGCAGATCGACGCGCTGCGCCAGCGGTTTCAGGATGTGGACATCGACGCGGTGTACGCCAGCGACCTGTACCGCACGCAGATCACCGCCCGTGCCATCTGGCTGCCCAAGGCACTGCCGCTCCATCTGGAGCCGGCCTTCCGGGAGATCCACATGGGCGTGTGGGAGGATCATCCGTGGCACGAGCTGAACAAGCTGCACCCGGAGGAGATGTACCACTTCAACCGCCGGGTGGATCTGTGGCGCGTGGAGGGCGGCGAGACGGCGCAGGACGTGCTGGATCGCTACATCCCCGCCCTGCACCGCATCGGCGCGGCTCATGACGGCGGCACCGTAGCGGTATTTTCCCACGGCGCGGCGCTGCGCATCGTGCTGGGTACCTTGCAGGGCGTCCCGCTGTCCGGTATCGGCGACACGCCCCACGGCGACAACACCGCCGTATCCCTGCTGACGTGGGACAACGGAGAACTGCGGGTGGAGTACCGCGACGACAACAGCCACCTGACGGAGCGGGGACTGTCCACCTTTGCCCGCCAGAGCTGGTGGCGCAGCGCCAAGATGGTGGATCCCGGCGAGGACTATGTCCCCCTGCCGGAGGAGCTGCGCCGGCACTTTCATGTTCCTGACGGCGGCGAGGCCATTGGTATCCGCTGCGAGGAGGACTTTATCGGCGCGCTCCAGCTGCTGCCGGACGAGGAGCCGGGCATCGGCTGGCTGGGCTGGTACTGGCTGGATCCCGCGTATCGCGGCACCGGCCGTGCCTTTACCCCCATGGGCCGCGTGCTGCTGTACTACCGGCATCGCGGCGTAGAGTTCCTGCGCCTGCGGTGCGGCGACAAGAAGCTGCGCCGGTTTTTCGCCCGTCTGGGCTTCTACCCGCTGGAGGGCGACGTGATGGAAAAGGACATCCGCGTCCAGCTGCCGCCGATCCCGGCGGAATACCGTCCCTGAAAGGAGCTGCCCCATGACAAGAGGCGAGATATTTCTCCCTGTCAGCCGCGAGGAGATGATCGAGCGCGGCTGGTATTACTATGATTTTCTGGTGGTCACCGCCGACGGCTACATCGACCACCCCAGCTTCGGCACCACCCTCATCGCCCGCCTGCTGGAGGCGGAGGGCTACCGCGTGGCCATCCTGGCCCAGCCGGACTGGCACTCGGCGGAGGCTTTCCGCGCCATGGGTAAGCCCCGGTACGGCGTGCTCATCGGCGGCGGCAATCTGGACTCTATGGTGGCCCACTACACGGTGGCCAAGCGCCGCCGCACACGGGATCTGTACAGTCCTGGCGGCGAGATGGGACACCGTCCCGACCGCCCCACCATCGTCTATACCAACCGGGCGCGGGAGGCATTTCCCGACACGCCCATCGTCATCGGCGGACTGGAGGCGTCGCTGCGCCGCTTCGCCCACTACGACTACTGGGAGGATAAGGTGCGCCGGAGCATCCTGTTCGACGCCCCCGCCGACCTGCTGGTCTACGGCATGGGCGAGAGCGCCACGGCGGAGATCGCCCGGCGTCTTGCCAAAAAGACACCGGTGCAGGAGATCACCGACGTACCCGGCACGGCCTATATCGCCGCCGACGACAGCGGCTGCCGCTTCCATAAGGCGCCCTGCCCCTCCTACGAGGAGGTCTGCACCGACAAGGAGGCCTACGCCCGGGCCACGAAGATCGAATACGACGAGCACGACCCCATCCGGGGCTGCGCCGTGCTCCAGCCCTGCGAGGGGCGGCAGCTGGTGGTGAATCCCCCCGCCCGCCCCCTGCGCCGGGAGGAGCTGGACCGCCTGTACGCCCTGCCCTATACGCGGGAGGTACACCCCATGTACACCGCGGGCATCCCCGCCATTGAGGAGGTGCGGTTCTCCATCACCCACAACCGGGGCTGCTTCGGCGGCTGCAACTTCTGCGCACTGGCCTTCCATCAGGGACGCATGGTCACCAGCCGCTCCATCGAGTCGGTGGTGGAGGAGGCGCAGCTGCTGACGGAGGATCCCCAGTTCAAGGGCTATATCCACGACGTGGGCGGCCCCAGCGCCAACTTCCGCCACACCAGCTGCCAGAAGCAGAAGAAGTGCGGTATGTGCAAGAATCGCAGCTGCCTTGCGCCGGAGCCCTGCCCCAATCTGGATGCCGACCATTCCGAGTACACGGAGCTGCTGCAGAAAATGCGGCAGCTTCCCAAGATCAAGAAGGTGTTCGTCCGCTCCGGCATCCGCTACGACTATATGCTGCAGGACAAGAACAAGGACTTCTTCAAGGAGCTGGTGCAGTACCACATCTCCGGCCAGCTGAAGGTGGCGCCGGAGCACTGTGTCAGCTCGGTACTGGACTACATGGGCAAGCCCCACTTCGATGTTTTCCTGAAGTTCTGGCGGCAGTATAAAAAGCTCAACGAGCAGGACGGCACGGAGCAGTATCTGGTGCCATACCTGATGTCCAGCCATCCCGGCTGCACCCTCAGCGATGCGGTGAAGCTGGCGGAGTTCCTACACAAGAATGGCCGGACACCGGAACAGGTGCAGGACTTCTATCCTACCCCCGGCACCCTGTCCACCTGTATGTACTACACCGGCATCGACCCCCGGGATATGTCGCCGGTGTATGTGGCGCGGGATCCCAAGGAAAAGGCCATGCAGCGTGCGCTGCTTCAGTGGTCCCGCCCGGAAAAGCGCGCGCTGGTGGTGGAGGCGCTGGAGGAGACGGGCCGCACCGACCTGATCGGCTACGGGAAGGAGTGCCTGCTGCGCCCCCGGAAGGGCGAGCCCTACGGCCAGCCTCCCGTCAAGCCGGAGAAGCCGGAGCGTCCCGCCCGCCGTCCCCGGAAGGAGACCACGGGCAACCGGGGCCGCCGCGGTACGCCCACGGCGCGACAGCCGGCGCAGAAGGGCAAGATGTCCCCGCGCAAAAAGGCGGCATTTGCCAAAAAAAGGAAATCATGACCCGTCGGGAGTCTGCGGTATCCGCAGGCTCCCGCTGTTTTTGGACATTTTCCGGTGCTTGTCCCGTTTTCGGTGAAAAAAGAGGGAGTGTTTGGACAGACTTGCCGAAAAAATACTTGTGTTATAGGTGAGATTTCATTATAATGGGGAACGTAGCGTCAAGATGGTGACTCGCCGTGTAAAGATTCCGTTAAAAAATCACGGTGGGACATGGTCGTGCCGCAGGTGCCGTAAAAACGACGCAGCGGCACAAAATCCCGATCGTATGTGAAGGTGATAAAGGAATGGAAAAAAAGAAGAAAACAAGGTTCATCGTGGGGTGGCTGCTGATCACAGCGGCTCTGCTGGCCGGTTCTCTGCTGGTTCCCGGACACGGGAAGTCGGAGTCGGTGCAGGAGGCCATGCGTGACGCAGTGCTCCACGGGACGAACCGCGTCAGCCTGTTCGGGCTGAAGGACGTGAATCCCGCGTACATCTCCTCGCTGGTGGTGGTGGGCGTCATCCTGCTGACGGCGCTGCTGCTGCGGCTGTTCGTCATCCCCCGCTTCAAGATGGTTCCCGGCAAGCTGCAAATGGTTGTCGAGACGGTGGTGGGGATGTTTGACGGACTGGCCAAGGGCAACAGCCCCCACCGCAACGGCTTCCTGGGCGCGTATGTGTTCGGCGCCGGTGTGTACATCTTCATCGGCACGCTGTTCGAGCTGTTTGGCTTCCAGACGGTGACAACGGCGGGACACTCCATCGCGCTGCCGGCGCCGCTGTCCGATGTGAACGCCGCCATCTCGCTGGGCTGTCTGTCCTACGGCGTCATTCTGGTGGGCGGCATCGTGGCCAATGGCGCCAAGGGCGCGGGACAGGCCCTGAAGGACTTCTCGCTGCCTCTGTCCATGAGCTTCCGTCTGTTCGGCGCACTGCTCAGCGGTCTGCTGGTGACGGAGCTGGTCTACTACTATATCAATATGAGCTTTGTGCTGCCGGTGATCATCGCTGTGCTGTTCACCATGCTCCACGCGCTGATCCAGGCGTATGTGCTGACCATGCTGACCTCCATGTTCTACGGCGAGGTCACGGAGAAGCACCCGCCCAAGCCCAAGAAAGCCAAAAAAATCAAAACAAAAGCTGTCAATACTGTTAATAACTGATGGAGGAACGAGAGATCATGAAAAAGACCAATAAGAAGGCTGTTGCCCTGCTGCTGTGCCTGGTGATGGCACTGACCGCTATGCTGACCGTTACTGCTTTTGCAGACACCGAGCCTGTGGACGGCGCTGCCGCCGTCACCCAGACGGAGGAGGCCTCCGCCGACACCGTCACCAGCTCCAAGGCTACCGCCTCCGCCATCGCCATCGGCATCGCCGCCGCGGCCGGCGCCATCGGCATGGGCATGGCCATCGCCAAGTCCGTGGAGGGTATCTCCCGCCAGCCGGAGGCCGAGGGCAAGATCCGCACCACCATGATGCTGGGTCTGGTGTTCCTGGAAACGGTCGTTATCTACGCGCTGCTTACGGTCATCCTTATCATCTTTGTGCTGTAAGGAACGGAGAGAGTCGCTATGAATAATATCCCACTGAATATTGATTGGCAGCAGATATTGCTGCATCTGTTCAACTTCTCCATTCTGGTGGGCGGTCTGTACCTGCTGCTGTTCAAGCCGGTAAAGAACTTCATGGATAAGCGCGCCAAGCACTATCAGGACATGGAGTCCGCCGCCGCGGAGCGGGAGAAAGCCACCGCCGAGATGGAGGCTGCCATGCAGCAGCGCCAGGCCGCACTGGACGCGGAGCTGGATGAGAAGCGCGCCGCCGCCGCCAAGGAGGCGGAGGCCTACGCCCAGCAGCAGCGCGACGCCGCCCGTGAGCAGGCGGACAAGATCGTGGCCGCCGCCCGGGAGAACGCGGAGAATGACCGCAAGAAGATCGTGGCAGAGGCCAACCGCGAGGCCGTGTCCATCGCGGAGGCCGCCATGGAGAAGCTGCTGGCGAAGGAGACTTCCCACGCCTATGACGCGTTTGTAAACGCAGCCGAGGGGGAGGAGAAGCATGAGCACGAATGATCCCCGCCTGACCGCCAACCTGTTCAGCGTCTGCCCGCCCGACAGCGCGCAGAGAGCCAAGTTGGAGGAAGTGCTGGCAAAGAAATACGGCCGGCCGGTGGAGCTTTCGTGGCAGGAGGATAAGACCGCGTCCGGCGGCTTCCGCATCGAGATCGGCTCCGAGGTCATCGACTGGACGGCGGAGGGTCGTCTGGGCCAGCTGAAGGAGCGTCTTGCCGCGCTGAAGGCCGGCGAGCAGTCCGTGATCCCGCTGATCCGCGACACCGTCCGGGACTGGGTGCCGGAGGTCTGCGCCCGCGAGGTGGGCAGTGTGCTGTCCGTGGCGGACGGCATCGCCTATGTGGGCGGTCTGGAGGACGCGGCCTACGGCGAGATCCTGCTCTTTGAGGGCGGCATCCGGGGCATGGTGCAGGAGCTGCGGGGCCACCGCATCGGCTGCATCCTGTTTGGCCGGGTGGAGGAGGTCAGCGAGGGCAGCGCCGTGTACCGCACCGGCAAGACCGCCGGTATCGGCGTGTCCGACGCCATGATCGGCCGCGTGGTGGACGCGCTGGGCGCGCCCATCGACGATGGCGGTGAGATCCCCGCCGACGACTACCGTATGATCGAAAGTCCGGCACCCGGCATCATCGACCGCCAGCCGGTGAACACCCCCATGCAGACCGGTATCCTGTCCATCGACTCCATGTTCCCCATCGGACGGGGCCAGCGTGAGCTGATCATCGGCGACCGCCAGACCGGTAAGACGTCCATCGCCATCGACACCATCCTGAACCAGAAGGGGAAGGACATGATCTGCATCTATGTGGCTATCGGCCAGAAGGCCAGCTCCGTGGCGCAGATCGCGGAGATGCTGCGCAAGCACGACGCCATGGCGTACACCATCATCGTCTGCGCCAGCGCCGGTGAGTCCGCCTCCATGCAGTATATCGCGCCCTATGCCGGTGCGTCCATCGGCGAGTATTTCATGAACAAGGGGAAGGACGTGCTGATCGTCTACGACGATCTTTCCAAGCACGCCATCGCGTACCGCGCGATGAGCCTTCTTTTGGAGCGCTCCCCGGGCCGCGAGGCGTATCCGGGCGACGTGTTCTATCTGCACTCCCGCCTGCTCGAGCGCGCGGCGCATCTGAGCGAGGAGAAGGGCGGCGGCAGCATCACGGCGCTGCCGATCATCGAGACGCAGTCCGGCGACGTGTCGGCCTATATCCCGACGAACGTCATTTCCATCACCGACGGTCAGCTCATTCTGGAAACGCGCCTGTTCTTCTCCGGCCAGCGTCCGGCGGTGAATGTGGGCCTGTCCGTGTCCCGCGTGGGCGGCGACGCGCAGACCAAGGCGATGAAAAAGGCGGCCAAGACCATCCGCCTCGACCTTTCGCAGTACCGCGAGATGGAGTCGTTCACGCAGTTTGCAAGCGACCTCGACGAGTCGACGGCAAAGCTTTTATCCTACGGTCAGGGCTTGATGCGCATGCTGCGGCAGAAGCAGTTCCACCCCTACAAGCAGTATGAGCAGGTCATCCTGCTCGTCGCGGGGCTGAACCATGTTTTTCAAGAGATCGTGCCAGAGCAGCTTGACGCGTTTATCCCCGCGCTCTTGCAGCACTTTGGCGAGACGCAGGGCGCGCTGTGCAATGCCATCGAGCAGACCGGCCAGCTCAGCGACGATCAGCAGTCGCAGATCATCGAGATCGCAAAGGAATTTGTGCAAAGCTATTTTTCCAAATAAAAAGTGAGGTGACAGGTACATGGCGAGCATGAAGGAGATCCGCGAGCACATCGCGAGCATCCAGAGCACGCAGAAGGTGACGAACGCGATGTACCTCATCGCCTCGACCAAGATGCGGCGGGCGAAAGAAGACCTTGCCAAGACGCGCCCGTTTTTCGACGCGGTCTCGACGCAGATCGAGCAGATCTTCCAGCACGCGGGCGAGATCGAGAGCCCGTACCTCTACCGGGGCAACGCGGACGATCTGGCCCAGCCGGGAACGTACGCCTATCTTGTGGTGACGGCGGACCGCGGCCTCGCGGGCGCCTACAACCAGAATGTTATTCAGGAGACGATGAAGCGCCTTGAAAAGCACCCCGACAGCCGCCTTTTTGTGGTGGGCGGCAACGGGCGGCACTTCTTCTCCGGCCACGGCGTGCCGGTGGAAAAGAGCTTCCGCTACGATGCGCAGAGCCCCACGCTCCGCCGCGCGCGAGAGATCACGGCGAAGCTTTTGGATCTCTTCGACCGGGGCGAGATCTCCAAGCTCTTTATCATCTACACCGACCTTGGCAACGGCGTGGACATGGACGTGCGCACCGTGCGCCTGCTGCCGCTGGAGGATGAGCACTTTGCCAAAGAGGAGACGGGGGAAAAGCCCATCCGCTTTGAGCCCTCGGCAGAGGAGGTGCTCGCCAGGGTCGTGCCGGCGTACATCACGGGCTTTTTGTACTCGGCGATGGTCGACAGCTTTTGCGCCGAGCAGAACGCGCGCGCCTCTGCCATGGACTCGGCCAACCAGAACGAGGACGACATGCTGCGCGAGCTGCAGCTCGAGTACAACCACGAGCGGCAGGGCGCCATCACGAGCGAGATCACGGAGGTCTCCGCCGGCGCGCGCAGCAAGAAGAACCACATGAAGAAGGAGGCGCAGCATGCGCACAGGTAAGATCATTCAGGTATCGGGCAGCGTCCGTATATATCCTTATATCCAGTGCGGCATCCCATGACAAGCTTTCCGCCATTTGCCACATATTGAGTTAGAATTTCAGCGCGCTCTTTCGTGAGGATTGTAGCATGAGGATATACAAGCAGTTCATATTTCTCCAGATCCTTAAGATTTGTTTCTTCCCTGAAATCCACAAAATCAAATGGAATATGCTTTTTCTGAAGAGAACGAAACCATCCATCTGTGCTGAAGTTTCTAAGCGGACCATGCCATACATCCTTTTGTCCATCCCACTCATTGTCGTAGTCGCATAAAATGCCTACAGCTGCCTCATATGGATGACCAGCTATGTCCTTAATTGCCTCAAAATCTGCTTTTACCAAAGACAATTCTTCAAGACGACGATTCGGGCGATTACTGTAATCATTTAATCCATGCCAATATATTTCAGTTCCAAATGAGCAAGTTCTCCAACGGAAGAAGCTTACAAAATCTGCTCCATGCGCAACAGACTGCATAGTCCAAAGACGCAGCTGTCCCGGCTTCGGGCTTGCCTGATGAATCCTAAAATTCCAGCCGCCAGGTCCTGCCTGCTGCTCCATAATACCAAACAACGGTGAAATAGCTCTTGTTCTTGCCAGATTGAAAGAAGAATTTCTATCCTTCAAATCACCTTCACCACCATCAGGACGATCCATAGCATAGGCAAAGTTTGGATAGCTGTCATACATGATAAAGTCTACACCCGACTCCATCAACTTTTGATAGTCAAGATTTTCAAAAATACCATTTGTTGTG
>OQWM01002524.1_pt1 | contig 12398 bp, 10 predicted proteins | sample 1691531 | NCBI WGS metagenome assembly OQWM01 (sample SAMN03418257, study PRJEB22391) | human gut metagenome | biome: human-gut; feature: organic feature; material: feces | host: Homo sapiens | place: Tanzania | collected 2013-01 | reverse complement strand
GGCAGGGAAGCGCCCAGAAAGCTGAATACCGCAGGAAACAAGCGCGGCAGCTGCCGTTTCCCTCTACGACCCCTCCCGTGAAAATAGCGTTTGGAGCGCTCCGCAGAGCGCGACAAACGCGAAATTATAAATAATCTTTCCTTGAATTATGCGCAGAGCGAAGCGGAGCGCATTTTAAATCGTTTTACGTCTCACAAAAGGAGTACCCCCATCATGATGCTGGACCGCATGGAAGGCAACGCAGAACTGAAAACCAGCGTGCAGCAGATGCTGGCCACCCGCCGGCTGACCCACAGCGTGCTGCTGGTGGGTGAAGCCGGGCTTGGCACCGGCTTTGCCGCCCGCTGCATCGCCGCCGACTACCTCTACCCGGCAGGCGGTGCCGCCGCAGAGGCGCTTTTGCGGGGCGAGTGCTGCCGCGCTGTGGCAAAGGCCGGTAAGCGCGACAGCGGCACGGTGGAGACCGGCATCGTGCGGGAAGCCATCTCGGTGTCCGGCATGGGCAGCGGCGGAAAGTATCTGGTGGGTCAGGTCACCGCCATGCGCAGTGAAATCTTCAACACCAGCCTTTCCACCGAGGGGCGCGCGGTGCTTTTGTACCATGTGGAGCGGATGAACGAAGAATCCGCCAACGCCCTGCTCAAGGTCATGGAAGAACCCCCGGAGGGGGTGCTGTTCCTGCTCACGGCGGATTCGTTGGCCAGCGTGCTGCCCACTATTCGCAGCCGCTGCGTCAGCTTTGCGGTGGCACCGGTGTCCCCCGCCGACTGCACCCGCTACTGCGCGGCGCAGGGGGTGGACAAAAAAACAGCCGCACTGTACAGTGAGCTGTTCGATGGCCATATCGGCACGGTACTGGCGGCCGCCCGGGACGAAGCCCGCACCGCACAGGTGGAAAAGGCGCTGGAGCTTGCCCGCGCCGCTGCCGCCCGGGACAGCTACACCGCCGCTGTGCTGCTTGCCGCCTACGAAAAGGACAAGGCAGCCGCTTCTGCCCTGCTGACCGATTTCCGCGCCGTGGCAGCGGCGGGACTGCGCAGCAGCCCCCGCGCCCCGGTGCAGGGCACACAGGCACGGCAGGCGGTGCGTCTGGCAGACGCCGCCTTGCAGCGGCTGGGCGCGCAGGTGAACCCCAAGGTGGTGTTGGCGGTGTTCGCGGCCAAGTTGCGCACCCTTTGAAAAATAACGAAAAACAAAAGATCCCTCCGGCGCTTGCGGTACACCGGAGGGATCTTTTGTTTGGGGTATTGCTTTGGTGTGAGGAGGAATCATGTGCGGGGAAGTGGTTGCGGCCCCACTGTCCCTGCAAGATACAGTATACCCGATTTTAAGCAAAAAGTCATTACATTTCTGTGAAAATTCAAGAAAGTTCTTGAAACTTTGTACCGCAGTGCGAAAAAATAAAATGAAACGTTTGAGAAGAAAAAATATGTTCTGATGGCACCCCTTCAGTCTCGCTGCGCTCGCCAGCTCCCCCAAGGGGGCGCCTTAACTCCCTGTGTGCACTCTCACCCGTTTTTCATCTGCTCCGCGTGCAGTTTGCCGTGCTCCACATAATGGGCGGCGTTGTGCAGGTTGGCTTCGACCTGCGCGGCGCTCACCTGCTTGATGACCCGGGCGGGCACGCCCACTGCCACCGAGTTGTCCGGGATGACCATGCCCTCCGGCACCAGTGCCCCTGCCCCGATGATGCAGTTTTTGCCCACCACACAGTGGTTCAGCAAGGTGGCGTGCATCCCGATCAAACTGCCGTCCCCTACGGTGCAGCCGTGCACCAGTGCACAGTGCCCTACCGTGACGTTTTCGCCAAGGGTCACGCAGCCGCCGATGTCGCAGTGCAGCACCGCGTTGTCCTGCACGTTGCTGTTTTTGCCGATGGTCAGCGTGCCGTCATCGCCGCGCAGCACCGCGCCGTACCAGACGGTGGAGCCGGGCTTTAAGACCACATCTCCCTGCACGGTGGCGCTGGGGGCTACAAAGGCTGCGCCTTCATCCCGGGGCGTTTTTCCACAAAAGGATAAGAACATTGTTAAAAACCACCTTTCTCTTTTGGTTCTTTTATGGTATTCTTATAAGTAAGGAACAAAAATTTGCGCGCCGGTTTTGCCGGAGCGGGATCCAAGGGGGTACCTTCATGCTTCACAACACGTTCTGCCGCCGGTTGGCGGCACTGGTGCTCACGCTGGCGGTCGCCATCAGCGCAGTGCTGCCGGTATTTGCAGTATACCCCATGCCCGTCCAGACTGCAACAGAGACCGAGGCGGTGTATCTGTTCAACGCGGACACCGGCAAGACCATCCTGAGCCAGAACGCCGACCAGCAGAAATATGTGGCCAGCCTGACCAAGCTGATGACTGCCCTGCTGCTGGTGGAAAGCGGTAAGGATCTGAACGGTGAAGTGACCGTGCCAACAGACATGACGCAGGAATTCAAGGATATCCAGAACGCCAACGGCACCACCATAGGGCTACGCATCGGCGAGACTGTGCGCCGCATCGACCTGCTGAACGCCATGCTCATCGTCAGCGCCAACGACGCCGCCAGCGTCATTGCGTGGGACGTGGGGGGCAGCGTGGTGGGCTTTGTGCAGCAGATGAACGCCAAGGCGGCGGAGCTGGGCTGCACCGGCACGAACTTTACCTGCGCCCACGGTCTGTTTGACTATGGCAACGTGTCCACCGCACAGGATCTGGCAAAGATCGCCGCCGCCTGCGCGGAGAACCAGACCTTTGCACAGGTGGCGGGCACTGCCAGCTATGTGATGCCTGCCACCAATCTGTGCAAGGCAGAGTACACCATCAGCAGCTCCAACAGCCTGATGAACAGCGAAAGCACCAACTACCGCGAGTATGTCAAGTGGGTAAAGGGCGGCTTTACCACGCTGGCAGGCCGCTGCACCGTGGCATTTGCCCAGCAGGACGGCCACAGCTACGGGCTGGTGATCCTTGGCTGCGACACGCTGGACCATCTGTTTACGGAATGTGACGACCTGTTCGACTGGGCGTTTGCCAGCTTTGCCGACCGTCCGCTGGTGGATACCAAGACCGTGCTGACCACCGTAGACCTGACCAAGTGCCGCACCGAGCCGTCCGTGGAGCTGTACGCCGCCGCCCCGGTCAGCGGCTACGGTCACAGCGACGATAAGGTAAGCTATTCCTTCGACCTGCCCGAAAGCGTCTCTGCCACCGTCAAGGAGGGGCAGAAGCTGGGCACCGCTACCGTCTATCTGGACGGCTACGAGGTGGGTCAGGTAGACCTTGTGACCCACCGGGAGTATGTGTCGGATTTCCGCACTGATATCAAGGCCACCCTGCTGCTGCTCTGCGCCCTGATCTTGATCCTGTGCGCTTTGAGTTTTGTCACCCTGCGCTGCGGCGGCGGGCTGACCCTTAACCAGCGCCGCCGTCAGATGAAGCGGAGAAGATGAAAAATAACTCCCTCAGTCAAAACCTGACGGTTTTGCCAGCTCCCTCGGGGAGGGAGCTGCTGGCGCGGCGGGAAGTTTTCTCATTGCGCTTGAAACTTTAGTGACAGGGCTAACGGCGTACGCCCTCTCAGTCAAAGCCCACGGCTTTGCCAGCTCTCCCAAAGGGAGAGCCAAGAGCACTGCCGGAAACCTCCTCATTGCGCCTAATACTTTAGCAACAAGCCTTAGACCTTGGCTCTCCCTTTGGGAGAGCTGGCGCGGGAGCGCCTGAGAGGGCGAACTCGCTAAAAATAAGGAAAAGGGGCAGATGCACAACTGTGTACCAGCCCCTTTTTATAATTTACACTGCCCCGTAGATGCCGTGCACCGACACTTCCCCGGTGAAAACGTGCTGTTCCCCGGCGTCGGTGCGCACCACTAAACGCCCTTCGGCGTCCACATCCACGGCTTCGCCTGCGCCCTGACTGCCGTCCGGCAGGTCAAAGGTGACCCGGCGGTCCAGATTGATGCAGGCGGCCTTGTATTCCTCCCGGAAGGGCGCAAAGCCGTCCCGGGCAAAGGTGTACAGGCTGCGGTCAAAGCCGAAATCTGTCAGCCCTTCCGCTAGCCATGCGGGGTCGGTGGCAAGATCCACCGCAGCGCCCTGCAATGCCAGCGAGGTGCCGTGGGGCAGGTCAGAGGCGTCAAAATAGCTCTGGGGCTGGGCAAGGTTGATGCCGATGCCGCACAGGATGCCGCGCCCCTGCTGCTGGTAGCCGTAGCTTACGCTCTCGCACAGGATGCCCACGATCTTTTTTCCGTTCAGCAAAAGGTCGTTGGGCCACTTGATCTGGCAGTCCACGCCGTAGCGCAGCTGCAGCTGGCGGCGCACCGCAAGGCTTGCCAGCAGCGGCAGGGTGGCGGGCTGCGCCAGCGGCTCCTTGATGGCGACCGTATAGTACAGCGCCTTGCCCTCGGCATTTACCCAGCTGCGGCCAAGCCGCCCGCGCCCGGCGGTCTGGTTTTCGGTATACACCGCCGCCACCGGGCCGAACTCCTCAAAATGCTCCTTTACATAGGCGTTGGTGCTGCCGCATTCCGGCAGATAGCGCACCTCGTTGATGCTCATTGCTTGGGTACCTCTTTGTGCTCATAGGCGGTCACTGCGCCGTTTTCCAGCGTCAGCAGGCCGTAGGTGTCCGGGCCGGTGTAGCAGCGCCCGCAGGAGCCGGGGTTGAACAAAAACACCTTGCCCCGCTGCTCCGCGTGGGGAATATGGGAGTGACCGAACAGCGCCACCTCGGCGCCCCGGGCGGCGGCAGCGTCTGCCAGTGTATCCAGATCGTATTTTACACCGTACATGTGACCGTGTGTATAGAAAACCACCGTCTGATCGAAGCCCGCCAAGCCGTCCAGCGGCTCCAGCGCACCAAAATCGCAGTTGCCGGCCACGGAATATACCCGCAGATGGGGGAAAAAGGCCAGCGCCTGCTCCAGATCCCGCAGGCCGTCCCCCAAAAAGATCACGGCGTCCACGTTGTTCTGCTCTTTGTTCAAAATGCGCTCAATGGCGCCACGCGCACCGTGGCTGTCACTCAGGACCAGTAGTTTTGTCACGGAAAAATATCCTCCTCTATACTCATTCGGCATCCTGCTGCAACAGCAGCAGCTGCTTGTACACTTCGCTCTTGGAATAGGCTGTGCCCTGCGCAGCAGCCTTGGCGGCGGCAGAAGCGCTGAAGCCCTCGCTGGTCAGCGCAAAGGCGCGCTGCGCCGCCTGTTCCAGTGTCAGCTCCTCTTCCTCGGCGGCACCGGCGGGCGCACCTGCCATCACCAGCACATACTCGCCCCGGGGCTCGGCGGCGCGGTAGTGCTCCACGGCTTCGCCAAGGGTGGTTTTCCAGATCTCCTCGTGGAGCTTGGTCAGTTCCCGGCACAGGGTGATGCTGCGGTCTGCGCCAAAGGCGGCGGTCAGGTCGTCCAGCGTGGTACGCAGTTTGTGGGGCGCTTCGTAAAAGATGACGGTGCGCTTTTCCTGCAAAAGCTCGGCCAAACGCTCCTTTTTCTGCTTGCGGTTCACCGGCAGAAAGCCCTCGAACACCCAGCGGGAGGTGTCCTGTCCGGAGACCGCCAGCGCCGTAACGCAGGCGGAAGCTGCCGGGATGGGCACTACCTTGATGCCCCGCGCCAGCGCGTCCCGCACGATGACCTCGCCCGGGTCGGACACGCAGGGCATTCCGGCGTCGCTGCACAGCGCGCAGCTCTCCCCTGCCTCGATGCGCTGCAAAATGGCTTCGCCCTTCTGCAAAGCGTGCTCGTAGTAGCTGACCATGGGCTTTTTCAGCCCCAGATAATTCAGCAGCTTCATGGTCACGCGGGTGTCCTCGGCGGCAATAAAGTCAGCCGCGCCAAAGGTGGCAGCCACCCGGGGCGGCATATCCTCCAGATTGCCGATGGGGGTCGCCACGATGTAGAGAGTTCCTGCCATAATTACCTCCTGAATTTATCGTCCGTACAGCGCCGCCCCGGCGCGGATGAGCACGTCCGGCTCCACCCGCAGGCCGGTCTTGCGGTTCTTCTGGGCTTCAACAAGGAAGAGCCACGGGGCGTTTTCCGGGGCGTTCTTCACAAAGGCCAGCCGCTTGGGCTCCAGCCGGTGGGCGCGCAGCACAGCCAGCACCTCAGCCAGCCGCTCGGGGCGGTGGCACAGCGCCAGCCGCCCGCCGTCCTTCAACAGACGGAAGCCGCAGGTGCAGACATCCTCTAGCGTGCAGGTGTTTTCGTGCCGGGCAAGGGCGTGGGCGGCGTTCTGGCTTTGCGGCCCCTCGGTAAAATAAGGGGGATTGCACGCGCACACGTCAAATTGCCCTTCGTCCTGCCGCCATGTGCGCAGGTCGGCACAGGCGGGGGTGATGTGGGTGAGCTGCTGCTCTTCCACCGCTGCTGCCAGCAGGGCGCTGCCCTCGGGCTGCAATTCCAGCGCGGTGCAGGGGCCGCGGTGCCCCCGGTCGTGCCATTCCAGCGCCACGATGCCGCAGCCGGAGCACAGGTCTGCGGCTTTCTGGCTGCGCTTCGGCTCACAGAAGCGTGCCAGCAGCAGCGCATCCGAGCCGAACCGGTGCTCCGGGGTGCAGTAGACCATAGTTCTATTATACAAAACTTCCGTAGAATGTTCCATAGACAGTGTGCCGTTTCCCTTCCAAAAAATGCAGGGTATTTTCCTGCGGAATTTGTGCATGAAACAAAAAGAGGGGCGGCTGCGCAGCATTTTGCGCAGGGCCTTTTTTTGGTGCGGATGATTTGGAATGGCCGCCGCGTGTGCTTTGGCCATGTGCAGCGGAAAATGTTTTTATAATTTTGCGTATGACGCACTCCTGCGGAGTGCGTCATACGCATTTTTATGGGAAGGAGCAAGTTTACTTTATGATACCACAAAAAAGGACTGCTGCACAGGTGTGCAGCAGTCCTTTTTGATGCGTTTTCAGCAAAAACTACTGATTATTCAGCAGCGATTGCACCAGTGGGGCAAGCACCCTCGCAAGCACCGCAATCGATGCAGGAATCAGCGTTCACAACTGCAGCGCCGTTCTCGATGGTGATAGCGCCAACCGGGCAAGCGCCCTCGCAAGCGCCGCAGCCAACACATGCGTCAGAAACCTTGTGTGCCATAATAAACTCTCCTTTTTTATCCCGTGCCGATGTAATGTATGAAGAAACGTACCTTGGCACGGCCACGCACGCCCCCCGGAATTTGTATCCTTGTCTGCATTCTAACAAAGCAGGCCGGAAAAGGCAAGACTAACCGTGTTGCCACAACAACAAAATAAAATATTTTGTGGGGTTGCACAAAAGCACAGCCTAACTTATAGCCAAAATTGCCGGAGATTTTTAGCAAAAATCACGAAGTCTGGTTAGTTTTATAATACTAACCGCCCGGATACGCATCGCAGAGATCAATGCGTGCATCTTGACCCAGAGCAAAAGGCTTCCCCCGGCCGGGGGAAGCCTTTTACTCTCTATGGATGCTTATTCCTTTTCGTTTGCGCGGCGGCGGGGGCAGGCGGGGCGCTTTTCGTCGTCGGAAGTTGCCACCACCGGGGCGGGGTTGCGCACGCCGGAGTAATCATCGTCCGGGTCGGGACGGCGGGGCGGGCGCTTGCCGCCGCTCACATACTCGCACACGCCCACCTTGTAGTACCGGGGCGCAAGGCTTTCGGTACCGCAGCGCACCCGCAGGTAGCCGGACACCGGGTTCACCTCCAGCACGGTGCCCAGACCGTCTGGGGTGCGCACCGTGCTGCCCACCATGGGCATGATGCTGTTCAGGTACTCGTAGGCGCTCTCCTCGTAGGCAAGGCAGCACATCAGACGGCCGCAGGCACCGCTGATCTTGGTGGGGTTCAGCGAAAGTCCCTGCTCCTTTGCCATCTTGATGGAAACGGGCTGGAAATCCTTCAAAAAGCGGCTGCAACAGAAGGGCTGGCCGCAGATGCCCAGACCGCCGATCATCTTGCTCTCGTCGCGCACGCCGATCTGGCGCAGCTCGATGCGGGTGTGGAAGATACCGGCCAAATCCTTGACCAGCTCCCGGAAGTCCACCCGTCCGTCGGCGGTGAAGTAGAACATGATCTTGGAGCGGTCCAGCGTGTACTCGGCCTCTACCAGCTTCATCTCCAACCCGTGGCGGGCGATGCACTCCTGACAGGTGTGGAAGGCGCGCTTTTCGTCCTCGCGATTTTGGCGCATCCGGCGGATATCCACGCTGTCGGCCATGCGGGTGATGGGTTTCAGCGCCTTGGGCACGGCTGCATCCGCCAGCTCCCGCACGCCCTGCACCACCTCGCCGCACTCCACGCCGCGGGCAGTCTCCACAATAACGTACTCCCCGGCATGGATGGTGGCATCGCCGGGATCAAAATAATAGCTTTTGCCGTTTTCCTTAAAACGGACCGAAATAACTTTTTTCATAGTGTTCCTCGTTTTTGTATCGGATAAGCCCCCAAAAGGGGCAGCTTTTTCAGTCTACTGTTAGTATACCATAATCAAAAGCACATTTCTATGCAAAAAGAAAAGTCTTTGTACCCCCTCAGTCTGCTCACTGCGTTCGCAGCCAGATTCCCCTTTTTGTCACCTGCGGTGACATCTTCCCCCGGAGCGGGGGAAGTCATCCCTCTCGGGGACGCCTTATGGCAATGCCGGAAACTTTGCCGCCACTGCTGAAGCCGTCCCCTTGGGGAAGGTGGCATCGCGCAGCGATGACGGAAGGGGTATATCCTAAAATTTTCCCTCCCCTGCAATGATTCCCCCCGCTCAACCGTATGCAGTGTAGAAAAGGTGTCGGAATTCTGTCCGGCGGCAGAGGAGAGGAACAAAGGCAGACTGCCGGTTTTGGGGCGGCAAAGTTGTGCGTTTCGCAGATTTTGACAGAACTTTCGCAAAAGATTCGCCGCCCCGCTATTGAAAGCCCGTGCCTTGCGTGTATAATAGGAATGTTAGGAACCCATTGCCCCCAAAGAGGGAGGAACTGTTGCGCTGGGCGGTGCGGCAGAGAAACGGTAGGAAAAGATGGAAAAATTCAGTGTCAAAAAACCATTTACGGTGCTGGTTGCGGTCATCATGGTGCTGATGCTCGGCTTTGTGTCAATCACCAAGATGAAAACGAACCTGCTGCCGGATGTCAGCACGCCGTATCTGATGGTGGTCACCGTGTACCCCGGTGCCAGTCCGGAGCGTGTGGAGACGGAGGTCTCGGACGTGCTGCAAAATGCGCTCACGGTGCCCGGGGTGGAAAATATCACCGCTACCTCGGCTGAAAATTACAGCTTGCTGCTGATGCAGTTCGTGGATGACACGGATATGAACAGTGCACTGGTGCAGGTGTCCAACAAGCTGGATCAGGCCAAGAGCGACCTGCCGGATACCGCACTGACCCCTTCTATCGTGCAGTACAGCATGAACATGAACGCCTTTATGACCGTGGCTGTCAGCCGCGAGGGCAGTTCTGTGTACGAGCTTTCTGACTTCATCAAGAACACCATGACCCCCTATGTTCAGCGCAAGGGCGGCGTGTCCAGTGTATCCGCCAGCGGCCTTGTGGAGCAGCTGGTACAGGTGCAGCTGAACCAGGAAAAGGTGGATGCCATCAACGAAAAGCTGATGGAGCTCATCGACACCCAGCTGGAAGCAGCGCACGCCCAGCTGGAAGAGGCCGAGGCTAAGATCGAGGCCGGCCGCGCAGAATACGATAAGCAGTTCAAAAACTTCGGCAACACCGTGTCCAACTCTGTCATGGGCACCTTGAGCTCTGAGGTCGGCGATGCCGTAGAGGTGGTGCGCAAGCAGGCTGAGGCACTGCTGCAAAGCGTCAACAACCTGATCGCAGTGGTCAAGGAGCCCGAGGTGCAGCAGGCACTGATCGAGGTGCAGGCCGGCTTGCAGCGGGTGCTGGACAAGTTCAACAACACCGGTATGCGGGATATCGACTCTTTGATCGAGATCGTCTCGGAACTGCGCAGCATCACCGATAAGCTTTCCACTGCTTTGCAGACCCTGCAGCAGCGTATCAATACCGAGACGGGCACGCAGGGCGAGGGTGCTGAGGATCTGGCAAACGAGCTGCAGCTGCAGGAGAGTCTGAACGTCATCTATAAGACGCTGGACGATACCATCAAGGCCATGGACAACGTGCCCGGCATGATGAGCGAGTTCTCCAAGGCGCTGGGCAGCTTTACCCAGCAGCAACTGGCTGCCTATATGCAGTTTACTGAGGCCCGCGAGATGCTGAACGAGTACGAAAAGCAGCTCAGCGAGGCAAAGCTCCAGTACGAGGCCGCCAAGGAAAAGGCGCTTGCCAGCGCCGATGTGACCAAGCAGCTGGACATCAATACCCTTTCCACCCTGATCTACGCGCAGAACTTCTCTATGCCCGCCGGTTACGTCAAGGACGAAAACGGCACCTCATGGCTGCTGAAGGTGGGCGAAGAATACGACAGTGTGGACGATATCCGCGGCGCACTGCTGCTCCATGTGGAGGGCTACGGCGACGTGCGCCTTTCTGACGTGGCAGATGTGGAAGTCATCGACAACGCCGCCGACAGCTATACCCGCCTGAACGGCGAGCAGGCCTCGGTGCTGAAAATTTACAAGGACGACAGCTCCAGCGCAGGTGACGTTTCTGCCAACTGTCTGGATGCTTTCAAGGAGCTGGAGGCCCAGTACGAGGGTCTGCACGTTGTGGTGCTGTCCAATCAGGGCAACTACATCAGCATCCTGATCAAGAGCATTCTCACCAGTATGCTGGTGGGTGCGGCACTGGCTATCATCGTGCTGGCCATCTTCCTGAAGGACGTCAAGCCTACGCTGGTGGTCGGCATCAGTATCCCTCTGTCGGTGTTGTTCGCCGTGGTGCTGATGTACTTCACCGGGCTTGACCTGAACGTCATGACGCTGGCCGGCCTTTCGCTGGGCATCGGTATGCTGGTGGATAACTCTGTCGTTGTCATCGAGAACGTCTACCGTCTGCGTGGACGCGGCGTGCCCGCCGCCCGCGCTGCGGTGCAGGGTGCGCGTCAGGTGGGTATGTCCGTTGTGGCCTCTACCCTTACCTCGGTGTGCGTGTTCCTGCCGGCGGTGTTCTCTGCCAGCATGATCCGCAGCCTGATGGGCCCCATGTCCCTGTGCATCGGCTACTGCCTGATGGCTTCCCTCATCGTGGCACTCACCGTGGTGCCCGCCGCCTCGGCTACCGTGCTGAAGAATGCCCAGCCCAAAAAGCTGGCATGGTTCGATAAAATCCAGGACGCCTACGGCCGCAGTCTGGAAAAGGCCTTGCAGAAGCGCTTTGTGCCGCTGGCAGCCGCCGTGCTGCTGCTGGTGTTCTGCTGCTGGCGAGTGTTCTCCATGGGCATCGAGCTGCTGCCCACCAGCACAAGCAACGAGGCTATGATCACCCTTTCCACCACCGATACCCTTTCGCAGGAGGAATCCTATGATGTGGCCGGCAAGGTGGTACAGGCCGTGATGGCCGTGGACGGCGTGGAGGAAGTAGGCATTACCCCCGACAACACCGTAGCGGGCATGGATGTCTCCAACCTTGGCCTGCCCTCCACCATCACCGACCTGCTGAACGCCGCCAACGGCTACGGCAGGTATAAGATCAACGTCAAGCTCAACGAGGAGCTCTCCTCCTCCAAGATCGATGCCGCCTGCAAGGCCATGGAGGAAGCCGTGGCCGGAGTTGCGGACTGCACCGCTACTGTTCAGCAGTACGGCATGACCGACGACCTGACCAGCCAGTTGGTCACTGGCCTGACCATCAAGATCTACGGCACCGATGCCGAGACCTTGACCGCCCTGTCCGAGAAGGTCATTGACATCGTGAACAGCACTGAGGGCTTCCAGAACGCCACCAATGGTCTGGGTGCGGGCGATTCCACCATCATCCTGCAGGTGGACCGCGACAAGGTACGCGCCAACGGCCTGACCGTTGCGCAGGTGTACCAGCAGATCGCGGCAAAGCTGACCACTACCACCACGGCACAGACCCCTGTTACCGTGGACGGCACCACTATGGACGTGCAGATCAGCAACAATCTGGATCCGCTGACCAAGGAAAACATGATGGACATGACCTTTGAGACCACCGTCATGTCCGCAGACGGCACCACCGCCACCGGCACCTGCACGCTGGCAGATATCGCCAGCTGGACCACCGGCACTGCGCCGGACTCCATCGTGAGTGAGAACCAGAACCAGTTCGTCACCGTCACCGCCGAGACTGCCCCGGGCTACAACACCACGGTGCAGGCGCGTGCAGTGAAAAAGGCACTGGATGCCTTTGCCCTCACCGACGAGATGCCGGAAGGCTGCTCCTTCTCCATGGGTGGCGAGAGCGACAACGTCAACTATATGACCAATGAGATGATCCAGTGGATGGCACTGGCCCTGCCCTTTGTGTACCTTGTCATGGTGGCACAGTTCCAGAGCCTGCTGT
>OQWM01002522.1_pt1 | contig 12407 bp, 9 predicted proteins | sample 1691531 | NCBI WGS metagenome assembly OQWM01 (sample SAMN03418257, study PRJEB22391) | human gut metagenome | biome: human-gut; feature: organic feature; material: feces | host: Homo sapiens | place: Tanzania | collected 2013-01 | reverse complement strand
GGGCAATATCCGCGTGTAACTGTTGAAGATTCGTTACATTTCATGAGTGCCATTCGCAAAACCGCATCTTTGATGCTTTCCGCTGCTTTGCAGCTCATTTTTGCTCATGACGAGGCGCTCCCTTCGTATATTCCTGCATTCAGATTTTCATGCAAGCATGAAATCTGTTCACAGAAATATACGAGTGAACTGTGACGATCATGTCTTTGAGGGGAGAAAGAGAGCATGAAGAATGGATTTGGAAACTGCGGCAATGCTGCAAAAGATGGTTGATGAGAGTGACCATATCGTGTTTTTCGGCGGAGCAGGCGTATCCACGGAGAGTGGCATCCCGGATTTTCGAAGCCGTGATGGTCTGTTTCGGCAGAAATATAAATATTCACCCCAGAAAATTTTGAGCAAACCTTTTTATAAGGAGAAACCCGAAGTTTTTTATGAATTTTACCGGGAAAAAATGCTCTGGCCGGACGCCTGTCCCAATGCGGCCCACAAAAAGCTGGTGGAGCTGGAGGAGGCAGGCAAGCTGTCTGCTATTGTGACCCAGAACATTGACGGGCTGCATCAGAAGGCGGGCTCCCACACAGTGTATGAACTCCATGGGAGCGTACTTCGCAACTACTGCACCCGATGCCATAAGTTCTATCCGGCTGAATTTATCCGGGATGCCCAGGATATTCCCCGCTGCACCTGCGGCGGCATTGTGAAGCCCGACGTGGTACTATACGAGGAAAGCCTGGACGGGGAAACCATTGAAAAAAGCGTTGCCGCAATTGCCGGTGCTGACCTGCTGATTGTCGCCGGAACAAGCTTGACAGTTTACCCGGCGGCGGGGTTTCTGCGTTATTATCGGGGCAATCGGCTGGTGCTTATCAACCGCGACCTAACGCCATATGACGATAATGCAGATTTGGTGATTCACGACAGCCTGGGCAATGTCTTTTCCCAATTATAACAAGCACCTCACTCCGATGGATTTCAGAGTGAGGTTGCTTTCTTATTTGCGATTTTCCTTCCAGGTGTATATCAGACGGACAATTGTGGAAACCAGCAGGACACCAACTGCCATAACGCCCACGATGGCGGCAGTATAGGTTCCCTGCGCAGCAAATTGCTCCATATTTCCATGAACGGCATAATACATGGTATAGTAGATTCCTGCACCGGGAATCAGCGGAAACAGCGAAACGACCAGATAGGAAATAGCCGGGTACTTGCGGATACGCGCCATGACCTCCGCATACACCGAGGCGAAGAATGCACCAGCAAAATAGGCAAAGATTTCACCCGTCCCCAACTGCTGAATCAACACAAAGCCGACCCAGGTGACAACACCGCCCAGCGCACAGAGAAGCCCGCCGGGACCATGGATGTTAAATAAAATGGAAAATCCGATACAGCCGATTAGCGAGCCGATGGCCGTCACCAGCAGGGGATTGCTCAGTTCTACAAGATTATGCGGCATTCCCCAAAGCAGGTCGGATGTATTCCATGCCACGGCGGTTCCCAGAGCCATGCCCATGGAAATCAAAAGCACCTGAACAAACCGAGTGATGCCAGAATTCGTATCACCGTAGATAATGTCGCGCATGGCGTTGGTAAACAGCAGCCCAGGCACCAGAATCATCAATGCGCCAATTACAACGCTGTTCACATTCTGAACCAGACCGTGGGTGTTCAGCCAGTAAGCGAGAAGTGCCATAGAAAAAGCGGAGAAGATGGTCTCAAAAAACGGGTTGACCTTCATTTTATCCATAAAGCGATTCAAAAGTCCGCCCAGTATGCCGCACAGGCCGGACATCACCATGTCTGTTGCGCCACAACCAAAAAGAAGGGAATAGCCCAGTGCACCTAAAAAGTGCCCCAGGACAGAAACGAAAAGGCCGTAATAGGGAATGGCACTGCGCACCTGTTCCAGCCACTGCATTGCGGTTTCTGGGGCAGGGTGTTCCATGCAAATTTTGCGGCTGAGGGCATTCAGCTTTTCCACGGCATCCAGATTGTTTCCATGAGGACCGATTCTGCGCATCCGGGTGATGGGTTTTCCGTCTTCTGTGAGCATACTGACAATCAAATAATTGGGAATGGAGAACACTTCCGCTTTTATGCCATAGCTTGCCGCAATCCGGGCCATGCTGTCTTCAATGCGGAAGGTTTCAGCGCCGCTGATGGAAAGCTCGTAGCCCAAATCCACTGCCAGGTTCAGTATTGTCTGATAATCCATGTCTTTATTTTCCGCCTTCTGTCAATTTTCCTGTAACAGTATAACACAGAAGTTTCAAAAGACAAGAACAAATGCAAAGGAAAACCGCCCCTGGCAGGAGCGGTTTGGAAGATTACTTATTACGAACGAAAAGAACACCCAGTGTGCCGGGGCCGCAGTGACAGGAAACGGTACAGCCGGCAACGGTTTCGTACACATGGCGGAACGGGTGGTATTTTTCAATCCCGGCTTGTGCGGCGTCAATATTTTCCTGGGGAATCTCGGTATGAGTGATGAATACTGTGTTATCGTCCAGGTCATCACGGTCTTTCAGACGGTCTTTCACGTAAGCTGCGACGCATTTTTCAATATGCCCCCGGTACTTCTTTACAACGGACATCTTGCCGCCGCGCACTTCAATACATGGTTTCAGATTCAGCAGGTTGGCTCCCAGTGCAGCAACACTGGAGCAGCGCCCACCCTTTACCATGTAATCCAGCCGATCAATAACAAAGCTTGCTTCAACACGAAGGGCAAAATCATCCAGCTGACGCTTCAATTCATCCAAATTCGTAGCGGTTTTGGCAAGTTCGCAGGCTTTCAGCACCACAAGTCCCTGACCAGTGGACAGATTGCGGGAGTCAATAACCCGCACGTTGTCAAAATCTGCTGCTGCGATGCAGGCGTTTTGATAGCTGGAGGAGAAGAAAGAACTAATGTTTATATGAATTACACCATCATAATCCTTGGCATACATGGCAAACTTCTCTTGAAATACGGATATGCCGCGAGCAGCCGTGGAGCATAGATTTCCTCCGGCGGCCACATGGGCAAAAACATCAGCGGGTGTAATGGTAACACCGTCCAGAAATTCCTCGTTTCCCTTTACAACAATCAAGGGAATCAGACCAATGTCGTGTTCTTTCAACAGCTGGGGCGAGAGGTCACAGGTACTGTCGGAAACAATCTTTATTCTCATCAACTTAAAGTCCTTTCATATTACATTGCGTATCAGTGACAGCAGGGAGATGTTCCAGACTGCATCATAAAGCAGCATGGCTCCATATTCTTGCGGCGCATATATTCGGCTCCCCAGTCCCGCATGGCAATGAGAATGGGCATCAGACTCCTTCCAGTTTCGGTAAGAGAGTACTCTACCTTTGGCGGTACAACCGGAAACACCTCCCGATGGATTAAATCCTGGGCTTCCAGCTCTCTCAGCTGCTGGGTCAGCATTTTTGGGGTTGCGTCGGAAACCATTCTGCGGAGATCAGAAAACCGATGACTTCCGTCGGCCAAATGCCATAGAATCAAGGCCTTATACTTTCCGCCGATCAAATCCAGTGTTGTGGCAACGGGGCAAATTTCATCCTTGCTCATGGGATTCCTCCATGGTATCTAAAAGGGTAGTATTGCACAAAATAGTGCATACTTGCAATGTTGTGATTGCGTGATAGAATATTATCATAAAACACAGGAGCGTGTCAATAGAAAACAGTTGACGAAATGCCCCAAATAGAAGATAATAGAAAGCGAGGAAATCTAGATGATTCTGAAATTTAACGTAACCGGGATGACCTGCGCAGCCTGCTCTGCCCGGGTGGAGAAGGTGTCCCGAGCGGTTCCCGGGGTGCAGAAAGCAGATGTGAATCTGCTTGCCGGTACCATGGTTGTATCCTCCAACACGGATGTGTCCGCGTTGGTGATTCAGGCGGTGCAGAAGGCTGGCTATAATGCTGCCCTTCAGGGAACTGCTGCCAAAAAGGAGACGGCTTCACCCATGGACACCGGCCTGAAGGAAATGAAGCACCGACTGATTGGTTCTTCCGTTTTCCTGGTGGTTCTCATGTATTTTACCATGGGGCACATGGTTGGGTTCCCGGTGCCCGGCTGGTATCACGGGACGCAAAACGCCGTGGTTGCCGCGCTGTTTCAGTTGTGCCTGACGTTGCCTGTGGTTTACCTTAACCGAGTATATTATACCCGCGGTCTCAAAGCGCTCTGGCATCGCAGCCCCAACATGGATTCCCTGATTGCCGTTGGCAGCCTTGCAGCACTGGTTTACGGCGTTGCCGCTCTGTTTCGTATGTCCTGGGCACTGGGACATGGAGAAATGGAAATTGTCTCGGAATACAGCCACAATCTCTATTTTGAATCTGCGGCTATGATTTTGACCCTGATTACTTTTGGGAAATACCTGGAAACCAGGGCAAAGGGCAAGACCGGTGATGCCATCCGTGCTCTGATGGACTTGAGCCCGAAAACCGCCAGCGTCCGGCGGGGTGATTCCACTGTTGAAGTGCCGGTGGAAGATGTACAGGTGGGGGACATCGTGATTGTCCGTTCCGGCAGCAGCATTCCTGTGGACGGTACGGTGGTCAGCGGATGTGCGTCCGTAGACCAGAGTGCCCTGACCGGCGAGAGCGTGCCTGTGGAGAAGCGTGTGGGCGATAAGGTGTCCGCTGCAACGGTCAGCCAGGAGGGCTATTTGGAGTTCCGCGCCGACCAGGTTGGTGAAAACACTACCCTCGCTCAGATTATCCGCATGGTAGAGGATGCAGGTGGTTCCAAAGCGCCGATTGCCAGAATGGCAGACAAAATTGCCGGTGTCTTTGTTCCGGTTGTAATGGCGATTGCCGCGCTGACCTTTGCTGCGTGGATGCTCATGGGTTACTCCATGGAGTTCAGCCTGAACAATGCCATCTCTGTTTTGGTTATTTCCTGCCCCTGTGCGTTGGGCCTTGCCACGCCGGTTGCAATCATGGTCGGAACTGGCCGGGGCGCACAGATGGGTGTGCTGTTTAAGAACGCAGAGGCACTGGAAAATCTGCATCGGGTTGACACTGTTGTGCTGGATAAGACAGGTACTCTGACCACGGGTCGTCCCGCTGTGACGGATGTTCTTCCTCAGGCAGCAAGCAAAGAGGCGCTGCTGCGGATTGCGGCTTCCCTGGAAAGTAAATCCGAGCACCCCTTTGCAAAGGCAATTTTGGCGGCAGTGAAAATGGACTTCCCGGAACCGGAGGCGTTTAAGACCATTCCGGGGAAGGGCGTTTCCGGCAAGGTGGACGGCGTCTGCTATTATGGCGGCAACGACCGCCTGATGGCGGAATTGGGCGTTGCAATCCCGGATTTTTCAAGCTTGGCCGCCCAGGGAAAGACACCGCTGTACTTTGCTTCCGAAGATGGCAAGTACATTGGCGCGATTGCTGCTGCCGATGTGCTGAAGCCTGACTCTGTTTCCGCCGTCCGAGCCATGCAGAGCCGCCACCTGGACGTGGTGATGCTCACTGGTGACAATCAGCAGACGGCTCAGGCCATTGCGGCCAAGGCGGGGATTTCTCACGTGATTTCCGATGTGCTGCCTACGGAGAAGGCAGGTGCAGTGAAGAAGCTGCAAGAGGAAGGCCACCGGGTTTTGATGGTGGGCGACGGTATCAACGATGCCCCAGCACTGGTGACTGCTGATGTGGGAATGGCCATCGGTGCAGGCACGGATATCGCCATAGAATCGGCTGATATAGTGCTGATGAACAGCTCCCTGTCAGCCGTGAGCAGTGCCATAGCTCTGAGCCGTGCCACGATTCGGAATATCAAAGAGAATCTGTTTTGGGCATTTTTCTATAATACGCTTGGCATTCCGGTTGCGGCGGGACTATTGTTCATCCCCTTTGGTCTGCGGCTGAGCCCGATGCTTGGAACGGCAGCCATGAGCATGAGCTCAGTGTTTGTTGTGACCAATGCACTGCGTCTGCGCTTTTTCAAGCAGGATAAAAATGCGGCTATTACAGATAATCAAACTGCGCACGCAGGAGCGTGCCCCATTATAAAGGAGGAAACAAAAATGAAAACGGTTATTAAGGTTGAAGGCATGATGTGTGGCCATTGCAAGGCCAGAGTGGAAAAGGCCTGCAAGAGTGTTCCCGGTACAGAAGATGCCGTTGTTGATTTGGCCGCAAAGACGGTTACGGTTACCGGCAATGCTGACCTTGCGGCACTGAAAAAGGCAATTACCGATGCTGACTACACCGTTGTGGAGTAAGCGCAATGCGTACCGATGAATTCTATGCATCCAAGGGAGTCGGACAGATTCACGTCTGCCGATGGATGCCCGATGAGCCCCCTGTGGCAGTGCTGCAAATCATCCACGGTATTGCTGAGTATGTAGAGCGGTACGATGAATTTGCAAATTATATGAATCGGCAGGGCTTTATCGTAGTGGCAGAAGACCATATGGGGCACGGAAAATCCATCAATGGCGGCGGTATCCAGGGATATTTCCATGGCGGATGGTTCACTGCGGTGGACGACAGCTATGAACTGCTGCGGCGCACCAAGGCGGAATTTCCAGAGCTGCCCTATGTGCTGCTGGGGCATTCTATGGGCTCCTTTATGACCCGCACATTGCTGTGCAAGTATCCCGATTGCGGCATCTCTGCGGCAGTTATCTGCGGCACTGGCTGGCAGCCGGAGCCGGTACTTGATACGGGCGTTGCCATATGCAGTGTTGTATGCAATCGAATCGGCGAACAGGCAGCCAGTGAGCGGCTCCAGAATCTGGTTTTTTCCAATTACAACAAGCGGGTGGAGCATCCGCAAACGGCATTTGACTGGATTTGCAGGGATCGGAAGGTTGTGAGTGATTATATGGCAGACCCGCTGTGCGGCTTTACAGCCACTGGCGGACTGCTGCGGGAAATGCTGGGTGGCATCCGCTTTATCCAACAGCCGAAAAATTTGGCTGCCATGAACAAGCAGCTCCCGGTATTCTTCATTGCAGGCGGCGATGACCCGGTGGGCAGCTACGGAAACGGTGTCCGCAAGGCCGCTGCCGCTTTCCAAAAGGCGGGAATGCAGGATGTGAACTGTACCATATATCCGCTGGGTCGCCACGAGATTCTCAATGAAATCAACCGGCAGGAGGTTTATGCCGATGTTTGCGGATGGTGCAAGTCGAAAATCTTCAAGTAACTGTCCGAATTATTGGACATAAAATGATAGATAATACAGCCATCAAAAAACGAAAGGTTGATGGCTGTGTTCTCTATTCGGTCTCATTGCGGTCATGTCTGCGTGTACGATAAATACGGGAGATTCCTGTTCTCGGCGGATACGGAACAGGAAGCCAGAGAGGAATTGAAAGAATATGAGGAACCTGCGCCTTGAGATGTGCTATGATGGCAGCCGCTACCGCGGTTGGCAGCGGCTGCCCGGCGCTGAAAATACCATTCAAGGGAAGCTGGAACAGACCCTTACCCGCATTCTGGGAGAAAAAATTGAAGTAAGCGGCAGTGGCCGAACGGATGCCGGTGTTCATGCCATGGGTCAGGTGGCCTCCTTCCACTGCGAAAACCCTATGCCGGCAGAGGAGATTCTGAAGCAGCTGCGGCGGTATCTTCCAGAGGACATCGGCATATATTCCTGCAAGGAGGCAGCGCCCCGCTTCCATGCAAGGCTGAATGCCAGGGGGAAAACCTATTGCTATCGGATATGGAACAGCGAAGCCCCCTGTGTGTTTCAGCGGCGATATGTGGCTTGCTTCCCGGAGAGGCTGGATGTGGAGGCTATGAACCGGGCGGGGCAGCAGATGCTGGGTGAGCATGACTTTTCTGCCTTCTGTACCAGGGCGAAGGTCAAAAAATCCACAGTGCGCTGCATTACGGCGCTTCGTGTGGTGTGCATAGGCAACGAAATCCAGATTACGGTGACGGCGGACGGGTTCCTGTATAACATGATGCGCATTCTCACCGGTACGCTGATTGAAGTGGGCAGGGGAGAACGCAGTGTCGAAAGCATTCCTGCATTGTTCTCAGAGCAGCGGAAAAGCGCCGGTTTTTTGGCCCCGGCGCAGGGATTATGCTTGATGGAGGTAATGTATTGAATATACAGATTTTTGGTAAGAGCAAGTGCTTTGATACCAAGAAAGCCGAGCGATATTTTAAGGAACGCGGGATCAAATTCCAATCTATTGATTTGATTCGCTTCGGTATGTCCGGCAAGGAGTTTGACAGCGTCGTTCGTGCCGTTGGAGGAGTTGACAACCTGATTGATTGGAATGGCAAGAGCCAGGAAATCACCAACATGAAATATATGGATGACCGAGGGACAAAAGAGGACAAGGTTTTCAATGACCCCTCTTTGATGAAAACGCCCATCGTTCGCAATGGAAAACAGGCAACCGTTGGCTATTGCCCGGAAATTTGGGCTGCCTGGGTTTGACATAGGTCATTGCACGGTTCACTCTTATATTCCCCCCCATACAAAAGCAGACTTGAAATCAGGTCTGCTTTTTTTGCATTATTTTTCATAATTCATTGATTTTTTCAAAAAAGAATGGTATGCTAGGAGGACGTACATGGAAAAACAATTGGACGGGATTTATAACCTCTTGTGGGGCACCCCCATGCTCCTGCTGATGCTGGGCGTTGGCGTTTGGCTGACCGTTTGCACCCGCTGTGTTCAAGTCCGTTTTTTCCCCAGTGCGGTTCGGCGATTTCTGCACCGTGAGAATGCCGGCGCGGATGGTGTTTCCCCATTTCGAGCGCTGTGTACCGCCCTGGCGGCCACGGTGGGAACAGGAAACATTGTGGGGGTAGCCGGGGCAATCAGCCTGGGCGGTCCGGGTGCCGTTCTTTGGATGCTGTTTTTTTCCTTCTTTGGGATGGCGGTGAAGTATGCCGAAGCGACGCTTGCCGTTCGCTTCCACACTTGCGAAAACGGCGAAATTGTTGGCGGCCCCATGTACATGATTCAGCTTGGCTTGCCAAAGGTTTTCCTTCCCTTGGCCGGAATATACAGCTTCTGTGGTATTCTTGCTTCCTTTGGTGTTGGTAATTTGACTCAGGTCAATGCAATTGTCACCGGAATGCAAAGCGTTGTCGGTGCTTCGCGGATTTCGCCAGTTGTTATTGGCATTGTGCTGATGGGATTTGTGGGCGTTGCCTTCTGGAAGGGGGCGGATTCCATTGGCCGGTTTGCGGAATGCCTGGTGCCCTGTGCCGCAGGGATTTATATTGTACTGTGCCTTGTTTTTCTGATATGCAAAATAAGAAGCATTCCTGCGGCGCTGCAAAACATCCTGGCAGGAGCGTTTTCCCCGAAGGCAGTTACCGGCGGCATCATTGGCTCTGCCCTGCGAGCGCTGCAGGTGGGATGCAGCCGCGGGGTGTTCACCCATGAAGCAGGGATGGGAACTGCATCCATTGCCCACGCTTCGGCCAATACCGCCCATCCGGCAGAACAGGGGATGATGGGCTTGATAGAGGTGTTTTTAGATACCTTTGTCATCTGCACCATGACCGCCTTCGTGATTTTGTGCAGCGGCTGTAAGATCCCTTATGGAATTGACACCGGTGCGAAGCTGACCATTTCTGCCTTTTCAGTGGTGTACGGTCGTTTTGGAAAGCTGATTGTCACTGCTTTTCTGACAGTCTTTGCCTATGCAACCATTCTGGGATGGAGCTTTTATGGCGTGCGCTGTACCCGGTATCTGTTTGGCTGCAAGGCAGAGCCTTGGTATTTTACGTTGCAGACGGCGGTGGTACTGCTGGGAGCAGTGATGAATACATCCGTGGTGTGGAAAATGGCGGAGGTGTTCAATGGACTCATGGCCATTCCCAATCTACTGGTGTTGCTGCTGCTCAGCCCGGTGTTAAAATCCGTTACAAATTCATATACACGCGAATCATCCATTCGCAAATGGAGGTAGTTATGCAAATTTCCATCAATGCAAACCGCTGTGAACCGTCGCCTATGCGGAAGTTCCATCCGCTGGCGGTGGCAGCCGAGGAAAAGGGAAGAAAAATCTATCACCTGAATATCGGCCAGCCTGACCTGGAGACTCCCACAGCCTATTATGAAACCATCCGCAACTTTAACCGGAAGACCCTGGCCTATGATGCGTCTCCCGGAAACCCCCTGCTGATTGATGCAATTCGGAATTACTATGCCGGGCTGGGCGTTTCGCTGGATGCTAACGATGTGCTCATCACCACCGGCGGCAGCGAGGCGCTGCTGCTGACCTGCCTGAGCATTCTTGACCCATACACCGAGGTTATCATCCCGGAGCCATACTATCCTAACTACACCACCTTTGTTCATGCAGCTGGCGGTGTCATCCGTGCGCTTCCCACCAATCCCTGGGAAGGATATCGCTATGCCCAGCGGGAGCGGATTGAGAGTCAGATTACCCGGAATACCCGCGCCATTCTGATTACCAATCCTGGCAATCCCACCGGCGTGGTGCTGAACCAGGATGAAATGCGCATGATTGCGGATATTGCAAAGGAGCATGACCTATTCCTCATTTGCGACGAGGTATACCGCGAGTTCTGCTATGATGAAAAATTCGGTGTTCCCACTATGGCACACTTTACGGACATCCAGGATAATCTGGTTATTATTGACTCGGTGTCTAAGCGATTCTCTGCCTGCGGTGCCCGTGTTGGCGCGGTTATCACGAAGAACAAAGAGCTCCAGCAGGCGCTCCTGAAATTCTGCCAGTCCCGGCTTTCTGTTGCTACCATCGACCAGTTGGGCGCAGCGGTGATGGCTGTCCAGATCTCGGTGGGCCTGACGGTGTAGGAATGGCTGTTGGTGGCCTCCTGCACGTCGAGGTAGTACCACTTGTCGGCGGTGTTGTCGCTCCAGGTCTTCATGCCGGGCAGGAATGCGTCGGCGGACTTGGGCACGCGGCCGGTGGCACGGTTGATCATGGCCATGAGTTCAGCACGGGTCACGTTTTTGTCCGGGCGGAAGGAGCCGTCGGGATAGCCGGTGATCCAGCCGAGCTTGGCGCAGATGGCGATGGCGTTCGCGGCCCAATAGTTCGCGGTCACGTCGTTGAAGTAGTTCGCAGCGCGGGTCGTGTCGGTGAAGGCAGCGAGCATGGCGGCGAGCTCTGCACGGGTGATGGCGTCGTTCGGGCGGAAGTAGCCGTTGGCGCTGTCGGTGATGACGCCGGCGTTGTTCAGAGTCGCAACGTAGGTGTTATACCAGCTGCCAGCAGCAACATCGCGGAAGCCGCTCTTGGTGGAATAGTAGTTATTGCGGGACGTGTCGTCCATGAGACGGAAGAGGATCGCGGCCGTCTCGGCGCGGGTGATGTTGCCGGCGGGCTTCACGGTGCCGTCGGGATAGCCCTGGACATACGCGAAGTGGTCAGCCGTGTTGAGCTTCGGGGTCTTCTTCGTGATGGTGCTCGGGAGCACGATCATGGTCCAGCCGGCGTAGACAGTCATGTTGTTCGTCAGCGTGACCGGGAAGGTGACCTTCTTGTTGTCCGCCGCATTGTACCAGCCGTCGAACCAGTAGCCAGCCTTGGTCGGATCCTTGGGCGCAGCAACGGAAACGCCGCAGCGAACCGTGGTCGTGCCGATCACAGAGCCGTTCCTGGAATCGAGGTAGGTCAGGGTGTGGAAGTCGCGATCGTAGTAGACTTCGAGCTTGAGAATCTCCGCCGGGGTATTGACCGTGACAACGCCGGAGAGCTTGCTCTTGGTGTTGTTGACGGAGAAGTGCGCGCCGTACTTGTTGGCATCCGGGGTGACGGTGACCGTCGAGTCAAACGTGCCTGTCTTCGTCGTATCCAATGCACTTGCATCTTCGACGTAGCTGCCGTCGGGCTGCTGCACGTAGTAGTGGATTTCGTAGTTGTAGGTGTTGGGCGTCCAGTGCGCGTACAGAGTATGATCGTCAGCGGTCGCTACGACTGTGGTGCTTTCGACCTCCGTGCCGCCATCCTTGGCCGTGAACCAGCCAGCAAACGTGTAGCCCTTACGGCTCGTCGTTGCCAGTGGGCCGTATTCGGCGTCAAACGTGACAGTCTTGCTTGCAGGCACTGCATCCGTGCCGCCGTTGACGTCGAAGGTAACGGTGTACTTGTTGGCAGTCCAGTGTGCATACAGGGTATGGTTGTTTGCAGTCGTTACGACTGTGGCGCTTTCGACCTTCGTGCCGCCGACCTTTTCGGTGAACCAGCCGTCAAACGTGTAGCCTTCACGGCTCGTCGTTGCCAGTTCGCCGTATGCGGCGTCAAAAGTGACTTCCTTGCTTGCGGGGTTCGCAGTCTCGCCGCCGTTGGCGTCAAAGGTGACGGTGTACTTGTTCGCAGTCCAGTGTGCATACAGGGTATGGTTGTTTGCAGTCGTTACAACTGTGGCGCTTTCGACCTTCGTGCCGCCGACCTTTTCGGTGAACCAGCCGTCAA
>OQWM01002517.1_pt1 | contig 12414 bp, 12 predicted proteins | sample 1691531 | NCBI WGS metagenome assembly OQWM01 (sample SAMN03418257, study PRJEB22391) | human gut metagenome | biome: human-gut; feature: organic feature; material: feces | host: Homo sapiens | place: Tanzania | collected 2013-01 | reverse complement strand
ACAAAGCACAAAAAAGCCTTTCTGCCGAAAAAACAGAAAGGCTCTTATGATGTTTTCTGATTGCTTGCCATTCCATTTAGATGATGGTTTGCAAAGAGAGAAACTTTTGTCTTTTTATTCGTTCACATGTGTCTTTTTATTCGTTCACATGTTTTATTCGTTCATCAGATAGTTCTTGAATGAAGCGAAGTCCTTGGTCATTTCAATGCTCTGCTTCTTACCCTTCATAAACTCGGCAAGGCGTGCTGGTATCTCGATGTCAGAACCGAGGATGCTATCTACCTTCTCCTTGAACTTGGCTGGGTGAGCGGTCTCCAGGAATACACCTACTTCGCCTGGTTTCAACTGCTCTTTCAGGGCACGATAACCGCAAGCGCCATGAGGGTCAAGTACATACTTGGTGTCATTGTAGCATTGCTTCATGGTCTCTGCTATCTGATCGTCCTTGTAGGTGGCACCGCTGATATAGGCTGTGATGGCATCATGATTGCCCTTGTAGAGATCATAGATGCGGGCGAAATTGCTTGGGTCGCCTACGTCCATTGCGTTGGCAATGGTTGCCTTGCTTGGCTGAGGTTTGTACTCACCAGTCTGCAGGTAGTTGTAGAAAATATCGTTGGCATTGTTGGCTGCGATGAAGCGGTGGATAGGCAAGCCCATCTCGTGACCGAACAGACCGGCTGTGATATTACCGAAGTTTCCGCTTGGTACACAGATTACCAACTTGTCTGCCAATCCTTTCTCCTTCATGCGTGCATAGGCATTGAAATAGTAGAATGCCTGAGGCAGGAAGCGAGCTACATTGATAGAGTTGGCTGAAGTCAACTTCATGTGCTTATTCAGTTCCTCATCCATGAAAGCTGATTTTACGAGTGCCTGACAGTCATCGAAAACACCATCCACCTCAAGGGCTGTGATGTTCTGACCGAGGGTAGTAAACTGGCTTTCCTGAATCTTGCTCACCTTACCCTTTGGATAGAGTACATAGACATGAATGCCCTCTACACCGAGGAATCCATTGGCTACGGCTGAACCAGTATCACCAGATGTGGCAACGAGCACATTCACTTCTTCTTTGCCTTCCTGGCGTACGAAGTATTGCAACAAACGGGCCATGAAACGGGCACCTACATCCTTGAAAGCGAGAGTAGGACCATGGAACAATTCCAGAGAGTAGATGTTTGGTTCTACCTCTACGACAGGGCAATCGAATGCCAAGGTGTCATAGACGATTTTCTTCAAAGAGTCTGCATCCACATCCTCGCCAAAGAAAGCGTCTGCCACCTGATAAGCTATCTCCTGGAAAGAGAACTTTTCGATATTGTCGAAGAATTCCTTTGGTAACTTCTTGATGATTTCAGGCATGTAGAGACCGCGGTCTTCTGCCAAACCTTTTACTACTGCCTTGTGAAGATCGGCAATCGGTGCTTTCTTATTTGTTGAATAATATTTCATTTTTCCAATTTTTTTTATGTTAATGATGTCTGTTTAATTGATAAACATTATTTGATGGCCATGAATGCATTCATGAAGTCTTGCAGCTGTAGCAGACCATAGCTGCCACGTACGCAACTTACCTCGTCGTATTTCTCTACCTCGTCAGGCGCTATGCCTGGGTAGTAGATGATGAATGGTACAGGCTCCTTCACATGGGTGCGAATTTCTACTGGAGTAGGGTGGTCAGGCAGGATGGCGATGCATACAGGTTCATCCCACTTGGAAACCTCATCGTAGATAGGCTTGATGAGTCTCCTGTCAAGGTTTTCAATAGTCTTGATCTTCAACTCCAGATTGCCATCATGACCGGCCTCATCGCTTGCTTCTACATGTACATATACGAAATCGTCGCCTTCCTTCAGAGCATCAATAGCAGCCTGCGCCTTACCTTCATAATTGGTGTCAGCAAGACCTGTCGCTCCTTCCACGATGATGTTACGGAGACCGGCATAATGACCGATACCGCGAATCAAATCGACTGCAGAGATGACAGAACCTCGCTTGATCTGAGGATACATCTGTGAGAGCGTGAGCATGTGAGGACGATAACCGCCGCCCCAAGGCCAGATGATGTTAGCCATGCGCTCTCCGCGTTCCTTGCGTGCCACATTGAAAGGGTGGTTCTCCAGGATTTCCTGACTCTTCAGAATCAGTTCATTCAGGAGATCGGCAGTCTGCTGTGCACTCATGCGGTATTCATCGGCTAACGGATCGATAGCCTTGCCGTTGGCATCCTTGTCATGCGCAGCGAGCAATGCTGCATCTACGTTCTCCATCGGTTTTACCAGAAGTGGTTTCCATTCCTCGTTCGGATGATCGTGAGGAGGAGCACAATCCACATATTTATTACCTCCCTTGATAATCAGGAGGTGGCGGTATTGGATACCTGTGATAAACTTCACGATGCCTGGATACTGACTGGCGAGTTTCTCGTTCAGATACTTGATGAGTACATCAGCATCCTCTGTTTCCAGATTGCCTCCGTTGTGGGTGATGATAATGCCATCGTTCACATTGATGATGTTGCAGCGAAGGGCGAAATCATTCGGACTCATCTCGTAGCCGATGCTGGCTGCTTCCAGAGGACCGCGTCCCTCATAGACTTCATTCTGATCATAGCCCATGATAGAACTGTTGGCTACCTCTGAACCCGGATGAAATCCGTCTGGTACTGTAACGAGTCTGCCTGTCTTTCCCATTTTGGCAAGCATGTCCATATATGGTTTGTTGGCGTATTGCAGCAAGGTCTTGCCACCCAGTCTCTCCACTGGGTGGTCAGCCATGCCGTCGCCAAGTATGATAATATGCTTCATAATTGTTATCCTTTTATTGGTATGATACGATTAAATGTTGGCGATACTCATGATGTTGGCGAATACACCGGCTGCAGTTACGCTGGCACCGGCTCCATAACCCTGAATCATCATAGGGTATTCCTTGTAGCGCTCGGTGGTGAGCAACACGATGTTGTTGCTGCCTTCGAGGTTGTAGAACGGATGCTCTGGACCTACTGCCTGCAAGCCTACGCTGGTCTTGCCACCGTCGAGGGTTGCCACGAAGCGCCAGCGCTTGTGCTCGATGTCGAGGGTCTTGCGCTTTGCCTCGAATTCTGCATCCAACTCAGGCAACTTCTTCCAGAAATCATCCAGACTGCCCTGGAAGTATTCGTCTGGTACGAAGAGGTTCTTTTCTACGTCATCTTGTTCTACACGGTAGCCTGCTTCACGAGAGAGGATAACCAACTTGCGTACAACGTCCATACCGCTCAGGTCAATACGTGGATCTGGTTCGCTATAACCTTTCTCTTTGGCGAGACGAACGGTCTCAGAGAATGGTACGACACCAGAGATAGCATTAAAGATAAAGTTGAGCGTACCAGACAGAACTGCCTCAATCTTAAGGATTTTATCACCAGAGTTGCGCAGGTCGTTGATGGTTCCGATGATAGGAAGACCAGCACCTACGTTGGTTTCAAAACGGAATACGACACCACGCTGGATGGCGGTTTTCTTCAATCGCTCATAGTTCTCATATTCACTGGAAGCAGCTATCTTGTTGGCTGCGATGATGCTCACGTTGTGCTCCAGAAGACTCTGGTAGAGACTTGCCACATCCTTGCTCGCAGTACAGTCCACGAATACGCTGTTGAAGATATTCATATTCAGGATCTTCTCCTTCAGGACCTCGTTGGTACTTGGTTCTGAAGCCTTCAGAGCCTCACGATAGTTGTCGAGGTCGAGACCGTCACGGTCGAAGATAGCATTGTGGGAAGATGCAATACCCACCACGTTGAGCTTGAGTTTGTTGCGCTCCTTGAGTTCTTCGTACTGGTTCTTGATCTGCTCAATCAGTTTGCCGCCCACAGTACCCACACCACAGATAAAGAGATTGAGCACCTTGTATTCTGAAAGGAAGAAACTGTCGTGTAATACGTTCAATGATTTGCGGAGGAAATCGCTCTTTACTACGAAAGAAATGTTGGTCTCTGAAGCACCCTGTGCACAGGCGATGACTGAGATACCGCTTCGTCCGAGCGTACCGAACAGTTTACCAGCGATACCTGCAGCGTGCTTCATGTTTTCACCTACGATGGCGATGGTAGCCAGACCACATTCTGCGTGCATAGGGAACATGGCGCCGTCGGCAATCTCATTTTTGAATTCCTCATTCAATACTCTTACTGCTTCTTCTACGTCCTGCTCTCTTACACCGATAGAGGTAGAGTTCTCTGAAGATGCCTGGGAAACCATGAATACAGAGATGCCTTCATTGGCAAGAGCGGTAAAGATACGGCGGTTGACACCGATGACACCGACCATGGAAAGACCGGTTACGGTAATAAGTGCTGTACCATTGATAGAAGAAATACCCTTGATAGGTTTGGAGTCGCCATCAATCTTGTTCTTGATGATGGTGCCAGGAGCCTCTGGGTTGAAGGTATTCTTGACCTTGATAGGAATATTCTTGACACAAACTGGGTAGATAGTAGGAGGGTAGATGACCTTTGCACCAAAGTTGCAAAGCTCCATCGCCTCGATGTAACTCAGTTCGTTGATAGTGTAAGCTGATTTGATGACTCGTGGGTCGGCTGTCATGAAGCCGTCTACGTCGGTCCAGATTTCGAGCACCTTAGCGTCGAGAGCCGCTGCGATGATGGCAGCCGTGTAGTCGCTACCGCCTCTACCGAGGTTGGTGGTGCGCTCTGTGTGCTTGTCGCGGCTGATAAAACCCGGAACGAGAGAGATGCGAGGCAGGTCTTCGAAGGTCTTCTTTACCAGATGGTTGGTCAATTCGCTGTCCAGGGTATGCTTGCCCTTGCCGTTCTTGCGCTCCGTCTTGATGAAGTTGCGCGAGTCAAACCACTTGGCACCACGTATCAGTGTGGCAACAATCTTCGAGCTGAGTCTCTCACCGTAGCTCACGATGGCATCCTGAGTCTTCTCGCTGAGGTCGTGGATGAGGTACACACCAAAGTAGATGCTCTTCAACTGCTCGAAGAGGGCATCGACCGATTTGAATAAGTTTTCTCTGTCTGCTGTGTCGGTGATGATGGTGTCTATCATCTTGTGGTGGCGATCAACCATGGCGTCGAATTCGACTTTCCACTGTTCATCACCCTGGAGGGCAAGCTGAGAGGTTTGCAAGAGTTTGTCGGTGATACCGCCAAGCGCGCTCACCACAACCACTACACTCTGTTTCTTGGCCTCATTCTCAACGATACGTTTTAAGCTGAGGATGCTTTTTACGGAACCAACTGATGTTCCGCCGAATTTTAATACTTTCATGTTATTGAATTTTACGTTGGTAATGTAATGCCACCCCCGAAACGACCGGGGCCGAAGCAAAACTTGACCGCAAAAGTAATGTTTTTCTGTCAAACTGCCAAGGATTTTTCGGAAAAACTATCAATTTGTTGTAAAAAATACTAGGTTTGTGGTATGCAGCGGGCCGATTTTGGCATTACACCTTATTATATTATATAAATTTATCTCATTTTCCTTGCGAGTCTCAAATATTTTCCGTAAATTTGCCGCTGAAAATCAAAATATACATAATGAAGTATCTATTATTCTCAGATATACACGGCTGCTTGCCTGCCTTGGAAAAGGCTCTCGACTTCTTCGATGAGCAGGAATGTGACATGATGTGCATCATGGGCGACATCATCAACTATGGTCCACGCAATCGCATCCCAGAGGGCATCGACCCGAAGGGTATCGTGGAGCGACTCAACAAGCTCGCTGACAAAATCATCGCCGTGCGTGGCAACTGTGACGCCGAGGTAGACCAAATGCTCCTCGACTTTCCCATCATGGAGACTTATGCCCTGCTCGTAGACGGCGGCAAGAAGTATCTCCTGACCCATGGTCATGTCTACAACAAGGACAATATGCCTAAGGGACCCTACGATGCCATCATCTACGGTCATACCCATCTCTGGGAACTCTCGCATAACGAGAAGGGGCAAGCCATCGTCAATACGGGTAGCATCACCTTCCCGAAGGGTGGCAATCCTCCAACTTTCGCAACATTGGAAGATGGCAAGTTCACCATGTATCATCTGGATACACGCGAGGTGCTGGCTACAATGGAAGCATGAAAAAGTGAAAAGTGAAAGTGAATTGTGAAAGTGAAAAGTGAATTGTGAAAGTAATGTGAAATCCGTCACTTGTCACTCGTCATTTTCATAAAACTAATCATAAAGTTCAAAGATCAAAGATCAAAGTTCAAAGTAAATGATTCAAGAATATCAAATCAGAATTCTGCCCGAACAGGCAGCCAGCGAGGAAGGCATCAAGCGCTATCTCTCCAAGGAGAAGGGCCTCGACGTAAGAACATTGAACCAGGTGAGGGTGCTCAAGCGTAGCATCGACGCTCGCCAGCGCACCATCTACGTCAATCTGAAGGTGCGTGCCTACATCAATGAATATCCTCAAGACGATCAATATATCCACACGGAATATCCCGATGTGAGCAGCCGCCCACGCGTCATCGTGGTGGGAGAGGGACCTGGTGGTCTCTTTGCCAGCCTCCGTCTCATCGAGCTAGGCTATCGCCCCATCGTGCTCGAAAGGGGCAAGGACGTGCGTGAGCGCAAGAAGGATCTCTCCAACATCACCAAGACACAGAAGGTGGATGGTGAGAGCAACTACTGCTTTGGCGAGGGTGGAGCCGGTGCCTATAGCGACGGCAAGCTCTATACCCGCAGCAAGAAGAGGGGCAGCGTGGACAAGATTCTCAACGTATTCTGTCAGCATGGTGCCAACACCAACATCCTGGCCGATGCCCATCCGCACATCGGTACCGATAAGTTGCCACGTGTCATCGAGAACATGCGCAACACCATCATCAAGTGTGGTGGCGAGGTACACTTCCAAACCAAGATGGTTCGCTTGATATTGGCTAGCGATGGCAAGATGGCATCTCCATCTGCTTCTGATTCCGCCGTAGCCGACAAGGTGATAGGCGTGGAGGCTATCAATCTGGTGACGGGAGCCGAGGAGACCTATAAGGGCCCTGTAATCCTAGCCACAGGCCACAGTGCCCGTGACGTATATCGCTATCTCGCCGCATCCAAGATAGAGATAGAGGCGAAGGGCATCGCCGTAGGTGTGCGCCTGGAGCATCCATCCCAGCTCATCGACCAGATACAATATCACAACAAGAACGGCAGGGGCAAGTATCTCCCTGCCGCCGAGTACAGCTTTGTTACCCAGGTGGATGGTAGGGGCGTATATAGCTTCTGCATGTGCCCTGGCGGCTTTGTCATTCCTGCCGCCACCGGACCAGAGCAGTTGGTGGTTAACGGCATGAGCCCAAGTAATCGTGGCACAGCCTGGAGCAATTCGGGCATGGTGGTGGAGACGCATCCTGAGGATGTAGTGAAATATGTAGCAGAGCATGGCATCCCAGTACAAGCAGGTTCTTCTGAGTCTGTATCTGCCGAGTCTGGTGCCGTATCTCTCGACGCCCTCTTGCAGGATCCTCTCTCCATGATGTACTTCCAGCAAATCTTGGAAAAGCATTGTTGGCAGCAGGGCAACATGAAGCAGACCGCTCCATCGCAGCGCATGGCCGACTTCGTGAACAATCGTCTGAGCTACGACCTGCCTAAGAGCAGTTATGCCCCAGGCTTGATCAGCAGTCCGCTCCATTTCTGGATGCCCGATTTCGTGAGCAAGCGTTTGCAGGAAGGCTTCAAGACCTTCGGCAAGAATGCCCACGGTTTTCTCACCAATGAGGCTATCTTGATAGCCACCGAAACTCGCACCTCTTCCCCTGTGCGCATCGTGCGTGATAGAGAAACCCTCCAGCACGTCCGTCTCCAGGGCCTCTTCCCATGTGGCGAGGGTGCCGGCTATGCAGGTGGCATCGTATCTGCCGGAGTAGATGGCGAGCGCTGTGCCGAGATGTGTGCGGAGTATATGGAGAAACTGTAAGATAATCAGTGAGTTTTTTACATTTTCTCTCATAAATATTTGGTGTTTTCATTTTTTCGCCGTATATTTGCGGTGGAATTAATTAAATAAGGAGAAAAAGTATGAATATTTCATTATCTTTAAGTGACATATATGGTATGTTGTCTACATTGACTAACGACAATAAGCAATGGTTGGCAGATAAGTTGATTCAAGATGTCAACGAGTCTAAGGCGCAACACCCATACAAGACATTGAAGTTTCCTAAAATTCCAAAAGGACGTCCGATTTCTCCGGAAGTGTTGGATATGGTGGTAGGAAAGTTGCCTGACGACTTTGACTATGACAAGGAAATAGAAACAATGTATATGGAACGTGCCAAATGAGAGTATTTTTAGATACCAATGTCGTAATAGACTTTTGTGGTCAACGAGCTCCGTTTTTTGATGCGGCTGCAGAGATTATAGATATGGCAAAGAGAGGGGAAATAGATTTAGTAATATCTTCGCTTTCTTTTGTTAATGCAGCTTATGTTTTGCGAAAGCAATTCGAAAGGCATACTTTAGATATGAAGTTATGTCAGCTGATGGATTTGTGTAAAGTCTCTAAGGTTGATGGCGATATGATTAAGGCTGCAATTAATAGGCAGTCTTATGATTTTGAGGATTGTGTGCAATTTATGTCAGCTAAGTCAAGAAAGGCTGATGTTGTCATAACTCGTGATCAAAAAGGTTTTGTTCGTGAGAAAATGTCAAGAATAAAAGGGATTGTGAAATGATAAAAATTGGAGCAAGAGAGTTTGAAAGCATGGAAGCGGCTCGTGACTTCTTTCGTCATTGGTTTAAGAAATCTAGATTGCACCGCTTTGATATTGCTGAGCAGTTCAGAAAAGAAATGGAGCAAGAAGGCAAGAAGTGTTCCTCCGTTATGGTGAATGGGCGTGTTTATGAATTTACTGATAAAGAGAGAGCAGAATATGCTAAACTTAAAGAAGAAGTAGATTCATGGGAACAAAGGATGCAAGCATCTGTAGGCACATAGGTGGCCCAGTCGAAACTCTCAATGACGTTTCGACTGGTAGTCTTGCTAGAGCAGAGAAATGCTGTCTTCCGCTTCTCTAGCAATCCCATGTTACCTATGTGATTGACTATTTGGAATACCATTATTCGCAAACACCAGCATAAAGATGATCAATTGGAAAAATGAGATCCCAATTCTTACCCCAAACAATATTGCCAAATTCAATCTTAAACTTTTTGAATTTGTTCTCGTTTAAGTAGGAGTTGTATTGAGGATGTGGATGCTTTTTGATAAAAGCCCCCACGTCAATAGTTTTTATAGTGTTGTCATTGAAATGCAATTCCACTTTCAATGGAGCCACGTATTTGGCAGAAACGATACTAATCACATTCATAATTTCTTCGTAATTTTAGTTGAACGTATTCTTTTCTTATAAACAAAGAAGTTAACCCATTTATCAACGATATTTTTATAATATTTTTTGACGAAGGCCTCTGCTGTAGCTGAGTCTTTTTCTGAAAATGGTGGCATTTTATTTGATGCTCTTCTCTGTATTTCTACAAGTTCACCATTGTCTAATATAATCTCAAAGATAGCCTCATGCCCATCTTTCATAACATGGACATGTATCGGTTCGTGCTCATTAGAGTAGAACAAGAAGATAAATCCGAAATATTCAAATATCTTTGGCATAGTTCTTTGTTTTTTAATTCACGGCAAAGATACGCTTTATTTCTGAAATATCAAAGAATATTTGCAAGTTTTTTGTTTCTTCTAATAAAATCGCCAGTTACAGATAGTTCTATGCTACTATAACTGGCGATAACTCAGTGATATTTTCTCTTATTCCTCATCCTTGTTCTGCTGATGGAACTCTTCCATACGAGAGATGCATACCTCGTAGAGGGGTTCGAGGATGTTCATCGCTGCAAAGAGGAAAGCTCCGCTGCCGCAGGTTGGGTCCAAGATGGTTACCTGCTGCATGGCATGATAGAAATGTTCCACCAAGAGATGGTCGGGAGTATGAAGGAGCAGGTCGTAAGTAAACTGGCGAATGTCGAGATTGTAAGTGATGAAGTCATTGATTTTAAATGGTTCGGGCGTGCGCTCGTTCCAGTGGCTTCTACGTACCAAGAGCTGAGGCTCGCTGGTATCTACTCCCTCTGCTATCTCGGCTGGTATGCGAGAGAGCCAATCTCTTGAGTATCCATGCTTTACGACATCATAGATATAGGCGTCGCCACTATGCTGTAAGGTTTGCCAGATGTAGCCATCCTCACGGAAATCTTTGCTTGATGAGGTCTTCTTGACAGCATCGAAGAGATAGGGCAGGATACAATTCTTGCCAATATACTCTGTGATGTCCTCCTTGGTGTAATAGGCTCCCATCTGCGCACGGTCGTTGATGTATTGCTCGAAGATATAGCCCAGCACATCGGGGTTGATGTCCTTGCCCGAAGCGGTGATACGAGTGTCGAGATGCCAACGCCATTTGTCGAAGAAATCGAAGAGATGGAGAAATGCCTCGTCCTCGATGTCGATGTCTCGGAACATCTTCTCAATGTCGTGGAAGTCGAACATGCCGCCATTGAGGTATGGGATGCGACCATACTTCTGCAGGAACTCCTCATCACGTTGGTGATAATGCCTTGGAGCCCCTCGGTGAATCGGGTTTCCAGGTTGTCATAGATACGAGCCATGGGATTGCTGTAATTTAAAGGGTACAACAATCTCGGGCAGTTTCAATGTTAAGATTCTTATGCATGTTGGTAGGAGCTTTAAATCTGTTACTGAAATCTGTTAGTTATCTCTAAAAGTCTTGCTTCGGGGCATAAAAAGAGCGTACCCTCAGCCTTATCGTATTCCTAAACAAGTCTTCCGGCGATTTCTATAGGTTCTTCCAACAATAAGAAAGGAGCCGTTTGCAAGCATCTACCTGCAAACGGCTCCTTCTCTATATGGTGATCAAAACTACTTTACTTGTTTTCGTCCTTCTCGTTGATAATCTCCTCGGCACGCTTCAATGCCTTGCTGATATGGTCGGTGATATTCTCCTTGCCCAGCAAGTTGTAGAAACCGGCATGCTCCAACTGTGCGTTTACCTTCTCGCAAACACCGGAGAGGACAATCTGGATATCTTCCTTCTGGCTCATCTCACAGAGGTTGGTGAGGTTGTGGATACCTGTGGAATCCACAAATGGCACCTTGCGCATACGAATCACACGTACCAATGGACGGTCGCCGAAGGCTGCCATCACTTCCTCAAACTTATTACCTGCACCGAAGAAGAAAGGACCATTGATCTCATATACCTCCACACCCTTAGGGATGGTATAGTGATCCAAGTTGGTAGAGAGGAAGTCAAACTCCTTGTTGAGGTCAATCTCGTCGTCTGTAATCGCCTTCACGTCGGTGGTCTCAGCCATACGCTTCATGAAGAGCAAGCAGGCGATGATCAAACCAACCTCGATAGCTACGGTGAGGTCGAAGATGATGGTGAGGAAGAAGGTAATCAAGAGCACGGTGACATCGCTCTTTGGATTCTTCATCAACGCCAAGAATGAACGCCAACCACTCATGCCGTAAGATACCACTACCAATACACCAGCCAAGCAAGCCATAGGGATGTACTTGGCAAGCGGCATCAGGAAGAGGAAGATGAGCAGCAATACCACGGCGTGGATGATACCCGCAACTGGGGTCTTACCGCCATTGTTGATATTGGTCATCGTACGGGCGATGGCACCTGTGGCAGGAATACCGCCGAAGAGTGGGGATGCGATGTTAGCCAATCCCTGTGCCACCAACTCTGTATTACTATCATGATGGTCAGAGATAACACCATCTGCCACGGTAGCAGAGAGCAAACTCTCGATAGCACCGAGAATAGCGATGGTGATAGCAGGAGAAACGAGGCTCTTGATGGTGTCCCAGTTCATCTCTGGCACCTGAGCTGTAGGCAACTCATTGCTGAGGGAGAAACGGTCGCCGATAGTCTCTATGCTCTCTATACCAGCGAATTGCTTCAGGAGCAAAGCCACTACTGTCATCAAGATGATGGCGATGAGCGAACCAGGAATCTTCTTGCTAAACTTAGGAGTGATAGCGATAACAATGACGCTCGCCACACCTATTAGGGCGCACCAAGGGTCGATGGTATCGAAACTCTGGAAGTAGACGCCCCATTTCTCCATGAAGTCGGATGGATTGCTAGCCAAAGTCAATCCGAAGAGGTCCTTGATCTGGGTGGTAAAGATGGTAACGGCGATACCGCTGGTGAATCCCACCACGATAGGATAAGGGATGTACTTGATGATGGTGCCCAGTCGGAGGAGCCCAAAGAGTACCAGGAAGAGACCTGCCATCAGCGTGGCGATGGTCAATCCCTCCATGCCATACTTCTGGATGATGCCATAGATGATGACGATGAATGCTCCCGTAGGACCACCAATCTGCACCTTGCTTCCGCCAAATACGG
>OQWM01002514.1_pt1 | contig 12418 bp, 10 predicted proteins | sample 1691531 | NCBI WGS metagenome assembly OQWM01 (sample SAMN03418257, study PRJEB22391) | human gut metagenome | biome: human-gut; feature: organic feature; material: feces | host: Homo sapiens | place: Tanzania | collected 2013-01 | reverse complement strand
GTCGACGGTCTTTCCCCATTAGAAGCGCGCTTGATGGAATTGGTTCGCCGGCTTACCGACGATCAGAAGGAGATGCTGCTGGCCCAAATAGAACTTCTACTAAGTAAGCAAGAATAGCTTCCTGATTCTCAGGGGTAAGCTCGCGGAACTTTGCAAGGATCTCTCGATCAAGTCGGTCAAACATTGTGACCTCTCTTTCCCTCAGAAGCTCCCGATGATTGTATTCGGCGCCGCAGAACAGTATATACCATTCTGCCCCGCCGTTCCACCTGTAATGTTTCCCAGCAAAGGAGGTGCTGCTATATGAAACGTGCAAACGGCAGCGGCTCGGTCGTCAAGCTATCCGGCAATCGCCGCCGCCCCTATATGGTCCGCGTCTCCGCGCGCGATGAATACGGACACATTGTCCAGCGCGCCCTATCTTACCACGAAAAAGCCGCCGACGCCCAGGCCGCGCTCGACGAGTACAACCGCAACCGCCTCGAAGGCAAGGCTCCCACCGCCGACCGCATGAACGCCACCTTGCAGCAGGTCTATGACGGCTGGAAGGCTCGTACCCACCGTAAGCTCAACAGCGGCAGCATTCGTTGCTATAATGCTGCATGGAATAAATCTGTCAGTCAGTACGCCGACCGCAAGATTCGCTCCATCACTCTGGATGACTGGCAGCAGCTTCTTGACGAACGCGAGGCGGCCGGTCGCTCGCAAAGCACAATCAATAATGTCTATATCCTCATTAAGGCTCTGTGTTCTTATGCGATGGAGCGCGATATTCTCGGCAAAGACTACTCGCGGTATCTCGACATCCCCTCTATTGAATTGAAGAACCCCCGCGGCGCTTTGACCGACATTCAGCTCAAGAACCTCGAAAAGCTCGCCGCCGCAGGCGAGCCCTGGGCGGACACCGCTCTCATGCTATGCTATACCGGTTTCCGTGTTACTGAATTTCTGACGCTCACCCGCTTTTCCTATCACCCAGAGGACGGCGGCTACCTGCAAGGCGGTTTGAAGACCGAAGCCGGCCGAAACCGCATCGTTCCCATTCACCCGAAGATTCGTCCCTATCTCGACCGCTGGCTCGCCCGCAATGGTGACACGATCATCTGCGACGAGAATGGTGCCGCCGTTGGCTACAAGCATTTTCTTGATTGTTTCGCGGAATTGATGAAAAAAATCGATGCGCCAAAAGCGACGCCCCACTGGTGCCGCCACACCTTCGCAACGCTGCTGCACGCAGCCGACGTCGATGAGCTCACTGTCAAGTGGCTCATGGGTCACTCCACGCGTAACGATATCACCGCCCACTACACGCACGAGACGATCGCCGTCCTGCGCGACGCCGTCCTCAAAGTGGCCTGATATCCACCCTTTATTCATCTATGGCCGAATGCACAATTATAGCCCGTTAGTAACGCATTAGTAGCAAATTAGTAACAAAAAACCGCGCAAGCCCTGTAAAATCAATCAGTATTTGATTTTGCCATTTATCTTTCTTTTAACTTCTTCCGCAGAAAATATAAACCAGCGCAGGCTCACCTGCGCTGGTTTTTCTTTACGACGCCTGCGCGAACTGGCTGTTGTAGAGCTCGGCGTAGAAGCCGTTTTGCTCCATCAGCTGCTCGTGCGTGCCGCTCTCGATGACGTCGCCGTCGCGCATCACGAGGATGAGGTCGGCGTTCTTGATGGTCGACAGGCGGTGGGCGATGACAAAGCTCGTCCGGCCCTTCGTCAGCTCGTCCATCGCGCGCTGAATGAGAAGTTCCGTGCGCGTATCGACCGAGGACGTTGCCTCGTCGAGGATCAGCATCGGCGCATTCTGGAGCATCGCGCGGGCGATGGTCAAAAGCTGCTTCTGTCCCGCCGAGATGGTCGTGCTCTCGCTGAGCACGGTGTCAAAGCCCTGTGGCAGCGAGTGGACAAATTTGTCGAGGCCGCAGGCCTTGCAGACCGTTTCGAGCTGCTCGTCCGTGATACCCTCCATGTTATAGACCAGGTTCTCGCGGATCGTGCCCTCAAAGAGCCACGTGTCCTGCAGGACCATACCAAAGAGCTCGTGCACATCCTCGCGGCGCAGGTCGGTCGTCGCCACGCCGTCGATCGTGATGCGGCCGCTGTTGACCTCGAAAAATCGCATCAGGAGGTTCACCATCGTGGTCTTGCCCGCGCCGGTGGGGCCGACGATGGCGACCTTCTGGCCCGGATGGACCTCAGCGGAGAAATCCTTGATGATGATCTTGTCGGGCGAATCGGGGTAGCTGAAGCGCACGTGGTCGAACGTTACCGCGCCGCGCACGGCGTCGAGCTTCTCGGTCTTGTCGCTCTCGTCGCCGAGCTCTTCACTTTCGAGGAAGTCGAAAATACGATGCGCGGAGGCGGAGGCCGTCTGCAAATTCGTCATACCCTGCGCGATCTGCGTCAGCGGCGTGGTGAAGAGGCGCACATACAGGATGAACGAGACGATGACGCCGAATTCGATCGTGCCATTGATGGCCAGCACCGAGCCGAACACGCACACGGCAACATACGAGAGGTTGCCGATCACGTTCATGAGCGGCTGCATCACACCGGAGAGGAACTGCGAGCGCCAGTTTGCGTCATAGACCGCCGCGTTCAGGCCGTCGAAGTGGTCGAGGACCTTATCGACTGCGCGGCTGATGCGCACGACCTCATGGCCGGAATACATCTCCTCGACATAGCCGTTGAGCTCGCCGAGGCTCTTCTGCCGCGCGGTGAAGTAGCGCTGCGACTTCGACATGATGGCGACGATCAGCACCATGCCAAGGAGCGTGATGCACAGTGCGACGAGCGCCATGCGCCATTCGGTCACGAACATCATAATAAGGCAGCCGACAAACTGTGTCGCGGCGCTGATGATGGTCGGCAGGCTGTTGGTAAGTCCCTGCTGGAGCGTTGACACATCGTTTGTGATGCGGCTCAAAATGTCGCCCTGCGAGGTGGTGTTGAAATACTTCTGCGGCACGCGGTTGATCTTTTCCGAGAGCTCACCTCTCATGCGGTAGGACATTTTCAGCGTCACGACCGCCATGATATAGTGTTGGATGAAGCCAAACAGCGCGCTCAGGCAGTAAATAATGGCAAGGAACACGCCGATCTTCGCAATGGCGGCGAGGTCAATGCCGGTGAAGAGGCCGTCGGACATGATGGTCGCCATTTTGCCGATCTTGTCGGGGCCGATGATCGTCATCACGGCGCTCAGCGCCGCCAGCACGAGCGCAAGAGCGATGACGCCAAGGCTCGATTTCATATAGACGCCCGTGCGCTTGAGCGCGCCGACGGGATTGCTGTTTTTCTTTTTCATCTTCTCTCGCCCCTTTTACGCGAGCTCCGCGGCGCTGAGCTGGGAGGTCGCGATCTCGCGGTAAACGTCACAGTTTTTCATCAGCTCTTCATGCGTGCCGATGCCCACGGTCTCGCCGCGGTCGAGCACGATGATCTTGTCCGCGTGGCGGATGGTGCTGATGCGCTGCGCGACGATGATCTTCGTCGTGTCGTGCAGCTGCTTGGATAGCCCCTCGCGCAGCTTCGCGTCCGTGCGGTAGTCAAGCGCGGAGAACGAATCGTCGAAGACGAGGATCTCCGGTTTTCTCGCCAGCGCGCGGGCGATGGAAAGGCGCTGCTTCTGGCCGCCGGACATGTTGCGGCCCATCTGCGCCACATGGTGCTGCGTGCCGTCGGGGAGCTTGTCGACAAACTCCTTCGCCTGCGAAAGCTCGACGGCCTGCGCAAGGCCCTCATCGTCCGCCGGCGCTTCGCTCTCGCCAAAGTAGACATTGTCGCGGATGCTGCCGGCGAAGAGCACCGCCTTCTGCGTCACGTAGCCGAGCTTGTTGTAGAGTGTGTCGAACGTGTAGTCCCTGACGTTCACGCCGTCGACAAGCACCTCGCCCTCCGTCGCATCGTAAAAGCGCGGGATCAGGCTCACAAGTGTCGTCTTGCCGCTGCCCGTCGCGCCGATGACGGCAAGCGTCTCGCCCCTGTTCACACGGAAGCTGATGTTCGAAAGCTCATCCTCCGAAGTGTGCGGATAGCGGAACGAAACGTTTTTGAACTCCACTGTGCCGTGCTCTTTGCATTCGCTCACGCTGCCCTCGCGGATATTCGCCTTGCGCTCGAGCACCTCGTTGATACGCTCGGCCGAGACCTGCGCCTGCGGCAGCAGCATGAAGATCATCACGAGCATCATAAAAGACATCACCACGTAGGTTGCATACGTGCTGAACACCAGCACGTCGCTGAACATCGTGAGGCGCGCTGCGGAATCGGTCAGCGCGATGTTGTTGACGAGCGCCGCACCCAGCCAGTAGATCGTGAGCGCCAGGCCGTTCATACCGAGCGTCATCGTCGGCTGGACGAGGGCGAAGAGCTTCTGGTTCTTTACCTGCACATTCATCATGTCAAGGCTCGGCTTGTTGAACTTGTCGTTCTGGTACTGCTCGGCGTTGAACGCGTGCACCACGTTGATGCCCGTCAGGTTTTCGCGCGCCACACGGTTGATCTGGTCGGTCAGCTTCTGCACGATGCGGAAACGCGGGATGCAGATGCTCATCACCGTTATCACCGTCACGCAGATGACCACGACGAATGCCGCTGTCACGGCGGAGAGCTCCCAGCTCTTGCCGAGAATTTTGATGATGGCCCACACGGCCATGATCGGCGATTTGATCATCATCTGCAGGCCCATCGCCACGATCATCTGAATTTGCGTGATGTCGTTCGTCGTTCTCGTGATGAGGCTGGCGACGGAAAAGTCCTGCATCTCCTCGCTGCCGATGTCCATCACGTGGCGGAAGAGCTTTTCGCGCACCGTGAAGCTGAAGCCCGACGCCGCCTTGGCCGCGAGATACCCGCAGCCCACGGCCAGCACGGCGCTTGCGAGCGTGCAGCCAAGCATTTTCACGCCGACGGACAGGATATCCGCCGTCGCCCCCGACGTTTTGATGAGCGTCGTCAGATCGGTCATGTAATCCGGCAGCCGCAGGTCAAAGTAGACCTGCACCGCCACAAGCACGGTGCACAGCAGCACCATGAGCACCTCTTTGCGGCGCATGTTTTTGAGTAGTTTGATCATTGTTGTTTCTCCTGATTTCTTCTTTGGGCCCTCAGCGCTTTTCCTTGCAGATGCCGTTCAGATTGCCATCCATTCTTTCAAGGCAGCGGCGCATCGTCGCCAGATCCTCCTCCGGGATGCCCTCGAGCAGACGTCTTCCGAACTGCCACTGCACCTGCCGTCCGCGCTCAATGAGCGCTTGCGCCTGTTCGGTGCAGATAAGCCGCGTCTGCCGCCGGTCGCCCGGCATCTCCTGCCGCTCAAGAAGGCCGTCATTCACCAGTCTTTCCACGTGCACGGAGACGATACCCGATTTGTGCCCGCGCATGCGGCAGATGTCCTTCGCCGTGTTGTGCTCGGGATTGTTGGCGAGAAAGAGCAGAATATCCATCGCTAACGGCGGCAGGCCGGTCTCCTTGCACAGCGGAGTTAACATAACGTGATAAGCCTGTGTCATCTTGTTGGCGTGGCTGAAAAGCGTTGCCCCGCGCATCGGTTCCTTCGGCATCATATCGGTTCCTTTCCGACCTCATTCTGTCACGCGCCGCGCTCGCTCGTCATCGAATGATAATCTTCTAATTTTAGAACGTCATCATTATAGTTGTTTCCATTCCAATGTCAATAAACAAATTATGAACGTTCCAAAAAAGGGCGCGAAAAAGCGCCGCCTTTCGGCAGCGCTTTTTTCGTATTCTGTTACAGAGACAGCTGGATAAGGCCGAGGATGAGCATATGTACCGGATAAAACGCGTAGCAGGCATACTGAAACGCCTTGCTGTGGTGTCCCTGCCGCCCGCGGTAGAGCCAGATGGGCACGAGCGAGAGCAGTGCAAGCCCCTGCTCGCAGACCTCAAACTCCAGTCCGAAAAGCTCGATCGGGAAAATCTGTCCTCCGATGAGCGACACATTGATCCAATAGAGCGCCGCGATCTGCCCGAGCAGCTTCCACCACTCTCTGCCGCGGAGGAAATAGAACACAAACACCGTCAAAACGCCCATGCCGTAATAATCTACCATGCCGAGCGTGCCGAGCGCAAAGCCCAGCACCGTGACCGCAACGCAAGTCAGAAGATAGAGCCATGTCTTCCCCTTTTCCCGCACGGCCTCCATCGCCCGAATGCCGAGAAGGCCGATGAGCAGCGTCCAGATGACATTCTGGTGCACAGGGTAGAACCACGTGCCGCCGTACATCAGGTCAAAGGGAATTTCCGACAGCAACGCAAAAATCAGCATCCGCTGCGCGTATTTTTTGAAACTGTGCGTGTGGAAGTAGCCCTCCACCGCCATGAAGGCAAAAATGGGGAACGCGAGACGTCCCACGCAGGTCATCCACTCCTGCGAAAGAAAAAGCGTCGCCCACAGGTGGTCGAGCAGCATGAAGGCCATCGCTAAAATGTGCAGCGCCGCGGCGCTGAGGTCAAACTGTTTTTTCATTGATCTCTCCTGTTGATTTCTCTCTTTTTCCCTCTGTTGCGCAAAGTTATTTTATTTTATCAGATCTCGCGTCAAAAGTCACGCTTAATTTTTGCGTTTCTTTCTCTGCAAAAAATACCGGCGGGCAAAATGCCCGCCGGTACGTTTCAGTTTTACCCCAGAATGGCCTTCAGGTCCTCCTCTGGCGTCGTAATGGGCGCGATGCCAAAGTTCTTGACAAGGTAGTCGAGCACGTTCGGCGAGAGGAACGCCGGCAGTGTCGGACCGAGGCGGATGTCCTTGATGCCGAGATACAGCAGCGTCAGCAGGATGCACACCGCCTTCTGCTCGTACCACGAGAGCACCATCGAAAGCGGCAGCTCGTTCACACCGCAGCCAAAGGCGTCGGCGAGCGCCAGCGCGATCTGGATGGCGCTGTAAGCGTCGTTGCACTGGCCGATGTCCAGGATGCGCGGCAGCCCCGCCACCGTGCCAAGATCTAAGTCATTGAAGCGGAACTTGCCGCAGGCCAGCGTCAGCACGATGGTGTCGGGCGGCGTCTGCTTGACGAATTCCGTGTAGTAATTTCTGCCTGGGCGCGCGCCGTCGCAGCCGCCGACTAAGAAAAAGTGTCGGATCTGGCCGGACTTGACGGCCTCGACCACCTTGTCGGCCACACCCAGTACCGCGCCGCGGGCAAAGCCCGTCGTGACCGTGCTGCCGCCGTTGATGCCGGTGAACGCCTTATCCTCGGCATAGCCGCCCAGTTCCAGCGCCTTTTCGATGACCGGCGTGAAGTCCTTGTCCGCGCCGATATGCTTGAGTTCCGGATATGAGACCACCGCCGTAGTGAACACGCGGTCGGCATAGCTCGCTTTCGGCGGCATCAGGCAATTCGTGGTGAATAGTACGGGCGCAGGGATGTCGGCAAATTCCTTTTGCTGGTTCTGCCACGCCGTGCCGAAATTGCCCTTGAGATGGGCATACTTTTTAAGGCCCGGGTAGCCGTGCGCGGGCAGCATCTCGCTGTGCGTATAGATGTTGATGCCCTTGCCCTCCGTCTGCTCGAGCAGGCGCTTCAAGTCGTGCAGGTCGTGGCCGGAAACCACGATGAACGGTCCCTTTTCCACCGTCAGCGGCACGGTGGTCGGCTCTGGCGTGCCGTAGGTCTCCGTGTTGGCCTTGTCGAGCAGCGCCATGCAGCGGTAGTTTTTCTCGCCGACCTCCAGCACAAGGGGGAGCAGGTCATCCATGCCCCAGTCCTCGCCGATGGCAAACAATGCCTTGGCAAAAAAGCGGTTGACCTCGCCGTCCGTATAGCCCAGCACCATCGCGTGGTAGGCGTACGCCGCCATGCCGCGGATACCGAACAGGATGAGCGACTTGAGACTGCGGATGTCCTCGTCCGCCGTCCAGAGCCGCGAGACATCGTAGTCATTGTTGTGCCCGCAGGGCGACATGCAGGACGCACAGTCCGGCACAAGACGGCTCTTCTCCGCCTTCACGCGTGCAGTCACATCGCGGATGGCCGCCGCGTCAAAGTTCACATTCGTGAGCGTGGTGAAAAGCGCCTCGATGATGAGGCTCCATGTGCCCTCGTTCACGCCGGGGCTGCCGTCCGCAGCGCGGGCAAGGCCGATGAGCGCGCCGGTCAGCTCGTCCTGCAAATTTGCCGTCTCGGCGCTCTTTCCGCACACACCCGCGCTGCCGGTGCAGCCCGTGCAGTGCGCCGCCTGCTCGCACTGAAAACAAAACATCTTGTTGTCCACCGAAAAAATCCTCCTCATTCTGTGGTCTTATCGATCATAGGATGACTCAAATCGTATCCAGTATTCTCCCGTCCGTCGAGATCGTCACGACCTGCCAGGGGATGAATTTACCGCTATTTTGCAGCGCGGTCTTTGCCGCGTGCTCGAGCCCGCCGCAGCACGGGACCTCCATTCGCACGACCGTCACGCTCTTGATGTCATTTTTTGCGATGATCTCGGTCAGCTTTTCGCTGTAATCCACGCTGTCGAGCTTCGGGCAGCCGACGAGCGTAATGTGGCCCTTGATGAATTTCTCGTGGAAGGCCGCGTAGGCGTACGCCGTGCAGTCCGCCGCGATGAGCAGCTTTGCGCCGGAGAAATACGGCGCGTTCACGGGCACGAGCTTGATCTGCACCGGCCACTGGGAGAGCTGGCTCTCCTGCGCGGCAGGAGCCGCCGTTTCAGATGCCGCCTTGTGCGCAAAGGTCTTGAGCTGCATGCCGGGACAGCTGTGGTGCAGTGTCATCCCCTCCTTCTGCATTCTCTTCTGCTTGTTTTCAAGCACCGCCTGCTCGTCGTAGGCCGCGGCCTCGCGCTCGACAAAGGAAATCGCGCCGGTCGGGCAGGTCGGCAGACAGTCGCCCAGGCCGTCGCAGTAGTCGTCGCGCATCAGCTGCGCCTTGCCGTTTACCATGGCGATAGCGCCCTCGTGGCACGCCGCAGCGCAGGCGCCGCAGCCGTTGCATTTATTTTGATCGATCTCAATGATTCTCCGTTTCATTGCAATACCTCCTTGCGTTTTCAAGCGTATTATAGTAGAATGCGGCCAGCAAGTCGGTTGAATTTTCAACGAAAGGCGATTTTTCATGAAAGAATTTTTTCCCATTCTCGCCGCCTCGCCGCTCTTTTCCGGCGTCACGGAGGACGAGCTCGACGCGATGCTCACCTGCCTTGCGGCAAAGACCGAGCAATTCCCCAAGGACGTGTTTCTCCTTCATCCCGGTGACACGGTCGAGGAGATCGGCATGGTGCTCTCCGGCTGCGCGCTCGTCGTGCAGGAGGATATCTGGGGCAACCGCAACATTCTCTCCCGCACCGCACCGGGGCAGACCTACGCCGCGGCCTTCGCCTGCGCGCCAAACAGTGTCTCCAATGTGAGCGTCGTGACCGAAACGCCGACAACGGTGCTGTTTTTGAACGTCAAGCGCCTTTTGACGGTCTGTCCCTCCGCCTGCGCGCACCACAGCCGCATCATCCGAAACCTTCTGAGCGACCTTGCGGGAAAAAACCTGCTGCTCAATGAAAAGCTCACGCACATCGCCCAGCGCACGACGCGCGCCAAGCTCATGTCCTATCTCTCCGCCGAGGCGCAGCGGCGCGGCGCGGTCGAGTTTGACATCCCGTTCTCCCGCCAGCAGCTCGCGGACTTTCTCGCCGTTGAGCGCAGCGGATTGTCGCTCGAGCTTGGAAAAATGAAAAAGGAAGGGCTTCTGGACTATCATAAAGAGCACTTCGTGCTGAATATCTGAATTTTGCAAAAAAGGAGTTCCTCTTACCTTCAAGAGGAACTCCCTTTTCATTTTGTTCTCGCTTTATGCAGCGAGCTTTGCGTAGCGCATCAGCATCGTCGCCATCTGCGCGCGGGTCGCCTCCCCCTGCGGGTTCAGCTTGCCGTCCATACCGTTGACGATGCCCGCCCCGACGGCCCAGCGCATCGCCTCGACCGCGTAGGGGCTGACGCTCTCGCTGTCAGTAAACGCGCTCAGATCACCCTGCACATCGGCCTTGACCAAGCCTCGGCTTTGCGCGTAGCGGTAGAGCATCGTCGCGAGCTGCTCGCGCGCGATCTTGCCGTCCGGGCTCGTGCCGTCGGACACGCCATGCTTGACCGCCCAATCCTGCGCGGCGGCATACCACGCACCCGTGCTGTTCGTGTCCGCGCCGTCCATGCGGGTCAAAATCGTCCAGAGCATCGCGCGGGTCGTGGCGGCGTTCGGCTCAAAGCTCTTGCCCGTGCCGGTCATCAGCTTTTCCTCGGTGACGAACTGCACGGCCCCGCTGTACCAGTCACCCGCCTGCACGTCGGGATAGGGGTTGACATAATTCCCGTCGTCTGGCTGCGGCTCGTCGGTCTTGCCGTCCTCCGCGGGCTTGGGCGAGGGCGCGGACGTGCCGATCCTCGTGATCGTATACTTGCCGCCCATTGTGACAGTGAAGCTGATCTTTCCGCCTGAGAGGGTGGATTCGATCCGAACGGTGTTCGGATCGGTAACGACTGCGCGCGCGTAGTCGCAGGCCACCGTCAGCGTGGGTTGTTTTTTCTCCAAAATAGCCCTGTTTCCATCCGCGTTGACCAGCGTAACGGTCATCGTGCCGCCGTTTTCCTCCACGGTCACCGTGGGGTCAAACTGCGCAGAACCGCTATCGTTATCGTCCGCCAGCACGAAGGTCGCAAGGCTCAACGACAGCGTCAGCGCCAGGAGAAAGGAAAGTAACTTTTTCATATGCCGCCTCCTCAATTTTCCGTCTCAGCGGCCGAAGCGCTGAACTCAAACGTGCCGACCGCCTTGTCGCTCGCACTGTCGTAAGAGCTGAAACGCAGCCCGTCCAGCTCGTCTTCGCTGATAGTCACACCCTGCTGCACGTAGGAGGGGTAGTAGGGATCACTGCTGCTATAAACGTTGCTCTTCCAGTTGGGATAGAAGAACGTGCTGCACTCCTGCGTTCTGGCAAGAGGGTACGCAAGCGTCTTATCATCTCCGTCGAACCACGGCAGGAAGTTGAGATACTGCGGATCACCATTGGCGCTCAGTGTGTTGTAGTTGTTCGTGTTCGTAAACTCCCGCATATCTTCCGCAAGGATCGCGCCATTTCTACCGTCACTCTTCAGCCGCAGGCCGATAACCTCATCGCTGTCCTCTGCTGTAACCTCTTCCCACAAAACCGGCGCCCATGCGGATTCATCGTCCACTGCATCATAATCATGGTAGAAGAAATTCTGCGACATCCACATCGTCCTGCCGGAATTGTTCACCAGATCATAATCATTGTTGACAAAGCGGTTTTGCCTCGACTGTAAAAAATAGATTTCTTCCAGCGCATCATCCATCAAAATGGCTGTGCCATTGCCGACAAACCAGTTGTCGACCATTTCAAGGTTACCGCCCATATCTGTATCGAGGTGCAGTGCCGTGCCGTTCTTATAAAATACGGAGCTCCAGCCGCCCCACGCAGGCGCGCAATTCTCGCTACTGTGGATCGCGCAGTAGTAGTTCTCAAAGATACAGCCGTTATAGACGCCTTGCCCCTTGCCGTAAATCGCGGAGTTTCGTGTAACCCCATCTGCAAGGTATTCATTTGTTGTTCCATCGCCGATGAAACGGATGCCCTCGACACTGCAGGAAACATCGCCGAGTTCCACACCGCCGCGAATCGTGGTGGAGATCAAATCATTCTCAAATCCCGCGCCGCGCAGCATTACGATGCTTTGGGTATCCGGAATCTCGATTTGGCCGTTGATCTCGCCGCCCGGAAACTGCAAAACAATAAAGTCATTACAAAGTTCCTTGTTTACCAGTTCTTTGATATTGTTATCAAGATTATTCCAATGCTCTTTGATACCTGCTTTAATACTTTTGCTGATTGTTTCGCCGGTATTCCTTGTCACTGGAACATTTCTTGCGGCAAACGAGGACAACTTCTCCTCGGCAAGCGCCGTGGCGCGACTCAACGAAATGCTTGAAAAGAAGGGTCTTTCCAAGGCCGCGCTCGCCAAGCAGTCCGGCATGAGCGAAATCTACCTGCACCAGATTTTTGCGGGACGGCGCAATCCCTCGCGCAGCCGCATGCTGTGCCTGTGCTTTGGATTGAGCGCCTCGCTCGAGGAGACGCAGGAGCTTCTGCGCCTGTGCGGCCTCGCCGAGCTCTATCCCAAGGTCCGGCGCGACGCGATCATCATTTACGGGCTGCTGCATGGCATGGACCTTTTCGCCGTCAACGACCGGCTGTTCTCCGAGGACGAGGAAACGCTGTTCTGACACTTATACGCTGAAAAGCGACACGACCAGACAAAAAGCACCTGCCTTGAAGGCAGGTGCTTTTCCCTATTCTCTTCCGCCCGACGTTTTCTTCGCGCGCTCCAGTGCGCGCCGCGGGGCTTTGGAACCTGATGTATCTCTACGTCTGGCCG
>OQWM01002507.1_pt1 | contig 12446 bp, 13 predicted proteins | sample 1691531 | NCBI WGS metagenome assembly OQWM01 (sample SAMN03418257, study PRJEB22391) | human gut metagenome | biome: human-gut; feature: organic feature; material: feces | host: Homo sapiens | place: Tanzania | collected 2013-01 | reverse complement strand
GCTTCGCGCTTTGTTTTAAACATTAATTATCATGTAATTATCCATTAATTATTTCATTAATTTTCTCGTTAATTATTTCGTTAATTTTTCTTCGTTAATGTTCATCCTTGTCGCTTTACTGTTTCCGCTCGATTTCGTTCAGTTCCTCCATCTTCTTCATTTCGAGGAACTCGTAAATGCCACAGAGGTGTTCACGTACGCGTCCTCCTCCAAATTCATAGACGCGGCTCACTAAGCCGTCAAGGAAGTCGCGGTCGTGGCTTACGCAGATGAGCGTACCATCAAAGTCGTTGAGGGCTTGTTTTAGTACGTCTTTGGTCTTGAGGTCAAGGTGGTTGGTCGGTTCGTCCAATATCAAGAGGTTGACAGGTTCGAGCAACAGTTTGAGCAAGGCCAAACGCGTACGTTCACCGCCTGAGAGCACCTTTACCTTCTTCGTGCTGGCTTCACCGCCAAACATAAAGGCACCCAACAGGTCGCGTATCTTGTTGCGCACCTCGCCCTTTGCTACGTCGTCAATCGTTTGAAATACAGTCAATTCACCATCCAAGAGCGAAGCTTGATTTTGTGCAAAGTAACCTATCTGTACGTTGTGTCCCAAGGTGAGAGTGCCCTCATGTTCGAGTTGCCCCATGATACACTTTACCATGGTCGACTTACCCTCACCGTTACGTCCGACGAAGGCCACCTTATCGCCACGCTTAATGGTGAAGGTGGCGTCCTTAAATATCTGTTTACCGTCAAAGGCCTTGCCTACGCCATCAGCCGTGACGGGATACTGTCCACTGCGCGGAGCGGGCGGAAACTTAAGGCGAAGAGCAGAGGTATCCATTTCGTCCACTTCAATCAGTTCTAACTTTTCGAGCATCTTTACGCGGCTTTGCACTTGGAAGGTCTTTGAGTACGTTCCCTTAAAGCGTTCGATAAAGTCCTTGGTCTCTTGTATCATCTTTTGTTGCTCCTCGTACTGCTTCATTTGTTGTTCACGGCGTTCAGCGCGCAGTTGTAGGTAGTGCGAGTAGTTTACTTTATAGTCATAGATGCGTCCCATTGTCACTTCAATGGTGCGTGTCGTGATATTATCCACAAACTTACGGTCGTGACTAATAACGACTACCGCCTTCCCGTTAGAGATGAGGAAGTTTTCGAGCCAACCAATTGATTCAATGTCGAGGTGGTTGGTAGGCTCATCGAGCAAGAGTACGTCAGGATTTTGCAACAACATCTTGGCCAGTTCGATGCGCATACGCCAACCGCCCGAGAACTCACTGGTCTGACGATTGAAGTCGGAGCGTTCGAAGCCCAAGCCAAGTAGTGTCTTTTCAACGTCTTCTTCGAAGTGGGTCATGTCGATAGCATAGAACTTTTCGCTGAGTGTAGCTACCTCTTCAATCAAAGCCATGTATTCATCGCTTTCATAATCCGTGCGCTCGGCCAACTGCTTATTCAAGTCATCAAGGTGTGCCTGCATCTCGTGCAAGTGGGCAAAGGCTTGACTCGTTTCTTCAAACACGGTGCGGCCGTCTTCTGTCATGAGGTGCTGTGGCAGGTAAGCGATTACAGTATCCTTAGGGGCCGATACTGCACCACGGCTTGGCTTGCGCACGCCAGCTAAGATTTTTAGCAAGGTGCTCTTTCCCGCACCATTTTTGCCCATCAGGGCTATGCGGTCGTTATCGTTAATTACGAATGAAACATCACTAAAGAGGGTGGTGCCGCCAAATTCTACGGCAAGTCCATCGACTGATACCATTTATATAAAGAAGTTTTGTATGTTTGAACAGAATTAATAAAGTGTGTGTTATGTATGTTCTCGCGCTAAGCGACTATAAGCAAACTGAAGTTTCGGATTCAGCCCGCCCTTGTTAAATCCGAAACTTCAGTAAGCAAATATTCAAAGCAAGCTTGCTTCCGACGCGAGGACGCGTCGCCCCCAGGTTAGCTTGCGATCTTATTTCACTTCTACGTAGCTAGCTAAGCGTTTTGCCTTGTCGCGCACAGCGTCAAGGTCGGCATCAAGAGGTGCGTTGCAAACGACCACTCCCATGCGACGATTCTTGCGTGTGGTAGGTTTGCCAAAGATGCGAATATCGGCGTCTTCTTCACACGTCTTTTCAATACCTTCGTATTGAGGTTGCTCGTTGCTTTCGATGGGGGAAAGGATAACGGCACTTGCTCCGATGCGCATTTGCTTAACGCATGGAATGGGTAAACCCAATACTGCACGCAAGTGCAATTCGAATTCATTAAAGTTTTGCGTTCCTGCCAACGTTACCATACCCGTGTCGTGTGGACGTGGTGAGAGTTCAGAGAAATAAACACCGTCTTTGTGGCTTAGGAAGAATTCGACACCCCAAATGCCAGCCCCAGTAAGTGCATGTGTCACTTTGTCGGCCATGCGTTGCGCCTCGGCCAAGTGTTCGGGAGCAATGTGAGCGGGTTGGAAACTTTCACGATAGTCACCACCCTTTTGTACGTGGCCAATGGGGGGACAGAAGAGCGTGGGACCATTCTTTTGGGTAACAGTGAGCAAGGTGATTTCGCTATCAAAGTGGATAAATTCTTCGATGATTACTTCGTGAATGTCGCCACGACTGCCGCCCATAGCATATTCCCAAGCATGTTGTAAGTCGTCAGCCGTCTTTACCAACGATTGCCCCTTGCCTGATGACGACATCAAAGGCTTTACAACGCAAGGGAAGCCAATCTCCTTTGAATGATTTACCAACTCGTCGTAAGACTTGGCATAGAAGTATTTAGCCGTCTTTAGGCCTAACTCTTTGGCCGCTAAGTCACGAATGGCCTTGCGATTCATTGTAATGTTTACGGCACGAGCTGAGGGGACAACTTGGATGCCCTCTTGCTCAAACTCATAGAGGCGTTCGGTACGAATTGCTTCAATTTCAGGCACAATAAGATCGGGGTGGTGCTTTTCTACAACACGTTCGAGGGCCTCACCATCAAGCATTGAAAAAACTTCATATTCGTCTGCTACCTGCATAGCTGGAGCACCAGCATAAGCATCACAAGCAATGACATGTTGCCCTAAGCGTTGAGCAGCAATAGTAAACTCTTTGCCCAGTTCGCCTGAACCGAGAAGCAAAATCTTTTTCATCGTAAAAAAAATATTGTGGAAATAGTATAGGGCAAAGTTACGCTTTTTTACTACAATCTGAAAGGCTGAACAAAAAAAGTTAGCACTCTGATGGGACATGTGGGAAAAATTGTCTTAAAAACAAAATAAACTCTTCGACAGATTGCAGTTCATCGTCCTCTACAAAATCCTCTACAAAATGTTTCAGAATGCTCTAAATAGGCATTTGAGCTTACGTATATTTTACCTTTGATGTTTTCATGTTTCATGTTTCATTTTTATATTTCAACTTATTGATTATCAACGCATTCAAGAAATGAAACATACGATTTTTATGTTTCATTTTTAGTTTCAATGTTTCACTTCAAAAAAACACTGTGGGAGCGATTTAAAAACACTGTGGGAGCGATTTAAAAACACTATGGGAGCGATTCAAAAACACTGTGGAAGCGATTCAAAAACACAAAGGAAGCGTGAAACCTCTCCCATTGTGTTTTTATTTTTTTGTGTAAAGCTTATTCCGTATTCTTATAAATGAGTTTTCAGTTTGTGAGTTGCAAGGTAGAGTAAACAAAACAAGCTTTATAACCTCATAACCTCAAAAAAGAAAATTGAAACAGGAGACTGAACACTAAAACTGAAACTATGAAACTAAAAATGAAACTAAAAATGAAACATGAAAATGCTATGTTTCATAGTTTCAAGTCATTGATAATCAATGTGTTATCACGTAAAAATGAAACATGAAACAAAAAACAGCGGTGGTAAAAAACTGTAAGGGTTTTATCACCGTTGTACCGGTATTTGGGTAATAAAAAGGTCAATGACTGTGATTAACAGAGACATTGACCTTGTGTGTATTAGTGCGGAAAGAACAGGATTCGAACCTGCGAAGCCCTTTAGGGGCTTACACGCTTTCCAGGCGTGCCTCTTCAACCACTCGAGCACCTTTCCTAATATGTCAAGGAGAAATACTTACTTGAGTACTCCTTCTAACTCTTCCACCTCGCGGCGGAACTCTTTGTCTACTCCGATGCGATGTCCCACTTGATTGCACGCATAAAGCACTGTGCTGTGGTCGCGCTTGCCAAACTGACGGCCTATTTGGCTATAGGTAGTTTCTGTATATTTGTGAATTAAGAACATGGCCAACTGGCGAGCTTGCACAATGGCCTTCTTGCGACTTTTTGAAGCCAAATCCTTTGTTTTAACACCATAGCGCTGACATACGGTCGAGGCAATGTCGTCAGCCGAAAGCTCTTTGCGTTCGAGGTTGACTGCACGCGCTACTACGCGTTGGGTGAGCTGAAGGTCAATCTCGCAGTTGTCAACCACCGAATAGGCCATGATAGAGTTGATGATACCCTCTAACTCTCGTACACTGCTCTCTACATTTTGAGCAATGTATTGCACTACTTCCGTGGGGATAACCTCTTGCAAACCGTCGCGGCGAATTTTGGAAATCAAGATGTCGCGGCGTAACTTCGTGTCGGGCTTCTCCATTTCTACCACCATACCCCACTTGAAGCGTGTAAGCATACGTTCTTCGATGCCCTCGAAGAGTACGGGCGGACGGTCGCAAGTGATGATAATCTGTCGATTATTCTGTTGCAAATGGTTGAAAATGTGGAAGAAAGCCATTTGCGTCTTTGAGGTCGTAATCTCTTGAATGTCGTCAATGATCAAGACCTCGATAGATTGGTAGAAGTTGATGAAGTCATTCTGTGTGTTGTGAATGACTGAGTCGGTGTATTGTGTCTTAAACACGTGAGCCGAAACAAACAATACGCGCTTATTCGGATTTTTCTCTTTAATGTGCACACCAATGGCATTGACCAAGTGAGTCTTGCCCACACCGCTGGGGCCGTAAAGGAAGAATGGGTTGAATGCGCTCTTGCCTGGGTCTTCGGCAATGCTGAGACCTACGCTGCGTGAGAGTTTGTTGCTGCTGCCCTCTACAAAGTTGTCGAACGTATAGCGACGATTGAGTTGCGACTCCAAGGGGGGTAACTCGTTCTGTTGGGGAGTAACGCGGTAACGATTGATCTCTTTCCCTTTGTCAGCCGTAGGCTGTGTCTTAAACAAAGGTTCGGGTACAGCGTTTGTGATAGGATCCTTCTCAATGATGTACTCCAACTTAATTCCTGCCCCCATGTAGTGGTGGACCACCTGCATGAAGTAGTTGACGTAGTTGGTATCGAACATTTCGGCAAAGGAACGACTGGGCACCTTAATCTTGAGTCCTCCCCCTTCGTAACTAACAAATTGTATAGGCTCAAACCAAGCGACGTAGATGTCGTTTGGTACATTTTGTTTGAAGAAGTCTATGCAATTTTGCCAGTATTGCGGAAGAGGTTGTTCCATTTTAGTTAACTCTTTGGGAGGTGCTTGTTTGTTCGGGTTTGCAAATTTCGATATTTATTTTGGATTAAGAAACCGCTAAACTATTTTTTTATAGGGACTCGCATTTTGGAAACCCCTAAATTTTCAGTTTAGGGGATGAAAAATGCGAGATGGCATAGCTACCCTTGGTTTTCGATGTACTTCTTGATAGTTTTCTGACTGACATTTTCGACTGATGATACAAAGTAACCATCTGTCCAAAATGTGTTTTCCTTGTAAAATACATGTCTAAGGTAATTTTCATGTCTTTTCCAAATGGCAGTTGTTGACATTTGTTTTAGCCTCCTTACGATTTGCAACGGAGATAGTTTTGGTTCGCTGCATATCATCATGTGAATATGGTCTTTGTCGGTTTCTATGACCTCAATGTTAAAGTCTGACAGGTCTGATATGTTCTGCATGATTTGCTCCATGTCATATTCCACTGCTCCAATGAGTAGCATCTTCCTGTATTTGCATACCCCATAATGTGGTGAATGGAAGTTATAGGGCGAAATTTATAAAGGTGTACGGTTGAAACGACTCCCTTGAACGTAGGGTGTGATTACATGTCATACCCTTTGTTCTAAAACGCATTTTTGTATAGTTTACGATGCTACGTTTTACTGTTTTTTTACTTGATAAACGCAGCTTTTTCATTGATTGTGCTGGCTTTTGGGATAAAACTGTTATCTTGCGGTGTAAAGACGGATAAGAACTTGTTGGAGCAAGGATAAATCTCATGAAAAATTATTTTTTACAGGCAAGATTCTTGCTTTTTGATGATTTAATAAGTAGAAACTAAAAAGCAAGAAATATGAGAATAACAAAGAAAACAATTCTGGCAATAGGTCTGATAGCCAGTTCGCTCACGCTGAACTCATGCGATTACAATGATAACAATGAGGTGTTACGACGCCCAACTGCCCTTGTAACGGTGTATCCTTCTGCGCCTGACGGCTTCTTCATGCAACTTGATGAATCAACGTCGCTTGTACCTACCAATATGAAAGCCTCACCGTTTGGAGACAAGAAAGTGAGGGCTTTGGTGAACTATACAATAGAAGAACGAAGCTACGGAGGCAACCAACAGAGTGTGTATGTAAATTGGATTGACAGCATCCGTACCAAACAGCCAGTAATGACGAAAGGATCAGAAGAAAAAAATGCGAAAGCATTTGGAAATGACCCTATTGAAATTGTCCGTGATTGGGTTTCTGTTGCCGAGGACGGATTTGTTACGCTCCGCATACGCACATTGTGGGGAGGAACTACCAAACATGTCATTAATCTTGTGAGCGGTGTGAACAAGGATAATGTATATGAGTTCGACTTGCGCCACAATGCCCAAGGTGACACCAATGGAAGAATGGGGGATGCACTTATAGCATTTGACCTCAACTCACTATGGAAGAAACATCCTAAGGAACTGAAGATAAAACTCAATTGGCTGTCGTTCCGTGGCAAAAAGTCTGCCGAACTGTCGCTCAAAATGCATACGGTCACATCAGCGTACAATACCGAAACACCCTCATTATTGCATCGTATAGAATAAAAATCGAAAAAAAATATTTTTCCCAGGCAAGATTTTACATTGCTCTTCATTTAAGGGAATGAGAGTACTCGAAAAACAATCGTGCCAAGGCTGTAGATGGACGCATACTCATGCCGTGGCGCATAAGTTAAACGACTAAATTATAGAATAAATGAAATCAATGAAATTCTTTAAGTTTGCAACATTAATCGTTTGTGCCGTATTTACAGTGGCATTTGCTTCATGCTCTGACGATGATGACAACACTCCCGCCATCAAGTTCAATCCTTCAACCGTTTCAGTTGCCGTTGGCGGCACACAGAATGTAAAGGTAGCAGGTGGAGATGGTACTTACACCGCTAAATCAAGCGATGTCAAGACCGCCACCGTAACTGTTGACAAGGCTACTATTACGGTAAAAGGAGTTAAGGCTGGCAAGGCTACAGTTCTTGTTACTGACTCCAAGAAGGTGACTGGCAGTTTGAGCATTACCGTGGTTGATGGTGTTGTCGTGGACAAAGCCAAGACAAGTATTGCGGTTGGTAAGGAAGATGTAGTAAACATTAGTGGAGGCACAACACCTTATACGGCTGCAAGCAAAGATGATAAGATCGCCACTACTACCGTCAAGGACGCCAAACTTACCATAAAGGGAGTGAAGATTGGAAGCACAACTATCACCGTCACAGACAAAAACAAAAAAACTGCTACGGTAGTTGTTACAGTAACAAAATAGGAAACTCGTTGTTACGAGATAGTGCAAATGCTTTTTGCTGTATGGTAAAGGCATTTGCACTTCGCTGTTTCCAAAGCTTTTAACCCTACAAACATCATGTTCGGCATAATATTCAGAAAAGAAACGGAAGAGGAACGATGGTTGCGAAAGGCACTCGATGGCGACAATACTGCCATCGAGTGGATTTATCGCAAGCATGTGCGATACCTGTCTGCACTCTGCTCGCGCTACATCACAGAAGACGAAGACATTAAGGACGTGCTACAAGAATCGTTCATCAAGATATTTACTTTTCTGGACAGTTTCAAGTATCGTGGAGAGGGGTCTTTGAAAGCATGGATGGCAAAAATTACTCTCAATGAGACCTTGAAGTTTGTACGCAACAACAGCCGTTTGCCCATTGATAGTATCGATGATAAAGATATGAACATTGCAGATGGCGACAGTATGGAGACTGAGGACATACCTACCGATGTACTTCATCAGTTTATACGTGAGTTGCCCGATGGATACCGAACTGTATTCAATCTCTATGTCATTGACGACAAGAGTCACAAGGAAATAGCCCAATTGCTCGGCATAAAGGAGAATACTTCAGCTTCGCAGCTGCACAAGGCCAAATCAATGCTGGCGCAGAAGATAAAACATTATAGAACCATCAATTCCATTTAACGTATGAAAAATAATTGGCAAAAAGACATACACGACCGTTTGGGCAACTATGAGAAAGATGCACCAAAAGGACTTTGGGAGGAGATTCGCAAAGGAACGACTGATGAGAATGGTGGCTATATGAACAGCGGCAGACCTTTCAAAACTTACTGGCTACGGCGCACAGCGTATACTGCAGCCGCTGCAAGCGTGGCTTTGTTGATAGGATATTCAATATATTCTGAATACGCAAACGATGGGCAAACGCCATCAGAAATGACAAATCTACAAATAGCACATATACCAGCAGAGCCATCCCCTAAAGGCAATATCGTTGCTGACGACGGCAATAATCCTATTGTCTGCAACTCACCTATGCCACGCATCATTACGACCATAGTACACAAATCTGTTGGTTACATTGATACATTGTCATCTTATGCTAATGATGAGAAATCTTTGGAAACAGCGTCTGACAACCATGAGGAGGATGATGCCAACAGTTCAAAAGAAACGAATACAACTGCCGACAAAGAAAATTTGCCGAAACGTGAGAATGAGAGCAAGAAAGCAAACAATTATCATCACAACAGCAATTACGGCAGTCTTGTGGCTTACAACTCTGACGCAAGGCGTCACGCCTCTTCGTCCACATCGCCACGTTGGACTGTAAGTACAAGTGCAATGGGATCGATGGGGTCATCAAGAAGCATTGCATCTATTGGCGACCCTGTTGTTGCAACCGGTCCAGATGATTCTGACTGGGAGGACAACCCTATGCTCGGCATCAACATATTCAATCAGGGAAAGGAAGTGAAAGCAGAATACAAGCACCGCTTGCCTGTACGCATTGGTGTGAAAGTGGCATACACACTTAACGAGCATTGGAGCATCGAAAGCGGACTTACATACACTCGTCTATCTTCCGACATGAAAGACGGAACAAAAGAGAACTACTTTACGGGCGAGCAAAGGCTGAACTATGTAGGAATTCCTGTCAACATGAAATATAATGCATGGTCATACAAAAGGTTCAGTCTATATGGCTCGGCAGGTGTACTTGCAGAAAAATGCGTATCGGGAAATGTCACGAAAGAATATGTCATCAATAATGCGACAAAGAAGAAAAAAACTGTCAACATCGACAGCAAGCCTTTGCAAATGTCTGTAAATGTGGATTTCGGCGTGCAGTTTGACGTGCTTGACAATGTCGGTATTTATGCAGAGCCGGGCGTAAGCTATCATTTAGACGACCATTCTTCGCTCCAGACTATCTACAAGGAGAAACCGCTGAACTTCAATCTCAATGTAGGTGTAAGATACACTATAGGTAAGTAACAATTAAGAAATATAAAATCATAAAGAATATGAATACAATAAAAACATTGGCATTAGCGACCATCATCATTGGTATGGTATCATGCGCCAGCACCCAAAAATCTCAAATGATAGGTGCATTCGGCAAGAGTACAAAACTTACGACAGAAGAAGATTCTCTCTTCAAGGCTGTTGTCCTGTCGCACAGCAACTTGCAGCTGAAACCCCTCAAGATTTCTCGACAAGTTGTGGCTGGAACAAACTATCGTTATGAATGCGTGGATAACAACAAAAAAAAGGTTGAGGTTGTCGTCTATGAGCCACTTCCAGGACAGGGCGATGCCCGCATATTGAGCATTGGCGGAAAGGAATATACGGAATAGACGACTAACTCGACAAGTGTTATCCCTGATGATTCCTAATGATATATGCTTAGCGGGCCTGTTAGCGTCGTTCTTCTGCCTATTTATAAGTATTAAAATCAAAGGATACTGAAAATCAATGCTTTATGTTTGGTTGGTCATAGTAAGTTATGGTTAGTTATAAGGCTCTAAATACAATCAGAGTTTTAACGTTTAACGTTTTCGAAAACGGGTTTTGGAAGAATGGCACAAGAGGACACAGAATTTTAGCTTAAAAATAGTATATATGCTTGAGTATTTCATTTTTTCTTCGTAACTTAGTAGCGCAAAATGCAAAGCGAGTGGAATATGGCAAAAATAGTCAACAAATATCCCGTAGGAATACAGACATTCTCGAAGATACGCGAGAAAGGTTATCTCTATATAGATAAGACCCAATACATCGCGGAATTTAGAGAGAAAGGCATGAAGTTCATCTTTCTGAGTCGTCCAAGACGATTCGGCAAATCGCTCTTTGCCTCTACCCTTCAAGCCTATTTCGAGGGAAGAAAAGAACTTTTCGAGGGATTGGCCATTGCCGATTACGAAAAGGAATGGGTGAAGCATCCTGTGCTTCATTTCGACCTCAGCGGTGCCAAGCACATGGGTGTGGAGCAGCTGGAAAGATATTTGGCTGACATGCTTGAGGAGCAGGAGGCGCATTGGGGATACAAGACTCATCAGGTGGACGCAAACCTTCGCCTGAAAGACCTGGTGAAGAAAGCTTACGAGCAGACGGACGAAAAGGTGGTGGTCATCATTGATGAATACGACGCCCCTTTGCTGGACGTGGTGCATGAGAAGGAAAACCTGCAACTGCTTCGCCGCATCATGCAGAACTTCTACAGTCCTTTGAAAATGCTCGACCCATACCTGGAGTTCTGTTTCATCACGGGCATCACCAAGTTCTCGCAACTCAGCATCTTCAGCGAGCTCAACAACCTTGACAATATCAGCATGTTCGACCAGTATTCGGCCATCTGCGGCATCAGCAAGACGGAACTTACTACGCAGATGAAACCGGATGTTGAGGCATTGGGCGAAGCCCTTGGCATGACGTGAGGAATGCCTGGCTGAGCTGACGCGATTCTATGACGGCTATCATTTCAGCGAGAAATCAGAAGATGTCTTCAATCCGTTCAGCCTGGTGAAGGCCTTGAATGCACGCAAGATAGCTCCTTACTGGTTTGGCTCGGGTACGCCAACTTATCTTATCAAGACGTTGCAGAAATATCATGTCAACGTGATGGATATTGAGAAGAAGTCATGTGACGTGGATGACTTTGATGTTTCGCCCGAAATGATGACCTCGGCGCTCCCGCTGCTCTATCAGAGCGGCTACCTCACCATCAAAAAGTACAACCCGATGCTGCATCGTTATACGTTGGAATATCCTAACCGGGAGGTAAAGATTGGCATGCTCAAGAGCCTTGCGCCCAACTATCTTTCACCCATATCCCTGGACAACAACAGTCTATTTCCTGGAAAAGCTTTATGATGCAGACGTTGAGGGGGCGATGATTCGCCTGAAGGCCTACCTTGCCAGCATCTCCAATCGTCTGAGCAACAAGAGCGAGCGCGATTTCCAGACCGTGTTCTATCTCGTCTTCAACCTGATGGGCGCCCACATGCGCGTCGAGGAGGATAGTGCGGTAGGCAGGGCCGACGCCGTCGTGTATATGCCCGATGCCGTCTTTGTTTTTGAGCTCAAGTATGATGGCTCTGCAGAGGAAGCGATCCGGCAGATAGACGAAAAGGGCTATTTGATTCCCTATTCCGCCGATGGCAAGCGCCTGTTCAAGATAGGTGTCAATTACGATAGTACCCAGCGCACGATTAGCGACTGGATAATCCGAGAAGATTAAGAACCCTAAGAACCCGGAAAGAAATAGCTGCAAAGACCAGCCTCCCCTTCCCTCTTCCCCTGCCGCATGCGAAAACAAAAACGTTAAACGTTATAATGTTAGTATGTGACCAGGGAGACGGGTTGCTCGCCACCCCATGCCTACCATTAACGTTTTAACGTTTAACGTTTTCGAAAACGGACTCGCCTGCTGCGGAAGTCTCCATGCGAGTCTTAGACCGCACTGGTATATGGTTAGCTACTTGGATCGCTATCTGTTTTCAATGCCGACAAGCACGTCGCCGATGACCGCAACGCCAGGACTGTAGCCCAAGATATTCTTGTAGGTGGGCTTTGCGTCATACTTTTCTGTCTCTATGAATTGATGGCCAAAATCGTACTCCTGCCCAGACTTCAGTACTCAATTACAAATAGGGCATTGACCAGTAAGCAGTTCATCTTGTCTGCAGTATTGAAATCATAGGATT